>Ga0105044_10008170_pt1 | contig 14384 bp, 10 predicted proteins | sample MAT01_FD_78092 | JGI IMG/M metagenome (GOLD analysis project Ga0105044, IMG submission 78092) | Freshwater microbial communities from Lake Fryxell liftoff mats and glacier meltwater in Antarctica - MAT-01 | ecosystem: Environmental > Aquatic > Freshwater > Ice > Liftoff microbial mat | place...
AGTGGGGCACGGGTTTGACGTCCACCAGTTGGTCACCGGCCGAAAGTGCGTGATTGGCGGCGTCGAGATTCCGTTTGAACGCGGTCTGCTGGGGCACTCGGATGCCGACGTGTTGTTGCACGCGATTTGTGACGCGCTGTTGGGCGCCGCGGCGCTTGGTGACATTGGCAAACATTTTCCCGAACATGATTTACGTTACAAAGGCATCGACAGCCGCAGTTTGTTGCGCCACGTTGCCGCCCTCCTACACGAGCGCGGATTTGTGATTGGCAATGTTGATGCGACCATCATCGCCGAGGCACCACGCATGGCACCACACATTACCGCCATGGTGGCGAACATCGCCGCCGATTGCAAGGTTGACCCCACAGAAGTGAATGTGAAGGCGACCACCACTGAAAAGCTGGGCTTTGCGGGGCGCGGAGAGGGCATCGCGGCTGAAGCTGTATGTCTGATCATCGCGCAGACTTAAGATTGCAAGGCGCGTCGCTACTGGTGGCGGCGGCACTGGTGCTGACCGGATGCGCGAGCGCGCCTCCGGTCGCGCCGTGGTCAGTTGGTGCGGGAGCCGACGATTTTCAGAAGACCGGCCCGTCGCAAGTGCGCGACGAGGTGCTAAGTGAATCGATCAAGATCGGCGGTGATGGTTGTCGTGGTGTGGTGGAACGCTATCAGCCTGCTGTGGCAAGTGGGGAGCCGTCGATACCGCTTATCTTTGCACACGGATTCTTGCGCGATGTGGCGAACCACCGCGACTTTGCGCGCCACCTTGCCAGCTGGGGCGTGCGCGTGTATTTAGTCGGTCATTGCAGCGGCGGTTGGTCAAAAAGTCGTGCCAATATTCCGGGCGGCGGTGCGGGAATACTCGCCGAGATGATGCGACAGGTCGCTGACGCGAGCGGCGCGAAGCAGGTCGTTTACGGTGGCTTTTCCGCCGGCGGGCGCGCCTCGCGCATGGCCGCATTTGCAGACACGCGAACGGTTGGCTGGCTGGGGCTCGATCCTGTCGACAGGATTGCTGCTGACGCACCGATAGTGTCGTTTCCCATGTATGCGCTATTCGCGCCGGCACAGGGATGTAACGCGCAGCAAATGGGCCGCACGCTCACCCAGTCTTCGGTGGAAGGAAAGTCGTTTGAGGTCAGTGGAACGACGCATTGCCATTTCGAAGCGCCTTCCGATATCCTCTGCCGCGCCGCTTGTGGTGAGCCCGGTACCGCGGTGCAAAACAATACACTACGGCAACGCATTTTGGCGCTGGCGACAGCCTATGTGCGCCGGCGCGCCGGGCTGGATGGAGACCAAACCGCATTGGTCTGGCGGGCCTACGACGGCGTATTCAAAGAGCTCATCGTCAACCCGTGACGTGTGCCTCGCTAATGTCGCTCTACTGCTTGACCTGCGCCAGCACCTCGCTTGTCCACGCAAGGCGCTCGATGAGCGTACGCAAAAACACGCGGTTAAAACGCAACTGGCAGGCTTCGGATAGCTGCTCGAGTTGCACATCCTGCATTTTGAGCAGCTGTACCTCTGAAACGGCCGTGATCGAGGCGCTGCGCTTTGATTTGTCGCCCGAGAGATAAGCCATCTCACCGAAGCAGTCGCCGTCCTTGAGCACATTCAGCAGCTTGCCCTCCTTGACCACCTTGACCTGCCCGGAGACGATGACGAAGAAGGCATGGCCGACGTCACCCTCAAGCAGCAGACTCTGTTCGCGCGCGTGGTTCTCCCACATCGCACCGCGCAGCACCTCCCACAATTCCGAATCGCGGAAGTCTTTGAAGAATTCGAGCTTTCGCAGCGCGTTGAATTTCTCAGCGGACGAAATCTCGAATGAGTACTTTTCCAGTTGCGGAAACGTTTCGGCAAGGTCGCGCGCCATCGCATACCAAGCCGGGTAGCGCTTGGCTGGGTCTTTCGCCATCGCCGTTTCGACGATGTGGACGATGTCTTCTGGCAGATCGGGGCGGATTGATCGTATCGGCGTCGGCTCCTCGTTGAGGATCTTGTTGATCATTGATACCGAGTTGCCAGCCTGAAACGGCAGGCGGCCGGTGAGCAGCTCGTACATGGTGACACCTAACGAGTAGATGTCGGTTTGCACCGAAGGCGGCTCTTCGTTGATTTGCTCGGGTGCCATATAGGCCGGTGAACCGACAAAACCGTCAATCTGGGTATGTGTCGCCTGCGAAATCTGGGCCGTGCCGAAGTCGGAAATCTTGATTTCATCACGGTCAGAAAGCAGGATGTTCGCCGCCTTGATGTCCCGATGGATCACGCCATTCTGAAACGCGTAATCTAGTGCCCGACAGGCCTTGAAAATGACCAGCACCGCTTGCCTTACCGGCAGCAGGTTTGTTTCGTTGCAGAACTTTTTCAGACTGCCACCGCCAACATATTCCATGACGATGTACTGTTGTTCGCCTTCCACGACCGCGTCGTATACGGTAACGATGTTGGGATGAGACAGCTTGCCGACCATCGCCGCCTCATTGAGAAACAGCTTCTCGAAGCGGCGGGCCTCCTCAACGCCGGCGGACTCGTCCTTGACCTGTACCTTGATGGCGACCTTGCGGTTGTTGAAGGTGTCCTCGGCCAGATAGACGACTGCAGTCGCCCCGCGACCGAGCTCGCCCATCAGTTCGTACTTACCGATCCGCTCTGGTCGGCCGATGTTCATTGGAAGATCCCTCGCGCGCTATCCTGCTGCTAGTCGTTGTCTTAGTCGAACTGACGGGCACTCCGTTTGCTGTCTCGTTGCCGGCATCCATCGCCTCTGCCTACGCCCCGCCAGCCTCGCCGAAGTTTAGCTGATTAAGTATCACGATCAAAAAAGGCTGTCGCGGATTCTGGACCAATCGGCACATGTTCACCGGCGACACCTTCCCGAAAGCGGGAGGACCGGTTACAAAATTTTCAGTGGGATGCTGAGGGCTTCGCCAGCCGCATCATCAAACCCGCAGGCGTCGATCCCCGCCAGCGCCACCCGCCTCGCACTTCCGATCTTGAGATAATTTTTGAACATCGATCGGTCGTAGGCTGGATCGTAGTGGGCGTCGAGCAACTCGGCCACCAAGCTATCCCATGCTTGGTTCGCGACGAGTTGGTGCCAAGAATCGATTCGCTCGGTGCTATGCAGCGCCCGCAGGCAGTCAATCTTGAACGACAGCAGGCCAGGGTCGTTGATGAGGTGGACGTACTCGGCGGTCAATAGGGGAACTCGCAGCGTCCGCGGTGTCACCAGTTCAATACATTCGCCTTGCCACATCTGCGTCAGGAGCGCGTCAGGTACCCTCAGCGCGCCGATTTTCTTGCTCTCAGCTTCGACGAATACGGGCCTCTCAGGGGCAAATTCGGACAACTTGGTCCATATTGCCGACTCGAACATCTTTTGGCTGGGTTGTGGCTGGCCGGGCAGGTCGCCCAGTACCGAACCCTTGTGTGCAGCCAAGCCCTCCAGATCGAGCACTTGGGCCCCTCGCGCCGCGAGGGCATCGAGCAAACGGCTTTTACCTGACCCGGTTCGCCCGCAAATGGGAACAAACGTCAGCGACAATGGCAACTGATCGAGATCCCGCACCACCTGGGCGCGCCAGCGTTTGTAGCCGCCCTCGAGTTGCATCGCGTCCCAGCCGATCTGACGCAGGATATGGGTGAATGCTCCCGATCGCGAGCCACCCCGCCAGCAATAGACTAAAGGTCGCCAGTTTTTCGGTTTGTCGGCGAATGCGTTTTCCAAGTGCATGGCGATGTTGCGCGCCACCAGCACGCCACCGACCTTCTTTGCCTCGAAGCTCGAGGTTTGCTTGAACAGCGTACCGACCCGAATGCGCTCGGCGTCATCAAGCACCGGATGCGAGAGCGCGCCCGGCAGCCGGTCAAGCAGCCATTCGGCAGGGCTGCGCGCGTCGATAACGGTGCTGTAGCCCCGTAAATCCGCCAATGAAAGTGGCGGTCTCGCAAAGCCGGGCTTTACAGGGAAGCGCGCCGGCGGGGGATCAGTCAGATCGCGATCCACGCGGTCCATCATCGGGAAGCAGGTTGCGGCTTTGGCAGCGCGCGCTCGACGATGGGCAGAACATTCTGCAACACCCGCGGCTGAGTCGCGGCGATCGGATGCAATCGATCCGGCTGAAAGTTGTCGAGGTCTTCTGCGATGCCGTCCAGAAGAAACGGGACCAGCAGCAGCTTGCGTTCCGCAGCCAATTGCGCGAAGACGTTCTTGAAGTCGTTAGCGTATTGGAGACCATAGTTGGGTGGTATCTGAATGCCTACCAAGACCGCCTTTGCTCCCCGTTGTCGGATCTGGTCGAGAATCAACTCGAGATTCTGCCGGGTCTGCGCCACCGGAAGTCCGCGCAGGCCGTCATTTGCGCCCAGCGCCACCACCACGATCGACGGCTTGTGCCGCACAAGGTCAGCCTTGATACGGCGCAAGCCTCCGCTGGTCGTCTCGCCAGATATGCTCGCGTTGACCACCGCCGTCTCGCGTGGCGCGAGCCGTTGCGCCATCAACTCCACCCAACCCTCTCCGGCGCGTAGTCCATAGGCGGCCGACAGGCTGTCGCCGAATACCATCACCGTCGCTCGAGCGGGTTGGGCGGCCCGCGACGCAGCAGGGAACGCAATGACAACCAAGAGTGTCAGAACGAGCAGTGCTGCGGCCCCCAATCGGGTGGTGGCGAAACGCGGTGTGGCCTGAAAATGTGCCAATGCTGCTATTTGTTTCAAGAAATCATCCTTCGGTCACGTCACACTATCAAAATGGGGCGTTGGCCCCAATAATCAAATATCAACCACTTTTTCAGCTTATTCATGAACGCATCAACGTCGGTTTCAAGTGTGGCACCTATCGCCGAGTTCAACGCATCTGGCGCGGCTTCCGAAGTATCCCCTGCGAAAGCGGCTGGCAGCCACGACCAACCTGTTTCGTCGCGAGGCATCCCACCCGCCACCGATGAAATCATCCGTGTGAGCAAGGTCTCTAAACGTGTCACGACGACGGATGGGGTACTCACCATCGTTAACAACGCCAATTTTACTGTGCTGCGTGGAGAGGCGGTCGCCGTTGTCGGTGCTTCCGGCTCCGGCAAGTCTACGTTGCTCGGGCTGATGGCTGGACTCGACACGCCAAGCGAAGGCGATATCGCCATCAACGGCGAATCGCTGTTCGACCTCGATGAAGACGGTCGCGCCAAGCTGCGAGGGCGCTTGGTGGGCTTTGTGTTCCAGTCGTTTCAACTGCTGCCATCGTTGTCGGCGCTGGAGAATGTGATGTTGCCACTTGAGTTGGCGGGGGTCACTGACGCGCGCGCGCGGGCTTTGGCCATTCTCGAGCGGGTCGGGCTCAAGGATCGCGTAAAGCACTATCCCAAGCAGCTGTCTGGTGGCGAGCAACAACGGGTGGCGATTGCGCGTGCTTTCGTCGCCGAGCCAAAGCTGTTGTTTGCCGACGAGCCGACCGGCAATCTCGATGCCAAGACGGGCCGGGCGATGATCGATCTCCTGTTCGAACTCAATCGCGAGCGCGGCACCACGCTCATCCTCGTGACCCACGACCTGAGTCTCGCCGCGCGGTGCGGCCGACGCTTGACCATCGACGCGGGCGTGGTTACTGACGAGGACCACCGGGGTGATATGGCTATGTAGTTGGTAAACTCGCTGGTAAACTCCTTTATCCACGGGTGTTTCGAGCCATTTTTGCTTTGAAATGCCCGTCGTTGCTTGTGTTTGGTGCCCTCTAGGCCGAATTGCATTTTCCATCCTGTTGCGCTCGTCGCGCTGTCTGAACCGTCATCATGCAGAAATTTTCCCTTGCCCTGAAGCTGCTTCGCCGTAATGCCCACGCCGGTGAAGCGCAGGTGTTGATCGTTGCGCTACTAATCGCCGTGGCGAGCGTCACCACGGTGTCGTTCTTCGCCGACCGGGTCGAATCTGCGCTCAATCGCCAGGCAAATGAGTTGATTGCTGCGGACGCCATCATCAAGGCTGACAAGCCGATTGACGCGCGCTTCATCGAGGAGGCGGCGCGTCTGAAGTTGATCAGCGCACAAACGGTCAGCTTTCCCAGCATGGTGTCGGGCGATGCGGCGCTCGGGCAGGGCGTGAATCTGGCGGATATCAAAGCCGTTACCGACGGCTTTCCATTGCGCGGCAAACTGCGCATTGCCGACGAACCAGGACAACCCGATCGCGACGCCGCGGGCGTTCCGGAAGTGGGTACCGTGTGGGTGCCGGAGGTTCTGCTGGCGCGCATCAATGTCGCGGTGGGCGATCGGCTCAAGGTTGGTGCCACCGAGTTCCGCATCGCAAAAGTACTCACCAAAGAACCTGACAGCGTTCTCGATTATTTCGGCATCGCGCCGCGCGTGATGTTGAATATGAAAGACGTAGCGGCGACGCAATTGATTCAGGTCGGCAGTCGCGTCAATTACGCGTTTCTGGTCGCCGGTGAACGCCCTGGTGTTGACCAATTTGCCGCAGCCTTCAAGGGCAAGTTGAAGCGCGGCGAGCGGCTCGAAACGGTACGTGATGCGCGTTCCGAAGTGCGCGTGGCGCTCGAACGTGCGCAGCGTTTTCTCGGCCTTGCGGCGTTGCTGTCGGTGATTCTGGCCTCGGTCGCGGTGGCACTCGCCGCTCGGCGTTTTTCACAGCGACAACTTGACAGCGCTGCCATGATGCGCTGCCTTGGTGCCAGCCAAGCCGATATCTTCGCGCTCAATTTCTGGCAGTTTATGATCCTGGGCGTCAGTGCCTGTGTCGCCGGCACGTTAGCCGGCTTTATCGCACAAACCGGGTTGGCGGCCATGCTCACCGGATTTTTCACCGTCAGCCTCCCCGCGCCGACGTTCGTGCCAGCGCTGCAAGGGTTGGCCATCGGCATGGTGCTGTTGCTGGGATTCACGCTGCCGCCCCTCTTGGCCCTGCGCAAAGTGCCGACCTTGCGGGTGCTGCGTCGCGAACTCGATCCGTTCGACGGCGCGGCGACGTTTGCCTACCTGCTCGGTTTTGCCACCTTGGCCGGCCTGATCATCTGGCGCTCTGGCGACATCAAGCTGGGCAGCATCGCCGTCGGCGGGTTCGTCATCGCACTCGGTGTCGCCGCACTGGCAGGATGGATACTGATTCAGTTTGCCGCCAGCTTGCGTGGTGCGGCCAGCGGCTCGTGGCGATACGGTATTGCCAACATGAAGCGCCGCTCGGGTGCCAGCCTCGTGCAAATCATGGCGCTGGGTCTTGGCATCATGGCGATGCTGTTGTTGACGCTGGTGCGCACCGATCTGATTTCGCGTTGGCAGGGTTCAGTTGGTGGTGATATGCCGAATCGGTTTGTCATCAATATTCAAAGTGATCAGCTCGACAAAGTCCGCGCCTATTTTGCCGAGCGAAACATGCCGACGCCAGATCTGTACCCGATGATTCGCGGACGCTTGATTTCTGTCTCAGATATTCCCGTTGCAAAACGGGGCTACACGGATGAGCGCGCCCGCCGGACCTCGGAACGCGAGTTCAACTTGTCGTGGTCCGACAAAATGCAGGCCGATAACAAGATTGTGGCCGGCCGCTTCTGGACCCCGGACGAAACGGAGCCACAGTTTTCGGTCGAGGAGGGCCTTGCCAAGGCGCTAAACATCAATGTGGGCGACACACTGACCTACGAGGTTGCCGGCTCGCGCTTCAGCGCGAAAGTCACCAGCTTACGCAAAGTCGAGTGGGATTCCTTCAAAGCGAATTTCTTTGTGATTGCCAACCGCGGCGTGCTCAACAGCTATCCCGCCAGCTACATCACCAGCTTTCATTTGGCGCCGGGTAATGAAGCAGTGGTGACCGGCTTGATCCGGCAGTTTCCGAACCTCTCGGTGCTGGATCTCACCGCCATCATGAATCAAGTGCGGGTCATTACCGACCAGGTCGCCAATGCGGTTTCGTTCGTCTTCTTGTTTGCGCTTGCCGCAGGCGTAGTCGTACTGTACGCGGCGATTGCGACCACACAGGACGAGCGCGTGTTCGATGCGGCCGTCATGCGCACCCTTGGCGCCAATCGGCGCCAGATGGTTGTGCTGCAGCTGGCGGAGTTTCTCGCGATTGGCTTGTTGGCGGGCCTGATTGCCAGCATCGGCGCGATGTCGCTGGCAGCTGTACTTTCCGACCGGGTGCTTAACGTGCCCTACGTCATCAACTGGTGGATACCGGTGATCGGCATTCTTGGCGGAGGACTTGGCATCGCCGTCGCCGGACTGCTCGGCACGCGCAAGGCGGTCGACTCGCCACCGCTGGCAACCATCCGGGCGCTCGCTTAGCCGAGGCAACAGCCACAGCTTGTGCGCGAGCCACAGCTTATGCGCGGCCACCTTTCGGACGAGGACTTGCCGGGGACATGTTGCCCGCAGTCGCCCTCGTAATCGCCCGCGAGGCGAAGATGACCGGGATGAGCCCGACCAGCACGATGGCCAAGGCAGCAGCTGACGCTTCTGCCAATCGCTCATCCTTGGCCAGCGTGTAGGTACGAACGGCGAGCGTATCAAAGTTGAAGGGACGCATGACCAGCGTTGCCGGCAATTCTTTCATCACATCGACGAACACCAGCAGCCCCGCCGTGATGAGCGTCGAGCGCAGCAGTGGAACGTGGATCAGCCGGATCACTTCACGGTTGCTGGCGCCCAGCGAGCGCGCCGCGCTATCCATGCTCGGTGTGATTTTCGCAAAACCAGCTTCGCAGGTTTGCAGGCTGATCGCCAGAAATCGGATGAGATAGGCGTATATCAAGACCGACACGCCGCCGGTCAAGATCAAGCCCACGTCGCGCCCCGCAATGGCGCTGACAAAATCAGCCAGTCGATGGTCGAGCAGCGTGACTGGCAGCAGCACGCCGACGGCGATCACGGTACCCGGAATGGCGTAGCCCAATCCGACGGCGCGGTTGGCCAAACGCATGGCCACACTTGGTGCTCGTCGATTCGTGTAGGCCAGCATCAAGCCGACGGCAACCGCGATCGCAGCCGTGAGTGTGGCCAGCGAGAAGCTGTTCCAAGCCAGCCGGAGAAATTCGTCGAGCCGGGTGAACGCAAGCGCGCCGGCGGCAATGCCGTCAAGGCCGTACTGCGATTCGGATACCGCAAGCCTGCCGAGCAAGGCCAGCGGCAGCAAAAAGCCCACCGTCACCGGAATCAAGCAGCCAATGAATGCGCCAACGGCCGCGACACCGGCGATGGGCTCGCGTTTGGCCGGTCGTGCGCGGTTGTCGGCAAAGCGCGCGCGGCGGCGGGCCCAGTGCTCAAACAGCATGACCATCGCGACAAACAGCAGCAGGATGCTGGCGAGTTTGCCTGCGGCAACGCGGTCGCTCTGGGCGAACCAGGCGGAAAAAATGCCTGTGGTAAATGTATTAATGCCGAAGTACGACACCGTGCCATAGTCGGCCAGGGTTTCCATCATGACCAGCGCGACTCCCGCAGCAATGGCCGGGCGCGCCAGCGGCAGCGTCACGCGAAATAGCATCGACAGCCGGCTGTAGCCGAAATTTCGGCCGACCTCGGACAGGGAGGTCGAGCGCTCCAGCAGTGCGACTCTTACCAACAAATAAACGTAGGGATACAGTGCACAGGCAAGAACCGCGGCTGCACCGCCGAGCGAGCGGATCTCGAAAAACCAGTAGTCTGCTTTGCTCTGCCAGCCGAACAATTCACGCAACCAGGTCTGCACCGGCCCGGCGTATTGAAGCAAGTCGGTATACGCGTAGGCCATCACGTAGGCCGGCATCGCCAAGGGCAACACCAGCAGCCACTCGAACGTTTTGCGCCCGCGCCAGTCGTATTTGGCGGTCAGCCACGCCGAGCCGGTGCCAAGCAGCGCCGCGCCGATGCCAACCAGAACCAGCAGCCAGAGCGAGTTGCTGACCAAGTCAGGCAGTGTCGTTGAGCGGATGTGGTGCCAAGCGCCGCTATCCTCCTGCCAAACGCTGGAGAGGACCGCCAACAGCGGCATGAGGAGGGCGACTCCGACCAGCCCGACGAGCAACAGCACCCCCAGTTTTCCTAGCGGGTAGCTGGGTGGGCCGACGTTTGCGTTAGTGTCGGTTTTCGTTGACGCAGGCATACCGAAGTGTAACAAGAATGATTCTCGTTAGCATTCTATTCTCGGTCGGCATTGGCGGGCGTTCAACGTCGAGTTAACCGAGTTAACCTTTTCCGAGCACGCGCGGTATACAATGCGCCACCATCCGCCGTCGCTTGGCTGAGCTGGTAATTTCAAAGGGGAGTAGTTCGTCCGCACCTGCAGTCAGGTGGCTGGATTGTTCGCGTCGTCAAGACGAGGCCCACAGGCCTCCGGTGCGATCAGCGCTTGAGTGTTCTCGAGCGCGAGCAAGACCTTTGCACGTCGCACCCGACGATGCAAGGGCTCCCGTTTTCGCAGGGTTGTCAAGCATGCCGAGTGCGGCGTAAGTTTGTTGTTTGCGCTCACCAATCCAAAGGAAGACATCATGTTTGAAACTATCGGCAATGCCTGGATGTGGACAGGTTTTGCAGTATTCGTTGTGCTCGCACTTGCCATTGACCTCCTCGCGCTAGACAGAAAAGCGGGCCAAAGGGTTAGCGTCAAGGAAGCGGTGAACTGGTCCTTGCTCTGGATCAGTCTTTCGTTCGTATTCGCCGGACTGCTATGGTTTTATCTTGACGGTAGCTATAACCGGGAACTGGCGAACCTCAAAACGACCGAGTTCTTGACCGGGTATCTGATCGAAAAATCGCTCTCAGTCGACAATATTTTTGTCTTCCTGATGATCTTTACGTTTTTCGCCGTGCCCCCCGAGCAGCAGCGCCGGGCGCTCGTCATCGGTGTCATCGGTGCCATTGTGTTGCGCGTGATCATGATTCTGATCGGTGCGTGGTTGGTCGCCAAATTCCACTGGATTTTGTATGTTTTCGGTGCCTTTCTGCTTATTACAGGCATCAAGATGCTCGTTTTCGCGGACTCGAAGCCCGACCTGAATCAGAACCCGCTGTTGAAGTTCATCCGCCGCCATTTCAAGCTAACGGATAGCTACCATGGCGAGAAGTTTACGGTGGTCAAAGACGGCGTGAAGTACTTCACTCCCATGTTCGTTGTGGTTGTCATGATCGGCATCACCGATGTGGTGTTCGCGGTTGACTCCATTCCCGCCATCTTCGCCATCACGAAAGATCCGTTCATCGTCATGACCTCGAATATTTTCGCGATTCTCGGCTTGCGCGCGCTTTACTTCCTGCTGGCTAATCTGGCAAGCCGTTTTCACCTGCTGTCCTATGGCTTGGCGCTGGTGTTGGTGTTCGTCGGCACGAAGATGCTGATCGTTGAATGGATCAAGATTCCGGTGTTTGTCTCGCTCGCCGTGGTTGGCAGCATTCTCGTGACGGCGATTTTGGCGAGCTGGTTCACGCGTCCCAAGGACGAGGAGACCGTCTGACCAGCCAACGTCCTGAGCGATGGCTGGTATATCGACGGCGGTCCGCATGCACGTGCCGCCGTCGATGTCGTTAGACAAGTCGCCAGCGTGGGCGGGCAGTTCCACGACATTCGGTGATTTCGATTGGCTTTTCTGCGGCTGGATAAAAAGCGCTTGGTTTTCAATCGGTTGCGATAGGGCAACGATTCGTTGTTTTTGGCCTATAGTTTAAGTAGACTTACGCGTTTTCGAAAAAAGGCTGTCTGGGACGGGGCCGGCGCGAAAAGCCATAAAACCAGCGCAAGAACGAACTGCTGAGGAGATCAAGTTGGCCACTGCAAAAAAAACCAAGACGGCGACGAAAGTGAAATCGAGCGCGAAATCAGCGAAGGTCATGAAGCCGGTAAAGGTCGTGAAGAAGAAGGTCACGCCGAAAGCCGCTCCGAAAAGCAAGATAGGCCCCAAGACCAAACCGGCGCCGAAGAAAGCCAAGGTTGTCGCCAAACCCAAGCCCGCGCCAAAACCAGCTGCGAAAGCGCGCCCAAAAACGAAACCGATCGCAAAAGGGGCGAAAGTAAAACCATCGCCGAAGACGTCTGCAAAAGCAGCCACCAAGAAGCCTGTCAAAGCACCACCAAAAGTGATCCAGAAAACCAAAACCGCACCTGCCAAAACGCCTCCGCCGAAAATTTCCGCTACCAAGCTAGCCGCCAAGTCCGCACCGGCAAAAGAAGCGCCCGTCCCTAAACCGGCGTTCAAACCGGGCAAGGCTCCGGTCTCCGTGCCCGCGGCGCTGGAACGCCCCAAGACGCCGGTTGGCAAGCAGTCAGGGCGGGCGGCGGCTGTTGCAGCCGCTCCGCCGCCACTGGCCGTCGTGATTTCCGCGCCGACCCGTGCGTTGCCAAAGTCAATGACGGTTAAAGCATTCCAGTCCAACGTGCTGCCATTCAACCCAAAGACAAAAGGTGTCGAAGGCTATCTGTCGGAATCCGAAATTCTGAAACAGTCCAAAGACAAATACATGTCCAAGGAGCAACTGGCGTTTTTTAAGCAACGTTTGCTCGAATTGCAATCGCAGCTTCGCGAGAATGCCGGACAAACTACCGAGCATTTGCGCGAACTATCCATCGTGCCTGATCCGGCTGATCGCGCGACGCTGGAAGAAGAGCATGCACTCGAGTTACGTGCCCGTGACCGCGAACGCAAGCTGCTCAAAAAAGTGGAAGCGGCTGTCGTGCGTATCGCCGATCGCTCGTATGGTTACTGTGAGGAGACCGGGGAGCCGATTGGCATCCCGCGCCTGTTGGCACGGCCGACCGCAACGCTGACCATTGAGGCACAGGAACGTCGTGAACTCAAGCAGCGTATGTTCGGCGAGTAACGGGTAACGAGTAACGATCGCGATTATCGACGGGCAACTTGCCGCACCAGAAAACGCCGCGTCTAGTTTGACGCGGCGTTTTCGTTTGGGGATTCCGGTTCGGGCGGCCCCATGAACGCGGCAAGCAGCCGCCGCGCGCCGTTGAAGCGCGGCACCCAATAGCGATCTGACATATCGACGATCTCCACGGCGCGTCCCTTCGAAGGGGCGTGGATAAATCGTCCTTCGCCGATATAGACGCCTACATGCGAGAACGATTTACGCCGGGTGTTGTAGAAGACGAGATCGCCCGGCAGGAGCGAGGGGCGATCAATCTTGTCGCCGAGACGGCTCATTTCCAACGACGTGCGAGGCAGAACACGCCCTAGGGTGGTGTCGAAAAGGTGTCTGACAAAGCCCGAGCAATCGAAGCCGACATCGGGCGAGGTGCCACCAAATTTGTAGCGTGTGCCGATCAAGCCGAGCGCCTGCAACACGAGATCTGCGGTGTCCGCGCTAACGGAGTGTGTCGCCGAGGCACCGGCGGCAATGTTATGGGCGCGGGCCGCTGGCGAGGCGCACGCCACTGCCAGCGCCACCAATAGATAAAACAGGCCGACGGAGTTCTTGTACTGAATCATGGGCGCATTATAGGGGGCGCGCCCGAGGAGGGCATGAATGCGCTCGATCGGATAAGGCGCTTTCCTTTCCATGCGGGCAAGCGACGGATAGGGCGCGTGGAGTGCATCTATAATTTCTGTCTAATTTCCCAGCACAACCGAAAGGATCGCCATGCACCCGGAAGCCGTTGCGTTTCAACCAAAAACTGAGTTTTCACGCCGAGAGTTCGTCATGACCACGCTGGCGACGGGATTTGCCGCTGCGGTTCTGCCTGTCAGCGCGCAAACCATCAAGACCGACGACAAGGGGCTCACCGCCGGCGAGGTGAAGGTCACCACCAAAGACGGCGAGATCCCCGCCTACCGTGCCATGCCCAAAGGTGGCAAGAATTTGCCGGTGGTGCTGGTGGTCCAAGAAATCTTCGGCGTACATGAGCACATCAAGGACATCTGCCGGCGCTTTGCGCACGAAGGTTATCTGGCGGTCGCACCGGAGATGTTCGCGCGTCAGGGCGACGCTTCCAAGCTGACCGACGTCCAAGCGTTGATTCGCGATATCGTCAGCAAGGTGCCTGACGATCAAGTCATGGCAGACCTCGACGCCGCACTGGCGTGGGCCGGCAAAAACGGCGGTGACGTCAAACGCGCAGCGGTCACCGGCTTTTGCTGGGGCGGTCGCATCACTTGGATGTATGCGGCGCACAATCCATCCATGAAGGCGGGTGCGGCTTGGTATGGCGGCTTGGTGCGTCCCGGCTCGCCGATGACACCGAAGCACCCAATCGATATCGCCGCGGCCCTCAAGGTGCCGGTACTGGGCCTCTACGGCAGTGCCGACACCGGTATCCCGAACGACACCGTCGATAAGATGCGCGAGGCACTCAAGAAAGGCAGCAGCGGGTCTGACATCGTCTTGTATCTCGATTCGCCGCACGGGTTTAATGCCGACTACCGGCCTACTTATCGCGCCGGGGACGCCAAC
>Ga0105044_10008173_pt1 | contig 14381 bp, 14 predicted proteins | sample MAT01_FD_78092 | JGI IMG/M metagenome (GOLD analysis project Ga0105044, IMG submission 78092) | Freshwater microbial communities from Lake Fryxell liftoff mats and glacier meltwater in Antarctica - MAT-01 | ecosystem: Environmental > Aquatic > Freshwater > Ice > Liftoff microbial mat | place...
GAGCGCGGCCCGTTCAATCCGCTTCAGATACTCACTGGCCGTGCTCTGCCCGACGCCGAGGCTCGTCGCGATCTTCCGGGTCGACAATCCGCTGGCGTGAAGTCGCAGCGCTTCTCTGATCTTCCGCATCGTCAGCTCTTCATGGGGCCGCCTGCTCGGTTTGAAAGAGCAGGCGCAGCCCGCCACAGGACTGCCCGGCAGCGTCAAACCCTCAGCCGAAAAGGGTGACCGGATACCCCGGAACAGGTGACCGGATCAGATCGGAATGGGTGACCGGATCAAATCGGAATCCCTGACCGGATCACCCCGGAATGCGCATCCAGCTTTGGCAGGGCGCGGACGATTTCCATGGTTTGCAGGCTGACTGTGATGACGCGTTGGAAAAGTTCCAGCGGGTAGGCGGGGTTGTTCATCGTCTCATTGGCATAGCGGTTGGCGTCGATGCCGCTGTCTTTGTCGGTCTTGACCACCTGGCGTTCCATCACCCATTCGACGGCGGGTTTGCCGTTCACGACGTAGTTGTAGGGGTCTGATGCCGGAGAGTGCAGGATCATACGCTAAGAATTCTAACCCATTAAAAAAAAGACATTCTAGACACGGTTTTTTCAGCCAGACCTAAGAAAAGGTAACGAAAAATATACAATTATATCATATACTTATTTTTACTAACGTATGATCCTGCACTCTCCGGCATCAGACCCCCTGGTGGACATGCGTTTCGTGTCCGGCAACGCCCTGAGCCTGCGCGCCGCCAAGCTGTTTTGCCTGCTGATACAAGAGGCGGGTGTTGCCGTGGCCGACGCGGTGCAGCACCGCGTGCCCTACGGCGTTTTGAACGCGACGTTTCACAAGAGCCGGGATGAACTGGCCGATGCCATAATGGAGCTGCACAGCACCGTCGTCAGCGTCAGGCTGGTGAGCCGCCAAGGCCGCCCCTATGTCAAGAGCGGGCCAATCTTGGCCGATGTCGAGCGCGAACCCGATGAACTTGATGGCGCTGAAATCCGGTTTGAGTTCTCGGCCGCCATGCGCCGCGTTATTTCCGACAGCACGCACTGGGCTGCCGTGTCGCGGCGGGCCGTGTTGAGCTTCGAGTCCCGCTACAGCCTGCGTTTGTATATGTTTTTGGCCCTGCGCGCCAACCTGCGGAAAGTATCCGAGGAAATCAGCCTGGACGACTTGCGCGCGATGCTAGGCGTCCCGATCAATGCTTTGCCCAGATGGCAGGATGTAAAGCGCCGCGCCCTTGATCCTGCCATTGCCGAGGTAACCCACCTAGCCGGGTTTAGCGCCGCCTATGAACCTATAAAGCGTGGCCGCCGTATCGTGGGTGTTAGGCTGGCCTGGGGCTTGAAGGACCGCGCCGGACTGGTGAAGGCACAGAAGGAACTGGACCGCCCGCGCGTTGGCCGGACTGCCCGCCGTGCCGGACTGGTGGAGACTATCGCCGCAGAACGCTACCGGATGGCAGAGAGCCTGGCCAACGCCCCCGGCCTAAGCTGGGCCAGTGAACCGGGCCAGATAGACCGCGATGAACCGGACCAGATGCCGCCTGAACCAATGGGCGAACCGTGATGCCAAAGCTATCACCGCGCGATGCCGTGAAGGTGTACCAGGTAAGCCGCGCCACGCTAACAAAAGCCTTGTCCGATGGGATGTTGAGCGCCGCGAAAACCGATGCCGGACATTGGCAGATAGAGCCTGCCGAGCTTGCCCGCCTGTATCAGCCAAGGGCGCCACAGAAGGCCGTGACCCGGGCTAGGCCGGGCCAAGTGGGCCGCGATGAACCGGGCCAGATAACCGGGCCAGATGCCGCTGATATGGCCGCCCGTCTGGCCCGCGCCGAGGCCGCACTTGATGCCGAGCGCGACAAGTCCGCCCTGCTGCAGCGGAACCTGGACGACTTGCGCCGGATGCTGCCCCCGCCCGATGCCAAGCCGCGCCGTTGGTGGCCGTGGTGATGTGACGACGCGCGCGTAGTGATGCTTCTGCTAGGGAGACTGGGTGCCCGAGTAGCAGACCGTGGTGACGCCCGCGCGCGCGTAGTGATGCGGGATAATTCGGTGTTGGTGCCTGTCTTGGGCACCATGCAAACCGCGTTTTAGCCTTAGAAATATGGGATATTGGCTAGGTGCTGAGAACTGTATCCCCCCAAATATCCACCTATGGCGCGCCGATGCCCCCTTTTTAGGGTGTCCTATGCGCGCGCGGGTGCGAGGTGCTGGTTCGCGTCTTAACGGGAAGCGGCATGCCATTGCCCTAAAATCACTGCGCACCTAGAGTTAGGAGACAAAGGCAAAATCACGCTGCAGAGGAAGTCGCATGCAAACTTTGAACTCTTTTTTGCCATTTATCGGCTTCTTGGCACTGATTTGGGCGCTAGGGGCGCTAGCATTTGCGATTTTCCCTGGCAACCGGGTGCGCCGAGTTAAGATTGCTGGAATCGCCTTTGCAATATTTGTCGTCGCCATTATGGCTAGCCTAAGAGTTGAACGCACAGCGGAAAACCAAGAGATGACAGATGCGGGTGTGTCTTCTCGCGAAGAGCTTGCGGCGATGCGAGCCGCAGAACAAGAACGAATCGAGACAGCACAGCGCGCAGAATCTGCTGCATTGCGCGAAGCCGAAGAAGTGGCAAAAGTTTCGGCTTATATTGAACAGTTAGATCGAGAAATTGCATCTATACCCAGCGTTCAAGCATCAAAATATACGGAAGATATTACCACCATCAACACTGGACTATTGCTCATAGGTGCTTGGGCGTTGCTGTATGAGAGAGGCGAAAATCTGATCTTGAACGAAGAGGCGCGGCAGAAGCGTCAGCAGTTCCGGCAACTATTGGTTAGAAAGCAAGCGGATTTACTCCCCGCTATGCGTGATGCCTACGGACCCGCAATGCGCCAGCAATTGTGGGAAGCAGATGGGAGCGCTCGGACCATCGGCGCAGGGTATAGAACCGTAGAATTTGTGTCTGCCGCATTTGCGCGAAACGCCAATATCCAGCAGATTCACTTGGAAATACGTGAAAATCTCATGATGCTGCGTTTCACTCGTGCACAATACAAATGGTTCGAACGAGCTTCGGATTTTAGTTACTATACGCTTGAAGTGCCAAGGGACTCTGACGTTGTGAAGTGGGAAAGTGGCGGACGTTATAGGGTTTTAGACTAGATCATCCCCGCCCCCGCCCGTCGTGTTGCGGCGTGGGCAATTCCGTCTAAGCCGTTGCTTTCATGCAACCTCGCCCGCGCAAATATTGGTAACTTCCTGTCATTACCCGTAACTGTGGGCGCAACGTGAAAGGTGTGAAATGAGGGGACTGTTGGAACTCTACTAAGGCGGGTGGCCACCTTAGTAGCAGTGACCCATGCGCGCGTGGTGATGCACATTAAGGCGTCCGCCTGCCTTAATGTTTTGATGCCTGCCCCATGCGCGCGTGGTGATGCCGGATAAATCGGTGCGCCCGCCTATACCGTTTCAGGAACCTAGGGCGAGTGCCTACACTAGGTTTGCGCATGGGTGAACTTTACTGATGTGGCCGCCCGCCCTAGTAAAAACCCGCCCGAGTCATGCGCCGGGTGCATATCACTGGCCCTTTTTCGGGTGTTTTCGCCCTTACTTGGCCCTAGTTTAGTCTAAGCCTTTGTTTTTGCTAACACCCCCATATTACATAATGACTATTATTGGCTGTTAGCGCTAACAGTTGGCGATGTGCGCCCCGCACGCGTGGCCGTGGGGCAAAAAGGCCGGTGCCGTCCTTTTTGGTATTAGGTGCCCCCCGCGCGCGTGGCCGTGGGCTGCTGCTCGGGCCCCCAGCGTCCCTAGCAGAAGGTGCCCCCCGCGCGCGCGTATCGCTTGCAGAACCCTGCGCCTTGCCGAGGAATACGACGTCGCGCAGGACCGGGGCAAGGTGGCAAAGTCCGGACAGCGTAACGACCTAGTTGTGGGCCGCAACGAGGTTAAACCAACCGCTGCCGATCTTGGCCTTCGCCGCGACGAAATCCACACCGCCCCGGCAACGTGATGTGCCGGGGCCGGGTGCAGCGCGGCGATGCGGCCGCCCTGCTGGCGCTGTGCAACAGCCAGCCGGTGGACCTGACGGTTGATGGTGGCGCGACACTGACGTTGCAGGCGGAACGGGCGGCCAATACTATGCACTGGCGTGGCTGGTGGCCGTGGTAATTGATGGGATGGAAGTAATGAGAAATACATTTCTTGCCGCCGTTCTGGCCCTGATGCCGCTTGCTGCGTTGGGGCAGGATTTTGACGCGGGTTTGGCGGCTTTTGGACGGGGCGACTATGCAGTCGCGTTCAATGAATGGCGGCCATTGGCAGAACAGGGGGATGCCGCCGCGCAGGCCAACCTCGGCCTAATGTATACCAATGGACGAGGCGTGCCGCAGGACTTCGCCGAGGCCGTGCGCTTGTATCGGTTGGCAGCAGAACAGGGGATTGCCGTCGCGCAGTTCAACCTCGGCCTGATGTATACCAATGGGCAAGGCGTGCCGCAGGACTTCGCCGAGGCCGTGCGCTGGTATCGGTTGGCCGCAGAACAGGGGCGTGCAGCCGCGCAGAACAACCTCGGCTGGATGTATGCCAATGGACGAGGCGTGCCGCAGGACGATACCGAGGCCGTGCGCTGGTATCGGTTGGCAGCAGAGCAGGGGGAAGCCAACGCGCAGAACAACCTCGGCCAGATGTATGACAATGGGCAAGGCGTGCCGCAGGACTTTGTCACGGCGCATATGTGGTATAACTTAGCGGCTGCCGATGGGGTCTCCGGCGCAGTGGATGCACGTAATTTTGTCGCCCGCATGATGACTGCCGTCGACATATCCGAGGCGCAGCGGCGGGCCCGAGTGTGTTTGGAATCCGGTTACAGCGACTGCGACTGAGTGGCCGAGGTGAAGCCCACGCACTTGCCATCCGCGCCCGCGCCGAAATGCGGTTGGCAGAAGAATATGACGCTGCGCAGGACCGGGGCGAAGTTCAAAAGTTGGGCGGGCAAAAACCAAGGGGTGTTGACGACTGCAACACCCCTTCAAGCAAAGACCTTGGCCTTCGCCGCGATGAAATCCACGATGCCCGCAGGATGCGCGATGCCGAGCGCGACGATGCCCGAAAACCGTCTAAGGCCAGTCGCCGAGCGTGAACGGGCCTGCCGTTTTGGCAGGGGTGCCGTGAAGCGGCGCTGAGTCCGGCGCTGAGCGTGGCCGCCCATGCGTCCTGTCCAAAATGGCGCAAGCCGCCGATACGCGCGCCGCTTCGCTGCTGCCGTTTTTGGCAATGTCAGCTAATGCCGCGATGGCGATATGTACCTGGCCTTCGAGCAATTCCGACAACGCCGCCCGTGCCGCCGCCGTGTCCGCATTTTGTGACCCAGCCGGACGCCCTGCGCCTGGACGGTTACCGCCGCGCGGCATGGCTGTTTTCCGTTGATTGTTTTTCATGCCCCGTAGGCCGCTTCAGGACACCCGTGGAGCCGCATGTCTGTTTTCCGCACCCTGCCCTAGCCAAGGGGCCGTGTGCCCGCTCAGGGGCCGCCAGTGGCCTTGCTTGCGTCATTGCCAGCCCTGCCGCCGCTGTGCCGTGTCACCGATGGGCCGGGATATGCCGAACCGCTGGCCCTGTATCGGCCCTTGGCCGCCGTGGTGCCGTGATGTCCGCAGAACGTTTGGAACCCGCTTGCCGTATCGGAGCCGCGTTTTCGGTGTTGCCTTGCCGAGATATTCGCCCGCGTTTTCCGTCCCCCTGCTGAGATACCACGCCCCGGTGACTGAGCGCGCGATGCACTTTTTCTTGCCGTCACGCGGGCCGACAGTTTCACCCGTCCAGATGGCCACCTGAGCCGCCAGCGCGTCTTGGTGGTGGTGCGGCAGGTGGAATGCGATGTGCCAGTGCTCGCCGTGATGCTCGTTTTTCCCGCCGGTGTATTCGCGCGCCCAGACGCAAGCCCACGGGACGTCGCGATGGGTGAGCCATTTTCTCAGCAATTCTTGAATGTCCCGATACCCGTCCCACAAATGGCCGATGTCGAAAACACTGTCCGTGCCGATCCGTTGCAGGTGAGCTGCGTTGATACTGAGAAGCGTGTTGATGGGTGCGCCGATGTGCGATGCAAACCTGACAGCGCCAACCATACGCCGCTCACCGTCTAGTGGTAAATTGTTGGTTACAGGGTACCGGGCTTGCCCTACTAGGAACTCTGGCCGTCCAGATGGGCGGTTTCCCGATGCTTCGGGGCTTTGGCTAAGTGTCGCGCCCTGCATGACAATCATTCTGCGCCCTTCACTCTTTGGCAGTGGCGGTTTCAGCCGGAATGTTACCCAAAAAACGGAAGCGTCACAAGATGTGGGCGAACGAAAAGGGAACAGCACCAGGTATTGCGACTTATCCACAGGGCTCGCGTCTTTCTTCTTTCTCTTACTTCTAGTTTCAGGGGCTTTAAGCCTTTGCTATAAAAGGGAAAAATAGGTGTTACGCACACAAATCGCGGGCCAACTCACACAAATCGCGGCAACGCACACTTGCTAACGCCCCGCGTGTTTTTCATTGTGCGGGCATGGCCAAGCTGACCACCCTAGATGCCGTACGGATGCACCGCGCCGATGCCGACGCAATCGTTGCGGCTGGTGAGCTGGTGGGGTCTGATGCCGGAGAGTGCAGGATCATACGCTAAGAATTCTAACCCATTGAAAAAAATACATTCTAGACACGGTTTTTTCAGCCAGACCTAAGAAAAGGTAACGAAAAATATACAGTGATATCATATACTTATTTTTACTAACGTATGATCCTGCACTCTCCGGCATCAGACCCCATCTTCGACAGCATGGCTAACGCTCGCCGCACGCTGGCGCTCTTGCGCTACGACTAAAACGATGATGGTCCGCGCCAAGCTGCGCGTAATACGGCCGAGCGGGGTCTCCCTCCGGACGGCCTCGCAGCAGTTCCCGCCCGATCGTCGAGGCGCTGCGCCCCAGCAATGCCCCGATCGCCCCAAGACTCGCCCCGCGCCGATGCTCCGCCAAAATCACGCCACGTTCCTCGCCGTTGAGGTGCTTGTATCGTTTGTCCATTGCAACATCCTATGCCCTGAAGGCCGTGGGTGTTGCACTTGAAACTTGAGCCTAAGCTGCCTTCAATGAGGATCTCAAAACGACACCAAGGTGACAAGGCCGACGCAGCCATTTACCGGCTTTGATGCGAACAACGTGTGCGGCCCATTTCGGGCTTTGATGCGATCTCAGACCGCTATGTGCAGCGTCATACATCTTGTTGTTTCGTGGCGAGGTCTTTAGCTCGAATAGGTGTTCAGATATATGAAACAAGCCGAGGTTCGCCATGCGTGTTGATGTGTTCAGCTCGAAGCCCCATGACCAGTCGTTCCTCAGCCTTGCGGCCGAGCGGCAAAAGCTGGAGTTGCACTTTCACGAGGCTCGCCTGAGTGAGGGCACTGCCCGGCTCGCGGAAGGGGCGGGGGTGGTCTGTGCCTTTGTCAATGATGATCTTGGCGCAGAGGTGATTGCTGAGCTTGCAGCGGTTGGCGTGCAGATGATCGCGCTGCGCTCGGCCGGGTTCAACCACGTTGATTTGGCAGCCGCGAGGGATGCCGGGATCGTGGTGGCCCGTGTGCCCGCCTATTCCCCGCATGCGGTGGCCGAACATACAGCCGCGCTGATCCTGACACTGAACCGCAAGACGCACCGCGCCTTCAACCGGGTGCGCGAAGGGAATTTCGCGCTGAACGGGTTGATGGGCTTTGACATGTACGGCAAGGTTGCAGCGATCGTCGGAACCGGGCTGATCGGGACGGTTTTGGCGCGCATTCTGTGTGGCTTTGGCTGCGAGGTTTTGGCCTTCGACCCCCAGCCCAATGCCGAATGCGAGGCGCTTGGGGTGGCCTACGTGCAGATGGACGAGCTCCTGAATCGCTCTGACATCATTACGCTGCAATGCCCACTGACGTCGGCAACCCATCATCTGATCAATGACGCTGCCATTGATGCTGTGAAGCCGGGGGTCATGCTGATCAACACCTCGCGGGGAGCGGTGGTTGACACGCGCGCCGTGATCCGGGGGTTAAAGTCGGGCCAGATCGGTGCGGTCGGGCTCGACGTGTATGAAGAGGAGGGCGATCTGTTCTTCGAGGATTTGTCCGACAGCTTTATCCCTGACGATGTTTTCGCGCGCCTGCTGACCTTTCCCAACGTACTTATCACCGGTCATCAGGGCTTTTTCACCCGCGAGGCGCTGGAGGCGATTGCCACCACCACCATTGGGAATGTCACGGCGTTCAGGCGTGACGGGATGCCAGTGCATCCGGTTCCCTGGCCCGACTGAGATGCCAACTGCGCTGGCTGCCCTTCCGATTGTTGTCGTGGTGCTGGCAATGGCTGTGCTGCACTGGCGGGCGGCGTTGGCCGGGTCGGTTGGGCTTTGCGTTGCACTGGCGGTGGTCTTGGGCAGCAATGGGCCGTCTGCTGGTGGCGCGCTGGTCGCGGGCGTCGCCGCAGAGGCCGCAAGCAGCACGCTGACCATCCTATGGATCATCCTGCCTGCTCTGGTGATCTATGAGGTACAGTTGCGGTCCGGTGCTTTGGAGCGGATACGCCTCGCACTGACACGACTTAGCGATGACCGCGCCGTTCAGGCACTGCTGATCGCGTGGTTCTTTGGGCTGTTCATAGAGGGGGCGGCGGGGTTCGGCGCGCCTGTTGCGCTGGCAGCCCCGCTACTGGTTGGGCTAGGCTTTACGCCGGTTCGGGCGGTGGCACTTGCGCTTCTGGGCCATGCGGCGGGTGTGTCGTTCGGAGCCGTGGGAACACCGGCGCTCGTGCAGATCAGCTTGCTCGAGGCTCCTGCGCCGCAGTTGGCAGTGCTGACCATGGGGCTGCATGCCTTGCCCGTGTGCATGCTGGGCTTTGGGTAATGCGGCTGGCCACAGATACACCTCTGACACGTAGTCAGACGGGGATCGCACTGTTGGCGGCTGTTTGTTTCTTGGCCCCCGCGCTGCTGCTGGCTTGGCTGGCCGGGCCGGAATTGCCCACGCTCGGGGGTGCCCTGATTGGTGGGGCGATGTTTGCACGGATGCTGCGCTCACGGCATTTGAAACAGGCGAGCGAGGGGGAATGGCGGCTGGCCGACCTGGCCCCCTATCTTCTGACTGTCGCGCTTGTCATGCTGACACGGCTTATCCCACCCGTGAAGGACTTGCTGTCAGGTCTTTGGCTGGGATGGGAATGGTCGGGCTTTTCCGGTGGCATGGCGCCGCTCTATCACCCCGGCACGCTGCTGGCGGCGGGGCTGGCTATGGGAGCGCTGATGACTGGGCGGGAGGGCCTACTGCGGCCATCGCTTGTCGCTGCTGTGCGCAGACTTGCGCCCGTGGCGATGGCGCTTCTAGTGATGCTCGCACTTGCGCGGTTGATGGTGCACGGCGGTCTGATCGCCCGTCTTGCCGATACGGCGTCCGGGGCAGGTGCGCTATGGCCGCTGCTCTCCCCGTTCGTCGGCGTGCTGGGCACATTCGTGAGCGGATCGGCCACAGCCTCCAACATCCTGTTCACGGATTTTCAGGCCGCGACCGCGCGGGCCCTCGACCTGCCTGTGCTGCTGCTGGCCGCAACGCAAGGGCTGGGGGCAGCCATCGGCAATGCCGTTGCACCGCACAACATCATTGCGGGGGCGGCCACGGTCGGCCTGTCGGGACGGGATGGTGAAGTACTGGCGCGCACCCTGATGCCCGTCTTGGCATACGCCGCCAGTGCCGGAGCACTTGTTTTCATCGCCTCACGTCAGTTCTAGTCCTTTGACGTCGATGATCCGCAAGGAGTGATCGAGGGCCGCAATCCGGCGCGTCACAGTCGGCGATATCGATAGTGCCAGTGGGCGTCTCTGGTTCAGAAAGGGGTCTGATGCCGGAGAGTGCAGGATCATACGTTAGTGAAAATAAGTATCTGAAATCATTACATATTTTTCGTTACCTTTTCTTGGGTCCGGCTGAAAAACCGTGTCTAGAATGTCTTTTTTTCAATGGGTTAGAATTCTTAGCGTATGATCCGGCACTCTCCGGCATCAGACCCCATGTAGGTGATATGCTCATCCATGGCCCGTTTCCTATGCTGGAGGCTCTGCGCCATGACATCCGGCGCAACCTACGAACCTGCATACTGTGAGACGGGTCGCCCTATCTCAGGCAAACATGTGGTCTATGGCCGGTCAGTGCGCTGCCCGATCAGGCAACGGGTCATTGGCGAACAGATGCGCCTGCGCGGGATCGAACCGCAGGCCGATCTCGTCGCCCGGGCGCATCACGCGGTCCTCTCCGATGGCTGCGATGATGCGGGTCTGGTCGCGCAGGCGGACCTCGACCACGGTTTCGGCCCCCAGCCGTTCGGTCAGCACCACATGGCCATGCAACATGCCGTCCGCCGAGGCGACAGGCTGCAGGTATTGCGGCCGCACCCCCAGAATGGCGCTGCCCCCCGCCACGATAGCGCGCCCCTTGTGAGCCACAAAAATCGGTTCGAGCGAGGCGTTGCGCACTGTCGCCCCGTCGCCCGTCCGGTCCGTGACATCGACGGTCACAAAGTTCATCGACGGCGCCCCCAGAAACCCCGCCACGAACAGGTTGACCGGTTCGTGATACAGTTCCATCGGAGTGCCGGTCTGCATCACCATCCCGTCTTTCAGCACCACGATCTTGTCGGCCAGCGTCATCGCCTCGACCTGGTCATGGGTAACATAAATCATCGACGCGGCCAGCGACTGATGCAGACGCCCGATTTCCATCCGCATGTCCATCCGCAGGGCGGCGTCCAGGTTCGACAACGGCTCGTCGAACAGGAACACCTTGGGGTCCCGCACGATGGCCCGGCCGATGGCAACCCGCTGCCGCTGTCCGCCGGACAGTTGGCTGGGACGCCGGTCCAGCAGATGCTCCATCTGCAGAACGCGCGCGGCCTCGGCCACCTTGGCGTCGATCTCGGCCTTGGGGGTCTTCTTGATGGTCAGGCCAAAGGCCACATTCTCGCGCACCGTCATATGCGGGAAAATCGCGTAGGACTGGAACACCATGGCGATGCCCCGGTCCTTAGGCTGTTTGTTGTTCATCACCACGCCGTCGATCTCAAGCGTGCCCGAGGTGATATCCTCAAGCCCGGCGATCATCCGCAGCAAGGTGGATTTGCCACAGCCTGACGGCCCGACGAACACGACAAACTCGCCATCCGCGATGTCGATGTCCACGCCCTTGATCACGTCGACCGCGCCAAAGCTTTTGCGGACGTTGCGCAGCCTGACCTCTGCCATGCCTCTACTCCGCCGCCTGTGCGATGCGCTGCACCGAAAGAAGGCCGTCCGGGCCCGCGATGACCGGTTCGGGGTCCATCACATGGCCGATAAAGCTGTCATGCCCGCTGTCGGCAAAACCCATGATGACCCAGCCTGCATCGGTCTGGCACAGGCGTGCGGCGTAACGGCGGCAGGGGATATCGCCATCCAGAAACGGCGCATCGGGCAGGTGCCACGGCCCGCGCGGATTGTCGGCCATCAGGTAATGCGTGCCGGTGACGGGGGGCAGCCGGGCGGCGGTCTCTGCGGCAAAATGCTGGTCCGAGGTGCAGAACAGGCAATACCAGCGCCCCGCGATCCGGATCACCTGCGGCACTTCAAGCTGACCGAAGGCCCCGACGAACACCGGCGGCTGCAAGGTCCAGGTCCGCAGATCGGCCGAGGTGGCAAAGCCGATGGCACCCCCGGCGTTCGGATCGGCAATCCCCGGCGCGCGGGCGGTGAAATACATCAGCCAGCCGTCGCCATCCGGGTCGCGCATCACAAAAGGATCGCGCATGGCGCGGTCGTGCCAATGGCCGACCATGTGGTCCTTTTCGTAACTGTCCGCGACGGGACCGGTCAGGTCCAGACACAGGCCCGGATTGCCCGGCACCGTTTCGACCCGCTGCCAGTTGTGCATGTCGGTCGACGTTGCGTGCCCGATCCGCTGATACATGCCTTTTTCCGCCGATCCGCCGCCGGTGTAGAACAGGTGCCACAGCCCGGCATCGTCGCGCACCACCGAACCGGTCCAGGTGGTCACGTCGTCAAAGGCCGGCCCGGCGCCGGGGGCAAGGCAGGTGCCCAGGTGTTCCCAAGTGATCAGATCGTCGCTGACCGCGTGGCCCTGGCTCACGTTGAAATGGCGCAGGTCGGGATCGCCCAGGGCCTTGTCCGCCTTCAGGAAATAGCCGTGCCAGCGCTGGCCGTCATGGGCATACCAGCTGTCCCAGATCCACTGGTCTTTCAGGGCGAGTACCATAGCGAAAACTCCGTAGTCAGCCTTTGACACCGGTCGAGGCGATCGACGCGATGAAGGCGCGTTGCAGAACAAGATAAAAGGCTAGCACCGGCACGGTGATCAGGCTGAGGTAGGCCATCACTTCGCCCCAGGCGATGTTGAGCTGGAAGAAGTATTGCAGGCCCACCATGACCGGGCGGTAGCTTTCCTGCTGAACCACCATCAGCGGCCAGAGGTACTGGTTGTACATCACCAGAAACTTCAGGATGGCGGCGGTGGCCACGACAGGCCCCGACAGCGGCATCACGATACGGGTATAGATCTGCATCCACGTCGCCCCTTCGACGCGGGCTGCCTCGATCAACTCTCCGGGCAGGTCCCGGAAATACTGGACGAACAGAAAGATCGTCAGACCGTCGGCGATGAACGGCACGATCTGCACCCGGTAGGAGTTCAGCCAGCCAAAGGTCAGACCCTCGGCCCCGATCCAGGGCAACTTGGACGCGATCAGCAACAGCGGGATGGCAATCGTTTCAAACGGGACGATCAGCGTGGCCAGGATGATCGACAGGATGACGCCCCGGCCGGTCCAGGTCAGGAACACAAAGGAAAACGCCGCCAGCGAACAGATCAGCAGCGACAACACCACGGTTACCGCCGTCACCAGCATCGAATTGAACACGAACAGCCCGACCGGCGCGCGTGCGAACGCCTCGCGGTAGTTGTCCAGCCCGATGTCGCCCACCGGCAGAAAGGCCCGCAGACTGCCGGTATCGGCCAGCAACTGCTGGTCGGGTTTGAGCGAGCTCATCACCATGAACACCAGCGGAAAGATGAAGATCACCGCGATCAGCGTCAGCACGGCATAGCGTACGACCAGGCGCAGCCGGTGATTGTCACCTGTAATGGCGGCCATCAGGTTCGATCCCTTGTCAGGTAACGCTGGATCAGGCTGATCGACAGGACGATGACGAACAGGATCACCGAAATGGCCGAGCCGCCGGAAATGTCCTGTTTGCCATAGCCGCGGTCGACGGCCTGAAAGACGATGGTCTGGGTGCTGTCCAGCGGGCCGCCATTGGTCATCACGTCGATCTGCGCGAACAGGGCAAAGGCCTGCATCGTGATGACGATAAGGATCAGCACGGCGGTATTGCGCAGGCCGGGCCAGGTGACATAGCGGAAGGTCTGCCATTTGCTGGCACCTTCGATATCGGCGGCCTCGTACAGGGTGGGTGAAATCGTCTGCAGGCCCGACAGCCAGATCACCATGTGAAATCCGACCGCCTGCCAGATCGACATCACCATGATCGCGGGCAGGGCAGTCGCGGCGCTGCCCAGCCAGTCGCGCCCCTGGAAGGCACCAAAGGTCAGGCCGTTCAGAAGGGTGTTCAAAAGGCCGTCGTTGCCGTCATAGATAAACCGCCACAACAACGAGACGACGACGATCGAGACCACGACAGGCATGAAATAGATCGCGCGATAGATGTTGATGCCGCGCAGGCGCTGGTTGATCAGCAGGGCCAGACACAGCGCCAGGCCCGCCTGCACCGGTGCGACGACCAGCACGAACAGCACAGTGTTCACGATGGCCTTCATGAACACGACATCGCGGGCCAGCAGATAGGTGCGCCGGTCGTCATTGCCCCAGGAAAACCATTCCCGCATGCCGTTGATCTGCGGAAAGTCCGGATTGTTGCGGGTATAGTCGCGCAGGCGCGGAAACTGCGCCGCACCCGCATCATCGCGCAGGATCTGGCCCGCGTCGTCGCGTTCGCTGTCCAGCGTGATTATGCCCAGGCCCAACAACTCCTGATAATTCGTCAGGCCGACGAACTGTGTCGGGTTGGGCGAAATTAGCCGCTGATTGGTGAAGGACAGCGCAATCGCAAACACAAATGGCAGGATGACGAAGATCGCCATCAGGCCAAAGCCGGGCAGGACAAAGGCCCATCCTGCGGCGTTCGACCTTGTGAGCCTGGTGCTCGTCGCCATGACGCATCCTCCCGTTGCCGAAGGGCGGGGGCCCGGCACCTTGGCCGGACCCACGAAAGGGGATCAGACGTAACCGATCCCCCGA
>Ga0105044_10008174_pt1 | contig 14379 bp, 15 predicted proteins | sample MAT01_FD_78092 | JGI IMG/M metagenome (GOLD analysis project Ga0105044, IMG submission 78092) | Freshwater microbial communities from Lake Fryxell liftoff mats and glacier meltwater in Antarctica - MAT-01 | ecosystem: Environmental > Aquatic > Freshwater > Ice > Liftoff microbial mat | place...
CCCCGGCTTTACCGGGGGGGCAAAACTCGCGGAGAATTGCCCTTGTGGAACAAAAACAGAAGAAGACCTCGAAGCCGTATTCCCCCGAGTTCCGCGAGCGTGCGGTTCGGTTGTTTATGGAACACCGCGATGAATATCAGAGCGAAGCTGCGGCACTGACGGCGATCGCAGGCAAATCGGCCGGTGCTCGGCGATAGACGCATACTTCACCGGCACTCCCTGGCGAAGTATGCGGTCGCCTTTTTTTGAATATCCCGCTCCTCCGTCACGCGCGCCAGATCGCGCTCCAGGCGGCGGATCTCATCGGCTTGGGCATCCTCCGCATTGATCACCTTCCCCGGCCGTGAAAACAGCTTCTGCCAGGTGTAGATCGATTTTGCGCTGATGCCCAAACGCTCGGCCACCTCGCGCACCGGGTAGCCCCGATCCTCGACCTGTGCCACTGCATCGTGTTTGAACTCGTCTGTGAATTCAGCTCCGGACATGGCGGCCTTCTTGCATCCAAAATTACCAAGCAAGGCGTCTCCAAATCTGGGGGCTGTTCGGCGGCAGATGTCGATCACTCGCTCCTGCAGCAGGTCCTCTACGTTGGGCAGTGACCAAGGGAAACACATGCGCATCATCCCGAAGAGACGGATGAACTGAGGTAAGGTCTTGAAATGGCGAAACGGGTTGGGTTTGGTCATGATGCAAGCCTGGGTGACCGCCAGGCCAGGCTCAATCCATTTGCTCTGACAGCACTCGATACGCATACTGATGCTCCCGATGCCGCTGGTCGTCGCCGGCTGGTGCGGCACGGCTGGACGCCACGGCGGCATGGCCGACCTCGCGACACGGCGGCCAGTCGACCCGCCATGACTGTTGACACATCGCGCACAAGCCCTCAACCTAGACGATGAACCAAAGAGGAATCTTCAAGTTCCCGGCTCAAAGAAGATACTTCGAATTATTCCAGTGCTGAACCAGAATCCAATGGAAGGAATACCATGTCTGACGAGCTCGAAAAACTGAACGAAGTGGTCCTGTCGCGCCGCAACGTGTTCAAGACGCTGGGGGCAACCACAGTGGCCGGGGCGCTGTTTGCCAGCGCCGGTTTTGAACCTGCCATGGCGCAGGAATTGATGGCTGCGTCAAAGCCGATCAAATCCGCGATGAGCAACGCCGGCCTTCAGGCCAGCTGGTGCGCACAGGGCAAGACCGCCGCCGAGGCGTGGTCCAAACTGATGAACGTCGAGATGACCTGGTTTGACGGCGAATTGTCGGCCACCAAACAGCGCGCCACGATCGACAACATGGCGGCGCAGGCATGGGATTTCGTGGCGGTGCAGACCTTCGGCATCGGCACCCTGAATGACCCGATGTCCAAGCTGATCGCTGCTGGCACGCCGGTCATCACGATGGATACGATGATGGCCCCCGAAGGCCAGCTTGCGATCCACACCTTCATCGCACCCGACAACATCATGATGGGTGCGGTGACCGCGACCGCGCTGTTCAACGCGATGGGCGGTGCCGGCCAGGTGGCAATGACGCAGGGCGCGCTTGGCCACTCCGGTGCGCAGGGCCGCGCCAAGGGCTTCAAGCAGGTTCTGGCGGCGTTCCCCAACATCGAACTGGTGGACGAACAACCCGCAGACTGGGATGTGACCAAGGTGGCCCGCATCTGGGATTCGCTGCTGACCAAATTCCCGGATCTGAAGGGTGGCTTCTTCCACAACGACGATATGGCGCTGGCGGCGGGCAACGTGATCAAGGCCAAGGGTCGCACGGGCATCCTGCTTTCGGGGATCGACGCGATGCCTCCGGCGGTGAACGCGGTGCTCGAAGGCTCGTTGGTTGCCACCGTGCGCAACCCGTCGTGCCGGATCCATGGCTGGTCGGTCGCAGCCGGTGTGGCGGCAGCAGTCGGCGGCGAAAAGCCCGGGACAGATATCCCGGCCTTCATCCTCGCCGACGGCCCGGTGATCTCCAAGGAAACTGCTGCGGGCCACCTGTGGCTGCAGAAGAACTTCCTGATCTGACCGCTGCACAGTGCAACAGACAGGAGATACCCTGAGCAGGGGCGCGAAAGCGCCCCTGTTTCAGGAAGGCGTCAAACCGCTGCTGGAGATGAAGCGGGTGACCAAGCGATTTGGCGGCATCGCTGCCCTCCTCGATGTGGATTTCTCAATCCTCGCGGGCGAAATTCATGGGCTGGTCGGCGAGAATGGTGCCGGGAAATCGACCCTGATGAAGATAATCGCCGGTGTTCATGCCGGTTTCGAAGGCGAGATGCTGGTGAGCGGCGCATCTGTGCATTTCCGGTCTGCCGGCGACGCGCTGGCCGCCGGGATCGGCATGGTGCATCAGGAGCTTTCCGTGGTGCCCGACCTTTCGGTGGCCGAAAACGTGTTTCTGGGCTCTCAACCGCTGCGGATGGGCGGCGTTGTCGATTGGGCCCGCATGAACCGGCAGGCCAAAGCGCAGATCGCGAGCCTTGGGCTGGATATTGACCCCGCATCGCGCATGGGGTCGCTTCCCGTGGGGTTGCAGCAACTGGTCGAACTGTCGCGCGTGCTGTTCTCGGGTGCGCGGATCATCATTCTGGACGAGCCGACCTCGGCGCTTTCCCCGCCCGAAGTGGAGCGGCTGTTCACCGTTTTGCGCCGCCTGCGCGGCGAAGGGCGCAGCATCATTTTCATCTCGCATTTCCTGGATGACGTGCTTGAAATTTCCGACCGGGTGACGGTGTTTCGCAACGGCGCGAAAGTCATCACCGAAGCCACAGCGGGCCTGACAAAGGATGCCGTGATTTCCCACATGATCGGGCGCGGCTCGGTGGACATGCACATGGGCGAAAGCGCTGAACTGTCCGGGGATGACAGCCGCAAGATTGTGATGGAGGCGCAGGCAGTCGGCGATGGCCACGCCCTGCGCGATGTGACCCTCAGCCTGCGGCAGGGCGAGATCACCGGGGTTTACGGCTTCATGGGCTGCGGGCAGATCGAACTTTCGCGCGCACTCTTCGGCAAGGTAGCCCTGAAATCCGGCAGCCTGATCCTGGACGGCAAGCGCGTGCGCTTTCATTCCACCGCGCAGGCCAGGGCGGCAGGCATTGCCTATGTGCCCGAAAGCCGGCGCATGATGCTGTTTCGCACTGAACCGGTCTACAAGAACGTGTCGATTTCGATCCTCGACCGGATCGGCCGGCTGTTCCTGAAACCGAATGCCGAGCGCAGCATCACCGAGGCGCATATCAAGGATCTGGATATCCGCCCGCAAAAGACCGACATCCTTCTGGGAAACCTGTCGGGCGGCAATCAGCAGAAGGTGGCGCTGGCGAAATGGCTGACGCATCTGCCCAAGGTGCTGATCCTTTCGGAACCCACGCGCGGCATGGATGTCGGCGCCAAGGAGGACGTGATCCGCATCCTGAAATCACTGCGCGACCGCGGCGTGGCGGTGCTGGTGTTATCTACCGAACCCGAAACCATCCTGACGCTGGCCGACCGGGTGACAGTGATGAAGCGCGGCTCGGTGGCGCGCGAATTCACCCTTGGCCATATCGAAAAAGCAGACCTGCTGGCCGCCGCCTGATGCGCCGGAACGCACTTGCACCGGACCCACTTGCAAAGGACGCATGATGACGGCAACTGACGCACCCCCAGCCAAAGGCGGCCTGAAACGTTTTCTGGCCGAACAGATGCGCAATATCGCCCCGGTTTTCACCCTGATCGCCCTGGTGGTGTTCTTTTCCACGCAAAGCCCGGTGTTCTTTTCGGTGGCGAATGGTCTGAACATCCTGGCGAATGCGTCGATCACCGGCATCATCGCCGTGGGCCTGACCTTCGTGATCCTGACGGCGGAGATCGACCTTTCGGTTGCGGCCATCGCCAACGCCATCGGCATCACCATGGCGTTTTTCACGGCACAGCCCGATTATGTGAATATTGCGACCATCCCGCTGCCCGGCTTCATCGCCATTCTGCTGACGATTGCGGCCGCGCTGGGCCTCGGGTCCATCACCGCCTTTGGTGTGACGCGGATCGGCATTCCGTCCTTCATCATGACGCTGGCGATGATGCAGATCGCCAACGGCGTGTCGGCCCTGCTGGTGCGAGGTCAGATCGCCTACATCTTCCCCGAGTTCATCACCACGCTGGGCGCGGGCACGATCTATGGGTTGCGCTGGTCGATCATCGTCTGTGTGCTGTTCTTTATCGTGGCGCATCTGGTGCTGACCTACACGCGCTTTGGCCGTTACGTCTACATGGTCGGCGGCAACCGCGAGGCGGCGGAATATTCCGGGGTGAACGTGCGCCTTATCATCGCCTCGGTGATGGTCATCAGCGCGGTCTGTTCGGGTGTGGCCGGGATGTTGGGTGTGGCCTATTTCGGCTCGGCCCAGCAGAACGGCTTTGATGATTTCCTGTTGACAGCGATTGCTGCGGTGGTGGTCGGCGGCACCAGCCTGTTTGGCGGTCGCGGCGGCATCGGCAACACGATCATCGGATTGCTGGTGCTGGGTGTGCTGAACAACGGGCTGGACCTGATCAACATCGACAGCTTCCTGAAGATCCTGATCCGCGGTCTGATCCTGCTGATCGCACTGGTGATCAACGTCTATGCGCAGAAACTCAAGGAAAGCAGCGGCTAAGGACCGACCGTCATGAAAAAGATACTGAATGCCCCGGCCGATTATGTGGACGATATGCTGACCGGGCTGTGCCTGGCCCATCCCGCCCATTATACCCAACCCGAACGCCGGGTGATCACCCGTGCCGGAGGGGCGATCCTCGGCAAGGTCGGTATCGTCACCGGCGGCGGGTCCGGGCATTTGCCGGTGTTCACCGGCTATGTCGGCAAGGGGCTGCTGGACGCCTGCGCGATCGGCGATGTCTTTGCCTCGCCCTCTTCCGATCAGATGGCGGGCGCGATGCGTCATGCCAATGGCGGGGCGGGCGTGCTGCGCCTGTACGGCAATTACGGCGGCGATGTGATGAATTTCGACATGGCGGGCGAGATGCTCGAGATGGAGGATATCGCCTCGACCACCGTGGTTCTGGCCGATGATGTGGTGTCGGCTCCGCTGTCCGAACGGGCCAAGCGGCGCGGCGTTGCGGGGATGATCTATGCCTTCAAGATCGCCGGGGCGCGTGCCGAACAGATGGCCGATCTGGCCGAGGTGACGCGCGTCGCGCAAAAGGCTGCCGATGCCTGCCATTCCATCGGCATGGCGCTGACCCCCTGCACCGTGCCGCAGGCGGGCCGTCCGACCTTTGACATCCCCGACGGGCAGATGGAAATGGGGATGGGCATTCACGGCGAACCCGGCATCTACAAATCCCCGATCAAGACCGCCAATGAGATTGCGGATGAGATGATGGGCCTGTTGGCCGCCGACCGGGCATTCACGCGCGGCGGGCGGGTGTCGATCCTGATCAATTCGCTGGGCGCCACCCCGGCCGAAGAACTGTACATCCTGTACGCCCGCGCCGCCGGTATTCTGGCTGCCGCCGGGGTTGAAATCGTCATGCCGCTGGTGGGCCGCTATGCGACCTCGATGGAGATGACAGGGGCCACCATCACGATCTGCCATCTGGATGCCGAGCTTGAGGCGCTGCTGACCGCCCCCTGCGATTGCGCGTTCTGGCGGGTCTGAAGGGTGGCCGGGTTCACCACCGGCGATCTGCGCCATGTTGCGGGGCGCATCGCGGCCAAGGCTCAACTGGTGGCCGCAGAGTTGAACGCCGCCGATGGTCAGTTGGGTGACGGCGATCTGGGCATTACCGTATCCAAAGGCTGGGTCGAGATCGCCGCAAGTGCCGATGCCATGCCCGACGATGTCGGCATGGCCTTTCTGGACTGTGCAAAGGCGTTTCAAAAGGTCTCGTCCTCGTCTTACGGCACCCTGACCGCCACGGCTTTCATGGCGGCAGCCAAGGCCTGCAAGGGCCGCACCGAGGTGCCTTATACCGAAGTGTCTGCACTTTTGGCTGCTGCCCGCGATGCAATGATGGCGCGGGGCAAGGGCAGTCTGGGCGACAAGACCGTGCTGGACGCGCTGGATGCCGTGGCACTGGCGACAGCAGGTCAGGGTGACGCCGACCGCCTGCTTGCATTGGCCGATCAGGCGATCGACGCGACCCTGAACACGTTCCGCGACCGTGAAAGCAAACTCGGCCGGGCGCGAATGTTCGGCGACAAAAGCCGAGGGTTGGATGACCCCGGCATGCTGGCGCTGCGCCGGGTGCTGGACGGGATGATGTAACGGCAATGGGTTCTGCGCCTTGATCTGCCGGGTCCAGTCCGGCACGGCGGTGATGTCTGCAAGCCTGGTGCGATCCGGCGCAAGGAGATGAGCGAAAATCAGCGCCCTGGCCGCGATGGTCGGATTTGGGCTGGCCCTGCCGCCTGCCCCCTGCCCCGTCCGCGCCTCAGGGCCCGCCGCTTTGCACCCCAAGGCTGGCAAAGCCTCGCCACTGGCGTGGTATTGCGCCGCCGAGTGGCCGGATTTTACTCTGCCGTTGACACCAGGCGGTTTGCAGCCGCGTCTGCGCCTCCTGTTCGGCCACACTCTGATACCGCCAACCGATTCCTGCGGTACCCAGCCCCAGGGGCGGCAGGGTCAATCGCATTGGTTCAGCCTTTCTCTGCTCCGGTCAGCAACCCGGATCAGACACGTCCTTGGGCGAAAATGAAGATGATCATGACGGGCAAAGCCACAAGAATGGCAGCCAGGATCACCTCGGGCTTCTTGATTGGAATGCCTTCAGTGGGCAGGTTGCTAAGCGCGCCGGATCTGCTGACCAGCGTCGAAAGTCCGACCGGCAGATTGTAAAGACTGTCATCCGACAACAGCACGAAGGCGAGGAAATGGTTGCTCCATATCCCCAGAAAACTGAAAAACGCCACGAGTGCGATGACAGGCTTCGCCAATGGCAGGGCGATCCTGGTGAACAGTTGCAGCCTTGTGCATCCATCCACCCGTGCGCTGTCCATCACCCCTTTGGGCAGCGAGGTAGAGAAGTAGATATAGGCAAGATAGACGCCGAACGGGAAGAAGCCCGATGCAAGGATGAAACCGGTATATGTATTCGTCAGCCCCAGAAAATGCATCTGGAGGAAGATCGGCAGCACGACCGCAGTGCTTGGGGTGATCATCGCAATCAGGGTCAGGACAAGGATGAGCTTTCGCCCGGGAAACTCGACCAAGGCCAGCGCATAACCGCCAGGGATGGCGGTCGCGATAGCGAGCAGAACGCCGCCAACCGCGCAGATCAACGAGTTCATTGCCCAGGTGACCATTTCAAAATCATTGAAGGTGGTCAGGTTCAGCCATGTCTGCCGGAAATCCTGTCAGGACCCCAACGACAGCGGAGGATCGCTGATCAGCGTGGCCTGATTGTGCGTGCTGGCCAGAAACAGCCACAGCAACGGAATGCCATAAAAGCAAACGGCAAATCCAAGGCAGGCCAGCAGAAAAAAGCGGCCCAACCAGAATTGACGGCGCAGCAGGCCGGGCTCCATAGTTTTTCCCTCAGTCGATCTTGTAGAATTTCGTGACAAAGATGATCACCAGCGCGATGGTCACCGAAACCAGAACCAGCATCGTGCTCAGCGCGGCAGAGGCTCCGAAATCACCCATCTGGAACGCATAGGAAAATGCCAACTGGTTCAGCGACCAGTCGGGTTGGGCAAACTGCGCCCCGGCCAGCGAGATCAGTTGCGGTTCCACAAAGATCTGAATGCCGGCGGCAAGCGACAGGATCGCCATCAGCACGATCGAACGCCAGATCATCGGCAGTTTGATCCGTGCCGCGATCTGATAGGGTTTGGCACCATCAACACGCGCGGCCTCGATCACTTCGGTGGGCAGGCTGGCCAATGCGCCGCCCATCACGACGATCCAGCCGCCGGAGGTGGCGAAATAGGACATGATGGCGAAAACCGTGGCGTAACCAAGCCCGACCACCAGCGATTGCAGGGTTTCCCAACCGACCAGATGGAGTATGGGGCGGAACGGACTGACCGAAGGGTCAAGTAGGAAGAGCCAGAGCACGACCAGCGCCGACGAAATCACCGCGCCGGGCAGAAAGAAGATCGTGCGCAATGTGGTGGCAAGACGTCGTGGAAGGACGTCCAGCGTCAGCGAAAGGATGGTCACCCCCACAACGGTCAGCGCCACCCATATGGCGGTAAACGTCAGGACATTGACCGTCGAGCGCGGCAGGCGGAAATCGCTGAGGACGCTTGTGTAATTCGTCAGGCCCCAGAACACCCCTTCGATCGTGTCAAAGAAGCTTAATCCAAAGGCATAGATCACCGGAAACAGACCGAACATGCACAGCAATGCCAGATAGGGCGCCAGAAACAGATAGGCGGCACTTGTTTCGCGGCGCTTTTTCTGACGCTCGCTTTGCGCGCGAAGCCGCTCGTCAGGGCTTTCTGGCTGGGACATGAACCGATCCTTTTGTGGGTCGGACCGGACGCTGCTGCGCCCGGTCCGATTTTTGGTCACTGAACCTGATACTTGTTCAGCTTGGCCAGATTGACCAGTTCCGTTTGCAGCGCAGGCAAAGCATCGACAGCCTTGCCACCGCCCGAGATTGCAGCGCTGACCGTCTTGGCGACAGCCGCTGACAGGTCAATCCGCAGGCTGACATAACCCGGATGACTGAAGGCGGCGGAGGCAACTTCGACGGCGAAGATGTCGGCGTTGGCTTAATAGGCATCCGCCTTCAGCTTGGCACCCCAGGCAACCGCCGACGGGGCATGAGCGGGCATGGTGACGGCATTGGTCTGCACCCCGACATCGGTTGATGCCCAAACCAGCAAGTCCAGAACTTCGTCCGGATGCGCCGTCTTGTTCCAGCCGCCGTAAGTGCCACCGCCCCAACTCCAGGTGATTGGCTGGGCTTGACCCTCCCAGACCAGCGGCAAAGACGCGGCCAGAGTGCCCGGCTTGAACTCATAGGTTGGCTTGATCACATATTCGCCAAACCACGTCGGGCCGATGATCAGCGGAACCTTGCCCGATTTTGCCAAAGCGACAAATGCCGGATCGAACGGGCCGGTTTTGCAAGTGAGCCATTGGCGACCATTGCATCAACCATTGTCGCCGCCTTTGCACACTCATCCGAAGTCGCGTTGATCTTCAAAGTGTCTTGCGCGCGTTCAACCGGGATTGCCAGTTCGCAACCGCTGGACACCAGATAGCTGATCAAGGGACAGGGCTCCACCGCGCTGCCCAGGGCATGGCCTTTCGGGCCAAGTGCCGCCCCAAGCGTGGCAAACTCATCTCAGGTCTTCGGCACCGTCTGCCCCAACTCCGTCATCAGTGGTTCGTCATACCAGACGATCATATGCGCCAGATCGTTGCGCAGACACAAAAGCTTGCCATTCACATAGCAAGGCGAATTTGCGTTCGGATAGAACTCGGCCAGTTTGGCATCGGTCACCTTGCCGGTCAGATCCATCAGATAATTCGACCCACGCGTCGCAAGCTGCGCCGTATAGCCGATGTCGGACATAAAGATCACATCGGGAACCTCGGTGCTGCTTTGCATGCCCAATTGCAGCTTGGCCAACAGGTCGTTCGGCTCGACGGTGACCACGTTCAGCGTCACGGTGTCGTGCTGCTCGTCATAGGCGGCAAACAGCGACAGACGCGCGGTGTCCGACCAGACGTTCAAGGTGACCGGATCGGCCGCCAGTGCCGCGGTGCCAAAGCCCGCGACCATCGCGGCTGTGGCCAGCACCCGGTTTGCTTTCCCGCTTTCGTTTGTTTTCATTGTACTTTCCTCCTCTGGGTTGGTCAATTTCGGCGACCTGCTGAAACAGATCATCTGAGCGCAGTGCCTGCTTTATCGAAGACATGCAGGGCTGATGGGGTCAGGCTCAATTGCACGCCCTGACCGTTCGTGACGTGCATTTCGCCCATGATCTGCACCGTAAGAAAACCAGGCAAACCGATGTTCAGATAGGCAAATGTGATGTTCGCCAGCCGCTCGACGGTTTCAACAGTGGCCGGCAAACCGGCCTTTTCCGATGGGTTGACTGCGATGGATTCAGGCCGCAGACCAATCGTCACCTGCCGTCCCGGTCGCACGCCTGGCAGATCGACGTCGAACACCGGCTTGCCCTTGATATCCAGGCTGACGCTCGTCCGTCCCGTTCCGGCAGCAAGCACAGTCGCGGGAATAAAATTATCACGGGCGAGCCGATGAAGCCCGCGACAAACCGGTTGCCGGGTCTCGCGTACAGGTCCAGCGGCGCACCGACCTGTTGCACCTTGCCGCCGTCCGGCGCCACGATCCGGTCGGCAAGCGTCATCGCCTCGACCTGATCGTGGGTCACATAGATCATCGTCGTCCCAAGTTCGCGGTGCAGCCGCTCGATTTCCAGCCGCATCTGCACCCGCAGGCCCGCGTCCAGATTGCTCAGCGGTTCGTCAAACAGGAACCCCTTGGGATGGCGCACGATCGCCCGCCCGATGGCGACACGCTGACGCTGCCCCCCCGAAAGTTGTGCGGGTGCGCGTTGCAGCAACGCCTCCAGCCGCAGGATACGGGCGGCTTCCTTGACCCGCGCGTCAATCTCGGACCGCGACATTTTTGACAGGCGCAGATTGAATGCGATGTTTTCGTAGACGTTCACATGCGGGTAAAGCGCGTAGGACTGAAACACCATCGCGATGCCGCGCTCGGCCGGTTCGGCATAGGTCACGTCATGGCCGTCGATCATGATCTTGCCGCCCGATGCGGTTTCCAGCCCGGCGATCATCCGCAACAGGGTCGATTTGCCCGAACCCGACGGGCCGACAAAGACCACGAATGCGCCGTCGCCGATGGTCAGGTTGACGCCATCGATGACCTGCACCGCACCGAAGGATTTCCTGACATCTCGCAGTTCGACTTCAGCCACGCCGTCGCTCCTTACGTGATCTTTTCAGTGACGGTGATCTTGCGCAACGCCGCGCGGTCCAGTTCGGCCCAGTCATGCCCATAGCCAAGCCCGGCGCCCTGGCTGACGTTCAGATAGCCGTCCGTGATGGCCAGCGCGCCAAGGCCCGAAAGGCTGCGGATCTGGTCTTCGTTGATGACCAACTGCTCATGGTAGTTGTTGTTCAGGATGGCGGCGCAGATCTGGGCATTTTCGATCCCCATGCCATGCACCTGTGCCCGCATCCCGAAACTTTCGGCGAGATGAGCAATCTTGATCGCCCCGGTGAAGCCGCCCTTGTAGTGCGAGGACACCCGGGTCATGTCGAGTGCGCCAGCGTCGATCCAGTTGGCCATGTTCCAATGCACCCCATCCGAGGTCTCGGCGGCCAGAATCGGGATCGTCAGCTTGTTGCAAAGCTTGGCATAGGACCCCAGATGAAATTCCCGCATCGGCTCTTCGTACCAAAGAAACCCCTCATCCTGCAGGGCAAGGCCAACCTTCAACGCATCGACATGGTCCCAACCGGCCGAGCCGTCGAACATCAGATCAGCATCCGGCCCGACCCAGCGCCGCAGGGCGCGCGACACTTCGATATCGCGCTTCACATCGCCCCAGGCATGCAGCTTGAACGCGGTGAAACCGAGGTTACGGCACAATTTGATATGGCGTTCATACTCGCCCAGCGTCGGCCGGGTCACAGTCGAGGCATAGGCCGGCACTTTCGTGACATTGCCGCCCAAAAGCTGATGGATCGGCATGCCCGCAACCTGCGATTTGACGTCCCAACACAGAATATCCAGCAGGCCCAGGGCCCGCATGTGAACCTCCTCAATGCGGTCAATCTCCCACATCCGGGCCCACAAGCGTTCGCTCATCAGCGGGTTTTCTCCCAGAAACGTGTGGTAGCGCCGGGCGACAAGGTCCAGCAAAGCCTCGCCGCGACCGATTTCCAGCGAGGCCATGATACCTGTGTCGGTTTCCATGCGCAGAACCGCCTTGGTTGGCCGGGTTCCCGCCGGGATGTCGCCATGCGATCCGGGCAGGCCGTCACGCCAGATGAACCGGGGTCCGGGATCAGTCTAGACCAACCAGACCGTGAATCCCACGATGCGCATCCGTATCAACCCCTCATTTCTGATTTATCAGATTTGCGACAGCTAACGGTCGCTTGACCAACCTTCGTCGCGGCCAGACGCGCGGGCATATCTGAAACTGCCACCATTCTTTTCAGGCCCTCTTTCCTGCCGCCGAGTCCAATCTGGCAAGGACCGCGCAATCGGGCCCGGTCCGCAATTCCTGTGATGCCAGTTGTGTTGGTGCGGCCCAGTCTTTGCGCGCCGCGCCGCTCAGGGTCAGCCCATGGCCCGGGCGGTCCGGCACATGCGCAAAACCATCGCGCACAAGGATCGGCTCTTCGACAAGATGGTCATAGTTCTGGAACGAATATTCCATCCAGCCCACCTCTGGCAAAGCGCAGGCAGTATGCACGCCGATCTCCAGGAACGTATTGCCCAAAGATACCGGGATGCCCATGTCGGCAGCCAGCCAGCCCAGATGCATGACTTCGGTAATCCGGCCATGCACGTTCAGGATGTCCGTGCCACCCGCCTGCAAAAGCTGCCTGCGCCCGGTCATGTCCAGATATTCACCCGAGTTGATCTGCGTCCACGGAACGGCAGCGCGCAACATCCTCAGCCCGTCGAAATCATTGCGTAGAATGGGGTCTTCCACCCACAGGATCGGATGACCCAGGTCACGGATTTTCTGTATATTTACAGCGGCTTCCTTGGCAGACCACGCCTCATTCGCGTCAATCATCACTTGCGCGTCAGGCCCGACCGTCTTGCGCAGCAGGTCGATCCGGTGCAGGTCGCGGGTAAAATCAGGATGGCCGACCTTGATCTTGAATGCCACAAAGCCGGCAGCCGCCGCCCGTTCGAAAAACGCCACATAGGCGGGATCGTCGAGGTGATAGTCCAGCCCGCTGGCATAGGCCGGTACCTTTGTTCGCTGGCCTCCCAGATAGCCGGCCAGCGGCAGATCAGCCTGACGCGCCGCGAGATCCCAAAGTGCGACTTGCAGCGCCTCGGAATAGCCGTGCAGCCGGTCGCGCTGGTTCCCGCCGCGTGGCCGCTCGATCCGGTGGATCAGCGCTGCCGCCAAACGGCCTTCAAGCGCGGGCCAGACGCTCGCGGCAAAGACCGCCTCACATGCGGAAAGATCGGGGAAAGGCTCGAACAGCCCGCCGGCAAAGCCCAGCCCGATCAGTCCGGCCTCATCGATCAGCTCCAGCGCCAGACAGTTCAGGTCGTCGATGCTGACCTGGCTGTCGCCGATGATGCGGTCGCGCCGAAACTGGAATCGGGTCAGTCGAAAACCTTGGAGCCGCCGCTTGGACATTTGATTACTTAACGCTACCATCTGATTTATCAAATAGCGGTGTCGCACATATCTTGCGGCCAATCAAGGCTGTCGCTAGGGAGAGACATGGACAACGAAATCACCTCTGCCTTGCCGTCAAACCGCCTCGGCGACATTGCCTATGCCCGAATTCTCGAGGCGTTGTTCTCGCGCAAGGTCCTGTTTGGGTCCTTCATTTCGCAGTCTGAACTGGCCAAGATGACGGGGCTCGGCGTGGGCCCGGTGCGCGATGCGCTGAAGCTGCTGGAGGCAGACGGTGTCTTGTTCATTCACCCGCGATCTGGAATCGAGGTGGTTCGTCCCTCGACCGAACTGGCGCGCAGCACCTATCAGTTCCGCACGATCATCGAGCGGTTCGCGGTTCGCCAGTTCACGCGCACGGCCAGTCTGAAGGCGTTGGACGACGTGATCGACCTTCATGAACGCGCGCGCGACGACGTGGCCAAGCTGGCTTCAGGCCACAATTTCGTCGACGAAATGGCCGAAGTCGAAGACGGGTTTCACTTGCCGATATGCGCCGCCCTGTCAAATGCGATCGTCGATTCGGCCTATGGTCGATTGCAGTTGTTGTCCAAGATCGTCAAGATGAATGGCTTGGTGTCCGGCCGAACCGCTGAAATCTCGATCAACGAACATCTCGAAGTGCTTTTGGCGTGCAAGGATCGCGATCCCGACCGCGCAGAGGAGGCAATTGTGCGTCATTTGAACAATGCCCTGCAACGCAATCTTGGCCTCGTCTGATCTACCTTGGCCGACGCGCGGCCAGTGTGATCACAGCATGTATTTGGGCCCCGACTGATCGCGACTGAACCGCCTCGGTGTTGATGGTCGTGTCGCGAAGGTGGTGGAAATTCAAAGGTGGCGTAATCTCCGGGTGAAACTGAACCCACCCAGCCGGTGGCAGCAACCGCCAGGGAGATCACACCATGAAGAACAATACCGACACTTCTGCGCTTTCGCTACTGGCCAATGAAGCGGGCTATGATCCGATCGAGGATCGTCTGCGAGAAAATATCCGCGCCACCATCGAGG
>Ga0105044_10008178_pt1 | contig 14377 bp, 20 predicted proteins | sample MAT01_FD_78092 | JGI IMG/M metagenome (GOLD analysis project Ga0105044, IMG submission 78092) | Freshwater microbial communities from Lake Fryxell liftoff mats and glacier meltwater in Antarctica - MAT-01 | ecosystem: Environmental > Aquatic > Freshwater > Ice > Liftoff microbial mat | place...
CAGCCGACCACCAGACTGACCCGCTTTAGGTTCGGGGCCTGCGCCAGAAGCTGGTCCAGCGACGCCGTCAGATCGGTCTGGCCGTTGCCGGCGTGAAGATTTTCCGCTGTCGTTCGGGTCAGACCCTCACGCCGCATTACGCCTTCGGTCGCCAGCACGAACTCGCCCGCCCCGGGGATCAGGCAAACGCCCTCCAGCCGGTCTTCCAGCCGCGTCCCGTCGCCCTGCGGCCGTCGAAACACTTCAAAGGCCAGTTGCGGCGGCCGGTTTCCGTAGGGCCCCAGCGGCAGGTCTTCGAACACCACATAGGCGGTCCCGCGATACGCCGGTGCCTCGCCTTCGACCGCCTCAATCAGCGGATCCGGGGTCTGCTCTTCCAAACCGGGATGGACCCGCATCGTGACCCCGGTCAGGTCCATCGCCTGCCCGTCCGCCCACACCCGCCCGACCCCGTCGATCGGGCCTTCGCAAAGCGCCACGGCAAAGCTCAGGGAATAGCCGTACTCGACCGTCCTCGGTCCACCCTTGCCGCCGGACGAGGTCTTGCGGCTTTCCAGAAACCGCGCCGCCCAGATCATGTGCCCCGTGACCCGGGCCCGGCCGAACACACAGGCCATCGGCGCACCCTCGGCCGTGCCCTGGACCCTCAGCGTCTCCAGCCGTGGCCCCTTCTGTCGCGGCGGCTCAAGACTGCCGATGATGCGCTGATCGATGGCCTGGCCGATGGTCGAACCGATCACCCGTCCGATCGGTCCCCCGACAGCCTGGCCGACATTGCTCAGTATGACCTGGGCCATGCTCCGTCCTCCTTCACCGTCCGTGGCGGCCATCCGAACGCCGCGACCAGCCGCCTTCGCCACCAAGGTCCGATCCAGCTTTCGACCACCGCCCGGCCCCAGTAGGCGTGGATCACCCGTGGCTCTGGGCCGCCGACCTCGCTCAGGATGGCGCAGTGCTTGACCGGCGACCCGGACGCCATCCGGAACAGCAGCACGTCGCCCAACCCCGCCCGCTCCACCGGGATTTCGACCAGCCAGCGCCGCGCCGCGCCCAGCAACGTCTCCTCGCCCCCGACCTCGGCCCAGTCCGGGCGGTACGCCGGCAAGGTCTCAGGCTCGTCGCCCACGACCTCTCGCCACACCCCGCGCACCAGCCCCAGGCAGTCCGCGCCCTGGCCTCTGACACTGGCCTGATGCCGGTAGGGCGTGCCCAGCCACCCGCGGGCCGCCGCCACCACGGCCGCGCTCACCGCCGGCTCCGGCCGTCGTTGCGCCCGCCCTCGACTGGCGCAGCGGTCAGGAAGTCGTCGCCCGGAACGTCCGGAAAACCCCTGAAGCGCACCCCGTTGTCAAAGGTACCGACACAGGTGCTCCAGCGCTTGTCGCAAGCCGCGCCCGGAAAGGCAGCCAGGAACACCCCGCACCGCCCGTCCCCCAGCAGCGCGTCGCACTCGCGCCCGTAGGTGCGGCCAACCACCCGCTCCAGAGCCGCCAGCGGACCTTCAAGTTCGGCCGTGAAGCCTCCGCCCTCGCGCTGGATTTTCACCAGCCGCGCCGTCCACAGCCGCACCCGCAGATCCGGTCGGTCCCAGTCCACCCGCCACTGTTCGACCCTCGCCCGGTCGAACAGTCCCGCTTCAATGTCCGCCTCTGTGATGGCGTCGTCATCCAGTCCGCCCGCCACCGCCGCCGAGCCGGCCGAGAGTCCGACGGCGCTTTCCGCCACCCCTGCAGTCCAACCGCTTGCGGCCCGACACGGGACGTCCCCGAGAACCAGGTCTCGATCATGATCGGTGAAGGCGAACACCGCCCCGTCCGCTCGCCTCAGGATCCAGCAATGGCAAAGCGTCGCCGCACCGCTCTCGATGCGGGTGGCCAGATCGTCCGGAATGTCTCGCATGGCTTAGACCCTGATCTCGATCAGCGGCACGGCCGCCATCCGCCCGGCGTTGAAGCTCTCCAGCGTCACCTCGATACGGTCCGCGTCGAACCGCACCGGGACATCGAACTCGAACCCCGCCGTCACCTCGGCTCCGTCCGGCGGTGCCGCATCCAGCGTCACCCACCCCGTCGCCGGATCGACCGCGAACGCCGGGCTCCCCAGCGCCGCGCCGTTTACGGCGACCCGCACCGACCCGGCGACCGGCCAGACGATCGGCCGCTGCACCGCTGCCTCGCCCTCGCCGTAGCGTTTGACCAGCGGAAACCCGGTCCGGCTTCCGTCGCCCACGCCAAGCGACTGGTCCGTCGCGCTGACGCTCTGGCCAGGCGCGCAGGATTTGAAGTCCGCGAAATCCCGGAACCGGAACCCGTTCAGCCGGCCCCGCCGCGCCTCGAAGAAGCCGGTCAGCACGGCCATGTCATCCAGCGACCGAAGGTTCGCCCCGATCAGATATCGTCTCCGGCCCTGAGCCCACGGTGTGGATCGCCGCTCATAGCCGGACCCCAGCGTCACGATCTCCGTCCGCCGCTCGACCCCGCCCGTCGATCCAAAGGCCAGCCGCGCGGGCAGCCTGACGTCATGAAAAGCCATGGTTCTGCCTGTGAGTAGAGGGATCCGGGGCGACCGGTTTCGCTTGTCGGGCGAGCGGCGCTACGCCATCGTCGGAGAACGGAATCGGTCCGGTTGACGGGAGGGTGTCATGAGCGTCGAGGGTTCAAGCCAGATCCAGGGATTTGACTGGCAGAAGCTGTTGTTTTCATTCGAGGGCCGCATCCGTCGATCGCATTTCTGGATCGGCTGGCTGATCTGCCTGGGTGTGGGCGTCGTGGCCGGGTGGATTCCCTTCCTCGGCGGACTGCTCGCCATCGTCCTGATCTGGCCCAATCTGGCCATTTCGGTGAAACGCCTGCACGACATGGGCAAGAGCGGATGGCTGGTCGCGGTGCCGTGGGTGCTCAACCTCATCGTCTGCATCGGCGGCGTCGCGCTGATGGGCCTGTCGGTCTTCGCCAACCTGTCGGGGCTCGAGAACGAGGATCCGGCCGCCATCATGGCCGTGCTCGGTCCGGCCCTGGGTTTGTTTGGCCTGTTGTTCCTGATCAGCCTCGGTTTCCTGCTCTGGATCGGACTCAGCGATGGCCAGCCCGGAGACAACCGCTATGGTCCCAACCCCAAGGGCGGATAACGCGGACCACGCCCGGTTGTCGCGCGTCGCCGCATCGGCCAAGGTGCGGCGGCGGTCGGCGATGGCCGCTCAGGACAAGGGATGGGTGGCGTGCGGGGGGAAGTACTCAGTTATGACGACGGGACCGGTCTCGGCCTGATCAGCGGCGACGACGGCACGCGCTACAGTTTTGCCCGGTCCGAACTCCAGCAACTGACGCCCGTTCGCCCCGGCATGCGGGTGGATTTCGTCGCCGACGGGACGGTCGCCACCGGCGTCATCACCCTTCCTGCCTCACCCACGCCCTATGTCGCCCAGCCGGACAACGACCGGACCAGCGCCTGGGGTTATTTCAGGCGCTGCATCGGAAAATACGCCGACGGCACGGGGCGTGCCCGGCGCAAGGAATACTGGTATTTCGTTCTCTTCCACCTGCTGATCTTGGCTGGCCCCCTGGTCCTGTTCTTCGTTTTCGCCGGCATCGAAGAACAGTCGGCCTACGATGAAATGTCGCTGCTCACCGGCATCGCCGCGATCGTCCTCGTCCTGATCTATCTGTTCTTCCTGCTGCCCGGCCTGGCGGCCCTGATCCGTCGCTTCCACGATGTGGGGCTCAGCGGATGGCTCGTCCTGCTGGGCATCATCCCCTATGTCGGTGGCTTCATCACCTTCATCATCACCCTGCTGCCGTCCGAAGCCCGGCCCAACAAGCACGGGCCGATCCCGGGCCAGGCCACCCGCTCGACGGCCGACGTCTTCAGCTGACCTAGGCGGCTACAGTCTGCGCGCGCCCAGCGACACGGCGCGCGCCAGCATCTGGGCGATCTGCGCCTCCGAGCGCAGTAGCGCCGGCGCGCCGCCTTCCACCCGCACATTGACCACCACCCCGCCGCCCGACCCGGACAGCGGCTCGATCACGCCCACGCCTGCGGGTCGGAACACTTCGGGTCCCCGCTCGCCGACCAGATAGGCTCCACCGCCCATCACCGCGCCTCCATCCGCCCGCGCGCCGCCGAAAACGGTCTGAACCGCCTGGGCGATCGCGTCACCCAGTCCGCCTCCGCTCCGGTTCGACCCGGCGACGGCGTTCACCGCCGCCAGCACCGCGCGCGCCAGTTCCGCCAGCGAAATCTCCCCGTCAGCCGCCGCCCGCGCCAGCGACCGGGTCAGGCTCTGACCCGCCTTGCCGAAGGCGTCCTCGATCGAGGCCGCCGCCCGCTGCGCCGGTTCCTTCAGCGCCTCCAGCGCCGCCGCCGCCTCGGCCGCCTGTCGCGGCACGGCGTCCAGGCCCTTGGGTTCGAACGTGTCCGTCATGTCTCCTCCCCGTTCGCGCTTGCGCATGGGAAGGGGGACCGCGAAGTGGTGGAGGGGCTCGTGCCGCCTCTCCCGTCATCCGGCCACGCCGCCACCATCCGCTCGAAATCCATCCGTCCCGGCGGGCCCGCCTCGTCCGGTCGCGCCGTCAGCATCCGCCACTCCCGCAGAGACATCCGCCAGAACCCCTCCGGTCCCACGCCCAGCCGCGCCGCAGTCTGCAACATGCCGCCCCAGGGCGTCATCCCGCCGCGGCCGCGAAAGCCTTGGCCACCGCCTCCGCCGCCTCGCGCGGATCGACCGCCGCCCGATCCAGCTCGCCCGCCAGCGCTTGTTCGCCCCCGCCCCGCAACAGGGCCGCCAGCACCGCCATCAGATCCCGTGCCGACAGCGCCCGCACCCGCTCCGCCAGCGCGCCGATGCTGTCCACCGCCAGCGCCGTCTCGATCTCCGCCAGTGCCCCCAGCGTCAGGCACAGCCGCCGCTCGGCCCCCGCCAGCACGGCGACCACCTCGCCGCGCGCACCGTTGATCGCCATCACAGCACCCCGAACGTCAGTTCGCCCGCGCTCGCCAGGCTGATCGCGAAAGTGGCCTCGCCCTCGTGCTCGCCGGCGTATTCCAGCGCCGCGACCAGAAACGGACCTTCCAGCGTGCCGAAGTCCGGCACGATCAACCGCCACACCCGCGCCGCCTGATCGAAAAAGGCCTCGCGGATCAGGGCATCGGACGCCGCGTCGCGGAAAATCCCCTGCCCCGCCACCGCCGCGGACTTGACCCCCGCCCCGCCCAGCAGCTCGCGCCAGCGCCCCGCCGAGTCGCCGTCCGTCGCGTCCACGGTCCGCGCGTTCAGCGAGATCGTCCGCGCCCTCAGCCCCGCCACCGTCGTGAAGGTGCCCGGCGACGCCTCGATCTTCAGCAATATGTCCTTGCCGCGTTGTGCGCCCATGGTCAGATCTCCTCCGTGACGGCGCGCACCCGCAGCACCGCAAATGTCCGCGCCCCGTTGGCGCCCGAAAACACATCGGCGAAGGCGACCCTGAGGTTCGCCGTCCGCACCCCGTCGGCCTCCAGCGTCGCGTCGGCCAGCCGCACCCGCACCGCCGCCAGCACCGCCCGCGCCTCTTCGGTCCCGCGAAACCGCGACACGAAAGTCAGCGTCAGCACATGCTCGACCCCGCCTCCGTCCGCCCGCACCGGCCGGCTCTCGCTGCGTCCGGTCAACAGATGCGGAAAGCCCGGATCGTCCGGCACCGCGTCCCAGATCCGCGCTGGATCGCCGAGCAGGGCCTGCAGCGCCACGTCGCCCTTCAAATGCGCGATCAGCGCCTTCTGCAACGCCAGTTCGTGGCTCATCGCATCCGCTCCAGGTTCAGGATGGCCCGGCCGCCGACCGTCTCGCCCGAGACGATCCGCCAGTCGCTGCCGCCAAATCTCAGCATTCGGCCGACGACCATCCGGACGTCCGACCGCGTCTCCGCCGTCACCGTCTCGATGGCCCGCTGCCCGCCGACCTCGCCGATTTCGCGTCGCCGTCGCGCGCCCAGCTTCAACCAGGCCGACCCCAACGGCTCCCAAGTCACCGACCGCCCGCCATAAGGCGTCTCGGCCTCGACCCCCTCCAACAGCCCCGCCAGAACCGCCCTCAAACAGGCCCAAGGCCGATAGGGCGACAAATAGCCGGTCAAAGCCGCACCACGCGATACGGGGCCACCCAGGCCTCGACCGGCGCGATCGGCATCTCTGCCTCGCCCCGCTCATAGGCCCGCAAGGCCAGCATCAGGATCGCCAGTCGCAACGGCGCCGGCGAGGTCGAGGTCAGGCCCAGGCCCACATCCCCCTCCACCCGCGCCCGGGCCGCATCGATCAACGTCTGGATCAGCCCGTCCTCCGCGTCATGCTCGACGCGCAGGAACAGTTTCGCTTCCGCCAGCAAGACGGGTGCGGTCATGGGAACCTCGATTGTCTGGAGAAAATCGAGTGATTAGTGGCTGGTGATCAGTGATCGACCGCGTGTTGCGCGACCATCATCGTAATCACCAACCACAAATCACTAACCACTAATCACCGCGCGAGCGTCAGCTCGCGCTGAACTTCATCACCTTGATCGCATCGAAGTTCTGCACCCCGCCGCCGACCCGCTTGGTCGTGTAGAACAGCACATATGGCTTGGCCGAATACGGGTCCCGCAGCACCCGCACCCCGGCGCGATCCACGATCAGATAGCCGCGCTGGAAGTCGCCGAACGCGATGGCCGCACTGTTGGCCGCGATGTCCGGCATGGTCTCGATCTCGGTGACGCGATAGCCCAGCAGCGAGGCCGTCTCGCCCGCCCGCTGCGCCGGCTGCCAGATGTAGTTGCCGTCGGCGTCCTTGAACTTCCGCACCGCCGAAACCGTCTTGCGGTTCATCACGAACCGCCCGTTGGGCCGGTACTGGGCCTTGGGCGCATAGACCAGGTCGATCAGCCGGTCGGTCGGTCCGGTCGCCGAGAACGCTCCCGCCGCACCCGAGGCGACATAGCCGATCTCGCCCCACACCGCGCTGGCGTCAGCCACGATCGGATAGGCCAGGAAGCCCTTGGGCTTGTTGACCCCATCACCGCTCACGAAGGCCGTCGTCTCCTGCGCCGCGAAGGCGTCCTCGACCTCGGCCGCCAGCCATTCGTCCAGATCGATCAGGGCGTCGTCCAGCAACGACTGGGTCGCCGCCGGATTGGCGTAGAGATCGGCCGACGGGAACTCCAGAAGCGCCAGGGTCGCCGGATCCGTCTCCGGCCGCGCCGCCGTCTCGGCCACCCAGCCCGAGGCCACGCCCGCGACCGACACCGGCTTTCGGTACACGCCCGCGCCGACCGTCCGCACCGTGGCGATCTCGCGCATCGGCGACCCCGCCATCAGCCTGCGTTCGATCGCCCGTTCGGTCTGCTCCGGCACCACATAACCCGCCGAGTTCGACGCCGTGCTCAGCCCCGCCTTCAGCTCCAGCCCAAACGACTGACCCGTCTTCAGGTAGCCGTCGAACGCCGCCTTCGCCTCCATTCCCCCCCCATCGGGGGAGGGGGACCGCGTAGCGGTGGAGGGGGCCAGCCCCAATTCGGGCCGGCGACTTTCAGACACCACCCGGTCCAGCCGCGCCTGCGCCGCTCCGACCGCCTGGTCGATCCGCGCCACCTTCTCCTCCAGCAGCGCATCCGCCGAGCTCTTCCGCTCGATCTCGTCCAGCCGGGCATCGTTCGCCCCTTTGAACGCCTCGAACGCCGCCATCATCTCGTGCATGGCCGCGCGCGCCCCGGACTCTGGCGCATAGGCCGTGCCCGAGGCCTGTTTGGTCTCTTTCATTTTTGCTCCAGTCAAAAGGACGGTGGACATCGCCCATCCGTCATCGTCCGGTCATCCCGGACAGGCCTCGGACACCCGGAGGCGTCCTTGGAATTCACGAAACCCGAGACCGCAGTCCCGGCCGCCCGGGTGTCCGCCGCTATCGACCCGGCCTTGCGAACCGGGGCCGGGAGGGACGCAGCCGCTCCGAAACCCGACTCCCCTGACGTGCATCCGTTTGACAGTTAACGAACGCCGTGATCACCCTGACCCTGTTCAAGTTCGGGGCTCTGGCGTCATGATCAAACTGTCCGCGACGGTCACCTTGGCCGCCCTCATCCTGTCCGCCGGCGCGGCCGCCGCCGCCGACCGCTGCGGGGCCACCACCCACATGCGTTTCGGCGAGACCCGGGCCTATTTCGGCAATACGCTCGCGGCCTGCCGCCCCGATGGCTACTGCTCAGCCGTCGTCGCCCTCGCCGATCCGTCCGGCCAGGCCGCTTATCTACAGCAGCTGCGCGTTGCCCGGCCCAGCCCCGGCGCCGACCATCTGGTCGAGCTGGTGGCCGCCAACCCCATGCCCGTGGCCGGCCCCATGAATTTCACCATGCCCGGCCAGACCGTCGATCCCGGCCCCTGGCTGGTCCCGACCTCGCCGGGCGGCAATGAGTTCCGCGTCTCCGACCCCATCCTGACCCGGTCCCTGGTGTCCGGCCTGCGTCGCCAGCGCATCGCGCGCTGGAACTACCCGTCCACATCGGGCCGGGCCGAGGCCTATTTTTCCCTGCGCGGCATGACCGCCGCGCTCAACTGGATCGACTGCCGAGGAGGCGCGGGCGTCCGCGCCTGAGCCTCGGAGGCTCGACCCGCCGTCGATCCTGACGGCACGCTCAAAAGGCCGCCGTTCGAGGCCAAAGGCTGGCCTTGCCGACCCGAAACCGCGCTCCCGGCAGCATCGGGAACGTCACCAGCGACACCTCCCACAGCGCGACCTCGACCAGCACCCTGAGCCGCCCTTCGCGGCGCGCCCGGCTGCTGCGGAAGCCGATCGACAGTCCGTCCAGCGCTCCCGCCTTCGACAGCGCCGCCGCGAACCGCGCCTCGGCCGACCAGTCCATGATCCGGCCCCGGACGAACAGCCCCCGCTCGTCCTCGACCAGGTCATCCCACACTCCGACCGCGGCCCGGCTCTCGTGCTGATGCAGCATCCGCACACCCATCGCGCCCGTCTTCGCCAGACTGTCCGCGAAAGCGCCCCGCGCCACCACATCCCCGTTCAGGTCGGCGACACCCCACAGCGAGGCATAGCCCTCGATCTGAAGAGGCGACTGCGGCGATGGTGACGCCTGGGCGAGAGGTGAGCGGATCCGCAGCTCGCTCACCTCTTGCTCACGAACACCCGTCACCATCGGGCGCCTCACCGCCCGCCCTCCAGCCGCATCTCGACCCGCTCCACAGCCGCCCGCGTCGCCACGCTCTGCTCCTCCAGCCTCGCCAGCCGTTCGGCGACCAGCCGCTGCTCCCCGACTCTCTCCTCCAGCGTGGCGATCCTGGCCGCCGCCCCGCCGGCCCAGACCAGTCCGCCGATGGTCTGCACCACCAAGGCCACGGTCAGCCCGATCGCCATCTTCCTCAGATCGTCCATGAATTATCTCCGGTCGTGGCTGCGGCGCAGGTGCCGGTGGATAGTGCTGGTGAACCCGCCATCCGACCTGGCTCACCGGCACTGGCACTCTTCACCCGGCTCAAACTCCTCACGCCCGTTAAACCCCCACTCCCGCCATCCGCCGCCGTTCCTCATCCGTGAGAAAACCAGCCGCGTTCAACCGCGCCCAAAGCGCATCCCGCTCGGGCTGAAGCGCCGGCACACCGTCGAGATCCGCCTCGATCCGCACCCCGGCGAAGCGCTGGCCCAGCCACCCGCTGAGCGCCGCCGCCGTCTTGCGCACCAGCGGCACCACCGTCCCGCGCCAGAAGGCCGCATTGGCCTCGCGATAGTTGGCGTAGGTCGCGTCCCCGGGAATGCCCAGCAGCTGCGGCGGCACCCCGAACGCCAGCGCGATCTCGCGCGCCGCCGCGTGTTTGCCGGCGATGAAGTCCATGTCCGCCGGGGTCCAGCTCATCGGCTTCCAGTCCAGCCCGCCCTCCAGGATCATCGGCCGTCCGGCGTTCATCGTGCCCGAATGGCTCTCGCCGACCTGGGCCCGCAGCGCCTCGAACTGTTCGGCCGTCATTCGTTCGCCGTCCTTGGCCCCATAGACCAGCGCCCCCGACGGTCGCGCCGCATTGTCCAGCAACGCCTTGTTCCAGGCCCCGGACGCATTGTGCACATCGATGGCGAACGCCGCCGCCTCCAGCGGCGAAAAGCCGTAGTGGTCGTCGGTCGGATGAAACAGTTTCAGCTGCATCACCGGCGACCACCCGTCCGTGGCCCGCCCGATCCGCACCGACCGTCCGTCCACGGAATACTCATAGGCGACCGGCCATCCCGCCGGTCCCGGCACCACCTTCACCCGATCGGGCCGCAGCGTCCACAGCTCCTCCGGAACCGTGTCCCCGACCGCCTCGGCATAGGCGTTCCCCGCCGTCTGCAGGGCGCCGTACAACCCCTCCAGCCACTCGCTCCCCGACTGCTCCCGGTTCGGCCGCGCCAGCAGCGTCGCCAGCGGATGCCCGTCGCTGCGGGCCCCGTCCGCGAACACCACCAGCGGCGTCGCCGCCGCCGCCTCGGCGATCATTCGCACGCAGCGGTAGGCCACCGCATTCTTGGCGAACCCCTCCTCGGCCAGATGGGCATAGTCCCGCGGTGTCCACCGCGCCCTTCCCGCGCCGGTCAGGGCGATCAGCGGCCCCGCCCGACTGTCCTTGATTTCGGGCACAGACATGCGCCGCCGACCCTGGAAGGGCCGTCGCCAGTTTGGCATGATGGTCTCCGTCATTTTCCTCCCCCGTGGGGGGAGGGGGACCGCCCGAAGGGCGGTGGAGGGGGCAAAGCGTCGCCCCGCGATCTCAAAGCAGACGCACGCTCGGCCCCGCCCTCGGCGTCGGCAGCAGGTGCATCACCGCCCACACCAGGGCATCGGCGCGGTCGGGACTTCGCCCACCACCATCGGTCGATCCCAGCGCCATCAACTCTTCTTCCAGGGCCGGAAACGCCCCGCAGTGGATCACCCGCCCCTGTTCGTACAAGGCGGCCACCGGCTCGGCCCGGACCGCCTTGCCCCGGCTGGCGTGCACCAGCTTGATCAGCGTCTCACAGCCGCCGTGGGCCAGCACGGTCCGCACCATCTCACCGCCCTGGTTCTTTTCGGCCACGATCTCCTGCGCCCCGAACTCGCGCGCCGCCTCGGCCACCCGCATGGCCCAGCCCTGCGGCGACTCCCCGGCCTTCGACCGGTCGGCCAGCACATAGGCGCAGCCGTCCTTGCGTCCGACGACCACGATCCCGCAGGCGTCCCCGCCCGCGCTCGCCGGCGGGTCGACCGCCACCACGATCCGCTCCAGCGTCGCCGGCCGATGGCCCCGCGCCCGCGCCAGATCCTCGGCGCGGAACAACGCGCCCTCGGCCTCGACCATCAACCCCTCCAGCTCCTGCGCCTCCAGCCGCGTCCCGGCGTAGAGCGTCCGCAGATGGCCGAGAAAACCCGGCGACAGATGCTCGGCATTGGCCTGCGTCCCCGCCCGGTCCACGATCGCCCCGGCTTCCGCCAGCAAACGCCGCAGGGCCGGGATCGGTCGCGGCGTGGTCGTCACCATCAGCCGCGGGTCGGCGCCCAACCTCAGCCCCAGCCGCAGATTGCTCAGCACCGCCTCGGGCTTGCGCCAGGCACAGAACTCGTCGGCCCAGGCGTGGTGAAACTGCGGCCCCCGCAGACTGTCGGGGTCCTCGGCGGAGAAGGCGTGGGCCACGCTGCCGCTCGGCCAGATCAACCGCCGACGACCGGCCTCCCAGCGCGGCCGCTTCGACCGCTCCGGCAAGGCCTTCAGCCCGGACGGCCCCTCGACCATGACCTCGCGCACATCGTGCAGCGTCGGACCGACGAGCGCGAACCGCCGGTCCTTGGCCTCGGCCAGATTGTTGATCCACCAGGCCCCGGCGAAGGTCTTGCCCGCCCCGCGACCGCCCAGCAAAACCCATGTTCGCCAGTCGGCGTCAGCGGCCGGTGCCTGGTGGCTATGTAACGCGAACCCGCTCTCGCTCAGCGCGTGGAGTTGGCCAGCATCCAGGCTCAACAACAATGCCCTTCGCTTCGAGGACGGCATTGAGGCGATCGAGACGGGTGTCCAGTTCGGCCCGCAATCGCTCGAGGTTTTCCGGGCTGTCGTCACGATGTTTCATCTCGTCCTCTTCTGCCTCCGGCTCGGCGGTGCCGCTCGTCTCGAGAGTCAGGGCCACGACCGCCCGTGCCGAGCGGGCGATCACGCCGACGGCGCGCGCCTGTTTCTCGGCGGCGGCGACGTCACCCTTGGCCGGCACGGTATCCAGCAGCACGGCCACGCTCCGATCGATCACCGGCATCAACAGCCCCTGCAAGTCAGCGGCCCATTCGGCGGCTCGCTGCGCCCTGTCCTGATTTCCCGTCATGCCCAGACAGTAGGGGATCAGCGCACCTAGGCGCGCCGATTGCCTCGAGAAACATCCAACCGGTTCAAATCCGGACTATTTTCCAACTCAGTCCGGCGGTGCTTCCGAAAATGTCCACCAAGGCCTCAGATTATGAGCACGTCGCCCGTGGCCGCTCGCGTGGGTGCCAATGCCCTCGCAACGCGGTTCAGAAGGTCGCCGGGCGCGAACGGCTTGGCGACATAGCCGGCGCATCCAAGGCTTATGGCCTTCTGCACCGTCTCGGGCTGCCGGTTGGCGGTGACCATCAGGACCGGCGGTCCGGCCCGGTTCCGACGCCGCATCGTGGCCAGCACCTCGATCCCGCTCATGCGCGGCATGTGCACATCCAGCAACACCAGCCCGACGCGAACCCGCCGCATCAGGTCCAGCGCCGCCTCTCCGCTTCCCGCGGTCAGGACGGCGTATCCGGCTTGGGACAGGGTGATGTCCATCAACTCGCGGATCATCTCGTCGTCTTCGACGATCAGGATGGTGGTCTTCACGCTGCGGCTTCCTTGTCCGTCGGGTTCGCCGCGTCTCGCTCGAGGAACGCCGCCATTGTGTTCAAAAGGACCGACATCTGGATCGGTTTGCCGACGTGCCCGTTCATGCCTGCGGCCAGACACCGCTCGACCTGCTCGGGCTGGATATTGGCGGTCAGGGCGATGATCGGAGTGCGTCCCGCAGACCCGTCCATCGCCCGGATCGCCCGCGTCGCCGCCAGGCCGTCCATGAACGGCATCTGCACATCCATCAGTATCAGGTCATAGACACCGGTCCGCGCCGCCTCGACCGCTTCGGCCCCGTCGCAAACCGTCCGCAGATCCAGCCCCAGTCCGCGCATGATCGCCGTGACCAGCTCCCGGTTCGGTGCCGCGTCGTCGGCCATCAGGATCTTCGTGCCCTCGGCCAGGGCCGGATAGCTGGCGCTTGCGGTTTCAATGCCGGTGACAGCCTCCCGCATCGGAACCTCGAACCAGAAGGTCGAGCCCTCGCCCGGTCGGCTGTCGGCACCGATCTCGCCTCCCATCATCTTGATCAGACGACGCGAGATCGCCAGGCCCAGTCCCGTCCCGCCATAGACCCGCGTGGTCGAGGCGTCGGCCTGGGTGAAGCGATCGAACAGGGCGTCGATCCTGTCCGGCGCGATGCCGATGCCGCTGTCGCTCACCGCCACCCGCAGCCGGCCGTCCAAAGCGGACATCGTCAGCCGAACCGTTCCGACGGCGGTGAATTTCACCGCATTGGACAGGAAGTTCAGCGTCGCCTGTCGCAGCCTGCCCTCGTCCCCCATCATTAGGCCTGGCAGGGCAGGGTCGAGCACGGTCTCCAGCGTCAGCCCCTTGGCCAGGCATTGGGTTTCCACCATGGCGACCGTGCCCTCGGCCATGGCGCGCGGGTCAAAGGGTTGCGGCTCCAGATCGGCGGCATCGGCCTCCAGCTTGGAGTAGTCCAGAATGTCGTTGATCACACTCAGCAAGGCCTCGCTGGCCGTGGCGATGCGATCGACATGTCGCCGTTCCGTCTCAGGCAGGTTGGCGCTCGCCTTCAGCAGACCTGCGAACCCGACCACGCTGGTCAGGGGCGTGCGCAATTCGTGACTCATATTGGCTAGGAACTCGGACTTGGCCCCGGCCGCCGCCTCGGCCACGTCGCGGGCCTCGGTCAGCGCGGCTTCCAGCGCCTTGGTTTCCGTGATGTCGCGGACCACGTCGTGGAACTCGACAACCCGTCCGGCGGCGTCGCGGATCAGCGTGGTACGGGCCTCCATCCAGCGCACATCGCCCGACGCCACGCGCGCCCGATAGATGAGGCCGGGCAGGACCTCGCCCGGCGGGGCCTTGACCATCTCGCGGAAACGCTCCGCCAGCGCGGGCACGTCCTCGTCGACGATCAGATCGGTCACAGGCCGACCCAGCAGGTGTTCCGGTGCGATGCCCGTCGCCGCCTCGACGCTGGGCGAGATATAGCCGATCAGTCCATCAACCCCATAGGTCACGATGATGTCGCTGGCCCGGTCCGCCAGCAGACG
>Ga0105044_10008180_pt1 | contig 14376 bp, 14 predicted proteins | sample MAT01_FD_78092 | JGI IMG/M metagenome (GOLD analysis project Ga0105044, IMG submission 78092) | Freshwater microbial communities from Lake Fryxell liftoff mats and glacier meltwater in Antarctica - MAT-01 | ecosystem: Environmental > Aquatic > Freshwater > Ice > Liftoff microbial mat | place...
ACCGGTTGCCAGGTCGTACACTTTGCTGCCATCGGGCCTTACAGCAGCACCCATTTTTTGGCGCAGCGTACTGTTGTTGCTGTCTGCATCTTCGCCAACACTATACAAAGTTGCCATGGTGCCCACAAAAACTTCCCTGGCAGCAAATGAAGTGATCAACGCAATACCAATTTTCCAATCGTAACCCAGGGGGCGGATGGCAGGCTCAATGGCTTTACCCAAAGTGCCGGCAAAAGAACTTTGCAGCAATGCTGTTTTACGCTGTTTGTTTAATTCATCTGCCTGTTGCGGATTATTCTTTATAAGCTGCTCGTACTTTGCCGTAACTGCGGCCATTTTTTGTTTGGGGCCGTAGGTACTTAAAGCCCACAACAACAGGCTTATCATCATAATTACTTTACCGGCATCAAACACAAATATTTTTGCCTTTTCAATCATGGTGGTTAAAGCGTTCTTCCACCGGGGAGCACGGTAGGTTGGCAGCTCCAAAATAAAAAAACTACGCTCCGTGCTTTTGATAAACCATTTCATTACCCAGGCAACTATCAGGGCCATTACAGTGCCCATTAAATACAAAGCCATCATCACAAGCCCCTGTAAACTTAAAAAACCAAAATATACTTTTGATGGAATGACCAATGCGATGAGGATAGTGTACACCGGCAGCCTGGCACTGCAGCTCATTAAAGGCGTTATCATAATGGTGAGCAGCCTTTCTTTTTTATTTTCAATATTCCTGGCGCTCATAATGGCAGGTACAGCGCAGGCAAAGCCGCTAATCATCGGCATTACGCTTTTCCCGTTCAACCCAACTTTACGCATTAATTTATCTGAGAGAAAACTTATCCGGGCCATATAACCGGTATCTTCCAAAATAGTTATCAACCCAAACAATATCATTATCTGCGGAATAAAAATTATGATCCCGCTCAATCCTGCCAATACCCCGTTTATCAGCAAGTCGCTCCACCAGGTTACCGGCAAATTATTACTTAGCATTCCTCCAAACTGGCCAAACACCCATTCAATGCCATCCATGGGATATTTGGCAACCCAAAACACACTTTGAAAAAGCAGGAATAAAACAACCATTAAAATAAGATAACCCCAGCGGCGATGGAGCAACACATCATCAAGTCTTTCGTTAAACAAGGCCTTTTGCAGCGGATCAGCTTCTACAATGGTTTGCTGCATAATGTGTTTAATGCGGCCATACCGCTGCATAATTTCTTCGGCCTGCGTTTTGGTTGGGTTGAATTTGTTATCAATCTCAATCTGTTCAATGGTATCCTGCATACCATCCTGTAATAAAAAATGTTCGTGATTGATAAGGTAGTGAATGGCTGTGTAACTACTGATTTCGGGATAATGCTTTTTTACAGCATCAATGGCATCAGGCGCCATTGCATGGGTATCAATAAAGTCACGAGACGGAGTTTGATAAATATTTTCGGCCGATTGCTCTATTACTTTCTTTAATTGATCAAGCCCCTTATTTTTCCTGGGGTTGATGGGGACTATTGGTACTCCCAATTCTCTTTCAAGGCCTGGTATATCAATCTGAATTCCTTTTCGTTTGGCAAGATCCATCATGGTGAAAGCCACAACCACTGGTATATTCAGATCAATTATTTGTGAGCAAAATAACAGATTGCGCTTTAAATTGCTGGCATCGGCAACCAGTACAACCATGTCGGGTTTTATGTCCGTGTCCTGGTTTAATAAAACGCGGTATGCTACCCATTCATCTGCCCGCTTGGGATAAAGGCTGTACGTACCAGGCAAATCAATAATGGTTGCAGAAAGACTGGGAGAGATGCGGCTTTGTCCCATTTTTTTATCAACCGTAACTCCCGGAAAATTACCAACCTGTTGGTTTAAACCGGTTAAATAATTAAACAGGGAACTTTTTCCACTGTTGGGATTGCCTACCAATGCTATGTTTATCTTTTTTGCCAATATTAACTGCAAAAATAGCGGTAAACCATCTTATGAGGTTACGAATTGAGAAAGTTGCGATACGCCATCCGGAAATTTTAATTGTATGATCTTACTAAATTTTACATTCCATTTACATATTTAGCAATTCTCTAAGCTACCTTTGTCATTCTTCAACAAACGCATATACATGAAACGTATTTTTTGGTTGCTACTCCTTGTTTCAACATTTGCTACTGCACAAAAAAAGAAAAAATCACAATTAAAAGCTGATAACCTGGTACTCACTTCTCTAAAAAGCCATATTAGTTTTTTGGCCGATGATAAACTGGAAGGCAGAAGAACAGGAACTGCCGGCGAAAAACTTGCTTATGAATACATCAGTAAAAAATTTGAAGAAGCCGGGCTGGAACCCAAAGGCGAAAACGGCACTTTTATTCAGCAGTTTGAAGTTATTGAAGGCAGGGAAATAAAACCAGTTACTTTTCTGAACATAAATGGTTTTAACCTGCGGCCTGATATAGATTATTTTCCTTTAAATTTCTGTGCAAATGGTAAAGTAACTTCATCTTCAGCCATGGCCATGCCGCAAAGCGAATCGGTTTGGTTTTGGGATCTGAAAGAAACGCTTGAGCAAAATAAAAATAATCCGCACTTTGACCTGGAAGCTGCTATTATAAAAAAAACAGACAAGATTGCGTCTAAAGGCGCTACGGCACTAATTATTTACAACAGTTCAGATATTAAGGATGAACTGAAGTTTGATCCGAAATCTAAAACAGAGGCAGCCAGAATTCCAGTGCTTTACATCAGCAAAGAAATAAAGAAAAGATTTTTAAACGATGAGTTAAGTTTTGTTGATTACAATCTGGAAGTTTTGATTGGCGATAAAAAAAGAATTGGCCACAATGTTATTGGATACATTAACAACGGCGCTGCAAACACCATTATTTTGGGTGCCCATTACGATCATTTGGGTTATGGCGAAGATCACAATTCGTTATATACAGGCAGTGCGCCCATGATTCACAATGGAGCCGATGATAATGCAAGCGGCAGTGCAGCTTTAATTGAGTTGAGTAAGCAACTTAAAAACTCAAATTTAAAAAACAACAATTATATTTTTATTGCTTTCTCCGGTGAAGAATTGGGATTGTTTGGCAGTAAATATTATACCGAGCACCCAACTGTTGATCTTAGCAATACAAATTACATGATCAACATGGATATGATAGGCAGGTTGAATGACAGTACACATGGTTTTACCATTGGTGGTTACGGCACTTCGCCTGTATGGGGCCAGGAGCTTTCACCGACAGATAAATATTTTAAAATCAATTTTGATAGCAGCGGCACCGGACCAAGTGATCACACTTCTTTTTACAGAAAGGATATTCCCGTGTTGTTTTTCTTTACCGGTGCACATAGTGATTACCATAAACCGAGTGACGATGCCGATAAAATCAATTACACAGGAGAACTGATGCTGTTGAAATACATTTACGGAGTAATTGAAAAAACGAATGATAAAGGCAAACTGGCTTTTACCAAAACCAGGGAAGCACAGCAAATGGGTAAGCGGAGTTTTAGCGTTAGTATGGGCATTATGCCCGACTATACTTTTAGTGGTACGGGTGTAAGGGCAGACGGAATAAGCGAAGGAAAGCCCGCCGAAAAAGCCGGATTGAAAACAGGAGATGTGATTATACAAATTGGCGAGTATAAAATACCCGATGTGCAGGTATATATGCAAACCCTGGGTAAATTTAAAAAAGGGGATGCAACAAAAGTTACGGTTAAGAGAGGTAGTGAAGAAAAGGTATTTGATGTTGTATTTTAGATGAGGTTTTATAATTACACTTTTGTTATGAAACATGGTAATATTTTAAAAATAAAAAGTTTACCTAAAGGCTGGTGCGATAATGATAAGATAATGTTACACGCCTGTTTTCAGTTATTGGTAAACTGTATAGAAAAAGAAAATTTACTATCGAATGAAACCTTTGATTGGAAACATTCGAATGAGGTTGTAAAAGAAAAAGAAGAATTGGAGCTTTTATACAAATGGTGGAAAGAAAGGGTAAAGAAAGATTTGAAGGCTGATAGCTTAAATGATTCTCAATATCCGGAAGACAATAGCATGTTGATACGATTGATTAAAATCAGACACCGGTTATGGACTTAAATTTTATCTCAGGTAAATACCCATTTAGGGGATAGGGTATGAAATTAAAAATTGACAATGAAGCTTTAGCCGAAGAGTTTTTTGAAGACTCTTTACTGCTGGGCATAGTTGCGCCTATTAAAGATTACCAGTTTAGCTGGCAGTTAAATCAGTTGCTCGGCCTTGGTTTTAGAGTGAATAACGATATTGAGATACAGCTTACCAAAAAGCAGCGTAAATATTTTTTCAGCATTTATGAATATGCGGTGCCTGCCATCAGCCTTACCCATTATTTATACAACAACGAAAACGATGGCGAATATTTATTACCGGAATTTAAGCACCTTGATTTTTTGTGGCTGATAAAAGGCGATGCCGTTCCGGCGGAAGAGTTAAGGATTTTAATTCAATCTATCAGAACCTTACCCGGTGTGCAATTGGTTACTGAAATGACGAATGAGAAAATAAAGCATAAGCAGCATCTGATTTTTTAACTCCCTCCGCCCCCTGCCCTTCGACTTCGCTCAGGATAAGGGCAACTATGGTTCAATATTTGTTACAGCAATTAATATTAAAATATTACTATTATGTGGAAAGAAGAAAAAAACACCCTCAATAAAAAATTTGAGTTCAAAGATTTCTCTGAAGCTTTTGCCTTTATGACACGTGTTGCTATTGCCGCCAAAAAGATGGATCACCATCCTACCTGGGAAAACACGTACAATAAAGTGGAGATTTGGCTAAGTACGCATGATGCCGGTGATATTGTAACAGATAAGGACCGCAAACTGGCAGCCATTATTGATAAGCTGTCTAATTGATTTTTGTTTTATTGGCTGAAAATGGTTGGTCTAAATACCATGCAAAAATGGATGCAAGGATATACGTAATAAAAAAGGTGTAGGTCATATAAGGATTGCCTGGCACGTAATACATACCAGATTCTTCCATTTGCCGGATGGCATAAAAAATTAAAATTGCTACTGTAGTTAATACAATGGCAATAAAAAATATTACCCAACTATTTTTTTGAAGTGTTTGGTTAGTCTTTACATAATCATTAGCAAAACTAAAATAAAGCATCCCGGCAAAAATGGCCAACACAAACCAAACAGTATAGTAAAGCAATTTACTTTTACTTCTGCCGGCAAATAAGTCAAATAAAGTATTTATGAGTACACCTGCAATATCGGCCACAATAACGGTTGCTAAATAGCAGCCAATAATAAATAGTATAGTTTTTGCCACATTTTTTTATTTCATTTTCTCGCAATCAGCCATATAGTAATCATTCTTATCTATCATTGGCTTGCCGTATGTGCCAGCACCATTGTATTGCTGGCGCAAGCCAAAGCCCTGGTAAAAGCATGTTTTACCATTAGCATACTTTATAAATATGGTATACCACTGGTTACTATATCTGTATATTGGAATACCATAATCGTTATTAACTACAGTGTAGCCGCCATTGGCGGAAGACGCATGAAATTTTATAACCGTATGTGCATCCATTTTATTTGTAAAACTATTTTGGTACATCGCTATCAACTGAGCTTGCGTAAAACCCATAACCAATGTGGAAGATTTTTCTGTCCATTGTTTAGGTAATGTAGTAATGGCATTTTTTACTGCCATGTTTTTAGCATCACTTATAGCCTGGCTTTCCTTTACAATATTTACCGCATCTTTTGCAGAAAAATTGTAAGTAAAATAATCGGCAAAAACAATATCGTCACCATAAACAGGTTTTCCCCAATCATCCATCTTTTCATTTGTAACAAAAAGCCCAATTTTGTAATTTCCGTTTTGTGAAAAATTATATTGATTGTGGCCATAGGCAAACGCTGCACCTACCCAAAAATCGCTCTGTTTTCCACTACTAAAAATAGCAGGGTCCGGCAAAATATCTAATGTAACTGATTTACTATTTGCTTGTTCAACTGAAAGGGCAAACGTTTCAGCTATGCTCACAAATTTTTTTATTTTTTCCCCCGCTTCATTATAAAGAACTAAGAATATTTTTATGCCATCATCGTTATCGGAAATTTTAAGTACTTCTTTTAATGTACCTTTTGCAGTAACAAGTTTTGCATAAATGCGATTGGCTGATGTAAAACTATTTGCTAACTGGCCATCTCCCCCATTAAAAGGTACAGATGAAAATATAATTTTTAAATCTTCGCCATACAGGCTTTTTTTATTTTCATTTACATAATAACCATCCTGATCAATAGGCGTTGTCATATCATTTACATTTTTTGCATCTATAGTTATTGTTGTTTCAGTTGTTTTTTTTAATACTTCGTCATGTTTGGCTTGGGCGCAAAATGTTGCGATGAGCATTAAACCCGTCAATGTTATTTTTTTCATTTTATTTTTTTAAGGTTATTATTTTTCGCCAACAATAAAATAGCATAAGTAACCGCCAGCTTTATCTTTATAATCATAAGCAATGGCAATTTTGTTATCCCGGTAAATAGCCAGTTGTGGATCTGTCTGGTATTTTTCCTTCATGCTATTTTCCATGGTTGTTTTAAATTGTTTTAAATCCACGTCTTTATTACTTACGGTGTGTACCGTGTAGTGATACGTAATCATGTACTCATTATATACAGAGGCGCTATCCAAACGGGTGTTTTCATCTGTAGCAATGGGGCATTTTTTGTTTATCTGTTTTGCAACCGCAAAAAGATTTTGGTTTATAGATGAACCACTCGTTGCTGTTTTGTTTGATGAGCCGTTGGTACAATTGCTTAAACTATAAGCAATCAAAAAGGCCCACAAAATTGTTATGCTAAAATTTTTCATGATATTTTTTTAATTATCAGCAATACTCCGGACTTCCTGTTTGCAGAAATTTTGATTTACTTATTTTGCAATTCTTCTTTACATTCATTTGCAATGGCTGCTGCATCCAGTATTTTCTCATTTGCCTCTTTTTCTGTTTTAAAAGTTGCTACCATTTTTTCGCCCACACAATCGCAAATACCTTTTACTTTTTTTAGTTGCACATCCGTTAAATCGTACTTTCCTTTTGTTGCTGCATCAAAACAGGATTTAGAGGCAGTTTCTTTGTTCCACTTAGCTGTGGGTGTAGCTGAGCAGCTTGCTATTAAAATTGCAATTGTAGGAATAAGTAATTTTTTCATTTTTATCTATTTTAATTTTATGGGAATGAGTTACTAATCGTTGCTTTGATATACCATCATTACACCATTTTTATCGTAATAATGAACTTGTATCTTTATGTTATTCTCTTTAAAATACTTGAATGTGTGTATTGTTTTGATTTTGCATTTTTAAATCGGCTTTTATGCTATCGGAGTACACTTTTTTATTTATTAATTTACTGTCTATATTATTTATTTTATAATCAAGGGTTACATAGCCGCCCATTTCGGTATAGACGCTATCTAAATGCACTCCATTTTTATCAATATTTGATATACCGGTTTTAAAGTTTTGCATTGCAACTTCTAATGCACTTTTGGGTTCTTTGTTATTGCCATTTCCAGCTTCAACAGCCTCCACACATTCTTTACCAACCAACATTTGATTGTACTTATCGGCATTTAACTCAGCTTCGGATTTGTATTTTGCAAATATTTTTTCTGCTACGCAATCGCAAATTTTTGCTGCCTTTTCTGTAGTTACAGATCCATCATCTATGTACTTTTTATTGTCTTGCATACACCATTCTTTTGCAACTTCTTTATTCCAGGGTTGTGTGGTGCAACTATTTAAAATGATTATTATCAGTGGATAGATTATTTTTTTCATTTTATTTATTTAGTTGTTTTAAAAAAATCAATACCAGTTTATTTGTTTTGTTATTTGCTTTTATTATAAACTCTTCGTTTCCTTCCTCTTCCAGCAATATTATACTACAATTAGGTTTTATGTTTTGTGTGCTGTGGCAGGGTTTATCAGTTACTAATTTGTAAAACAAGTTGAATAGTTTTTTTTGTTGTGCAGCATTTAAAGTTTTTTTAAAAGCGTTGCCTCCATCATAAATACCACTAGAGCTTTGGGCTGGTTTAATTGGAAAATACTCTAAAATATTTCTATTAAGGGTGTACTTATTCCCGTTTCCATCGTGATACACAAACATTCCTCTAAAAGAGTTTAACTGTTCTTTGTTTGGTTCATTTATTTTATTTTGACAAACGCCGAAATAAAACAAGCCATTAAAAGACAACAATAAAAAAATGATTTTATAATTCAATTTTTATAATTTAAAAATGATATAATTGAATCTGGTTGCGCCACCAAAATTGGCATTCATGTCTATGTTAATTTGATTTATACTTACTAATTTGGTTTGGTAAATTGTACCTGTTGTACCATCTACAATAGACACTATAACCATTGTATTGGTAAAGTCCCATCCTGCTGGTACCGCAGGGCTGATTGGTATGGGAATAATTTGAAGTCCAGCATTTACATTCTGAATATTGGTACCACTATATATTGTTCTAATTCCGCCTCTTACATCTAATGATGTTAAAGGTGCTGTTGTTCCAATCCCCACATTGGTGCTAGCTGTGGCACCGTTTACACCAATGATACTACCTAATACCATGGCGTTGTTTATATCTACTCTACTCCTAAATCCAATAGCAGTTGCATTGGTTAAAGAGGTTGAACCGGCATCGGCAAATGCACCCAAAAAAGTATTATTTGTGCCACTAAAATTTGTGGCCCCTGCATTTTTTCCGATACCTGTATTAAAGTTACTATTGGTATTTACCAGGCTACTTTCTCCAAGTGCGGTATTATCATTACCATTTGTACTTTCGCCCAGTGCAAAATTTCCTATCGCTGTATTTCTGCTGCCATTGGTATGGTCTTTAAAAGCCCAGGCTCCCATCACAACGTTGTTTGCACCCAATGCTAAATTAAATGCTGCACTATCTCCAACTGCAACATTATACTGACTTGTGATTGATTGTAGTGTACTTAAAGCATAAGCCCCGATTGCCGTATTTGCTTTACTACTATTTTGATATAATGCAAATGCGCCTACTGCAGTATTATTATCTGATGCAGCATTTCCAATTAATGCCGATACACCAATCGCTGTATTGTTATTAGCATTATTGTTACTGCCTGCAGCATTACCAATAAATGTATTGTAAGTGCCAGTTGTATTTTTAAAACCGCTGTTAGTACCTACAAAACAGTTATAGCCTGTTGTATTATTTTCGCCTGCAGATGAACCCAAAAATATGCTTCCTGCTGTTATATTTTTTCTACCTGCCAAACTGCCAACTATGGTAGACAGATCTGCAACACTGCTATCGCCGGCATAGTCGCCAATTACGACAGCTCTGTAGCCAGCCGACAAATTATTTATATTATACCCTGCATGGTCACCCAAAATAACAGTACTGGAAGCCTTACTATTATAAGCGACACTATCGCCAATTGCTACATTATTATTACCTGTACTATTAACTCCACTGCCAGCACCTATAAAATAATTTTTATTAGTTGCATCCAACCTACCCAACCACTTATTATTTTGTCTGAAGCTTAAAGGCACATTATCTCTTGTGCCTATAAAACTTGTTGCACTATTTGTGCCGGTATTACCATTTACTTTCCATGCTATAGTATCTGTAGTGTTACTTGCTGCCAACCATAACCATTTGCTACCGTCGTAATAATGAAAGCCAATACTATCGGGTGCATTTTGAAAAATTAATAGCCCGGTTGCCGGTGTAGCAATACTGTTTTTGTCTGTTTTAGATAAACGGGGAATCAGTATTCCTTTTGAGGTGCTTTTTACATCTAATAATGCAGATGAATTAGCGGTGCTGCCATCGGTATTAATAGCAAAGGATTGTGCTTGAATACTTGTTGTAAACAAAAGAGAAAATAAAATTAAACCTATAAATTTCATAGCAGTAATAATGATTTGTGCTTATAAAAATGCTCCTCACAAATATTCATCTTATACCTTTTTTAATTCTACCGTAAAAGAGTGAGATTTAAAAAATACCGTAAAGAGGGGATTTTTTGAAAGATTGGTTTGGGCTTATTATTTCATTCTATATTTACTTGATAAATTTTAGTTGATATGAATTTTACAAGCAATTTTATGCGCTATTTGAATAAAGTTTGTTGTGCATTAATATTTTTGTTTTTTCAGCAAATGGCACGTGCTCAACCAAGGGTTAATGTAGATTCAGTAAAAACAGATTCAATAAATAAAATATTAAAAAAGGAAACAAAAAATATTGGAACTTTTAGAACTTATTTACAAAAATTAGACACCTTATCCAACGAAGAATTTATAGTTAAAGAAGCAATCGCTAATTGGTTAATTAGTAATAGTGATACCAGAGAATATGCAGGTATTAAAATTGAAGCACAACAATTATTAGGCAGGGCATATTATCATACGGGTAATTATGTGTTAGCACATGACTATTTAAATAAAGTGCTTGCTACAGGTAAAGAAGATGATTATTTTGAAACGAAAAGTAAAGCCCTGGAAGCACAAGCCCAGGTTTTTTATCAAACAGAACAACCTGAAAAGCAAAAAGAATACATTTTAAAAAACTTAGCCTATTCAAAAAAAAATAATTACAAGCAGGGTATTGCTGTTGCTAATGAAAATTATACTTCAATATTACAAGACAACGATTACCAAACAGGTAAAGATACTTTTAATATGATATTGAATGCTGAAAATGAAAGTATTAAAATTTGGAAAGAACTAAAAGATACCGGCAAAATTATACATGTTATTATAAGTAAAGGACAGGCTTATGCAGATTATCATTTTTTTGACACAGGTATAAATATTGTACTATCAGCAAAAGAATATTTCACTAATAGAAATAAAGAATCTTCTGTTTACTATAATTTTATTTTAGGAAAAATATATTTCAACAAAGCAAAAACAAATAATAACAATGCCACTGACTATAAAAATGCTATAAAATATTTTGAAATTTGCATACCGTTAGCTCAACAATTTAAAAACAAAAAACAAGAAGCATGGTGTTACGACTGGTTATCTGCTTCCTATAAATTTTTAGGTAATTATCAACAAGCCTATAAGTACTTAGAAAAATATTCTTACTTAAATGATGGCATGGTGAATGAAGAAAATTTTAAAAAAATAACAAGTGTTGAACACAAGTATGAAACTGAAAAAAAAGATAAAGAAATAGTAACCTTAGAATCGAAAACTAAACAAAAAGCTACGCTCAATAAAATACTTATCGGTGCTGCTGCAGCACTTGTCTTTATAGGCTTTTTGGGTTACCGCAATTTCAGAAGCAAACAACAAATACAACAGCAAATAATTACTGAACTGGAAAAAGAAAAACAATTACATGCCGTAGATGCCATGCTTAAAGGCCAGGAAGAAGAGCGGGGCCGGCTGGCAAAAGACCTGCACGATGGGCTGGGAGGAATGCTATCCGGAGTAAAAATGTCATTTTCAAATATGAAAGAAAATATGATAATGGATGCAAGCAATACTGATGCTTTTGAAAAATCAATAGCACAGTTAGACAACACAATTACCGAATTGCGCAAAGTGGCGCATAACCTGATGCCCGAAGCATTGGTTAAATTTGGCCTAAAGAATGCCGTGGAAGATTTTTGCCGCAGCATGGAGCTTTCAAGCAAAACAAAAATCATTTGCGAACAACTGGGCAGCGACCGGGACCTGGGCAACAGTGCCAATGTAAATGTGTACCGCATTATACAGGAACTGGTGAACAATGCGATAAAACATGCACAGGCCAGCCAAATTCTGGTACAACTTACCAAAAGTTCCGATAAAGTCTTGCTTACTGTAGAAGACGATGGAAAGGGTTTTGATATAAATACACTGGAAAACGCAACCGGTATTGGTTATATCAATCTTAAACAACGCGTAGCCTATCTTAATGGCAAAATGGATATTGAAACAAAGCCTTCGCAAGGCACTGCGGTAAATATTGAACTAACTGCTTAGTGTTATGATAAAAGTTTTCATTGTAGAAGATCACCAGGTTGTTATAGAAGGTATCTGTTCATTATTACAAAATGAGAAAGATATTCATGTAACAGGCTCTGCCAATACCGCCCATATGTGCATGGAATATTTGCAACAAAATAAAGTAGATGTTATCTTACTGGATATTAACCTGCCCGATATGAATGGTGTTGACCTGTGCAAACTAATTAAGCAGCAACATAATAATATGTACATTTTGGCTTTAAGCACAATTGACCAGGGATCGTACATGACTAAAATTATGGAAAACGGAGCCAGTGGCTATTTGTTGAAAAACATAAGCAAAAATGAACTTATTGAATCAATAACAACCGTAGCAAAAGGTGGAATTTATTTTAGTTTTGAAGCCGGGAAAATTTATAAATCTACTTTAGAAAAAAGAAATAATGCCCCTATATTGACAAAAAGAGAAAAAGAAATTTTAAAACTCATTGCCGAAGGATTTACAAATATTCAAATAGGCGAACAACTTTTTATAAGCGTTGATACGGTAGATTCGCATCGGAAAAACTTACATACCAAACTCAATGTAAAAAATACTGCCACGCTTATTAAGGTTGCAATAGAAGAAGGTTTGCTCTAGATGAATTGCAAATCCGGCAGATTTAGCAGAACACACAGTGAAGAGCAGTTAAATCTACATACTGACCTGGTTATAAGCGAAACCTGTGACCAACCCTATTTTGTCTTTATTTCTTTCAATGCAATATAAAACCCGTTTTTCATACTTAGTATGATGGGCATTTTTGCAGCAAAAGTAAAATAAACCTGTTCTTCAACGGGGGCATTTGTGGCATTCAAATCAGTAGCGGTGAACTGTTCCACTGTTTCCTTTTCTCCATTTACCAGTATTTTAAGTTCCTTAGGATCTTCTTCTGTAATACCCATTTTTTTGGCAGATTCATTGGTATTCATTTTGAGCATTACGCTCTTGGTACCTTTTGTAATGCTGGTTAATGTATTCTTGCTTATCCAAACGCTGAGTGTATTATCATCCAGTGTTTTAACACCTGGGGCAAAATAATTATAAAGGGTATTGGCCGATATCATTGCCGCAGCAGTGTGCGTAATGGTACCGTTGATATTTATCGGATCGGTCATTTGCCAATCAAATACCAATGCCGGTGCAAGTGCTTTTACCGTAATAATAAAATCATATTTCTGTCCATTAGATTCTACCCCGTAAATAAGTTTTGTGCCGGGCTTTATTAACGACTGTAAATTAACCTGTGCAAAACCAAATGCAAAGCATGTCAATAAGCTGAATAGGAGGAATATTTTTCTCATAACTTAAATTTTTTACAAGATACAAATACTGTAAGCAAAAAAAATACCCAATGCAGGGTATTTATGGTTTTACAAGAACTTTCTTTTCAGCGGTAGTCGTAAACATGCCGATGGGTTCTGCAAAATTCTCCAGTCCGTTTTCTTTTAATAAATTTTTTACTTCCTCCACCGCATTTTCATCAACAGCAATTAACAGGCCTCCGTTGGTTTGCGGATCCGGCAACAGGTTAAAAGCCTCCATTACATTCACGCCCTTTTCAAAAGTAGTTTTAGTGCTGTAGCTATTCCAGTTACGGTAAGTGGCATCGGGTACAATGCGTTGTGCCAGGTATTCCCTTACACCGTCTGCAACCGGAAGGGCGGAATAGATTATTTCTGCAGAACAACCGCTTCCTTCTGCCATTTCAATTAAGTGGCCAAGCAAACCAAAGCCGGTAACATCGGTCATGGCAGTAACGCCTTCAATCTTACCAAGCACTTCACCAATTTTATTTAGCTGCGTCATCTGGTTTATCATTACCACCACATGTTCGTCTTTTATTACGCCTCTTTTTTGTGCCGTAGATAAAACCCCAACACCCAATGGCTTGGTAATAAAAATTACATCACCGGGTTTTGCTGTATTATTTTTCTTCAGGTTTTTAATGTCAACCAATCCGGTTACTGCCAGGCCAAAGATGGGTTCGGCACTGTCAATGCTATGCCCGCCAGCCAAAGGAATACCAGCTTCTTCGCAAATTTTACGGCTTCCATCTAAAACTTTTTGTGCAAGTTCTGCAGGCAGTTTCTCAACCGGCCAACCTAAAATTGCCACAGCCAGTAAAGGTTTGCCGCCCATGGCATACACATCGCTGATGGCGTTGGCACTGGCTATGCGGCCAAAATCAAACGCATCATCTACAATAGGCATAAAAAAATCGGTGGTGGAAATTAATGCCGTGCCATTGCCTAAATCATAAACGGCGGC
>Ga0105044_10008190_pt1 | contig 14367 bp, 15 predicted proteins | sample MAT01_FD_78092 | JGI IMG/M metagenome (GOLD analysis project Ga0105044, IMG submission 78092) | Freshwater microbial communities from Lake Fryxell liftoff mats and glacier meltwater in Antarctica - MAT-01 | ecosystem: Environmental > Aquatic > Freshwater > Ice > Liftoff microbial mat | place...
AACGAAGTGTATAATTAAAATCGGAAAACAGGAGAATTATTCTTAAATAACAATTCGATTTATGAAGATATATAACAATGGATTCATGATTCTCATTACAATTGCAGTTATTGTACTTTCACCTCATGCAGTGCGCTGGAGAAGACCTCCATCCATGGTTTTAATATTATATATTATAAGTTTGAATCAGAAAAGTCTATTTTATTACAAAGACCACATTTCTTTCACCATTAACGCAGGACTCTTTACCCGGAATATTGGTTGATCTTTTATACAGATTATTATGGCTAAATTCCTGAATACCCAACAGAGCCTTTTTGTGCAATCAGATATCGAATTGGAACGGTAAAATACATTATTCACAAATGGTTCAACGTAGACTTAGGTAATGCCTTTCCAAATTAAAGGATTGAAACAACAGGCAATGTTTTTAATTATATTGCTCCCTATTTTGAAAGGAATAAATCCCAGGCTGGCATTTTACGGTTATTGCAAGACCCAAATAGTTGGCGATGGTAGTAACAAAAGCTTTCACCTGATAGATCGGATTACATGACTTGTGGGGCAACGACTACTTTACCGTAAAAACCGGAAAATAGCGTTGAATGATTTTTGTATAAATAAGCCAACCCAGCATTCCTCCAATTGTATTCAAAATAAGATCATCGATATCTACGGTTCTAAAAGTACCAATCTGCCTGAGAAAAAATTGTATTAACTCAATCGAAGATGAACAAATTAAGCAGGTGGTCAATACACTTTTGAAGGACCTGGCTGATCTGAAAATACAGGGTAACAATATACCCAATGGAATCAATAAGATGAGATTGCCAATGATGTTTTCGAGTGCATGCTGTACTGCATTATCATCGTGATCGTGCAAAGCATTTATATAGTAAGTGGCTGTATTGAGAACCGGTACCATGTTTAACCGAACGGCATCCGGATCATTAAAACCCGATATCGATGCAGGCGCAATCGTTACTGCTATTACCGAACCTGCATACACTGCCAGTAAAAAAAGCAACCCTTCTCTTTTTATGTTTACCAGATTATTGGTCTGCCTGAGATAAAGTGCCTTCCCGATACGAAAAATAATCCATGCGGGAACTACCAGTTTTAAAACATATAAAATTGGAATAAAAAAAAGACTAAACATGTAGGATTCAAAAAATTAAACAGGCAGGTGGAGCTGAAGAAAAAAGAATCAAATCACAGACCCTGGTTTCAAGAAGATTGGTTAAAAAGCCTTGAGTTCGTTTTTACAAATTACTATAAAAAGCGAAGAGAAAAAGTTTTGCATCAACAGCATCACTTATTTTTCTGCCCAATAATCAAATACCAACACCCTGTCTAAAATTGGCCGAAGTACATCACCAAATGCCTTGTGTGCCGGATGAGGCAGATAAATGGCCCGGTCTTTTTCGGATGTAAAACTTAAAAAGAAACAATGGGTATATCCCTGGGCCAGTTCTTCCGGGCTGTTGTTGGTACCCCATTCAAAAGTTTTAATTTGTTTGATCTTTTGCGGCAATGCTGCAAAGGCATCGGTTACCACTTTTATTTGTTCGGGTGTACTGCCTTCTTTAAAACTAAACATCACAACATGCTTCAATAATTTTTGAGGTACTTTTTTATTTTGTGCGGTTACGGCTAAAAAGCCCATAGTCATTAAACATAGTACCAGTCCTATCCTTTTCATAACTGTAAATTTTTATTAAATATAATTCAAGCTACATTATTATACGCAATTGGGGCATTAATAATTGCCGCAGGGGTGGCCAACCTTTAGAAGATTTCATCCGATAAAAATTTGTTTAAACATTAATGCAATAAAATGTAGACCTGCCTTAATTTAAAATACACTCCTTTAAAACTATGCGGCATTAAAAATTTTCTTTATTGTATATTTATTGGCGGCACAGATCAGGCATTCGTCTTTCTATTCACTATCTGCCGCTAATCGCCTTCATTATTCACCAAATAAATTGATTTGTCATGCATTCACGTCGCCATTTTTTGCAACAACTAACTGCATCCGTAATTGCGATGCATTTACCTGGTTTAGGTTGTGCCGAAAAAAGATTACCGGAAACCCCACCCTACAACGGCCCTGTTTTGCGAGTGGCCATTATGGGGCTTGGAAGCTATGCCAACCGGGTAGCCGAAGCAATGCAAACCTGCAGGATGGCAAAGGTTACAGGAGTGATCAGTGGCACTCCGGATAAAATAAAAACCTGGCAGGCAAAGTATAATATTCCGGATGCCAACTGTTACAATTACGGCAATTTTGATGCGATTAAAAATAACCCGGAGATAGATGCGGTTTATGTGATAACGCCCAATGCATTGCACAAAGACCAGGTGATAAGGGTGGCCAAAGCTGGCAAGCACGTGATTTGCGAAAAGCCGATGGCTGTAAATGCGAAAGAAGGTGCAGCAATGGTAGCGGCCTGCAAAGATGCCAACGTAAAATTATTGGTAGGCTACAGGATGCATTTTGAACCAAAAACGCTGGAAATAATCCGGATGCGCAACGAAGGAGAATTTGGTAAAATTTTATTTTTCCAGGGATTGTGTGGTTTTAAAATCGGCGACCCCCGCCAATGGCGCCTAAATAAACAGCTTGCTGGCGGTGGCTCCCTAATGGACATCGGCATTTACGCCATCAACGGTGCCCGCTATATGGTAGGCGAAGATCCTTTGTGGGTTACTGCACAGGAAACTAAAACCGATCCGGAAAAATTTAAGGAAGGGGTAGATGAAACCATCCAATTTCAACTGGAATTTCCGTCCGGCGCAGTGGCTTCCTGCCTCTCTACCTATAGCATGAATAACCTTGATCGCTTTTTATTAAATGGAGACAAAGGCTTTGCCGAAATGCAGCCGTCTACCGGCTATGGCCCCATAAAAGGTCAGACAAATAAAGGTGAATTAACACAGCCGCATATCACCCACCAAACCTTACAAATGGAAGAGATGGCAGGTATTATTTTGCAGGGCAAACAACCCATTGTACCCGTCGATGGCGAAGAGGGGTTGAAAGATTTAAAGATCATTGATGGGATTTATCTTGCGATTAAGACTGGTAAAAAGGTGGATTTGAAGTTATAAAGATTGGTAAGCACAATCCCAGTCTGAATTTAAAAAGCTGCTTTTGCAAAGATGTGCCAGGTTTGATTTTTTTTGGCGCATGTCAGTCTTTCTATACCCTTCAAACTTGTACCGATCAACCCTTCATTTGCTTGTATAAAAATGATTGTGCAAAATCTGCCTCGTCGCTACTTTTAAAACGGACATGAAAGCTTCGTTAGCACATCAATAAAACAGGCTAATTTGATTTCCCTTCAAATTAAGGGGCCAACCGCTCCGTTTTCCAACTTCCGGGTACTGTTTCCGTATATAAAATCCGGTCGTGCATACGACTTGGTCGACCTTGCCAAAATTCTATGCTGACAGGTTTAACGCGGTAGCCACCCCAATGCGGTGGCTTGGGAATTTCCCCATGTTTAAACCGCTCTGCGTAATACTCATAAGTTTCTTTTAAGAAAGCTTTCCCCGCCACCACCATACTTTGCGGAGACGACCAGGCGCCCAGTTTGCTACCATGGGGCCGACTGTCAAAATAATCAATGCTCTCTTTCATGGATATTTTTTCAGCTACTCCCTTTATGCGAACCTGTCTTTCCAGTTCTTTCCAAAAAAACAACAAACAGCAGTTGCCATTGTGATCTAACTGCGAGCTTTTGGCACTATTGTAGTTGGTAAAAAAAACAAATCCATGCTCGTCATAAGCTTTCAGTAAAACGATTCTTGCATCGGGTATTCCATCGCTGCCGGTAGTAGCCACCGTCATGGCATTCATTTCAATTATTTTGGATGCTGCTGCATCGTCCCACCATTTTCCAAATTGTTGAACCGGTGATGCTGCTACATCTTCTTCGTTGAGTGAGTTTATCGTGTAGTCGAGGCGTAATTGTGAAATTTCCTGTGGAGTCATGTTAATTTAGATTTTTACCGGGCAAAGATAAACTACCTCAAAAAGCTTGCAATCATTTGTTTACTATTTCGTCTGGCAGAATTTTCAAACAGACATAATCTTAAGCCATCGCTTTTTTAAAGCCATCTGTTATAAAATAATTTCGCCTATTAAAAAGGATTTCGTTTACCGATAATAACAGTTGGCTTTTTGTGTATTTAAGGCATCCGTATATTGTATTGGGTTCGCAACGGCTGCTACAAACATTATTCAAATACTTTGAAAACGGCTAGTACTCTTTTATGTAGTTGGAAACCCATCGCCCATTTAAACTGAACATTCGAAGGACACACAACCCGTAAAGTACAGATATTTATTTGAAAGAAAGCCTATCTTCAGACCTAAAACAAATACATGAAGTCAATCCTTTTATTTTGCTGCTGTCTATTTTCAGTGTTGACCTTTGCCCAGAAAAAAGATAATAAATTACAGCAACAGGTTACCCAACTTATAAAAGATTTCAAGGGAGATATCGGAATTTATATCCACGATTTGAAGCACAATAAAATTGTATCCATCAGTGCAGATACTATTTTTCCCACTGCCAGTATTGTAAAAGTTTCCATCATGGTTGGTATCATGGATAAAATAGAAAAAGGCGAACTGAAATATCACCAGCAACTCGTTTACAAAGACTCGTTGCTGTATGCAGGAGAAGACATTTTAGGTTCTTTTAAAGACGGTGAAAAAATTGAACTGAGTAAGGTGATGATGCTCATGCTAACCACCAGTGATAATACGGCAAGTCTTTGGCTGCAATCACTCGCAGGGGGAGGAACACGAATCAATGAAATAATGGAGAGTCTTGGTTTTAAAGCCACTTGGGTTAATAGCCGAACTCCCGGCAGGGAAAACAACAGGAGTAGCTATGGCTGGGGACAAACCACGCCCCGTGAAATGGAAATCCTGATGGAGCGGATTGTGAACAAGGATATTTTAAGTGTTGCTGCCAGCGAAAAGATGCTACGCTTATTAAGCCGCCAGTATTGGGATGAAGAAGCCGTTGGCCAGGTGCCACCCGGTGTTTTTATTGCTGATAAAAATGGGGCGGTAGATGCAAGTCGCAGTGAGATTATGTATGTAAACAGTAAAAAGAATCCCTACATTTTAAGTGTGTTTACAAAGAATAATAAAGATGTCAGTTGGAACAAAAACAATGAAGCGTGGGAGCTTACCCGAAAATTATCTGCATTGGTTTGGAATTATTTTAATCCCGATTCGAAGTGGACTGCTGCTGCGGAATAGCATTTAATAAATATCCCTCTTTTCAATTTTTAAATTAGATATTGATAAAAGATACAAACATGCTTTTCGTAATTCGGGTTCAGGAGACCATCTTTCTATCATGTGATATTTGTTATCTTTAATTCCTTCGACCATCCATTCTGAACCATCGTTCGGTTGTGCTGCAGCATCGTTGAAATCAAGTTTCCAAAAATTGGCTTCTGCCAGTTTACCTTTAAATTTATACCACTTAAAAAAGCTAACGGATGTAGTTGTATTCGTTTCCAACTCATCAGGGTATTCATCACTGCGTTGCAATAAAACTTTAGTGGTTAGTAGAAAATTAAAACCCTGCTTTTGAAACCTGAATACAATCGGCAAATGAAAAGCTCTTAACCAGGTGACACGATAAATCTCATCTAATCCTCTATAATTGTATAAAACTGGTTCTTCGAAAGCCTTTAAGGTGATAGAGTAACTGATATTGGTGTTGTTATTCAGATGCGAATTATCTCCAGCTGATTTTCCTGCAAAATTGCCGTGCGGAAAATACCAGGTAATACTTTCTAGCAATGGTTCAGAACCTTGCGGAACTGATACTGATTCAAACTCTGAGAATTTAAAAGCATTGCCTTCTTTAATAAATCTGAATGAATATCTTCTCTTGGTGTTCATCTTTCTTGATATATGTATGGTTCGGTAGTATATTTCATAACGGTTTGTTCTTGCATACATCAAAGGTTGCATGGTTTCAATTGTGTTCCAAATGTCCTGGTTATAGATTTTTTTAACGGGGCGATTGATCAGGAAATCAGGAAAGCCTGGAGGTAATTCAAGCATACCGGTTAGTGACAAAGGGAAATAGTTTTTATCTGCACTTACGGACTTTAATAAAATTCCATCTTCATTATTTAGTGCTTGGCAAAATATTTTAAATGCTTTAAGAAGTGCAAGCGTATCGGAAGCTGACCCTTTGTCGGAATTGTCAATCCTACCCGTATTGGTTTCAACTATTTCAATTTCTTCTATGGTAGGTTTAAATTTTTTACCCTTACAGGCAACTATTAAAAACAATATTAATAGCGCAATGAAACTTCTCATAAATTAGTTTAAACTTAGATGCAAACTAGCTGGTTATTCATAAAAGCAGTCAATTTCTTTTTAATTACTGATCCTACATTCCCGTTAGTTTCCTTCATTTTTATCATTTAGTAATTTCTGTAAAATGAGGAGCTTCATAAACTCAATACAAAAAATTAAAGCATATTTTTAAAGCCATTTTATCTCACGCTCATTTTCAATAAATCAATTATCAATGAAAATAACCAATCCCGTATTTAAAAAAATAGCTCCGTTTTTACTCATTGTAACTTCAACATTGTTTCATTCCATTGCAACACAGGCGCAGCGCTGCATGCCAGTAAATCTACAATGCGAATACATGGTAAATCCGTTGGGTATTGATGCCACACAGCCCCGTCTTTCCTGGCAATTGGCAGATAACAGGACCGGTGCAAAGCAATTGGCTTACCAGGTATTTGTTGGTATCGATTCAACGGAAGTAGCCCACGCAAAAGGCAAAACCTGGCAAACAAGTAAACTGAATGATGCCAAACAACTCACCACTCTTAAAAGTAACCTGTTGCAACCGTTTACCAAATATTTTTGGATGGTTAAAGTGTGGGATAAAAACGATGTAGCAACGCTATCAAAAACAGCCAGCTTCGAAACCGGCATGATGCAAATGAAAAACTGGAAGGGCTTTTGGATCAACGATACAAGGGATATTAATCTTAAACCGGCACCTTACTTCAGGAAAGCTTTTGGTGTATCAAAAAAAATTATTTCGGCCCGGGCTTACATTGCAGTGGCAGGTTTATACGAATTGTATGTGAACGGGGAGAAAATTGGTAGCCACCGGCTTGATCCGATGTACACCCGGTTTGACCGCCGTACGCTCTATGTTACCCACGATATTACCACCCAACTTCAACAAGGAAAAAATGCAATCGGTGTATTGTTGGGCAACGGCTGGTTTAACCACCAGTCTACCGCAGTTTGGTATTTTCATGAAGCACCGTGGCGTGCCCGTCCTGCTTTTTGTATGGATGTGCGGATATCCTACAATGATGGTACGACTCAAACGATTACCTCGGGCAAAGATTGGAAGACTGCGTTGAGTCCGGTTATATTCAACAGCATTTACACCGCCGAGCATTACGATGCAAGGCTGGAAATTCCACATTGGAATGAGGCCTCGTTCAATGACTCTGCCTGGAGAAATGTAGATTACGCTATTGCTCCATCTACCAATATCGTAGCACAGGTAATGCATCCCATCCGTAATGTAGAAGAAATAGCGGTTGCTTCGGTCAATAAAGTAAATGACACCAATTATGTATTTAATCTTGGCCGAAACATTGCCGGAGTAAGCAGTATAAAAGTGAAGGGTGAAGCTGGTACCATCCTCCGGTTAAAGCACGGCGAGCGATTGTATGCAAACGGCCATGTGGATATTTCCAACATAGATGTACACTACAGGCCTACGGATGATAAGGATCCGTTTCAAACAGATATTTTTATTTTAAAGGGAACCGGAGCGGAAGAGGCCTTTTTGCCAAAATTTAATTACAAAGGATTTCAATACATAGAAGTGACTGCCACAAAACCGGTTGATTTAAACAATAAAAGTATCGTTGGATATTTTATGCACAGCGATGTGCCACCGGTTGGAAATATCAGTTCTTCCAACCCTACAATTGATAAAATATTTTATGCAACCAACAACTCCTATCTGTCCAATTTATTTGGCTACCCAACTGATTGTCCGCAGCGTGAAAAGAATGGCTGGACCGGCGATGCACAAATCGCCATTGAAACAGGACTTTACAGTTTTGATGGCATTACCATTTACGAAAAATGGCTGGCCGATCACCGGGACGAACAACAACCCAATGGCGTATTGCCTTCCATTATTCCTACCGATGGCTGGGGCTACGAATGGGGCAATGGTCCAGATTGGACAAGCACCATAGCCATCATTCCATGGAACATTTATTTGTTTTATGGTGATGCCAAACTGCTGAAAGATTGCTATGGAAATATCAAACTTTATGTAGATCATATTGACGAATTGTATCCAACCGGAATTACAAGCTGGGGCCTTGGCGATTGGGTGCCGGTAAAGTCACAATCTCCCGTATCATTTACCTCTACTGCTTATTATTTTGCAGATGCTACCATCCTTGCAAACACGGCCAAACTGGTTGGTAAAAATGAAGACCTTCAAAAATATACGGCACTTGCGGCAAAAATAAAAGATGCGTTCAATGCGAAATATTTTGATTCAATCACTTGCTTGTATGGCAGTGGCCTGCAAACAGAATTGAGTGTTGCTTTGTATTGGGGGCTGGTGCCAAGTACTTTCAAAGCAAAGGTGGCCGACAATCTTGCAAAAAGAGTAACGGCAGATGGCGTAAAGCTAGATGTTGGTTTACTTGGCACCAAAGCCATCCTGAATGCACTCAGCGAAAATGGCTATGCAGATCTTGCTTACCAGCTTGCGGCAAGAAAAACCTTTCCTTCCTGGGGCTGGTGGATTGCAAATGGTGCTACCACCTTGTACGAAAACTGGCCCATCAATGCGGCATCCGATATTTCGATGAACCATATTATGTTTGGTGAAATTGGCGCCTGGATGTATAAGGCATTGGGCGGCATTAAACCGGATGCTTCGAAACCGGGTTTTAAAAATGTAGTCCTGCAACCGTATTTTGTAAAAGGCCTTACTCATTTCAATGCGAGTCATACAGGGCCTTTTGGTGCTATATTATCTGCATGGAAAAGAACTACCGCTGGTATTGAATACCATGTAACCATTCCGCCAAATTCGACTGCTACAGTGCTGTTGGCAATTGAAAAAAATCAGCAGTTATATAAGGATGGAAAGCTTGTTTTAAATCCAAATAAAAACTTTACAACAAATCTAAATGCAGGTAGTTTCCGGTTTGAAATAAAACAACCATAATCAATGGCAACAGACCAGCAGTGATTTTTTTCAGTAATGATTTCAGGGTTTTGAACCATTTAATTTAAAAATGAAAAGTGCTAAATTGTTAGCAATCCAGACCACCCATAAAATGCGGACGGTTGCCCAATAAAAAATAATTGATTGTAATTTCCATCTATATTTGAGAAACAATATTTTATCTAGCTTAAATTAACCTGTTATGGCTTTACCAAATATTTTTACCACAGAAGTTAGCACTGCAATCTTTCAACGAATTAACCAGTTAATCCCTAATACCCAACCAAAATGGGGCATGATGAGCGTAGCTCAAATGCTGGCTCATTGCAACGTTACCTACGAAATGATCTATGAGAACAAGCATCCTAAACCCAATGCATTTTTAAAATTCATTTTAAAAACATTCATCAAAAAAAAGGTGGTGAATGAAACGCCTTATCAGCACAATAGCAAAACGGCCCCGCAGTTTATTGTAACCGACGCAAAAGATTTTGAGGCCGAAAAGCAACGCCTTGTAAGCTATATTAACAAAACCCAACAGTTGGGCAAAAATCATTTTGATAATCTGGAATCCAATTCATTTGGAAAGCTAACCAAAATGGAATGGAACAATATGTTGTACAAACATTTGGATCATCACTTATCGCAATTTGGCGTGTGATGGAACAATGAAGCCAGGAAGATTGTGTGAATATAAAAAGACCTCAGCGGTAATAACCGGTGAGGTCTTTTTTGCTTCGAAGCGCTTTATGTTTTAGTCTTTCGTTAATAATACTTACCCAACCAAAATAATTTGCCTGGATTGTAAAGCGCAATTATTCAAACAAAAAATACATTCCTAAAAAAACGATTACTATCGCCACGGAGGTTAATCCAAATAAAATAACATTGTATAATTCCGGTATTGGGTTTAGTACAGTAAGGATACAACTGATAAAGCCAGTAAAGGCACCCAGCCCCATACAAATAAAACCATTCACCTGTCTTTTAGCATTGCGCAAACGCTTAAAGACTTGCAGGTTGCTGGCAATGGCTACTTCATCCATCCCCATTGAAACCAATTCTTCCTCTACAGCCTTTGGCTCAAGTTTGGCTGCAATCCATTGTTGAATGGTAGCCTGATCTACTGAAACAGTGTATGACATAGCAAGTGTTTTAAGCATCGTTATTTTTAATAGCACCCCTCAACCCGGATTTAAAATAGGAATAATTATTTAAACACGCAAATTCCGGAATTAAATTTTTTATCGGATGATTGCAATTGGCTGTTGTTGAAATACCTGCTTTGGCTTATCATTCAGCCTTGTTGGTGTACTTTAGAAAGTCATTATTCGAATTTCAAAAGTCATCTTTCTGTTCTTTATTTTGAAAAACTTAAAAGAGCACAATATTATTGATCAATACACAGTCAATGGACAACGGTAAAATTTGCGTAAAAACTTCAATGTGCAATACTAAATGATTGCAAGCCTTAAATTGTATGCGTACCTTACTTGCAATCAAATCCAGTTACTTTGGTTTGCTTCGTTTTGTACAATTCATGGCCCATACCGGCTGTTTATTTCATTTAAAAATCATTATAATATGTCAAACTCATTTACAGAAACCTTTTCATTGAAAGGCGAAGAAATTCTCAAAAAAATTAAAGAATTGATTGAAGAAGGAAATGTAAGAAAGATCACCATACATGATAAATCAGGAAAAGAGTTGATGTCATTTCCGCTAACTTTTGGAGTGGTAGGTGCTGTATTTGCACCGATACTGGCGGGCATTGGTGCCATGGCCGCATTAATTGGTGAATGCAGCATTACGGTGGAAAGAGAAGGCGTTTAAATGCTGTTTTTATTTATGGGTGTTTCGTTGGCCAGAAAAAGAGGATGACTTGAAAGTAATCAGGTGAGAAGGTGAAGTTAAGTATCCATCTATTGTTTGGCAGTTCCTTGTCCGTAAGTCTTATCATTATAATTCTGAAAAGTACCACCTTTCATTTTGTGGGAACGATACATATAAGGATCGAAAAAGTAAGCCGGCATATAACCGCTTTTATTCCCCTTCTCCCAACGAATTGCAAATACATCTTCTCTGCCTTTGAAAACAGATTTGAAAAGTTGTATTTGATTTGGGAGAATTTCATCCATAAAGTTTATTTGAATGCTACATCTGCAATGATGGGTTTCCTCGTTTTGAAGAATGAGAACGTTTCACGGCTGTCTGTTTTAAGCCTGCTGGCAAAGTACCTTCGTTTCAAATACTTATTTTGCAGGCATTATTTCTTTTTGCTTTTAGTATTCTTTTTTACATCTTTCAATACTTGTTTCTCTTCGCTTTCCAGTTTACGCTGTAACTTTTTAATGTTACCTGCTGCTGCAAGATTTTCGGGTTGTATGCCTCTTTCCAACAACATTTTTCTTACTGCAGCACTATTGTCAACATGTTCCTGTTCAATTGGCTTATAACCTTTAAGGTCGTTGCTTTGCACATTTAAACTGGTCATTTCCGCAGCAAAATATTTTGCTTTTATACTAATGGTAGGCAAGAAGTCGGCAATAGGTCTGTTGTCGGGAACACCCATTTTCTTTTTAAGCATGGGCGTAGATAAACGGAATAATGCCTGGTCGCCTTTTGAACGAATAATTGCAAAACCCTGACTGTCAACTCCCCGTTCAAATAAAATTCCTGAAAGTTGTTTTTCAGTATGGCTTAATTTCTCACGGGCTTTTACTCTTTCAAAATCTAATAACCGTTGTTCTACCAATTCGGCCCTTCTTGTTTGCACTGCAAAATAATTTTGTGCAAAAGCTATTGCTGCTTTTCGGCTATCGCCGTTTTGTGCCACCAGGTAACAGGCATATCGTGTAAGGGCAATATCATCAATTTCCTTTTCAGCACCAGAACCAATTGCAACCATCTTCCTGACGTCAGGAAAATGGGTGGTGATTTCTTCTCCGGTAATCTCGCAAGCATCCCTGGCTTTACTAATTACTTTTTCAAAATTTTCTCATTTGCTGTATCCCAGAAGCGCTTGCATTTCCCTGGAACTCCAGCATTCTACTCCTTCAATTTCAGCAGCAGCGGATTGAAATTGCTCAAACAGTTATTTTATTTCTTCTGTTTTTATTGCTTTAAATTTTATGTTGCGTCAAGATAAAGTAAGTTTTTTAATAGTTCTACTACCTGCTTATATATATCTATTCCACCGCACGCAATTACAATCTCAATCTCATTCCATTCTTTGTTAATCGGTTGTGCTGAAATACTATCGGGCCGTATTTGACTGAAACCAAAATCAACTTCTCTTTGTCTTCTTTTACTCTTGTACCGCTCCCAATTTTCCTCGCAGTTATATTGTGGGTGAAGTAAACCCTGAATTATTATTGCGAACATTATCTGCCGGGATTTTTACTTTTTTGTATCACGGCCTGCAATGTGTCGGGTTTGTCCGTACACCTTTTTTATGAAGGGAATCATGGAAGTATTGCATAAAAAAAGGCGCAAATATTTGATGCAGGGCGTAGCGATTGTGCCAGTTTTCGTTAGCCAGAACACACCGAAAAGACAACCCTGAAGCAATCGGACAATCAACCTGCCACAGCATCGAATTGTACCGTTCAGTCTTCGTGATTCCAACGCACTGGTGCAACCATACAAGTCATTTGCGGGATGCCAAAAACTTTTTTTTACATTTTAATAAATTAGTATACTTTACACTTTGATACTTGCTAATCCAACAAACTTCCCCCGGAGATTGAACTTCCCTTTCACTTTGTATTTTTAACTCACATAAAACAATCAAACATGAAACTTGCAATTGCTTCGGTAATGCTGCTATTTATTAGCTGCACAGGCTCCGCCAAAAAGGAGTCACTCAGTATGTCTGGTGCCTACCAGATGAAGTCGCTCAACGTTAAATCAACTCAAAGCGATTCCAGCTACACAAATGTAAACCAGTTAAAGATTTACACCGACGATTACATGATGTATGCCAACATTAATTCGCCCGATTCCATCAGCAGTTTTGGTATTGGATCCTACACTGCGGGTGTAGATTCGGTAACGGAAAATGTAGTTTATAGTGCCGGGGATTCGTCTGAGAACAGCCAGCCGGCCTCTTATAAACTTGCAGTTACAAAAGCAGGCACTGGTTACTCACAGTTTATTACAGGTATGCAGGACAACAACGGGCAAAAATTCGATATGACAGAAGCGTATGAATCGGTTGGAAATGCCGTAACAAGTCCACTTGATGGAGCATGGAAACTGGTAAAACGTTTTGAAGTAAAAGGAACAGATACTGCCTATACAAGCCAAACTCAATATAAGACTTACTACGCAGGTGATTGCATTTGGGGGCATACCTGGAAAGACTCTACCAACAAAGTACATACGGGTATTGGGTTTGGAAAATTTACCATGCCGGCACCAAACAAAGTAAAGGAATCCATGACAGCGTCTACCTATTCCGAAGTTCGGGGACACGATTTCGACATTGATGTTGAAATGATGGGCACAGATGGTTTCAAGCAAACGATGAATAATGCAGATGGCAGCAAGTCGGTAGAATTATATGAAAAGTTGAAGAAATAGCAGGGAAATTCCCAGGTAAAAAAAGGATGCCAGTTTAATGCTGGCATCCTTTTTTTATTGGTTACGCCGGCTTGCTGTTTTTCTATGTATGCCTGTTAACGGCTGCCACCATATTAACTTGTAACCTATGCCGCCTCGGCAACTATCAATCATTTTCCGCTAGACCAAACTGGCGGTATTATTTTTAAAGTAAGTATAAAAAACCAGCTGGTGCAAGGTTGTATTAACCATTTTTTTAAGTAGTTATTTTATTTTTCAAATCAATAAGTAATTTAAAAAGGAAATCATAGATTCCTGGGGGTATCCGTTTGATGCCTCATTTCAGGCAACGTCGGCAGCCTTGTAAGTTTTGCCTGCCGACGTTGCCTGGAAAAAGAATGCTTTTAAAACGGTTCTGATATTTTAGCCGCTTTACTGTCCCGTGTGTTTTTTTGCACCGCAATGGCGGCAAATACGCTCAGGGTAAAAGACATGGCATAAAATCCTTTTTCAC
>Ga0105044_10008191_pt1 | contig 14364 bp, 8 predicted proteins | sample MAT01_FD_78092 | JGI IMG/M metagenome (GOLD analysis project Ga0105044, IMG submission 78092) | Freshwater microbial communities from Lake Fryxell liftoff mats and glacier meltwater in Antarctica - MAT-01 | ecosystem: Environmental > Aquatic > Freshwater > Ice > Liftoff microbial mat | place...
GTTAAAACATTGGTGTGATAGCCTTCATCCAAATTCAAGGGAAACGTTTTGGCATCATCGTAAAAATTAAAATCTGATTCGGCCGTTTCTTGTTTACTACATGCCATCAAAAAAAGTACAACGAGAATTAAGAATCCTGATTTTTGTTTCATCTGGTAAAGATAGATTTATATTGTATCATCAATATGGAGTCTAAGTCGTTTCCACGAAAAATTGAATCTTCAAAAAATTGTCTTTACAGAGGGGCTTCAGTATGATCGAAAAAAAGATGAATATCTAACCACACGACCAAATTGAGTCTTTGAGTTAATCGCTTCATTATCATAAAATTCTGAGGCACAAAAAACCGGAGCAGCAATTTTTTCTTGCTAACTCCGGCTCAGTAGCGGGGGCCGGACTCCCTGTCTGCTTGGCGCAGTCAGGCAGGGAACCGACGGTCTGTTAGCTATCGGATAATGAAACCGATAACTTAAGCTCATCCTACTTCAATTTATTTCAAAAAAAACGACAACCTTTTGAGTTATCGTTTTTAGTAGCGGGGGCCGGACTCGAACCGACGGCCTTCGGGTTATGAGCCCGACGAGCTACCACTGCTCCACCCCGCAATATATCTTTGTAAATTGAATGATTGCGTTTGCGGGTACAAATATAGCGCTAGTTTTTTGGCTGGACAACATTTGATGATAAAATTTTGCAGTGTTAGAAAAATAGTTAATTTTCTCCTTTCTAATTATAGTTATTGAGAATGATATTCATAATTCCATTAATCAAGATCTACGCACTTTAAAAACTCCAAAAACTCGATTTTTCGAATTAATTTTTCTTTGGTTTTTCTCCTACATTCTTTCTTATAACATCATAAATATCTTTTCTTCTGTCTTTTAAATTTCGTACACTTCCAAACTGATGAAGCTCTTTTAAAAGACTTAAATCAACATCAGAGATCAGAATTATTTCTGTATTTTATGTTGCTTCCGCTTTTATTCCGTTTGAAGGAAAAGGGAAATCGCATGGAGTAAAAACCATTGATTGAGCAAATTGAACATCCATATTATGCACGTTGGAAAGATTACCAAAACTACCTGCAATTGCAACACAACATTCGTTTTAGATTGCTCTAGCTTGTGCACAATAACGCACTCGAGAATATCCGTTTTGTGTATCAGTGAGGAAAGGGACAAAAATAATTTCTACACCTTCTTCTGCTAAAATGCTGGATAATTCTGGAAATCTTGTAATAAATATTGTTCCATTGCAACAATACCGCATACTCTAGAGATGCAGCGTCGCCATTCAAATAATTTTTTATAATTCGAATCGGATAAAAATCATTGGAGATTTGGAAATTAAATACCGAATCATGAATTTCTTTTCTTCGAACTTTTTCTATGAATTCTTTTGGTTCTATTTTGTCGGCCTACTTGTGATAGTTTGGAATTCTTCCACCAAAAACAATGCTGCTCAAATTTAATTGTTCGCACAGGTTTTTTCTAAAATCATAAAGTCTTTTCCCTAAGCGTAGTCCTCTAAATTGTGGCTTAATAAACACATCAATTCCATACAATGTATCTCCTTCATTTGTATGTGTGTCAAAAGTAAAATCACTCGTAATATCTTTATAGGTGTGCCTATCTTCAAAGTCATCTTTGTTTATAATAATTGACAAAGCACAGCCAGCAATTTGATTTTTAATTATCAAAACTACTTGACCTTGAGAAAATTTTTCAATTAGCGTTTTAATCTGTATTTCTTTCCAGAACGAGCTTGGCATTGTTTTATAAGCCTCAACCATCGTCTCTTTCAAGTCTTCATAGTCACTTAGTTTTAGAAATCTTAATTCTATATTATCTATTTCATTCGCCATTACAAGTGTATTTGTTTTGCAAAAATAAAATCCTCTTTTTAAAATTTTTGTTACATTAAAATCAATTGATTTAAAAACAACTTTCTGAAAAGTGTGTTGAATGCAGTACGTGTAAGTTGCAGATCATTTATTAAAGAAAACATTCATTCAAATTTACACAATTCTTGGCATCCCTTACATTTAAATAAGTTTCGTTTTATTTATCTGTACCTTTACCATCGATAGTGCAGAGGTCTGGTTGAAACACACTTTCAAACATTGTAAAAATTTATTCAGAAATTTAAATAAAAAAATAGCTCGTAAAAAATTTTACTCAAAATTAGCAACTGCGATTCAAATGAAATCAAAAGGAAAAAGTAGAAAAAATAAAATGCTCGCTGATAGATGGATTATAGATCCTATGACTCGGTTTCTGCGTAACCAATCAATGAGCGGGATTGTACTTTTTATTGCAGCTCTACTTGCTTTGATTCTCGCCAACTCTGCTTTTACACATATCTTTCATGATTTATGGCAAACCGAATTTATGATTGGTATTGGAGAACATGTCTTATCAAAAAGTTTGCATCACTGGATTAACGATGGTTTAATGGCGGTTTTCTTTTTTGTTGTTGGGTTAGAATTGAAACGAGAAATTGTTGCCGGACAATTGAACAATCCGCGAAATGCGATTCTTCCAATTTCAGCGGCCGTTGGTGGGATGATTTTTCCTGCGCTAATATATCTAATGTTTAATCAAGGTGAAGAGGTTTCACGAGGTTGGGGAATACCTATGGCAACGGACATCGCTTTTGCATTAGGTATACTTTTTTTATTGGGAGATCGTGTTCCTGTTTCAGTAAAATTATTTATTACCGTGTTAGCAATTGCGGATGACTTAGGAGCTGTAATGGTCATCGCATTTTTTTATACTTCGGAAATTGACTATTATAGTTTGTTGTACGCAGCCATTTTTTTAGTAATCCTTATCGTTGCAAATAAAACAGGTGTGCGCAACACATTGTTTTACGCAGTAGTTGGTATTGGCGGATTGTGGTTAGCATTTTTAATGTCAGGTGTACATGCCACTATAGCAGCGGTTATTGCTGCTTTCACAATTCCGGCATCTGTAAAAATTACAGAATCGAAATATTCAGAAAAAGCAGTTAAGCTTTTGAATGATTTCAAACAACTAGAACCAAACGGCAAACGCACCGTTTCTTCTGATCAATTAAAAGTTTTGCAAAAAATCAGAAATTTGACTAAAAAAGCATTGACGCCTTTACAAAGGCTTGAACATTCGCTACATTATTTCGTAGCATTCATCGTTTTACCACTTTTTGCTTTGAGTAATACTGGCGTTACTTTTGATAAAAATTTTTTTGAACAGATAAATTCCTCCGTTACTATTGGCGTATTTTCTGGATTAATCGCAGGAAAAATAATCGGAATTATTTTGACGGCATTTATTCTAATCAAATTAAAATTAGCTAAACTTCCTGAAGACATGAACCTAACTCATCTTATTGGTGTTGGATTTTTAGCAGCCATAGGTTTTACCATGTCACTATTTGTAGCTGAACTTGCTTTCGATAATGAAGTCTATATCAATCAAGCAAAAATTGGAATTTTGTTTGCATCCTTGATCGCAAGTATAATCGGTTATATTCTAATGCGAAAAGCTAGTAACCTCTAATTTAAAATTCGGCTAAAAAAAAACGAAAATGTAAATAACCATTTGGTAATTGAAAAGTCAACTTCTGTTAGTTATCTTTGAACCATCTGGACAAATTCCGGATTATACTTTATGGAATTTGTAATAGCAATATGTATACTAATTTTAATTGCTTATGGTTTTGATTTAACCGCTGGACGCACAAAAATTCCTTCCGTTATTCTGTTAATGATTTTAGGATGGGGTGTTCAACAGTTTGTCCGGATTTTTGAAATTAAAGTTCCGGACATGGAAGATTTGTTGCCCATTTTTGGAACTGTTGGTTTGATTCTAATTGTGCTAGAAGGCGGACTAGGACTCACAATCAATTCTAGCAAAAAAAAGATTTTGCGTTCCGCTTTATTATCTGCTTTAATTCCACTAATAATATTGTTTTTTGGACTAGGTTTTTTAATTAGTTACATTAGTGGTGAGACATTAACCAATGGCCTTATTAACGCAGTTCCATTTTGCATAATTAGCAGTGCCATTGCCATTCCTAGCGCAGAACATTTGGGTGAATTCAACAAAGAATTTGTTATTTATGAAAGTAGTTTGTCAGACATATTTGGCGTTATTCTTTTTAACTTTCTTGTATCGCATGAAGTAATCAATTTTGAAGCATTCCTTTGGTTTTTTGGCCAGATAATTGTTATGCTTATTTTTTCTTTTTTTGCAAGTATTATGTTGGCCCTTTTAATAAAACGTATTGACCATCATGTGAAATTTCTTCCCATTATTTTGATAATTATTTTAATTTATTCCGTCTCCAAAATATATCATCTCCCAGCTCTTTTATTTATTCTAATTTTTGGATTGTTTTTGAATAATATGGACCAAGTAAAAAGATTTAAATTTGTCAGACAACTTGATCCAGAAAAGCTGACAATAGAAGTTAAAAGGTTTAAAGATTTGGTTGGAGAGTTTACCTTTCTTATACGAACTACTTTTTTTATTCTTTTTGGATTTTTAATTGATATTGAATTATTAGCAGACACTAAAATATTAGGGCTCTTAGCGGCGGCAGTCGGTATTATTTTCTTGATTCGATTTGTTCAGTTGAAAATTTTTAAAATGAAATTAATGCCCTTACTTTTTATAGCGCCAAGGGGTCTCATCACGGTTATACTTTTTTTATCAATCCCGGCCGCATACCAAAATGAGTATGTAAACCAAGCGTTGCTTTTGCAAATTATTTTGTTGTCTGCTTTAATTATGATGTTTGGATTAATTTTTCATAAAAAGGCAATAACGAATGATTAAAGGAGTCTGTTTTGGGATGGAATAAAAAGACAAGTTGCAAACAATTTTGACCTTTTTTCCAATCAATCTTTAACCTCTTCTCTAAAAAAATTAGGTTACTGCTTAGTTTAACTTCACACTTCTTTTTCGACTTGCCAAACCTTAGCTTTTAACATTTATTTAACCCTCTAAATGACATTCGTCACAAAGCAGTCAATACTTTTTATATACCTTTGTGTCGTGAAATTTATTAGAACCATAGCCTTTCTGACCGCAACTTCTATTTTGCTGTTGCATGCTGTAGTGCCGCATGATCACCATAGTTCTAAAGAGACTTCATTTTTTGAAAACACCCAACCTGCTGATTTGTTTGAACAAATAGCACTTGGTTTTCACCTTTCGCAAGCTGATGGACAGTTGGAAGATTTTTCAGTTGAAAACTCATCCATTGATTTAGATCAGCACCAACTTCTTGCTGTTCTTTCGGTGACCGTTTTTGGAATTTGCTCTTCGGATTTGCAAGCTCCTCCGTTAATTTCTACGGAGCAAAATACTTCGTTCAAATCACTGAACGTCGCCGGATTCTCGCATAGAGGGCCTCCAATCATTTAATTTCTTAATCAGCTTTCTTGCTGAACATGCGCACCTTTCAGAGGTGCTAAAATCATTTATTTCTGTTCAAAAAAAAATTAAACATGATTCATAAAATCATTGCATTATCTGTCAACAATAAATTTATAGTACTGCTTGGAGTCTCTGCCATGATTATGTGGGGAACTTACTCAGTGCTAAATATACCGATAGACGCTGTGCCCGATGTCACAAACAACCAGGTACAAATTATTACTACCAGCCGTAATCTTTCTACGCAAGATGTCGAGCAATTTTTAACGTATCCTGTCGAGCTAGAAATGGCCAACATCATGGGAGTTAAAGAAATTCGTTCCGTTTCAAAATTTGGACTATCCGTTGTAACCGTTGTCTTTGAAGATGAAATGGGCACTTTTCTTCCGCGACAACTGATCACGGAAAAATTAAAATCAGCCGAAGCAAATATTCCAACCGGATTTGGCACACCATTTATGGGACCTATTACAACCGGTCTTGGAGAAATCTACCAATATACACTAGAAGTAGAACCTGAATTCAAAGACAAGTACTCCATTATGGACTTGCGCACAATACAAGACTGGATTGTAAAACGCCAACTTTCAGGTTTGCCAGGAGTAGTTGAGATTAACACGTGGGGAGGTCAATTGAAACAATATGAAGTTGCCATTGATCGAATAAGAATGAACTCATTGAATGTTTCAATGAATGAAATTTTTACCGCTCTTGAAAACAATAACAGCGTAGGTGGTGGTGGATATATCGAAAAAGAAAATCAGGCCTATTTCATTAGAGGCGAAGGTTTAGTTGGTTCACTTGAAGACATTGAAAACATTCTCATTCGAAATCAAAACGGTACACCCATTTATATAAAAAATGTTGCTACTGTAGGTTTTGGAACCGCCTTGCGCTTTGGTGCTATCACAGGAAACGGAGAAGGTGAAAAAGTGATGGGCCAAGTGATGTTGCTGAAAGACGCGTCAACCAGCGCCGTTATAGCATCAATAAAAGAACGCGTTGCTGAAATTCAAAAAAATCTGCCCGAAGGCGTTTATATAAATCCATTTTTAGAACGCAGCGAGCTCATTGGAAAAACATCGTTCACCGTAGCTGAGAATTTAATTCTGGGTGCACTCATAGTTATTGTCGTAGTAATTCTTTTGCTCGGAAATATTCGTGCGGGACTTTTAATTTCATCCATCATTCCGTTGTGTTTGTTGTTTGCCATTTCTTTGATGAAAACCTTTGGTATATCTGCAAACTTAATGTCTTTAGGAGCAGTTGATTTTGGAATTATCATTGACGGCGCTATTATTATTGTTGAATTTGTTTTGTTTTCAATGAGCGGTGGCCGAGAAATGTTACTCGGACTTACCGGTCAAGAATTGCAGCAAACTAAAAATAAAATGGTCATAAAAAGCGCTAGCAAAATGATGCGATCTGCCATTTTTGGACAATTAATTATTCTTATTGTTTTTATTCCAATTTTAGTTCTCACAGGAGTTGAAGGAAAAATGTTTAGACCCATGGCACTCACGTTCAGCTTTGCATTAATTGGGGCAATGATTTTATGTTTAACATATGTACCCGTAATGGCTTCTTTGTTTATCAAACCGTCAAGTAAAGAAAAAACTATTTCAGATCGATTGATGAGTTTTCTAATGAAAATGTATGAACCCGTTATTAAAGTAGCGCTTAAATTCAGAGTTGCCGTGGTATCATTTTCATTGGTTTGGCTTGCTGGATGCATCTATCTTTTTACCACGATGGGCGGTGAATTTATTCCAACACTCGACGAAGGAGATATTGTGATTCAACCCATTATTCCAATAGGAACTTCTTTGTCAGAAACAATTGATTTAACAACCAAAATGGAAACCATTCTAAAAGATAATTTTATAGAGGTAGATCAAGTAGTTTCACGAATTGGTGCAGCAGAAATACCAACCGATCCGATGAGTATGGAAGAAGCGGATGTGATAATAAAATTAATTCCAAAATCAAATTGGGTGAATGCCGAAACAAAAGATGAGCTAATTGGAAAAATGAAAGAAAAATTAACTGTACTTGCCGGAATTGACTTTGAATTTACGCAGCCCATAGAAATGCGCTTCAATGAATTGATTACAGGCGTGCGCGCTGATTTAGCTATCAAAATTTACGGACATGATTTGGAAGTGTTAGCACAAAAAGCAAATGAAGTAAAATCATTGATTTCAAATGTTGAAGGCGCTGAAGATATATCAGTTGAAAAAACAGAGGGACTTCCGCAAATGTTAGTGCGCTATGATCGCCAAAAAATTGCGCAACATGGATTAAATATTGCCGAATTAAATGATCTAATTCAAATTGCATTTGGCGGTAAAAAAACAGGCGATGTTTTTGAAGGAGAGCGCAAATTTGATTTAGTAGTGCGCTTAAGTGAACATGACCGAAAAGATATTACCGATCTTCAAAATCTTTTCATTGATTTACCCTCAGGAAATAAAATTCCTTTGCGTGAAGTAGCCGAAATTTCTTATACAAAAGGACCTGCAAAAATATCACGAGACAATACTAAACGTCGAATTGTTATTGGTGTAAACGTGCGCAACCGCGATTTACAATCTGTTGTTGAAGAGATTCAAGGAATCTTAGCTGAGAAATTAAAATTGCCCGAAGGTTTTACACTCGATTATGGCGGTCAGTTTGAAAATTTAAATCATGCCAAAGACCGTTTGATGATGGCCGTTCCATTAGCACTCGTTCTAATCTTCATTCTACTCTATTTCACCTTCAATTCAGTTAAAGAAGCATTGCTCGTTTATGCTGCCATTCCACTTTCTGCCACAGGAGGAATTTTGTTTTTATGGTTACGCGATTTGCCTTTTAGTATTTCAGCCGGAGTTGGTTTCATTGCTCTTTTTGGAATTGCAGTTTTGAACGGAATTGTTTTGATTGAGCACTATAAAGAAATGAAACACCATCATCAAGGCAGCTTAAAATCACTCATCATTCAGGGAACTAAACAACGAATTAGACCTGTATTACTAACAGCAGCTGCAGCCGCACTTGGATTTTTACCAATGGCAATATCAGATTCAGCTGGTGCCGAAGTACAACGTCCTTTAGCCACTGTCGTAATTGGTGGATTAATCTCTGCAACGCTACTTACCCTACTGGTGCTTCCAGTACTCTACCATTTAAGCATGGTTAAATCAGAATTGAAACGAAAAAAATCAAGACACGGCATGATATTAACATTGCTGCTTTTAGTCTCAGTAAATGCATTAAGCCAACAAAATTCAGGTACAATTGATGACGCTGTAAACATGGCGTTCACAAATAATCCCGCAATAAAACTGCGAAATCTGGAATCAGAACAAGTCAACTACATCAACAAACAAGCGTACCAATCTGATAAATTGAATGTGACTTTTGGCTATGGGCAAATCAACAGTTCTATGAATGATTATCAAATCAATTTGAATCAGCAATTTTATTTTCCAACAGTTTATGCTGCGCAAAAAAATGTGAATGACGAAAGGCAAAATGTTGCAGATGCTCTATTGCAGCGTTCAAAAGAAGAACTGAAACTGGAAGTACGTTCTACTTGTCATCAAATTCTTTATCTCACTAACCTCATTCAAACACTCTCGCAGTTGAAAGTGGCCTACGCAAATTTTGAAAAGGTTGCTCAAATTAGCCTGGATGCTGGTGATGGAACGATACTTGAACTTAGTTTAGCGCAATCCAAAAAGGAAGAGATAGACATGATGCTACGCACGCAAATTAATAATCGCGGTATTTATGGAAATAATTTGCAACTATTAATTCGATCCAATCTAAAATTTGAATTAAGCGATTCTGCTTTTGCCTTAATTCAATTTATTCAACCAGATACTTCAAATCTTCAAACTAATCCACTGATAAATTATTACACGCAATTGGCAAGCATGGCCGAACAAGAAATACGACTTGCAAAATCTGCTTATTTTCCTGATATCAGCATCGGTTATACCAATCAGCAAATTGAAGGCGTAAAAGGTTTAAATGCCTACAGCGTTGGCGTTCGTATTCCACTCTTTGTCAATGAAAAAAATGCCGGTGTACAAGTTGCAAATCTCAATCATGAAATTTTATTGCAAGAAAAAGAAATGGTTTTGACTAAACTTCAGCAAGAAATTTATCAGCTCTTTGAATCTTACAAAAACACAACCATCTCTTTAAATTATTACGAACAAAGAGGTTTAAAATTGGCAGATCTTTTGGAGCAAACCGCAACAAAAAGTTATGCCGAAGGAGAGATTGGATACATTGAGTTTATTGATGGCATGGAACAATCCAGTCAAATCAAACAAAACTATTTAGTGACGATCAACAACGTCAATCAAATCATTTTAAGAATTAATTATTTAATGGGAAATTAAAATATAAACCTATGAAAACTAAAAATAAAATAACACTCATCTGCTCTACCCTGTTTTTGATTTCTTGTGGTGGAACAGATGTGCAAAACACATCAGAAAACACAAATGTTGAAGTCAAAAAAAATTCAGTTGAGCTATCGGATGAACAAATGGCAGCTATGGAAATACAAACATCAATAGTTGAAAAAATGAATTTGGCCTACACCATTGAAACCAATGGTACGCTTGAATTACCGCCACAAAACAAAGCAAGTTTAAGTGCAATCATCGGTGGTCGTGTCAAAAATATTCAAGTGATTCAAGGAGATAAAGTTAAAAAAGGTCAATTACTTGCTACACTTGAAAATCCTGAATTCATTATCATGCAACAAGATTATCTCACCACAAAAAATCAAGTAGACTTTTTGAAAAAAGAATTTGACCGAGCAAAAACGTTGCGTGATCAGGAAATCAATTCAGAAAAATCATTTGCAAAAACTGAAAATGAATACAACGACGCTCTTTTCAAATTCAAGGGTATTAAAGCACAATTGGAATTAATTGGAATTGATTTCAAAAAACTAGAAGCTGGTGAATTATTATCAGGTATTCCAGTTCGCTCACCCATAAATGGTTTCGTGCGATTGATTGAAATTAATTTAGGTCAGTATGTTGATCCCGCCCAATCACTTTTTGAAATTGTTGACAACGAACATTTGCATTTAGAATTGTTAGTATATGAAAAAGATATTGCTAAAATCAGAGAAGGACAAAATGTACATTTCTATACGTCATCAAATCCAAATGATGTTTTTCGAGCAACTGTTTTTGCCGTTGGAAAGGCTTTTGAAAAAGATCAAAAAGCAATCAAAGTCTACGCAGACATTTCAGGTAAAAAAGACTATTTGATTCCGGGCATGTATGTTAACGGCCACATTGAATTAGACAGTAACATGACAACCGTATTACCAAAAACTGCCATCATTGAAGAAAGCGGAATCTATTATGTCTTCACAAAAAAAGAAGGGGAAGGAAATGTCTTCGAAAAACTGGAAGTAAAACCCGGTGCATCAGAAAGCAATAAACAAGAAATTATTTTTCTGAACCCCACAGATTCTAAGAAAGAATTTGTGGTCAAGGGTGCTTATTATTTGAATGCTGAAATGTTGAAAGAAGCCGAGTAGTTTTTCGATTGTGATACTTTCTTATATTTGAGTCATGTCACGTATGAAAAAAGCCATCAGCACCAACCCTTTTAATATTGTAGTCATTGTAGCCGCACTTGGCTATTTCGTTGATATCTATGATTTAATTTTATTCAGTATTGTTCGTGTTCCAAGCTTAACGGAGATTGGTGTGCATGTTGATCAAATTAAAGACACAGGCATCTACCTGATGAATATGCAAATGATTGGAATGTTATTAGGTGGAATTGTGTGGGGAATTTTAGGTGATAAAAAAGGAAGATTATCCACTTTATTTTTAACGATTTTACTTTACTCTTTAGCAAATATTGCAAACGGATTTGTACAGACAGTTGATCAATACGCTATTCTTAGAGTGATTGCAGGTTTTGGTTTGGCGGGCGAATTAGGAATTGGAATTACACTTGTGTCGGAAGTCATGACAAAAGAAACGCGTGCCTGGGGAACTAGTATTGTTGCAGGAGTTGGAATTATTGGAGCAGTACTTGCATTTTGGGTGGCCGAATGGGGTTGGCGAGAAGCTTTTTTTGTTGGAGGTGTTTTAGGTTTGATGTTATTAGCGCTTCGTGTTTATGTGCATGAATCAGGTATGTTTCATAAAGTAAAAGAATCAAATGTAAAGCGTGGAAATTTTTTAAGTCTGTTCACCAATCGAAAAAAATTAATCAAATACATCAGTTGCATTTTAATAGGTATGCCAGTTTGGTTTGTGATTGGAATTTTAATTTCTTTTTCTAAAGAATTTGGCGAAGCACTTGGCATTACCGGACCTGTAAATACCGGTAAAGCGGTGATGTATCATTATATTGGTGCTGCCATTGGTGCTGTTATTTTAACCTACATAAGCATCAAATTAAAATCAAGAAAAAAATCATTGTGGATTGCAATTGGATCTCTTGGATTATTTTGTGTTTGGTATTTTTCCGCAGCAGGAAGTTCGCCAACAACCTATTATTGGATTTCGTTTGTCTTAGGTTTGGCTATGGGCTATTGGGGCGTATTTGTTACAGTTGCTTCAGAGCAATTTGGAACCAATATTCGTTCAACCGTTACAACTACAGTTCCAAATTTTGTTAGAGGAACATTGGTTGGAATGGCCTCATGGTGGAGTTTAATGTCATTAGATATGGGGATTCTTAAATCTGCTGCTATAGTAGGTGCAGTTGTTTTAGTGATTGCCTTTTTCGCTGTCTTTTTTCTAGATGAGACGCATGATAAGGATTTGGATTATATGGAGTAGAATTAAAAACTCTGTTAATTATTAAAACCCTAAATGTTATATGTCATTTCGAACGGAACGCAGTGAAGAGAGAAATCTCATGGGGTTGCGAAGTGTTAGAAGCACTAGCCGTTTTGCTAAACACGTTGAGATTTCTCCCTACTGTCGAAATGACCTGTGAAAGAGAAAGTCGAAATGACTATGACAAAGCAACTACCTCACCAACAAATTAAAAACCATTTGCTGACTTAGTCTCAACTCTTTTCTATTACATTGAATAAGCATTGATCCATCAAAATTTTCAATCTCCAACACTTTTATCGGATCACCAATTTTCAAATTATTCTTATCCAAAAATTTTAGAAATCCAGAAGAGTGATCCGATACTCCGCTTAAAAAATATTTTCTTCCAACTTTTGCTTCTGACAATTTACTGTATTCACTTTTTTGAAATTTTCCTTTTTCATCTGGTATTGGATCTCCATGTGGATCAAAGATAGGATTACCTAATTTTGCAGCTAGCTTTTTAATTAATTTATCGCTTGTAACGTGTTCCAATTGTTCAGCAATTTCATGTACTTCATCCCAACCAAAATCTAATTCTTGTGCCAAATATGTTTCCCAAATTCTATGTCGACGAACAATGACCAAGGCTTGTTTTATTCCAGCCGTTGTTAATCTTGTTCCATACGATTTTTCATACTCCACTAATTTCAGAGCATGCATTTTTTTTACGGCTTCTGTAATCGTTGCTGGAATCACATTCATTCGCTCGGCCAATTGTTTATTTATAACAACGCACTTGTTTCCCTTTGAGAGATGATAAATGGTCTTTAAATAGTTTTCGATATTTTCTTTTATCACAATAAATCTTTTTGGTATACCAAAATTAATAATTATTTATTCTAAAAATAACTTCACATTTGATAAAAGTTTTCAACTACATGAATAATTTGTCCCAACACTTGATTCTTGGTCTCTCTATCGCATTGATTTCAGGGTCTTGCCAGAAGATGCTATCTCCATTAACTCCTGATGAAGAATTGCTAGACGGACCCATTGAAGGATTAACAACCGAACAAAATTCTCAATTTCTGGCGGGAGACATTGCATTTAATGATGAAGTTTTCACAAAAGAAAATGGACTAGGTCCTTATTTCGTTGCAACATCTTGTGGTAGTTGTCATGCAGGCGATGGAAAAGGTCATCCGTTTTCTACTCTTACAAGATTTGGACAAGCCGATACAACTGGAAATCAATTTTTAGCTTTTGGCGGGCCACAATTACAAAGTCGCGCTATTCCTGGTTATTCGCCTGAGACAATTCCAATTGGCGCATCATCAACAAAATTAACACCTCCGGCAATTACAGGTTTAGGCTTTTTAGCAGCATTAACCGATGCTCAAATTTTATCAAATGCAGATCCGTTAGATGCAAATTTAGATGGAATTTCGGGCGTACCTAACTATGTTACGGCTCCATGGTATTTTACTCCTGAAATTTTTCATCAATCAATAAACGGAAAATACCTTGGACGATTTGGAAAAAAAGCGGCTACAATAAATTTACTTCATCAAACTGTCAACGCTTATAATCAAGACATGGGAGTAACATCAGAATATTCATCTATTGAACCAGCGATAAATGGTTTATCAAGTCCTTATCCTGATAATGTTCCCGACCCTGAAGTTTCAATCAACACAATTCTAAATGTTGTTTTTTATCTGCGCACTTTAAAAGCGCCTATTCAAAGAAATCAAGAAGATGAAGATGTAATTGCAGGAAGTCAATTATTCACCGATTTAAAATGCGCTGCTTGTCATACACCTTCATGGACAACAGGAAATAGCGATATTGCAGCGCTATCAGACAAGACATTTTACCCTTATACTGATTTGCTTTTACATGACATGGGTCCGGATTTAGACGATGGATACACAGAAGGAAACGCATTGACATACGAATGGAAAACTCCTGCCCTGTGGGGAATAGGTTTATCAAAAGCATCACAAGGTGGAGCCTATTATTTAATGCACGATGGACGAGCATCAAGTATAGAAGCTGCAATTTTATTGCATGGTGGCGAAGCGCTTAATAGCAAAACGTTGTATTCTGCATTAAGTGATTCAGACAAACAAAAACTA
>Ga0105044_10008192_pt1 | contig 14363 bp, 11 predicted proteins | sample MAT01_FD_78092 | JGI IMG/M metagenome (GOLD analysis project Ga0105044, IMG submission 78092) | Freshwater microbial communities from Lake Fryxell liftoff mats and glacier meltwater in Antarctica - MAT-01 | ecosystem: Environmental > Aquatic > Freshwater > Ice > Liftoff microbial mat | place...
CGCGTTGATGGTGATGGAAAAAGAATACGGCAAAGACAAAATGCGCAAATTCTTAAAGTATGAGCTGGATCGCTATTTATCCGAGCGCGGCGGCGAATTATTGGAAGAGCAGCCGATCTATAAAAATGAAAATCAAGGCTACATCCATTATCGTAAAGGCTCGCTTGCCTTCTATCGCTTGCGCGAGGATATGGGCGAGGCCGCGTTGAATCGTGCGCTGGCAAAATTCCTTGCCGCGAAAGCGTTTCAAACCGCACCCTACACCACGTCGCTAGAGCTCATTGGCTTCCTGCGCGCCGAAGCGCCACCGGAAACGCAGCAGCTGATTACCGATTTATTTGAAAAAATAAGCTTTTACGACAATCGCGTGGAGACGGCGAGCGCGGTCAAGCAAGCGAACGGCAAGTATCTAGTGACGATCAAAACCCACGCGGAGAAACGCTACGCCGATGGCACTGGCAAAGAAACATCTGCGCCCATGCAAGACTTCATTGAAGTCGGTATTTACGCTGGCAGCGGCAAAATGATGCGCACTTTGTACCTAAAACGCGAACGCATCACCACAAACAACCCGGAATTCACCGTGTTAGTCGACGAGTTGCCCTCAGAAGTTGGCTTTGATCCGGATAACAAACTTATTGATCGGGTAAGCGTGGACAACCGTAAGGCGGTTAGTATTGTGGATTGAGGCTGACTGGTGAGATGGGCTTACGAGTTGAATTTGGGCGATGGTTTCTGCGCTTGCCTGCTATGAAGGCGGCGCTGAACTGTTGCGTTGTTCGATGCGCCTGATCGCCGAAGCCGCGATTCGCGGTCGCCGCCTGTTAACATGTAGCACACATGAAACGAGGCGCTTGATATGTCCGTGATGATCCAAATCCGTAACGTGCCTCAGCCGTTGCATCGCATTCTTAAAGCGCGTTCCGCGATGGCTGGAAAAAGCTTGAGCGATCTGATTCTGGACGAGCTAGTCGCCATGGCTGCGTTGCCGTCTGCAGCCGATTTACAAGCGCATTTACTGACTGCCGAACCGTTCAAAATGCAACGATCCTCAGCGGAGTTGGTGCGCGAAGATCGCGACGCTGCATGAGTCTATATGAGCCAACTGCTGGTCGTAGATGCCTCGGTCGTGGTCGATCTTCTGGCGCGTTTCCGGCCCCAACCCATTGAGGACTTGCTGTGGGCACCAGGCGTCGTGCTGGCCGCCCCGGAGCTGATGGAGCTCGAGGCACTGCAGGCGTTGCGTAAGCTCGATTCGGCTGGCGCGATTCCACCTAGTCGCAGCCGTGAACTGATGCGTGACCTGCGTGGCCTGCGGATTCGGAAATTTGGTCACGCTAGCTTGTTAGATAGCATTTGGGCGCTGCGCCACAACGTAGGCGCTTGTGACGCGACGTACGTGGCGCTTGCGCGCCTGTTGGGCGCGACATTAGTCACGCGCGATACGCGACTAGCACATGCACCGGGTTTGCTGGTTCCAGTAATCACGCCATAAACCTGCTCAAATAATGCCAACGCCGCAACGCGATCCACATGGCTGCGCTGTATCTATTTGGTGGCGAACCGCAATGTGCTTCCTATGGCCTTGACGCCTCTAGCCCGAGCCGCCAACATCCAAGGATGACGGCTGAACCTGGTGAGCTACTGCTGCACTATCTGCTTGAGCTGCGGCTTGAGCTAAAACGCTACCTTAATCCCGATGAGATTAAGGAGGTGGAGCGGGCGTTTTTGCTCGGCGAAAACGCGCATCGCGGTCAGAATCGGAAAAGTGGGGAACCCTATATCACCCATCCCGTGGCGGTTGCGCGCATCTTGGCTGAGCTGCGCTTAGATGCAGAAACACTGATCGCGGCGATTTTGCACGACACCCTCGAGGACACCGAGCTCAGCAAAGACGTCATCACGCAAGAGTTCGGTTTGAAAGTAACTGAGCTAGTCGATGGTGTGACTAAACTCGAGAAGGTTAATTTTGCCACGAAGGAGCAACAGGCTGCGGAAAGCCTGCGCAAGATGTTTTTTTCAATGGCGCGCGACCCGCGCGTTATTTTGATCAAATTAGCGGATCGCTTACACAATATGCGTACTTTGGGTGCGCAGCCCTCAACTAGTGCGACGCGAATTGCCCGCGAAACGCTGGATGTCTATGCGCCGATTGCGCAGCGCTTAGGCATGAATGCGATTAAATCCGAGCTGCAAGATTTGGGCTTTCGCACGCTTTACCCGTTTCGCCACAAAGTCATTGAGCATCGTGCCAAGGCGCAGTTGGGCAAACGCAGCGAAGTATTGACCGAAATCGCGCAAAAAATCACGCAAAAGCTAAAAGATGAGCGTATCGGCGTGCGTATCGTCAGCCGAATTAAAACGCCGTACTCGATTTATTCGAAAATACGCAAGCTAAAAGCCGATAAGTCCAATAAAGCCATGCGCGGCCAAACTCCAGGCGTCAAGCATCGAAGTTTTGATGACGTGACTGATGTCTATGGGTTTCGTGTGATTACCCCGAAAGCGCTGCACTGCTACACCGCGCTCGGTTTAATTCACGGCTTATACGTGCCAAAAGAAGGGCGCTTCAAAGATTTTATTGCCTTACCTAAAGCGAATGGCTACCAAAGCTTGCACACCGGCGTCAAAGGCCCAGGCGGCGTGCCCATTGAGGTGCAGGTTCGTACCGACGAGATGGACTCGGTTGCTGAGCGCGGAATGGCGGCGCACTGGTTATACAAGGCCGGCGTCTCTGATCAAGCGGGCGTTAACGTCAGTACCAATGCCAGTGTCAAATCCTCTGAATGGATGCGCAATCTGGTTGAGTCACAGACCAATGTCGGCAGCAGTTTTGAGTTTTTAGAAGCGGTAAAGGCTGATTTGGTATTCGATGAAGTGTATGTTTTTACGCCGAATAACAAAGTTATCACGCTACCTGCGAACGCCTCGGCGCTTGATTTTGCCTACGCAGTGCACAGCCAAGTTGGGGATCACGCGGTTACGGCGCGCATTGATGGGCGCACCTCGCCACTGCATTCCAAGCTGCTGAGTGGTCAGACCATTCAAATTGTGACAGCAGCTTCAGCAACGCCGAAAGCGCAATGGTTGGAAATTGTGACCACATCGAAAGCGCGCACTGCAATTCGGCATCATTTAAAGACGTTGAGCTATACGGAAGTGCTGAGCCTTGGGCATCGGATGTTAGAGCGCGCGCTCAGTGCGCTCGGTAGCTCGCTCGATTCCGTGCCGGAGGGCGCGGTTGAGGCCACGTTGGCGGAGTTGAAGTTTAGTCATTTAGAGGATTTGTTGTCTGAAATTGGCCTAGGAAACCGAACGCCCGAAGTAGTGGCGCGTCAGCTTACGATCGGTGTTATCGCTGCAGCTGAACATGCGCGTTTAGATGTCGTGCGAATCAGCGGCACCGAACGCGGCGCGGTAACTTTTGCAAATTGCTGCCACCCGATTCCAGGGGACGATATTTTTGGCTATTTGAGCCCAGGCCGTGGTCTGATGGTGCATGAAGCCAATTGCCACAATGTCGCCGACTTACGAAAAAGCACGGAGCGCGTGGTCGCGGTGGCATGGGATGCACAAGTGAGCGGCGATTTTAATGTGCAGCTGCGGATCGAAGTGACAGATCAAGCCGGCGTTCTAGCACGTGTGACTGGCACTTTCGCCGAAGCTCGAATCAATATTTTGGATTTTCAAAAAACCACCAGCGATGGCGACAGCGCCGTCGTTGTTTTTACCGTGCAAGTGCGATCAATTGCTCATTTAGACGATTTGATGCAGCGCATGCGTACGGTGGATGTGGTGCAAAAAGTAGCCCGGGTTGTAGGATGATGCGGCAATTTCCGTCGATTCTTCAGTTTGCAAAAATATTGCCACAATTTGGCGCTTTGGCACTTAAGATACCGACAATTGCTGCGGCTACATGCTGGGCATCCTATTCTTTCGGGTTATAAAGTATGGACAACACTCAGTCTCACCCGATTGTAGCGACCGAGGTTCGCGCGGTTGTGTTGCTTGTGGATGACCAAGCTGCGACGGTAAATGCGATTCGACGGATGTTAGAAAGCTGTCGTGATATTGAATTTCACTTTTGCAGTGACGCGTCCCAAGCCGAAGAAATTGCTATGGAAGTACTGCCAACGGTGATTTTGCAAGAGCTAAAAATGGGCGGGTTGGATGGTTTGACGTTAGTCAAACGCTATCGTGTCAATTCCGCTCTGCGCGAAGTGCCGGTTATGATGTTGTCCGATTTGGTGGCACCCGAAATCAAGGCCAACGCATTTTTGAGTGGTGCGAACGATTACGTGGTGAAGCTACCCAGTGCACTTGAACTAGCAGCCCGCGTGCGCTATCACAGCCAAGCTTATTTGGCGTCCCAGCAACGCCATGCGGCCTATCGTGCGGTGGTAGAAGGGCAGCGGGCAATGCGCGCGCGCAATATTGAAATTGAGCGGCAAAAGGCGTTGTTAGAGCAGCAAGCGCTGATGTTGGAAAAGGCGAATCAAGAACTTGCTGAAAGTGCGTTCTCGGATGCCCTAACAGGTTTGCGCAATCGACGCTATTTCAAAACCTATATTGAAGCCGAATTCCATGAGTGGGAACCTGACGCCGTGGATTCATCTGCGGCTTTAGCGGATGCACGGGTAGACGAGGTGCAGCGCCGCGAATTTGGCGATGATTTACTGATGTATATTTTTGATTTAGACCATTTCAAAAATATTAACGACACCTACGGCCACGATGCCGGTGATGTCGTGTTGGTTGAAGTTGCGCGCCGATTACGGGCAACCGCGCGGGCAGGTGATTCGCTCATGCGCTGGGGCGGCGAAGAATTTTTGGTCGTTTCGCGTGGCGTGCGGCGGGATAACGGCGCGGGATTAGCGCAGCGCATTATGGCTGCGCTCGCCGATACGCCAATCGTGATTCCCAGCGGCCACGCGTTGCGCGTCACCGCCTCGATTGGGTGGGCGCCATTTCCGTGGAATCGTGCTAGCCCACAAGCGGTTAGCCAAGAAGACGTGCTTTTTATGGCCGACAACGCGGTCTATTTGAGCAAACGGGGCGGGCGCAATCGTGCATTTGGCGTGCTGCCTAAAGCCGACGTTGCCGATAGTTGGCCGGCACATGTGCGTAAAGCGGGCAAGGAAGCGCCGGATCAGTTGGCAGCAGAAGACAACACGACGCTGGATTTAGTTATGAGTCTAGGCCCTGCCAGCCCAGACCAAGGTGCTACTCGATGAGCATGCGCAAAATTGATACACATGCGCACATTTTGCCGCGAAGTTGGCCAGATTTAGCCGCTAAATATGATGATCGCCGTTTTCCAAGCATTACCCATAGCGTCAACGCCGATGGCACAGAGCAGCATCGTATTTATAAAGACGGCAAATTTTTTCGCGAGATTTGGCCAAATACGTGGGATCCGGCTCTGCGCATTGCGGAGTATCTAAAATTCGGTGTCACCGAACAGGTCATTAGCACGGTACCGGTCATGTTTTGCTATTGGGCTGAGGGTGCGCGGGCCTTAGCGCTGCACCGCGCGCTTAATGATCATATGGCGGAAGTTTGCGCTGCGTATCCGAAAAACTATCACGCCTTGGCAACGGTGCCGCTGCAAAGCCCGGAGCTAGCCATCATTGAATTGGAACGTGCAAAACGCGAATGCGGCCTAGCGGGCGTACAAATAGGCTCGCATATTGGTGATTGGAATCTGGATGCGCCCGAATTAAGCGATTTTTTCGCCGCCTGCGCTGATTTAGATTTAGCTGTGCTGGTGCACCCGTGGGACATGATGGGTAGTGCGTCAATGCCGAAATATTGGCTGCCGTGGCTAGTTGGGATGCCGGCAGAACAGTCACGCGCGGCGTGTTCGTTAATTTTTGGCGGCGTATTGGAAAACAACCCGCGCTTGCGCGTGGCGTTTGCCCATGGCGGCGGCGCGTTTCCCTACACGTTGGGGCGTATTGAACATGGCTTTAGCATGCGGCCAGATTTAGTCGCGACCGATAACTCGCGTAATCCACGTGAATATCTTTCGCGCCTGTACTTTGATAGCTGTGTGCACGACCAACGCGCGCTGGAATACTTGATTGACACCGTTGGCGCTGAGCATGTCATGCTGGGTACCGACTACCCGTTCCCGCTTGGTGAACAAAGCCCGGGGGAGTTGATTGCGAATTTGCCTGGACGACAAGCGCAGCAGGAACACCTTAATTTTCGTACCGCTTTGCGTTGGTTAGGGCTTGCGGGGTAATGCTAGATTTACGGTGTTTTTCTTCAATAAACTGGCGAGTGGGAGTCAAAGAAACGAATTCGATCCACATTTGAGGACGGATTTAATACTGGCTCGGCGCTAAAAGAAACCCGTTCGCGCTGAGCCCGTCGAAGCATGTGGCCGCAATCATCGTGACGTACAAAGTGCTGTGGCTGCGTCAGTATTTTTACGGCTCTGCACATCGACAAGCTCAGTGCGAACGGTTCTTTTAGATTTAGTTCGAAAACAACTCATACCACGTTGAATCGCACACTGAACTGGCGTCGCCGATAGCGAAGCCAGTAGTTTGTAACCAGATACTCGTTATCGCAGCGATCAATCCAGCTTTAATGCGCCACGGCTAGAATCACGTCGTTTGTTTTCTTTCGCATCGAACTCAGCCATACAGCGCTTTGATTTGGTCACCATGAAGCATTCCATATAGTCAGATGCTTCAATCAACGCCGCGCGGATTGCTTTGCCTGCGGGCGTTTTATTTTCATTCGCTAAGGTTCCGCCAAAGCCACCACGCGACAAGCCTAAGCTCATACCGCCGCCCTTGCTGCGGCCCTCAATACTGCGGCTGTAGGCAATTGCGCCAGTGGTTGAATCAATAATGCGCAAATCGACCGCCAAATAAGCGCTTTCACTTTTGCCGCCTACCGAAACACCGCCAAAACTGATGCCGCCTCCGGTGCTGGCGACGTCTTCTTCATAAGATGTGACAGTACCGGCAACGAGATATTGCGCACCGATCAATTTGCCCATACGCGCACCGGTTGCAGCATTTACGCGGCCCGATGCAGCTAAATTTTGTTCCTCTAAAACGTTTTGAATTTTGCTGCGCTCGAGGACAGTAAAGGATCGGCTAGAAGCAAGTTCATTGCTCAACATCCCCGATAGCTCCCAACCCACGCCACCGCGCCACCAAGCTGCACCTGATTCATTTTTGAACTCAATCACGGCGATAGTGGGTTTTGGCCCGGCTGCAAATGCTGTGGGCGCAAGCGCAGTAGCGCTAACAACGAGGGCAAGGGCGATTAAAAGTTTTTTCATGGTCTAAGCCTTATGGTGACGATCAGTGCGATTTTTCGTACGTGAAGAATTGTAATGGATATATATGTAATGAGCTGCTTACGCGTTAGTTTTCTTCAATTTGCGGATCGCTTCTCGTTTTTTCTACGAACTTTATAAAAATTCAATGAAATCATTGCCTTAGTAGATTTCGAATAAATTTCGGTTATAGAATGTTTTACCTAGCGTGCGTAATTCAGGCTAAACGGGTCAAATCATCCCCCTAAAGTTAAGGGTTCGATGGCTTTATCAATTGACTGAACAGGAATGCGTTTGCTTTGGCAAACGAATAAGTAGTAAACGTGCTTGGGTGAGCAATGAATCAACAGGAGAGTTCCATGAAAAGTCTAAGTTTGAAGTTTGCGTCACGCACCGCGCTTGTTTTGAGCGCTATTGCGATCACCTGCCAAGCCAATGCGTTGGTTTATAGCGTTACTCAGGGGGATTCGGTGGGCTTTGCTAAGGCGATTGCGCTGGCGAATGCGTCACCCGAAGCGGATGTTATTGAATTGGCCGCAGGTGTTTATGCGCTGGAAGAAGCTTTTAAAGGCAAAGAGGGTTTTGTTGCGCTGCCGGTAATTACCGGCGAGCTGCTGATTCGCGGCGCGAAGGCGGAATTGCGCGCGTACACGAACCGCAGCGTGCACCTTATAGAAGTTGCTGCCGATGCATCACTGAAAATAACGGGCGTAACCCTTGCGGAGGGCACGGACGGCGCACTGGTGAACTATGGCAGCGCTGAGTTACGGGGGGTTTCCGTGATTGATCAAACCACTCGCACGGCACCCGCAATTATTAGTAATTTTGGTGAGATGACTTTGGTTCGTTGCGAGCTGAGCTTCAACACAATTAATGCTTCGCAAAATGCCGGCACCATTATTAATTATGGTTTCGCAGGTATTAGAAATACGCGTATTCGGGGCAACATCGTTTCGCGTCGATTCCAGTCATTAGTTTTGGCATCTGCGCTCTTGAACTATGGCAAGGCCGAACTGCAGAAAGTTACGCTTTCTGACAATGAAGCAATTGGCGGGTTCCCGAGCGTCAGCGTCAGTGGCGTCGCCCACGCATTCGTCAACCAGGGTGTTGGGTCAATTAAAGTGAGTGATGTGACCTCATCTAATAATGTCCCGGTTGAGACGTTTTAGCGCAGAACTTTAACCAGCACGAGCACCGTTTTCTCAGCGCTAGCGACGGCACTTTTACCGCTGCCATCGAGTGCAAAGACAAGTTCACCGTTGCATGAGCGCGTCGAACTCGATTGCGCTTTTTCGCCACCAAACACGCTTTTTATGTTGCCCCAGGCGCGCTTGGCGACGTTGGGGCGTTGGTTATGAGTAAGAATCTTACATTCACGACTGACGGCAAATTTGTCCGCTAATTTTGGTGCCATGAGGTATACCTTTTTCCAAACAGACGCGTCCGGGACGGTAAAAGGTGAGCTGGACTGGGTGCTGTACCAACTCGCGACCGCGTTCGCTTGTTTTTGATCCATACAGCCGCGCCCGCTCGATGTTTGCGGGCATACATTTGGACGTAATTTTAGTGCCGACGTGTAGCGGTCAAACTCAGGAGCAGTGAGTGCGCTTGCCATAATGGCCATCCCTGAATTTTTTCCGTTCGGCGCGGCTACCAGACGCATGCGAATGCCGCTTGCGTCGGTAAATTCGCCGCCAATTGCAGGGGTGTTTGCCGCACGTTGTATCGCTTCGGTCAGTTTCGGCTGCGTGCTCGACAAGGCTTGCGCAAGCGGTACAACCTGCTGCGCAGTCGCACGATCAAACTGTTCGCTGGCGAGGATCAGTGTTTCTTCAACGCGTCTGGTCAAATCCGCCTCCAACTCACTAAGTTCAGGTGAATTGCTGAGCTGGTATTTGCGGCGCAGCAAATCCAGCTTTGTCCAGGGTGCAGCGATTGCGTTTAAGTTCGCTGATGCATCGCCCTCAGCCAGCGCCAGGCCTTGAATGGTGCGCAGCATGCGCTGCATGATCTTGTCTGCCAGCACTGATGTTTGCGGTGCACTCAAACTCCCGGCGCGGCTGCTTAGCAGTTCGGTGGCCTTGCCTTCTGATGCTTGCATCAGTTCTGATTGAAGACGCTCGAACTGCAGCTGTTGTTGGTTGTCATTCCACGCATATCGAGCCACTATGCTCATGCCAATTGCGCCTAATACAGCGACCATCAGCCATTTTTTGAGCTTGGTTCGAACATGCGTATGCTGTGTTACAGGCATAAGTCGCGTCGCCGTTGTCGTACTTAAACGAGGCGTGCTTGGTGTTTGAGCAACTGCAATAGCGGCGCTGCTGGCTAGAAAGTTTGGTAAAGCAGCCTTCATTGCCGCAGCACTTTGATACCGTTGATGCGGATTTGGATCGAGTGCGCGGGCGAAAAATGCCTGCCAATGCGCTAAATCATCCGGTAATTGTGCGGGCGGTTGTTCAATTTGCGCGAGCGCAATTGCGACTGCGTCCTCGCCATTGTGACAGCGTGAATCAGTCAACAGCTCAAAGGCCACCACCGCTAGCGAATACAGATCGCTAAGCCCGCTGACACCCTGTCCACGCGCCTGTTCTGGGCTCATATAACCCAGGCTGCCGACGGCAAAGCCTTCCTGAGTTAACCGTGTGCTCGTGCGCGAACTTGAATCGAGTGAAAATGCCGCGCCAAAGTCTGCGAGCTGGACTCGACCGTGCTGATCGAACAAAATATTCTCAGGTTTCACATCTCGATGCACAATGCTTAGCTGGTGCGCATGGCCGAGTGCGTCTAGTAAGTCAGCCATTAAAGCTGTTACTTTGCTTTCCGTAACGGGTTTAAGCCAATGCCCCAAATCGCCGCCGGTGAGTAAGGGCATCACATAATAGAGTGCTGACGTCGACAGGCGTCCGAAACGATAGAGTTCCACAATGTGCGGGTGCCGCAGACGCGCTAAGCTGCGCGCCTCGAATTCCAAGCGGCTGACCATCTCGGCATCGCGGTTTGGATCTAAACTGACGACTTTAATTGCAACTTCGCGTTCGATTTCAGCTTCAACAGCCGCATAAACACGCGCCATCCCGCCTTGACCAATCAGTCTAGTAATTCGATAGCCATCAATTTGCGGGAACGGTGGCATAGCGTTGCATAGTTTGGTGATGCGCGATCTTAGGGCTTGCAAGCTGAGTAGAGGCCTACCTCAAGCCAAATTTGCCTTTCGCATCAAATTTGTAGAGCCGGCATAACTTCTTTTGAGCGATAAAAATATCTTATGGCATTAAAAAACCCCGCCTCGCAGCGGGGTTCTTTGAGGGGCATTAAGTTAACCCTAGTCGTGAAAGCAACTAGATTTAGAGCGTGCCCTGCACCGTCAGACTCATGCGTGCATCTGGAACAATCGCCGGATCTTCGAAACCACTTTTGAATAGCTCAGAAACAGTCGTGTCCTGACCGACAAAGCGTATGTCGCCAAACTTTGGTGTAGCTGAAGCCGTTGTCATTTGCACGGTAACAGTAATGACCTGGGTTTGCGCAAGGTTGCCATTGAAGCTGAATGTTGAGGGGGCTACGGTTACCGTGGTGCCGGCTGGCGCGCCAGTGGTAATAGCGCTCCAGCTTGTTGGTGCCGTACGGGTATTACGCAGTGTACGGGTAAACACATAGCTGCCTGCCATTTGCGTATTGCGCATGCTAGGAATGTTCAATTGACGCACGGCGTTTTGATCACCCGTCACAGCTGGATTCGCGTCACGGAATTTGGCGAAGGTTTCATCCATCACAAAACCTGCAAGCGCGGCCTTCCTCAATTCATCACGGCCATTTCCGATATCGTCATTGTCCCAGGCGGATACTTCATCTGGCTTACGGCCGGCTGGAATCGCCGTTAACATCAGCGCTGATTTCACTTCGGTTGGAGTCCAGCTTGGATTAACTGCACGAATCAGTGCCGCTGAACCTGCCAAATGCGGTGCCGACATTGATGTTCCGGTAAGAAAACCGAACTGGCCGCTAACATCATTGACTGCGGCATAGATATTGGTTCCAGGCCCGGTGATGTCAGGCTTGGTCGTGTCGTTGCCAATGTAGGTATTTGTTCCAACTGTGGTTGAGCCGATAATGTTCGGGCCGGTCAAACTGCTGCCGTTCAAAACATCCGCGACGTCTGAACTTGTGACTCGTATCGAAGGCGCCACTATGGTCATTTGTGCGTTTGGGTTAGTGTTTAGAAAATCACGTAACGCATACCCGGCGGCTTGACGTATAAAAAGTGAAGGAATCGTCGTGCCATCGACTGCCATATTAAGCGGCACACCCGTCGTGCGGTCATACATCACCACACCGATAGCGCCAGCAGCGGCGGCGTTATTAATTTTTTCCACGAAACTGCACGCTGTCGCTGGTGCAGGGGGCCCACGCTGAATCAGGGCTAGTTTTCCGGTCATTGAACCGACGGCAAAACCGCCACTCGCAGTACAGCCAAACTCGTTGCCAAGCAACACGGCTGAAGCCACGCCCGCGGTAATGGTCGAGGAAAAGGCAACAGAACTGGTCTGGCTTGGTACGTTTTGGAGGCTTCCGGCCAAGCTGACCGGGTTGGTAATCACGCGATCATGCGTAGAGTTTGCAACCGTCATTACCCACGGGCCGCGGTGATTAACTGCGCCCTTGGGTATATCGTTGGGTGCGGCACGGGTATTCCCCGCTGATGCAGACACCAAAATGTCGCCATTGAGCATATCTAGAAAATTGCGATCATTGTCGTTCCACGGGTCGGTGCCGCCGGAGACGGAAAAGTTGACCACGTCTACGCCATCTACAATCGATGCGTTAATTGCCGCCAAGATTGCAGAACCTGGGCAGGTGTTCTCGCACATTTTGTAAGAGATTACTTTCGCGCATGGGGCAACGCCAGAAATCGGAAAAAGCAACTCCACGCCATTGACATTCAAGGGCGTAGTTAGGCTATTGCCGACCGCCGTAGAGGAGGTATGTACACCGTGTCCATTGGAAGTGGTTGATATATCTTCTGGATTGCCACCAACGCACCCTGATTGATTGCAATCTTTCGCCGCCACTAGCTTAGGGCTTGCCGCTGTAAAACCACAGCTTGCGTCATTAGCAAACGATGGGTGATCTTGGTTCGCACCCGAATCAAATACGCCAACCACGATACCTTGACCACGCGTACCAATCCGCGAAGGGGTACCCGTGCCGTTCCAAATTGCAGGGGCACCAATAAATGCTGCGCCCGCATCGGTATTGATTTCATATATTTTCTCAGCTTTCACCGACTCAATACCGGGGATGCTGGCGATGCTGGTCGCTTCTGCCGCAGTCAAGCGTAGCGCGATACCATTCAATGTTACATCGTAGCGTTGCGTGACTTGTACCGGATGACCTGCCTTGGCTGAAATTGCGCTGATGTAGGTATCTTGCTGGGTTTTAAGATAACTGCGATATTGCAAAGATGCGTCTGATTTGGCGTTGAGCTTGCGGGTGCCAGTAGCCTGCGGCGCAGTAGCACTGAAAGAACGATTCTGCCCAGTGTTGTAAAGCAAGCCTGGTTCGGTAAAGGTGACAATATAAACCGACGCATTGTCAGCGCCCGGTGAGGGTTTGGTGTCAAGCGTCTGCGCATTTGACAAAGGGCCTAGGCCGACCGACGCAATTGCCGCCGCTATCAGATGAAACTTTTTCATGTAACAAAACTCCGAAAATCGAGAATTTTAGAAAACCCTATCGTTAATTCAGCCGAAAGCAGTTGAAACAAATCACGCATCAAGAAAGCTGAACAAAAAATGGGGTTGATAAACAACGGCGTAATGTAACGCAAGAAAAGTTTGACTTGTGTCAAACCAATTAAATGCATGGTTTTCCGGGCCGCAGCCTTCATGTTGAGTTAATCCCGTTTAAATTGTGTGCGCACAACGGTAGGCTCTTGGCCATTCAAGCAAGGTCTATACAAGGCCGTCACAAAATCTGCACTGGCCTATCCAGGTAGCAAAGACAAGGTCATTGATCGGCCCGGTTCGATTCCCTGTTGCGTTACGCGCACATCGCCGCGCCGAGGGCTCGTCTGCTGTTCAAAGATGTGTGCAAGCGCCCCGAATTGAGCTGAATCGTCGTGAAAACTTCATCAAAAACAACAATACGCGCCCGTCAACTTGCCGCATAATGCGCGCCCAAACCACCAAGCTTGAGCCGAAAAACCATGGTCAAACCGCTGCCGCGTCTAAAACTTCAGGGCTTTAACAATCTAACTAAAGCGCTTTCGTTCAATATTTACGACGTTTGTTATGCGGTAACCGCTGAGCAACGCAGCAACTACATCGAATACATCGACGAAGCCTACAACGCCGAGCGCCTGACCCAAATTCTGTCGGACGTGGCGGAAATTATCGGTGCCAATATCCTCAACGTCGCGCGGCAAGATTACGACCCACAGGGCGCGTCAGTCACCATTTTGATCTCCGAACAGCCCGTTTTGGATAGTTCTTCCGTCGGTAAAGAAGTTTTGAAAGATACTGTGGTCGCGCATTTGGATAAGAGCCACATTACCGTCCACACCTATCCAGAAACGCATCCGCAAAACGGCTTGGCGACGTTTCGCGCCGATATCGATGTTGCTACCTGCGGCGTGATTTCACCGCTGAAAGCGCTGAATTATCTGATCGACAGCTTCGAGTCCGACATTGTGATTACCGACTACCGCGTGCGCGGTGCAACCCGTGATATCAAAGGCCGCAAGCACTTTATCGACCATAAAATAAACTCGATCCAAGATTTTTTGAGCAAGCCGATCAAAAATCGTTTCGAGATGATGGACGTCAATGTCTATCAAGAAAACCTGTTCCACACCAAGATGCATATTAAAGACTTTGATCTGGACACCTATTTGTTTGAAACCAACAAAAACGATCTGTCTTATAAAGAGCGCGGCCGCATTGAAGCCTTAGTAAAGCGCGAGATTGAAGAACTATTTCACGGGCGCAACTTGGATTGAGTACGCCTAGGCTTTATCTAGCTAGCGCATCGCCCCGGCGGCTAGAGCTGCTGCGCATAGCCG
>Ga0105044_10008194_pt1 | contig 14362 bp, 12 predicted proteins | sample MAT01_FD_78092 | JGI IMG/M metagenome (GOLD analysis project Ga0105044, IMG submission 78092) | Freshwater microbial communities from Lake Fryxell liftoff mats and glacier meltwater in Antarctica - MAT-01 | ecosystem: Environmental > Aquatic > Freshwater > Ice > Liftoff microbial mat | place...
AAAGGGCTTATTGCCGACTCCACGTGTTTCTATTCTAATATTTGCTAAGGGCAATGCTATAGAGTATTGGCCTTTATTATCGCTAATGCAAAAGCGAAAGGCTGTTACTGAACTATCCTTAAAAAAAGAGAGTGATATATTTGATTGAGGTATCCCGTTTTCATCGACTAATTTACCATAAAGTAGTTTCCTTTGCTGCGCTAAAGAAGTTAGAGATCCAATTAGCAGAAAGAAACATAGCAAAAAACTTAATGTTCTCATCAATAGATTTCAATTGGCCTTGTTAAGTTCTTTTTAGCTGATTCTTCTGATTTTTTTATGCCTTCAGTTCCACCCTGAAATGATTTTAATAAGGCTATCATTGCTTCACGGTCTTCTTTTTGCTTAGCCAAAAATTTAGCAGGGCTATACCGCGGTAGGGTGCTGTAATCTACAATTGTAGGTTCTATTTCAACAGGTACATGCAGGCTTTCAAAAATAAATTTTACTTCGCCCAGGCTATCTTCAGCCTCTACAATAAGGCCGGGAAGGCCGTGTAGTTTCCAGGGGCCGGCAGCTACAGGTATTTCTTTTGCATACCAGGCAGTGTATGTACGGCCCCTGAACTTGCCAATAGCTTTTTGACAACTAAGGGTATCAATCATCTTTGATTCTGCTATTAATGCCCAGTCTATTTCAGGTAAGGTATCCACAATCACACTACTTTCTTGTGCACCAATAAATTGTTCCGTAATTTCATTAGCACAAATTTTAATGCTTTCGTATTGTTTTGTACCTAAATTGATATGGTTGTATAGATGAAAAGCAGGGCCATAACCTCCTTGCGCTGCTATAATTTTTTTTGCCCGGACAGAGTCCATTCCATCCCGCATTAATATAGGGGCTATAATACTAGGAAGATTTGTGTTGACGGGAGTTTCTGCATTCCATACTTCTTTTTCAGAAAACCACATATTATACGAATATTTTGCAACAGGGTATTCTGTATTGTTTGTTAACCTTGTTTCCATACGGTAACCCAAATGCCCAATAAATTTATTTTGGGCAAAGGAATAATTGATACATAATATCAATCCAATTAATAGCAATATTTTTTTCATGGAATTTAAAATATGTTTAGTTTTCGATACGTAGGTAAATATGATTTGCTTCTTAATTGAGCCGGTATTAAAATTTTATATGGAACCAAAATTTAGCTGCTTTCAAACTACTGTATGCTAAAATATAAATTAATATTGATATTTTAGCACGCCATTATATTCTACGGGATACAGCAAAATAGATTTGTTAGAGAAATTCGTAAATATTGTCAGGAAAAGAAGAAAATGAGAAGGTGAGCTCTATAACGGAAAACTGGTAGCACGATAAAGATGAAATTTTAATTACAAAACAATATTCTGTATCATTTCCAATTTGCCGGGATAATCAGTATTAAAATGCAGGCCCCTGCTTTCGTGCCTGAACCCGGCACATTTTACAATCAGATAAGCAACGGTGATCATGTTGCGCAATTCGCAAAGCTGTGGTGATACAATTGTTTTCTGATACAGTGCTTCCGTTTCTTCATACAGCAGATCAAGCCTTTTCATAGCCCGATGCAGCCTTTCATTGTTTCTTACAATACCCACATAATCGCTCATCAGCAATTTTAATTCCTTTACACTTTGCGTGATAAGGATCATTTCTTTTGGTGCGTTTGTGCCGTCGGTTTTCCAGGGCGGGAAAACAGCCCCCCCGCCCCCCAAGGGGGGATTTGTGCGAAGATCGATGTTTGAAATAGAATCTTTATAAGCTCTGTGGGCAAATACCATGGCTTCTAAAAGTGAATTGCTGGCAAGGCGGTTGGCACCGTGCAGGCCGGTGCTGGCACATTCGCCGGCAGCGTATAAATTTTTTATGGATGTTCTGGCGTGTTCATCGGTTTTAATACCACCACAACTGTAGTGTGCAGCCGGTGTTACGGGAATCATGTTTATTGTAATGTCTATACCAATGCTTAAACACTTTTCGTAAATATTAGGGAAGTGTTCGGTAAATTTTTCTTTGCTGAAATGCCTGCAATCCAGAAAAACATTTTCGGTACCGGCAATTTTCATTTCATTATCAATGGCTCTTGCCACAATATCACGTGGGGCCAGATCTTTTCTTTCATCGTAGCGTTCCATAAAAGCTTCGCCAGCATGGTTGCGTAAAATACCCCCATCGCCACGTACCGCTTCCGTTATCAAAAAATTATGTCCTCTTATTCCAGGTTCGTACAAGGCCGTTGGATGAAACTGGATGAACTCCATATTTTCAATACGCCCCTTTGCCCTGTAAATCATGGCTACTCCGTCGCCGGTTGCAATGGCCGGGTTGGTAGTAGAGCGATAAACCTGACCGTTACCACCAGTTGCCAGCATGGTAATTTTAGAAAGTATCTTTTCTGTTTTGTTGGTCTGCAGGTTTAAAACATACACACCATAACACTCCACATCGGGTGTGGCTTTTGTAATTAAAAAACCAAGATGGTGTTGAGTAATAATATCAAGCACAAAGCAATGATGCAGCAGGTTTATGTTTGGTTTACGGCTGATGGCTTCCAGCAGGGCCCGTTCCATTTCTTTGCCGGTAACATCTTTGTGATGCAGAATTCTTGATTCGCTGTGGCCGCCTTCTTTACCCAATTTAAAATCGCCGTCTTTTTCTTTATCAAAATTTGCACCCCACTCAATGATCTCTTCAATTCTTTCAACACCTTCTTTAACTACAATTTCTACAATATGCCTGTTGCATAAACCATCGCCGGCAATCAAGGTATCTTCAATATGTTTATCAAAACTGTCTTTATCAAAATCCATTACGCCTGCAATACCGCCCTGGGCATACTTTGTATTGGTTTCGTCGCTTTGTGTTTTTGTAAGTACCGTAACCTGTTTATCAGGACATGCTTCTGCCACTTTTAATGCGTAGGTCAACCCTGCTATTCCACTGCCTATAACTAGAAAATCTGTTTGCATAGCCCTATCCCCTAAAGGGTAATTCATGTGTTTTGTAATTAATAATATCTGTCACGCTTAAATTTTATAAAAAGACTCTAAATTTTTGAACTCCAGGTTCACCCTTCCCTTCGACTACGCTCAGGATTGGGCGGAGGGGGTTACCCATGCCTCATTCTCTTTCAATAAATTAATCAGCTCATCAACAGCAATATTGCTATCGATATTTCTCTTAACTACTTCCTTTCCTTTGTACAACGTAATCTTTCCAACGCCGCTGCCTACATAGCCAAAATCGGCATCGGCCATTTCGCCGGGACCATTTACTATGCAACCCATGATTGCTATCTTAACACCCTTGAGATGATTGGTAACTGCACGTATTTTTGCTGTGGTTTCCTGTAAGTCGAACAAGGTTCTGCCGCAACTAGGGCAACTGATATACTCTGTACGGGAAATTCGTGTACGTGTGGCCTGTAAAACTCCAAAAGCAACAGAGTTTAAAAATTTTGTTTTTGGAAAAATTTTTTTGTTGCCAAAATAATGTCCAAAACAAACACCGTCGCCCAATCCATCCAGTAACAGACCTCCGCATTCAACGGAGTAATGAATCAAACTCTGATCCATGGTTGTATCTGTACTATCGCAGATAAGGATGACCGGATTTTTAACATCACTATTTATCAGTTCAACAAACATCCTGCGTATACCTTGCATGGCATTTTTGTTTGTGCTGCTTAAACAGATTACTGCTTTTTTATCTTCCTTAAGTTTAGAAAATATTTTTTCCAACGGCTGCTGACGATACCCTTCCGAATAACAATCCACCATCACAAAATTGGCCAGCGAAGATTTTTCGACCTTGTCATCCATGTATTGATCCGTTTCAAAAATGGGGACGTACTTGGTTTTGTCTGTTGCAGCAAGCCAGGGTTCATGATACAGGATCACTTTTAAAGTTCCTGGCAAATCAAAGTCCAGCGCTACATTGCAAAAAATATAATCTGCAGCCGCATCGCCGATATTCCATTTATCAGTTTTGCTGTCATAAGAATATCCAATGGCCTTTAAATCATCTGGTTTTATTTCATTAAACTTACTAAAGTCAGCCACTACAACCGGAACATGCTTTGCGCCGATATTGGTTACTTCAAAAGTTGCTCTTCTATTGTATTCAAAAGGGGAATATGGAAGCCGAAAATCATCAGGCTCTTTTAAATTTCCCCTTTGGGTGGTGGGCGGGCCGTAGCGCTTAACTATATCCTTGCACACGGGTATCTCCAGTTCCGGATCTTCTGTTAAAGAAACCCGAATAGTGTCGCCAATTCCGTCTTCCAGTAAAGTGCCGATACCTATGGCAGATTTTATCCTGCCATCTTCACCATCGCCGGCTTCTGTTACGCCCAGGTGTAAGGGATAAGCTTCTCCAAATTCTTCCATCATGTGGTTAACGAGCAGGCGATATGCCTGTACCATTACCTGCGGGTTACTGCTCTTCATGCTTAAAATTATCTGGTGATAATCTTCAGCCCTTGCAATTCTTAAAAATTCCATGGCGCTTTCTACCATACCCATGGCGGTATCGCCATAGCGGCTCATAATCCTGTCGCTCAAGCTGCCATGGTTAGTGCCGATACGCATGGCCGTTCCATGCTCTTTACAAATTTTTACAAGTGGCGTAAAACGCTCTCTTATTCTTTCAATTTCTTCTGCATATTCTGCATCGGTATATTCAATCTGTTCAAATTTTTTCTTATCAACATAATTGCCCGGGTTAACACGCACTTTCTCTACAATTCTTGCGGCAATTTCTGCTGCGTTGGGGGTAAAATGAATATCGGCAACCAGGGGCGTATCGTATCCCCTTCTTCTTAATTCATCTTTTATCTGCTGTAAATTTTCTGCTTCGTTTTTTGAAGGTGCTGTAATACGGACCAGTTCAGCCCCGGCCTCTATACAACGGATTGATTGCTCCACAGTAGCCATCGTGTCCATGGTATCGGTGGTGGTCATGGTTTGAACACGGATGGGGTGATTGTTGCCCAGTAAAAGGTTTCCAATTTTAACTTCCCTTGTTTTAAGGCGTTTGTAAGTTGTTAGTGATTCGGCGTAAAATTGCATGATGTAAAAATAACAATAAAAGGCTGTGATTGTTAATTGCCGTATGTATTAGGCAGAAAGTTAATACTCAATTTTGTAAGCAAATTTTTCGGGATGCTCCAACATGTCTTTAAAGGTATTGGTAAAAGTTATTGTTTTTTTATCTGCTGAAAGTGAAGCATTAGAACCACTATAATTTTTAAAACCTTTTGTTGTTGTGATCTTTGTTTTATAACTCATTTCACCCATCATTGATGTCATTTGCTGCACCAGCATGGCTGTTGAATCTGTTGAAATTAACTTTGCAACTCCAGCAATGTCAATTATCTTATATTCAATTTTGCCAGGCTCTGCCATAAATTTATAATAATCTGCACCTGGGGTTAGTGCTTTTTCAACCATGCCTTTGTCAGCAGCATCAGCAGTTTCCGCCTCTTTGCCGGAGAGCTTATCCAGGGTTTTTAATTTATTTATTACTGTATAGAAATTATTTTTTATTTCCGGCAACTGATTGATGGATTTAAACGGACAAGTCATTATTATTTTCATTTCTTTACCCGGCTTATCCAGCTTAATTTTTACAGTTGCCTCTTTGTATAATTCCTTTTCATCAGCAGTTAAATTATCAGCGGTCGAAATCGAACTCTTGAGATATATGGTAGAATCCAGTTTTTCCATTTTATTGGTACTTACATCTTCAGCTCCCATTTGGTTTGCCATTTCAAAAAATTTACCCATATCTATCTGCATAGTATATGTACCACTATTATCTTCATTGATAACAATATATTCTTCGGTATCTACGCAGGCGGATAAAACAGCCAGACAAAAAAAGGCTATAATAAATTTTGCTATTTTCATTTCTTTATTTTTATGAGGCAAAGATGCATGAAATTTACCAATCCTTTTCGGGTTTGGCGGAGGTAGCAGTATTAACTTTTCGTAATTTGTCTTGCAGATTTTTTTCCTGCTGAAGTAATGCTTTTAGTTTTTCTTCAGCATCTTGTTTGGTAAGTTTGGATGGCTGGGGTTTGGGCTGCTCGTCTTTCTCTTCGTCTTTAGGCTTATCTTTTTCTTTTTGCTTCTTATCGTCTTTAGGTTTCTTCTCTTCTTTTTTATCTTTGTCGTCTTTCTTTTGCTGCTCTTTTTGCTGCTGCAGCGCTTTTTGCAGATTTTGCCGGGCATCATCATCCTCAGGATTCAGCTTCAGGGCGTTTTTATAAGCTTCAATACATTCAGGTAATTTTTTATTATTCTGCAGTACAACGCCTTTATTATAAAAAGCCTTTGATTTATCGGTTTTAGAAACCGATTTTGCCGCTGCTTCATCGTAGGCCTGTACTGCTTCGTCTGCTTTTTTATTTTTATAGAGCGCATTGCCCAGGTTGTAATTTGCCGTGGAATTTTCTGGATTTTTTATAATCGCCTGTTGATAATTTGTTATGGCATCATCATAGGCTTTCTTTTCATAGGCGTCATTTCCCTGTTTGATCAATACCTTTTCATTTTGCGCATTTGAGTTGAAGGGCAATAAGCAACAAGCTATAGACAACAGGCAAAGAACTACAGGTAATGTTGCAGCCATTTTTTTGCCGCTTTTGTCAATTGCAAATTGAAAACCTGCCTGTCCGCCAGGCAGGTTGCCAATTGACTTTCTTTCTGAAATAAATAATTCAAAAACCAATAAAATTAAAGCCAGCATTAAAAAATATGGGAAAAAATATTTGTAGTTCACCAGCGAATCTTCTGTTACAGTTCGCTGATCCATGCTTCCCAATTGTGCTGCCAGATTTTTAACCAACTCATCGGCATTGGTAAAAAGCTGGTAGCTGCCTTTTCCTTTTTCGGCAATTGCCATCAACTCTTCTTCATTCAGTTTTGTTATAACCGTATTGCCAGCGACATCTTGCTTTGGCTGGTTGGTAAGTTCATCAATAATTGTTGAACCTTCGGGCGAACCAATGCCTACGGTATTGATTGAAATACCTTCACCTGCCATTTGTGCTGCCATTTTTAAAGCACCTTCGTCATGATTTTCTCCATCACTTATTAATACAACCGCTTTGTATTTTTTTTCTTCGCTGTTGAAAGATGTATAACACATTTTCAGCGCATCAGAAATTACCGTACCCTGTGTAGGTACAACATCTGTATAGGCAGATGAGAGATACATTTTTGCTGCGCCATGATCGCCGGTTAAAGGCATTTGCAAATAAGCCCTGCCGGCAAATACCACAATTCCGATGCGGTCGTTATTTAGTTTGTCAATTAATTTACTGATGGCCTGCTTGGCCCTTTCGAGCCTGTTGGGCTTAATATCCTGCGCCAGCATGCTTTTGCTTACATCCAATGCAATCATAACATCAATTCCATTACGGCTTACCTGTTCCATGCCTTTTGGCGAACGCAGATTTGCCACGGCTAAAACACCTGATGTTATAGCAACAAGAACAAGCACAAATTTTAAAGCGAATTTTTGGGGAGCATAGTTTTTTATCATTTCCTTCACCAGATCAGCATCTCCAATCTTTTTGATGGTTCGTTTCTTCCAGTTCAACACAAAAAAATAAAGAATCAGCAGTAAAGGAATTACTGCCAATGCAATTAGATATTCTATGTGTTGAAAACTTACTTTCATGTTTTATGCAAATTAACAAAGCTGGTAAAAAGGGAGATGTTAAAAAAATTCCGTTGACCTCACCCCAACCCTCTCCCAGAGAGAGGGGGCTTAGACCTTAAGGTCGCTTACCCTTTTTAATCATTTAAACATTGATACTATGATGGGGCAATCATTAGCAAATTAGCACATCAGCTAATTTGCTAATTACTTACTTCTTCCCTTCAAAAAATCCGTACTGCTTTAGGATAGACTTTGTAATATTCAACCTTATGGTTTTCATATCAACTTCTTTTACAGGAGCTTTTACAAAAGTTACAAAAAAGTAAACATGCCTGTTCTCTTCAATCCAGCCAACAATCCAGCCAATTGCGTTTCCATCTTCTCCAAAACCCCAACCGGTTTTATAACTCAATTTGTATGCTGTATTGTTTTCCTGCACCATTACATCTTTTACCATCTGCTGCACACTTTTTCTAAAAGGCAGTTGATCAAAATATAATTTTTTAACAAAACCCAGTTGTTCATCGGGCGATATTTTTAATTTATTGTTAAGCCAGAATGAATCTACCGGGCCGCTTATATTTCTATTACCGTATCCAACACTGTCTATCCATCGCTGCATGGTGTCTTTTCCAATACGGCGGGCTACTTCCTGGTAATACGCCACATTACTCACCTTAAATGCCTCGGTCATATCCATATCCTTATTCCAGTCTTCATTCCATCTTTTTTCACCATCCCATTTAATTACCATTTTTTCGTCAGTAATTCTGCCAGTTTGTAAACCAATCAGGCTGTTAAAAATTTTAAAAGTTGATGCCGGCGAAAAACGCATGGTATCATACTTCATATTGTACACAGTTACCTTACCATCAGCATTGTTTAACATGGTAAAACAGCCATCTACCTTATTCTCATCAAAATATTTTTTCAGGCTTTCGTCGTTGCTGGCTTTATTAACTGAGCAGGCAGAAAGCAACAGGCAACAGGCAATAGGCAATAGGCAATGGGCAATAGGCAATGGGCATTTGGCAGTTGGCAATGTGCATTGGGCAAAAGGCCATAAGAAAAAACGGAGCTTCTTCATTGTAAAAGTTAATTATTTTTTGTTGAGATGTTGAGCGGTTGCTTCCAGGGCAGCATAGAATTTTTTTCCAAACTTGCGTACCAGTGCTTCTTTTAAAAATACATAAACCGGCACTTTTAATTTTTTGCCAAATGTACAGGCTGCTTTGCAATGGTCTTCCCTTGGTTCGTAATTTACATATACATCGTTGCTGCGTTTACTTTCCTTTGTAATCACAGGAAAAAGATGGCAACTGATCGGCTTCTTCCATGTTACTTTCCCGTCAATATATGCCTGTTCAATACCGCATTTTACAACTCCGTCTTTATCATGAATACCATACACACAAACCTTACTGTTGATGGTGGGTGTTACCCATCCATATTCCCGGTCGTACACATACCTTCCCTGGCGCTCCAGTTCTTTTTTACTGGTTTCATTTAAATAGGGCAATACAGCATCATACACTTCATTTAATTTGTCTAATTCATCATTTTCAAGCGGTGCACCTGCATCGCCATCAACGCAGCAGGCACCTTTGCATTTGCTGAGGTCGCAAACAAATTGTTCGCTTATTACCGCATCGGCAACCAGAATATTATCTATTGCAATCATAGGGGCAAAGTTAAGTAATATAAAACAGTACCTGTTTATGACACCTTACTTACCTATAATAGTCTTCATTAAAAACCAGTGCTATGCTTTGCTTATTACCACTTTGTGGTATTGCATGATAAAAATAAAGCACCTAATTTTGAAATTAGAATCATGCCTTTTAAGATAATAAAGTTGAAATTAATTCTTTCACAATTAAAATTAATAAAATGAAAAAGTACCTTTTTGCTGTCTTATTTTTTACAATTAACCTTTATTTGTTATTAAGTTGCAATAAAACTGATAATAGTCAGAATGCAAATTATTCAGATAAAAGTATTAAAGTTATCAGTACTGAAAATTTGCATCTCAAATTTTATAATACTAATAACTCGTTTAATTCAACGTTGATAGATAATGTTACTATTACTTATAAAGAATGTAGCGGATCAGTATTAGACTCGATATGTAATAATTTGACTTCGCCTAATAATAATATAAGTTTTAGTGATAAGAATACTGTTACTAAAATAATAGTATATGGAGATACAAGCCCCTTAGTTAATAATAGAGCTATAAGTTTTATAAATCGAACTTCAACTGGAATTTACTTTAGACATTATGTTAAAACAAGTACTAATAATTATTCTTTATTACAAGATTCGGTAATTAAATTTAGTTCATTTTTCGATAGAGACTTAATTGCCTTATTAATGATGGATAGCAATTACTCAAATATAGTTAAACCTACGATTGAAGTAATAACTAAAGAGAGTATACAATCATCAACTTTTAATTATGAAAAGCCTTTAAGTGCTTCTTTAATAAAAATGAATGTTGAATATTTACCTTTCGCTCCTATTGAAGAGGGATATTGTAAAAGATGCGGAGGGGGAAAGTCAGGCGAGTGTAAAACAAATGAAGTTACTAATGAAAAATATTGTTCAGACGGTAATTGCAGACTAAGTATTATAGATTCAGCTAAAACGATTGACCGAGATTCAGTTTATAGATTTAGAGATGATGAACTGCATCAAACTAATTTAGGAAAAGAATATACAGCATACTATGAATACATATCTTATATAATCAACAGTTATGAAAAGCCATCTTCTATTTCATCTTCTGAACAAATTGATTTTTTGTTTTCTACTCTAGCCACAGCATACATTCTTCAATTTGGTCAAAATAGCGATACACTGGTAACACAAAACTATTATGATAAAGCCACTAGCTATATAGATAAATATAAAACATTTATCCCTAATCAATATTTTAATGACGTTTTAGATAAAATAGTTGATGATTTAGATTTATATAAGGGCAAAACTAGAAGTTATGTAAAATCTCATATTCAATAATTTTAAATAGAGGTTGGAGATAATAATTATCACCAACCTTTTTTATTTTTCTATGAAGAAAATAGCCGGGAAATTATCTTTAGTTCTTATCCTTTATCCATGTTTTATTGGAATAAATATTCTATCTCTTGCGATAACGAATTTATTATGGGGGAAATCTATTTTTGCCAATCTTATTATTGTTGGTAGCTTTTGTGGCAATAATACCTTCTATTTTTATTTATACAATCTTTTTGCAGTTTTAATTAAGGTACTATTTATATGTATATCACTATTTTTTTTCTTACGCCATAAGTTGATATTCGCTTACAGGATTTTATCAATAGTTCTCTTTATGAGTTTTTTTGGCATTCTACAAGAAATATTTTACTCTTACAGATATAATCTTCTGGAATTAAATTATTTTTTTTCTGAGAAAGAAGCATACTCGTTAAGCGGTTCACTTTTTTATGGTAATATTTATATTGTTGCTTTAATGTATTCATTGGCCGGAATAATAATGGCCATATCTAAAAAGCGTGAAATAGGCAATGTAGTTAATGTAGTAAGCTATTATATTATTCTCCCTCTTATTTCAACATGTTTTTTTAATTTATTACACGAGGTATTAAACATGTAGGCTTCATGCTAAGAGGTGACTTTAGCAAAGGCCAGTGTATCGCAAACATAAATTTAGAGTTTATTTATTGATCCATCTAAAAGTGCTAATTAGGTGATCAAGATCTTTTTGCAGAAAATCCTGCACAGGTCTTAACGAATCGGCATTGGGTGTTACATCAAAATATAAAGCACCACGGAAGAAGTTTTTTGTAGTATCGCTCATAAAAAACTGCCGGGCTGTAGCGGCATTACCGCCAACCCTGAAGAAAACACCCGTGATGCCATTTTGTGTATGAAACAGGCTGTCTTTTATGGAAGATGCTACGGTTTCATTTTTATTGGTAAGTTTAAAAGCATCGTTTACCATATAGTCAAAAACATTGGTACCCAGTGAATCTTTGTATGTTCCATTGGCCTGTTTTACTTTGTATGTTGATTTGCCGCCAATTGCTTTGTAGCTTAAAAAAATACGGGCACCCATTTTCGGAAAATCTATATTTATCCAGTAAGGATTCTGAACATCCTGGTCAAAATAGGTACTGTCTTTTACAACCTGTGCATACACGGGGTATTCAAAACTGTATGGAAATCCCTCCTGCTGAAAACTGGTATATTTTCTTTCGGGAAAATCTATTTTGTAATAACCGGTTTTTTTTGAGGTATAGGTTGAATTGCAAGCGGAAAAGCAACTGGCAATTAGCAATAGGCAAAAGGCAATTGTTAGTTGATAGTTGATGATTGATATTTGTGCCTTCGAAGATTGAAATATAACAACTATTAAAGCAGAACACTTTTGACATGCAGATGCCCAACAACAAACAACAAACAACAAACAACTTTTTATTAACAGCATTATATTAACTCACCGTATCGGGTTTTTTAATGGTAATTTTTATTTTATCAAGCCTGTTCTTATTTATTTCCAGCGGAATAAAAGTATAGTTTCCACTTTCCACTTCTTCATTTACCTGTGGAAACTCACCGGCAATTTCCAAAACCAGCCCCGCTAAAGAATCACTTTCTCCACGTACCTCATCAAAACCATCGGCACCAATTCCAATTGCCTTGCACACATCGTTTATCATCGTCTTACCTTCAAAAATATAATTGTAGTCATCAATCTTTTTATTATTGCTTTCCTCGTCATCAAACTCATCTTTTATTTCACCAATTATTTCTTCCATAACATCTTCAAGTGTTACTATGCCCGATGTACCACCAAACTCATCCACCACCACCGCAAAGTGCATGTGTTTGTTCCTGAATTCCTGTAAAAGGTCTTCAATCAGTTTTTGTTCGTGTACAAAAAACGGTTGGCGTAATAAGCTGTGCCAGTCAAAGTTTTCGGCTTCATTCAAATGTGGCAACATATCCTTGGTGTGCAACATGCCAACCACTTCATCCAGGTTATTTTTATAAACCGGCAGGCGTGAATAATGCAGTTCTTCCACCCGCTTCATCGTATCTGCAAAATTTAAACTAATATCAATACCGCTCACATCAAGCCTGCTGCGCATTACCTGCTTTACGGTTGTATCGCCAAATTTGCGAATGCCTTTTAAAATTGATTTTTCTTCTGAAGTTGCTTCATGCTCGGGCAACAGGTCAATGGCATAATCCAGGTGGCTGCGATCCATGGTTGAAGAATTTTCGGAAGAAAATTTCTTTTCAATTTTATCGCTGTAACTCACCATCCACTTGCTGAAACGGTAAAACAAACTGCTGAAAATTTCAACAATAAGCGAAGCGGTGGCAGCAAACCATATTTTATGGTGCGTAGCCCAAACCTTAGGTAACACTTCGCCAAATAAAAGCAACAACAGCGTAACAAAAAATACTTTTATTAAGAAGACGGGCCAAAAGGTTAAATGCAATCCCGTTATCCAACCATCAATTAAAATATTGGATATTAAAATGATGCCGATGTTTACAAAGCTATTGCTGATAAGCATGGATGCCAGCAAGGTTTTTGGCTGCTCAAGCAACCTTACGATGCGGCGGTATGCCGGTTGCTTTTTTGTTCGCAACATATTTATGTCCTTAAATGTCAGGGAGAAAAAAGCGATTTCTGACCCGGCCAGCAAAAAGGACAACATGAAAAGTATAACTACAATAAAAATGAGTACGGTGGTTGCGGCAGGTGTTATTGCCAAAAGATGAAAAGCGAAAAGTTCGTGAACCGAATGGTAATCCAAAACAATGAGTTTAAGTAAAAAATATTATGCTGTTTAATTAGTTTATTATTAAAAAGAATAAATGTATCCATGTAATAAAAACACCGCAAAACTACTTTAAAAAGGCAAACGCTCCGAGCCGTCTTCGGCTGTTGGTATTTCAGGATCGTTATCAGGCCCTTCAAATCCTTCTAATTCCTGTGAGCCCTGACTGCCATCAGCTTTTTTATCCAGCATGATGAGGTTATCGCCCACAATTTCGGTTGCGAATTTCTTATTGCCCTCTTTGTCTTCCCAACTACGGGTTTTTAAGCTTCCTTCTATGTAAACCAGGCTTCCGCGGTGCAGGTATTTTTGTGCCAGTTCTGCCAACCCTCTCCAAAGTACAATGGTGTGCCATTCGGTTTGCGAAACCAGTTTGCCGCTTCTGTCTTTGTAGGTTTCTGTTGTAGCCAGCGAAAATTTTGCCACGGCAATATTACCTTCCAGAAACTGCATTTCCGGATCTTTACCGAGGTTACCAATTAGCATTACCCTGTTTACTCCTCTCATAAAATTAAATTTAGTGCCTACGCTGAAGATTCAGCCTGTTGTACAACAAATTTAAAGATACATTTTTATACCGATGATGCCAGCAAATTGGCGTCAGAATCTACTATCGGTATAACACCATCTAATCCCGATATTCATCGGGAAAGATGGTATTATCTTTCAAATGCCTTCAGCTCATTTTCGGCTAAAAAACCTGTTATAAATTTAGGGAAAGGAAGTTTGATAAATTCTTTATAAGCTACTGGTTTGCAATCTTTAAAGGTTGGTTCATTTTTTAATTTAAGCTCAATAAAACAACCATGTATAGTTTGATGGGT
>Ga0105044_10008196_pt1 | contig 14362 bp, 13 predicted proteins | sample MAT01_FD_78092 | JGI IMG/M metagenome (GOLD analysis project Ga0105044, IMG submission 78092) | Freshwater microbial communities from Lake Fryxell liftoff mats and glacier meltwater in Antarctica - MAT-01 | ecosystem: Environmental > Aquatic > Freshwater > Ice > Liftoff microbial mat | place...
ATCATCGCCGCCGACACCGCGAAGTTCGGCCAGCCGGAGATCACCATCGGCACGATGCCCGGCATGGGCGGCACGCAGCGCCTGCCGCGTGCCATTGGCAAGGCGAAGGCCTTCGACTGGTGCCTCACCGGGCGGATGGTGGACGCGGCCGAAGCCGAACGCAGCGGCCTCGTCGCGCGCGTCGTGCCCGCCGAGGCGCTTGAAACCGAGGTCCTGGCCTTCGCGGCGAAGATCGCATCGTATTCGCTGCCGGTCGTGCTGAAGATCAAAGAGGCCATCAATCGTGCCTACGAGTCGTCGCTGACGGAGGGCCTCCTCTTTGAGCGGCGCGAGTTTCACGCCACCTTCGCGCTGCAGGACCAGAAGGAGGGCATGGCCGCGTTCGTGGAAAAGCGCAAGCCCGTGTTTCGCCATCGTTAGGTCCGCACGGTAGAATCGTGCCGCGCGGTGCTTGCCTGCACGCGCTTCATGTCCCATTGCGGAATCTCACCATGAAGTTGACGCGATTTTCGCTGCCGTTGCTGCTTCCGATGCTGCTGTGCCTCGTGCTCGGCAGTTGCACGTCGATGTCGACATCGACCCAGGTGACGGGCGTCTGGAAAGACCCGAAATATGTCGCAGGTCCGGTGCGCAAGATCTTCGTGATCAGCCTGATAAAGATCAGACCGGGTGGCCGTGAAGCGGTCGAGGACGCGATTGTCACGAGGTTGCAGGCCAGCGGGGTCGCCGCGGTGGCCTCCCACACGATAAAAGGCGACGACACGCAGCTGACTGATGCGATCCGCAGTTCCGGTGCCGACGCCGTGCTGATGGCCCAGGTGCGCTGGCTGTCGTCCTACGAGCCCTACGTCGTCACCGAGACGATGGCCTCGCCATCACCGGACAAGATGGGCCACTCCGATTTCTTCAAGAACCAGGGCGCTGATGAACCGGGCGACTTCAAGGTGGCCAAAATCGGCACTGGCCTCTGGACCGGCGCCTTCGGCAAGCAGGTATGGACCGCCTTTACGGATTCCTACGATGCCTCCGATCTCGCCCGCAACATTCCCGACTACACCACCAAGCTGGTTGCCGCCCTTGCCCGTGACGGCATGATCGTTGTGACCAAGCCAGGCAACTGACCCCACCGTTCCAGTCTCCGGAGACTTTCGCCATGTCGACATTGCGTAATTTCTTGATCGCAGGCACTGCACTGCTGCTTGCCGCCTGCCAGTCCACCAGCATCAAGTCGGCCTGGTACGACACCAACTACAAGGGCGGCACACTGCGCAAGGTGGTGGTGGTGGCCAGCGACGGCACGACGGCCGACAGCCGCGTGTTCGAGGACATCATGGTGCAGAAGCTGAGTGCGGCGGGCGTGCAGGCCATCCCGGGCTACAGCACCGTGCCGGCGGAAGCGCGGCAAGGCGAAGGCCCGTTCTCGACGGCGATTTCGGCCACCGGCGCGGACGGCGTGCTGATGATCCGGCTGCTGCGCGTCGACACCAAGACGCAGGTGTCGACGATGATGGTGCCGGGTGGCGGCTTCGGTCCTTACGGCGGCTTTTATGGCGGCTTCTATGGCGGGGCCGGGTTCTATCCGGTGACCGACGTGACGCAGTTCGACGTGGCCACCGTGGAAACCAATCTGTACGACGCGCGCACGCGTCGCCTGATATGGGCCGGCACGACCGAGACGATCAATCCATCGAATGTGGCCAAGGAAGCACCCGGCTTCGCGGACCTGCTGATTACGCAGTTCCGTGCGCGCGGATTGGTCCCGCCGGCGAAGTAGGCGGACGTTTTTGCGGCACCGCTGCACGCAGTGCCATCAACGCGGTGCGGTGCACGCGTAGCCTCGCAGGTTCACCGGCGGCAAACCCGCGAGGCTGAAGCCTCGCCTACAGCGCCGGCTGTGACACCTTTACCAACCGCCTACGGCACCCGCGTGAAGCGGATCGCGCCGCCACTGCGCAGCGCGAGCTCAAGCTTTCCCCGCTCGATCGTGAAGCCGCTGACCATCCCGAGGTCGCGCAGGAACTCGGTGTCCTTCGACGCGGGTCCACATAGCATCTTGGTGGTGGCGAACGGCCCCATCGTCATCGTGGCACCATTGATCGCGTAGGGGCCGGCGCCGCGATTGCAATCGGCGCGGAGATTGACCCGGCCGCCGGCCTCGAATGACAACGTGAAGCGATCGGGCGTATCGGCGGTGACAATGCGGTTATCAACGTGCTGCGTACGCTCCCAGAGCCACGTCGCGCCAGTGAGGTCATTGCTGACGTTGCTGAGCAGCGGAGGCGCCGCGTTGGCGGGGACGTAAGCCGGTGCGGGCGGTGCGCTCGACTCGGCGCGCGGTCCTGCGCACGCGGACAGCAACAACGCAACGGGGATCATCCAGGTGGATGTTCGAACCATGGCCAGGCACCTCCAACGATGGGTCGGTCAATCATAGCGTGCCCGCATTCGTGCCTGTGGCGGCCGCGGTAGAATCGGGCTCGCCGACCATGCTCTATCCATAGCTACCACGCGCGCCCACGCCATGTCCAACGCCACCACAGCGGTTCTCGACGCCCTCGACCCGCATCGCGTCTACGAGCACTGCGATGTTCTCGGCCGCCTGTCGGAGCTTCCGGGCGGGCTCACGCGCGCCTTTCTCTCGCCCGAGCAAGCGGAAGCCAATGCACTGGTGCTGGGATGGATGCGCGAAGCGGGCATGACCGCTTCGCTCGATGCCATCGGCAATTGCGTAGGCCGCTACGAAGGCATCACGCCGGGGTTGCCGTGTCTGATGCTGGGCTCGCATCTCGACACCGTCCGCGACGCCGGCCGCTACGACGGCATGCTTGGCGTACTGGCCGCGATCGAATGCGTCGCAGCTTTGCATGCCACGCACGTGCGCCTTCCGTTCGCCATCGAAATCGTCGGCTTCGGCGACGAGGAAGGTGTGCGTTACGGTTCCACGCTGCTGGGCAGCCGCGCTGTGGCAGGCACCTTCGATCGTGCTCTGTTCGACAAGGCTGATGCCAAGGGCATCACGTTGCGCGAAGCCCTGCGCACCTTCGGCCTCGACGCGAACGCCATCGTCTCAGTGGCGCGCAGGCCCGATCAGGTCCTGGCCTACGCGGAGTTGCACATCGAGCAGGGGCCAGTCCTCGAAGCCGAAAATCTGGCCGTGGGGGTCGTCACCGCCATCAATGGCGGCAATCGTTTCAATATCGAACTCTCCGGCATGGCAGGGCACGCCGGTACCGTCCCGATGGGCCTGCGCCGCGATGCATTGGCCGCGGCCGCAGAGTGCGTGCTGGCGGTGGAATCCATCGCGGCCACGATGCCGGACATCGTCGGCACCGTGGGCCGCATCGATGCGCAGCCTGGCGCGATGAATGTCATTCCCGGCAAGGTCATATTCTCGCTCGATGTCCGCGCGCCCACCGATGCGCAACGGCACACGGCGGTGGCCGCGATCCGCGCCGGGTTCGAGGGCATCGCGCGGCGACGCAATGTCGGTATCGCGATCGCGCCGTTGTGGGATGCCCGGACCGCACCCTGCGCGCCCGCGATGCAGCAGCAGTTTGCCGCCGCCATCGCCGGCGAAGGCCTGCCTGTGCGCCACCTGCCTTCGGGCGCGGGGCACGACGGTATGGCATTGATCGACATCGCGCCTATCGGCATGCTGTTCGTCCGCTGTGAAGGGGGCATCAGCCACAATCCAGCCGAGGCCATCACGCTCGCCGACGTGGCGACGGGCACGCGCGTATTCGCTCGCTTCATCCTCGCTTTCGCGCCCCCTCCGCGCGGCTGACACCATGTCGAACGAGACTGCCGCCATCCACGAGTTCCTTGCCGCGCACCAGCGCGAGGAGGAGAGCTTTCTTGCCGCACTCGTCAAGGTGCCCTCCGACAATCCGCCCGGCGATTGTGCGCCACACGCGCAACGCGCTGCCCAGTTGCTGGAGGCCATGGGATTCGTCGTGGAGCGGCATGCGGTGCCCGTTGCCGAGGTCGCCGCCAATGGCATGATTTCCTGCACCAATCTCGTGGTGCGCGTGCGCTTCGGCGCGGGGCGCGGGCCGGTGATTGCACTCAACGCGCATGGCGATGTGGTGCCCCCGGGGCTCAACTGGACCGCCGATCCATATGGTGCGGAGATCCGCGATGGTTTCATGTTCGGGCGCGGCGTGGCGGTGTCAAAATCCGACTTCGCCACCTATGCGTTTGCGTTGCGTGCCCTGCAGTACGCGGCAGCGCAGGGCATGAGACTCGACGGCACGATCGAGCTGCACTTTACCTACGATGAGGAAGCGGGTGGCGGCATCGGGCCGCAATGGCTACTTGCCAATGGCATCAGCAAGCCCGATTTCGCGTTCTCCGCCGGCTTTTCCTACGGCATCACCACGGCGCATAACGGTTGCCTGCACCTTGAAGTGGAAGTGGTCGGCAAATCGGGCCATGCGGCGGAGCCTGAAAAAGGCGTGGACGCGCTCGAAGCCGCCACCGGCCTGCTCACGGATCTGTATGCGCTGCGCACCACTTACGGCACGCGGCGCTCGACGGTGCCGGGCATCGGCGCACCGACGCTGGTGGTGGGCCTGATCAAGGGCGGCATCAATACCAATGTGGTACCCGACAACGTCACGTTCCGGATCGACCGCCGCATCATCCCCGAGGAAAATGCCGCCGAGACGGCGGCGACGCTGACGCGCCAGATCCACGAGTTTGCGCGCAAGTGGCCCACCGTGACGGTGACCGTCAAGCCCATCCTGCTGGCAGTGCCGTTCGTGCCCATCGCCGGGCAGGAAAAGCTCGTGGCCGCATTGCAGCGTCATGGTGAGGCGGTGATCGGCGAGCCCCTGCTCACCCATGGCGTGCCCATCTACACCGACGCGCGTCTCTACACCGCCGCCGGCGTTCCCGCCGTGCTGTACGGCGCCGGTCCGCGCACGCTGGTCGAGGCCAACGGGCATCGCGCCGACGAGAAGCTGAAGCTCGATGACCTGCACAAGGCCACGCTGGTGATGGCGCTGGCATTGTCTGATCTGCTGACGCCCGCATGAACCCCCAGCGCGATTACGGACACCGTATGGGCCCGGAAGCGGCCCGACGCACGCCAACGCGTTGAATCTGCTCCCCGTCGGCGCGGCTACGGCCCCGGTGCCGCACCTGTGGCACCGCGTCAGTGCGCTCGGTGTCGCGCAGATCGTATCGTGGGGCACGTTGTTCTACACGATCGCGGTGCTTGGTGCCGCGATGCGTGCGGACACCGGCGTCAGCGAACTGTGGCTCTTCGGCAGTTTCACCGCAGGCCTCTTCCTGTCCGGCATCGTGTCGCCGTGGCTCGGCCGCCAGATCGACACGCGTGGTGGCCGCCGGGTGCTGATGAGCGGTTCGCTGCTGGGCGCAATGGCGTGCGTAACGCTGGCGCTGGCCCAGGGACCGTTGACGGTGCTGCTCGGCTGGCTGCTGGCCGGCGTGGCGATGGCCGCGGCGCTCTACGATCCGGCCTTCGCCACGCTGCACCAGATGGCGCGCGGTGATTACCGGCGCAGCGTTACCGCTCTGACCCTATTCGGCGGCTTCGCCAGCACGGTGTTCTGGCCGCTGTCGCAATACTTGCTCGAGACGATTGGTTGGCGGGCGTGTTTTGGCATCTATGCGGGGTTGCACGTCGTGTTGTGCCTGCCGATCCACGCGTTGAGTGTCCCGCCAGGGCTTGGTGCGCCAACGGTTGACGCGCCGACGGCAGCGCCGCTGCCGGAAGGCGCACTGAAGCCGCAGCGGCGCGCAGTGTTCGCGTGGCTGGCAGCGGCGCTGGCACTGCTGGCGTTCATCAGCTCGGCCATTGCGGCGCACCTGATCACGCTGCTATCGGCCACCGGTCTCGCGACGCGCGACGCCGTGCTGATCGGCGCGTTGATCGGACCGATGCAGGTGGCCGGTCGCGTCATCGAATTCGCGTTCACGCGCCATGTCCGTGCGCGGACGGTGGGCACGCTGGCGTTCGGCCTGATGGCGGTGTCGCTGGCTATTTTCACGCAGGTGAAAGGTGTGTGGATCCTGGCGCTGGCGTTCGTGATTCCGTACGGCTGGGCCAACGGCGTCGTAACCATCGTCCGCGGCACGGTGCCCGCCGAGCTGCTGGGCGCGCGCAACTATGGCGCGATGCTCGGCAAACTGGCGCTGCCGCAATTCATCCTGAAGGCGCTGGCGCCGTTCGCACTGACGCTGCTTTTCGTCGTCGATCCGGCACGCGGTGTCGCGCCCTATGCACTGTTTGCGATAGCAATACTGGCGTTCGTGGCGTACCGCGCCGCCGTCACTACGGCCAACCGGCACTGACGCCTCGTACCTAGATCGCGCGCCCCTTGCCATCCGCAGAAATCAGATCTTTTCGCGTCCCGTCGGACGCCATGGAGCATGACCTTGAAGAAAGTAGTCTGGGGTGTCATCAGTACAGCCAAGATCGGCCGTGACCGTGTCCTGCCGGGCATGTTGAAAAGCGGGCTGCTGGAGATTCGCGGCATCGCGTCGCGTGACGAAGCCACCGCACGCAAGACGGCCGGTGCATTAGGTATTCCCGTAGCCTATGGATCGTACGAAGCCTTGCTGGCCGACCCGGCCATCGAGGTTATCTACAACCCGTTGCCCAATCACCTGCACGTGCCGCTGACGTTGCAGGCGGCGGCAGCCGGGAAGCACGTGCTGTGCGAAAAGCCGATTGCCTTGACTGCGGCGGAAGCCATGCAACTGCGCGAGGCCGCAACCAAGGTGCTGATCGCCGAAGCCTTCATGGTGCGCTTTCATCCGCAATGGCTGCGCGCACGCGAACTGGTGCGCAGCGGCCGCATCGGCACGTTGCGCGCCGTGCAGATGTTCTTCGGCTACAACAACGTCGATCCGAACAACGTTCGCAACAAGGCCGACATCGGCGGCGGCGGGCTCTATGACATCGGCTGTTACGCAGTCGTCGCAGGACGCTACTTTTTCGAGTCCGAACCCACGCGCGGAATCGCGCTGATCGACCGCTGTCCGACATTCGCAACCGACCGGATGACCAGTGCACTCGTCGACTTCGGCGACGGCCGCCGGCTTGACTTCACCGTGTCCACGCAAATCGCGCCGCACCAGCGCATCCAGTTGTGCGGGACGAAGGGGCGGATCGAAATTCACATCCCGGTCAACGCGCCCCAGGGCACCGCCACGCGCATCTCCATCGACGACTGCTCGTCGCTGGAGGGCACCGGCATCGTCACCGAGACCTTGCCGGCCAGCGATCAGTACATGCTGCAGGGCGAGGCCTTCTCGCGCGCGGTGCGGGGCGAGATTGCGCTCGAGTTCGGCATCGAGGACGCCATCGCCAACATGCGTGTCATCGACGCGCTGTTTCGTTCAGAGAAGAGCGGCACTTGGGAGTCGATGCGCGGGGGATGACCCGCGTTGCGATAACCTACCGGGTGCGTTTGTCGCGCTCGTACCAGCCGCGCGACCGCTTGACGACGGCCCCGGCGGACCTGGGGAATCATCGGATGCATCGGTGTGCAGCGTCAGGCTGCCGAGCAACAGCCCGACGTTGCTTTGACAGGCGCGGCTGCAGTGGCGGGTGCACAGCAGCCACTGCCAGTGGCGGGCGCCGCGTGTGCCGCGGGACGTACACCGCAGCTCGCCGGCGCGCGCACCGGTTCCGTGGCGGCACTCCCGTCAAACAGCGGCACGTCGCCGAGCGAATGGAAAGCCTCCCACGCGATGCCTTGCGGGTCGCGGACCCAATGCTTGTCGGAGCGGGCGTAACAGCAGCTGACATTGGTCTCGTCGACGAGACTGCTTGCGTCGGCGGCGGCAAAATGTTGTTGCAGGTCGGCCAGTTCCTCGGCATTGTCGGCCTGCAGCCCCAGATGATTGACGCCAACGCGAGCGCCACGATGCGAGATCGCGAAGTTGAGGCGGGGATCCTCGAGCATCCACTTTGCGTAGTCGGACTTGATGACCGTCGGCGGCATGCCGAAGAGGTCGGAGTAGAAATGGATGCTGGCAGCGAGATCGGGTACGCCAAGGTGGACGTGGAAGCGCTTCATGATTGGTTCCTTTTGCGCGAGGGCAAGGGGCTGCATGCGGCGGGCGCGCAATCGGGCACACATGTGGCGGTGCCGGGGTTGGTGGATAAATTGAATTTCATATTTCCATTAATATGGAAACAATGAATCAATGTCAAGTAACTGGCGATTCGATGCGGGGAGCGTCGACAAAACGTCAAATGCCGGACGTACGCGAAGGTCAATGGATCTCGGGATCGGGGGTGAGTGCCCCCGCCTCGAGGAAATCGAAATCGCAGCCTTCGTTGGCCTGCGTGACGTGTTTCAGGTAGAGCGTGCCGAAGCCGCGCGTGTAGTGCGGCTTGGGCGGCACCCAGGCCGAGCGCCGTCGCGCCAGTTCGGCGTCGTCGACCTGCAGTGTGAGCGTGCGCGCCGGCACATCCAGCGCAATGATGTCGCCGTCACGCACAAAGGCGAACGGGCCACCCACATGCGATTCCGGCGCCACATGCAGAACACATGCGCCATAGCTGGTGCCGCTCATCCGCGCGTCGGAAATGCGCAGCATGTCGCGCACGCCTTGCTGCAGCAGCTTCTTCGGGATCGGCAGTTGGCCCCATTCCGGCAGGCCTGGCGCGCCTTGCGGTCCGGCGCTCTGCAGTACCAGTACGCTGTCCTTGGTCACGACGAGCGCCGGGTCGTCGATGCGTGCGGCCATGTCGTTGTAGTTGCAGAACACGACGGCCGGTCCGGCGTGGCGCATCAGGTGCTGTTCCATCGCCGCCGGCTTGATCACGGCGCCATCGGGCGCCAGGTTGCCGCGCAGCACCGCGAGGCCATCGTGCGCCACCAGCGGATTCTCGCGCGTGCGGATCACGTCGTCGTGGTACACGGTGGCGTCCGCGATGTTGTCCCCCAGCGTGCGGGCATTGACGGTGAGCGCGGTGGTATGGAGCAGGTCGGTCAGCCGCGACAGCATGCCGCGCAGGCCGCCGGCATAGTAGAAGTCCTCCATCAGGTACTTTCCCGACGGCCGGATGTTCGCCAGTACCGGCGTCCGCCGCGCCAAAAGATCGAAGCGCGCGAGGTCGAGTGGCACGCCGGCACGGCGGGCGAGGGCAATCAGGTGCACGATCGCATTGGTGGAGCCGCCCAGCGCCAACACGGTAGTGACGGCATTGTCGATCGCGCGCGCATCGACGATATCGCGGATCTGCAGGTCCTCCCAAACCATGTCAACGATGCGCTTGCCGGACAGCGTGGCCATCTGCGCGTGCCGCGAATCGGGGGCGGGGATCGACGTGGCGCCGGGCAGCGTGAGGCCCATCGCCTCGGCGGCGCCGGTCATCGTCGACGCGGTGCCCATCGTCATGCAGTGGCCGGGCGAACGCGCGATGCCGTCCTCGACACCTTGCCAATCGTCCTCGGTGATCGTGCCGGCGCGAAGCTCCGCCCAGTACTTCCACGTGTCGCTGCCGCTGCCGAGCACATTGCCGCGGAAATCCCCGCGCAGCATCGGGCCCGCGGGCACGAAGATGGAAGGCAGGTTCATCGACAACGCGCCCATGATCAGCGCTGGTGTGGTCTTGTCGCAGCCGCCCATCAGCACGCAGCCATCGGCCGGATAGCTGCGCAGCAGTTCTTCAGTCTCCATCGCCAGCAGGTTGCGATAAAGCATCGTCGTGGGCTTCTGGAACGGCTCGGCCAGCGAGATGGCGGGCATCTCGATCGGAAAGCCACCCGCCTGCCACACGCCGCGCTTCACTTCTTCGGCGCGCTGGCGGAAGTGGCTATGGCACGAGTTGATGTCGCTCCACGTGTTGATAATCGCGATGACCGGCTTGCCCTGGTAATCGGAGCGGTGATAGCCCATCTGCGCGGTGCGCGAGCGATGCCCGAACGAGCGCAGGTCATTGACACCGTACCAGCGATGGCTGCGCAGGTCCTCGGGCGTGCGGCGGGGTTTGGAGCTCATGGTTCGGTCGATTCCTGTGGGCGGAGGAGCCCACGAGCCAGCAGTCTGGGCCGCGAGGCGCCTGATTCTAGCGCGAAGTGATCGCGGTCGCATCGCGCCCGCACCAGCGCGGGCCCGGACGTGAAACCAATCGCCTATGCCGGCGCGCCACGGCGGCTGCGCCGCCACTTCCATACCCGCCACACTGCGAACGGCGCACCAACCACCGTGAAAAGGCTCCACACGACCAGCGCGGTGTCGGACGGCCGCCAGGCGCGCCGCAACAGGTCGGGATCGCGCAATTCCTCCGGGAAGGGCCGCGGCGGCACCGGTACGATCTGGCGCAGTGCCGGATTCTTGGGAATGAGTTTCTCGTATTCCCACGTCGTCACCGCCGGCGCATTGCCGAACCTGCGGCTTGACGGGAATTGCGGAAAGCGCAGGAACGCCAATCCCTCCAGGTCCTCGGCCAGCATCGTGCCCAGTGACCCTTGCGCGGGCGTCGGCTGCCCGCGACTCATCGCGATCAGGCTGCCGAATATTTCCTCCAGCGCTGCGGCGGGCATCAGCCGTGTCTGGTCCGTGTACAGGTAGTCGAATGCCACCTTGGCCTTGTCGAGCGACAACTCCTTCAACGCGACCCAGGGAAAGCCGAGCCACGCCAGAATTTTGCTCGTGGGACCGCGCACAGGAACGTTCCAACCCAACGCGCGCAACGTGTCGACACTGATGCTCGTGCAGTTGTCGCTGGGGTGGTAGTACTCGAGCTGGTGCCGGTAAAACTGGTTGTACACGCGATTCAACGCCGACTGCACGAGCACCGCCGCGCGCTCGTCACGCAGCACTGCCACGACGATGGTCGTGGGCCGGTACCAGCCCTGACCGCTATTCAGGTCCGCCAGGTAGTTGTCGAGCGGCAGCGGTGCCGCGATGATGCCTTTCTCGCTCTCGACATCGAGCGAGTAGAAATTGTTGACGAGCCAGTCGCCGATGCTGCCATCCGACTGCACGCGGCCCGTGACCAGCGCGAAGTGGCCACCATGGGCTTCGTCGTCGTCGCCTTGAGCACCGTTGACCATGAACCCCAGCACGGTCCTTCCCGCCAACGACGGGTCGACCCCGTTGCGTTGCCACAGCATCGACGCTTGATACGGGCTCTGCGCGCCACCGCGCGGCTCCTCGCGCATCAGCATCCGCAATGCTTCACCTTCGGAACCTGCCATCGGCACGGCGCGCATGGTAGGGGTGCCGGGACCGAATGCCCATGCGTCGGGCCAGAACGACCGCGCGATGAAGCCTTCAGGCGTGGACGTTCCGCGGACCGTCAGCGCACGGTCGCCGAACCATGCGACCGACGAAGCGTCGTAGTACGAACGGTTGAGCGGTATTTTCGCGACCGGGCGAAACGGCAACGCACCGTCAAGTGTCATCAACACGCGGCCATCGGCGCTCATCCGCGCATGCCGCGCAACTTCTGGGGCGGCAATCCATACCAGCGGCGGATAGTCGATGGCTGCGTCGACCGGACGCGTGCCTGCCCACTGCAAGATGTCGTCGTACGCATGCACCCCGGGTGTCCACGCGGCCACCGGCATGCCCGTCCTCGGGATTGCAATGGTCTCGGCGCGGAAATACCACAGCGCCTGCCGCAGCGTGGGGCAATCGGTGCAGGCACCGGTGGTAATGCGGAAGTTCCCCGCCGGATACAGGCCGAACGAACCCGAAGCGTTGGCGGAATCGAGGATGGACGCGAACGCGCCTGGAGTGGACAACATGACGACAAGCGCTAAGGTGGTCCAACATGAACGATGATCGGGCAATGCGGGTGCCGTAAACCGCGACGGAAAGGTCATCTACCCGATTATGAAGGCCGCGCCGCGCGCCGTCATCGACAATCCCTCATGCCATGCGATTTCGTAATCGGTTGGAGAGCACATCCACGATGGCGACCAGTACGATCATCGCGAACAGCACGGTGGACGCTTCGTGCGTCTGGAACAGCGACAGGTGGAAGTACAGCAACTGGCCCAGACCGCCGGCCCCCACGACACCCAGCACCGTCGCCGCGCGGATGTTGTTCTCCCACCGGTACAACGTATAGCTCGTCAATTGCGGCAACGCCTGCGGCAGCGTCGAATACCAGAAGGCCGCGGTGCTGCCCACTCCATTGCGCCGCAGTGCCTCGTTGGCCTCGGGCGGCACGTTTTCCAGTGACTCGGCGAAGAGGCGGCCCAGCACGCCCGTCGTGTGGAACGCCAATGCCAGCGTTCCCGCAAAGGGACCAAGGCCCGCCGCCACGACGATCATCGACGCCCACACGAGTTCGGGTATTGCGCGCGCCACGTTCAGCACGCCGCGCGAGGCAACCTTGGCGGTCGCGCCCCAGCGGCCGGCTGCCGGCAGCGCCAGCACCAGGCCGCCGATGACCGCCAGCAACGTGCCCAGCACCGAGATGGCGAGCGTCTCGAGCGCGGCCCACGCCACCTTGCGCAGAAAAGGCGCGTCGGTCGCTGGAGGTACAAAGCCGCCGGCAAAGTCGGCCATTTTGCCCAGCGCTTCGAACGAGAATAGGCTGGCCCAGTCCCCCGTCAACGAGGCAACGCATGCGCCGAGAAACAGCAGGAACGCGACCGGCGCGATCACGCTGCGGCCCAATCCGTTCATGCCAGCCACCGGCGCAGGTAACCACTGACCGCATCCGCGACGAACACGAGTCCGACGAACACCAGCAGCATCGTCAGCACTTCGCCTCCGGCCAGCATCTTCATCGACAATTCCATCTGCTGCCCGAGGCCGCCGGCACCGACGAAGCCCATCACGACAGACGCACGAATCGCGCACTCCCAGCGATAGATCGTGTAGGACATCAGTTCCGGCAGGCATACGGGTAACGTGCCGTACAGGAACGCCTGCGTCCGCGACGCGCCATTGGCCAGTAACGCGCGCGTGGCCTGCGTCTCGCCGGATTCGAGGATCTCGATATAGACCTTGCCCAGCATGCCGCCGTAGGTCAGCGCGATGGCGATGACGCCGGCGGTGTCGCCCAGCCCCACCGCACGCACGAAGAGCAACGCCCACACGATCTCGGGAATCGAGCGCAGCAGGATCAGTATCGTGCGGATGGCGAGCCGCGCGGCGGCACAAGCGGTGCACATGCGTCCACCTGCGAGCGCGGACACCGACAGCACCCGTGTTGCCAGCAACGCGAGCGGGGCCGCGATCATGACGGCAAGCGTGGTGCCAACCGTGGCAATCGCCACCGTTTTCCAGGTAGCGCCCGCCACCAGGTCGAGGAATGGCAGGTCAACGCGCGGCGGGAAAAACGTGGCGAGGAACTGGCCGGTGGCACGCAGGCTTTGCTGGCCCCACAACGTGGCGGGATTGAATTCAGCAAGCCAACCGGTGGGGATCAACACCATAATCGCCACCACGGCCCACGTCACGCGCGAACGCCAGGCCGGATCGATCGGTGGAGCGGTGGAGAGCGTGGCCACGCTGAGCGCCTAGAGACAGCGGGTCAGTTTGCGGCGTGCGTCGTCCTCGGTGGGCGGTGCCTGGAACGACTCACCGAGTTCGCTGCCGTAGAGCGCCGCCAGTTGCGCATCGTCCACCTGGTCACGCGGCAGGTCGAACAGCACCTTCCCGCCGCGCAGGCCGATGAGGCGCGGGAAACGCGCGAGTGCCAGGTCGACCGCATGCAGCGACACCACCAGCGTGGCCGCGCGATCGCGCGCGGCCTGCTGCAGCGCTTCAAGTGCCGCGCCCGCCAGCGCCGGGTCCAGAGCGGACACGGGTTCGTCGAGAAGGAACAGTCGCGCCTGCGACAGCAGCAGCCGCGCGAGTCCCACGCGTTGCCGCTCGCCGCCCGACAATCGATCGCAGCGCAGGAAGAGCTTGTCCTCCAGCCGGAACTGCGCCAGCGCGTCGCGTGCGGCAGCAATCTCGCGCGGGCGCACTAGCGAGCGCAACGCTTCCCACGCGGTCCACTGCGGCAGCCGGCCCGCCAGCACGGCATTGACGACGCGCTGTCGTGGCGCCAGTGGTGGCACTTGGGGAGCGAGGAACAGGCTGCCGCGCAACGCGTGCAGTGCACTGTCCGGCAGCGACCAAGGGTCCTGGCCGAACAGATCGACGCGACCTGCGGACGGCCGCAATGCGCACGCCAGCGTGGCGAGCAACGTGGTCTTGCCCGCCCCTGAGGGCCCGATGATGGCGACCTGTTCGCCGGGGCCAAGTGCAAGCGTGACTTCCGCCAGCGCCCGGCGCCCGTCGGCGTAAGTGACCGTGACACCATCGATCGACGATGGGGGCAGCGGTGCGGGTACCGGAGACAGCATCCGACCGATCCTGCCGTGTTGCGTGCTACTTGAGCAGGCCGGCTGAGCGCGCGGCGACCTCG
>Ga0105044_10008199_pt1 | contig 14360 bp, 12 predicted proteins | sample MAT01_FD_78092 | JGI IMG/M metagenome (GOLD analysis project Ga0105044, IMG submission 78092) | Freshwater microbial communities from Lake Fryxell liftoff mats and glacier meltwater in Antarctica - MAT-01 | ecosystem: Environmental > Aquatic > Freshwater > Ice > Liftoff microbial mat | place...
AAAGATTTTTCACTGAATGAAAAAAGATGTTTAAAACTCTGGTACGCGGGAATCGTAATCTCATTAAGGCGATGAACCGCAATCTGCTTCTCAACATCATTCGCCGCGAAGGGCATCTCTCGCGCACACAGCTTACAGAGGTGTCGGGCTTGAGCACAGGCGCTGTGTCGCAGATCGTAACGGATCTGATCGACAAAAAGTGGCTGCTCGAAACAGGCGAAAGCGAATCAACGGGCGGACGCCGCCAAACGCTGCTGCGCCTCAATCCCCATGCAGGCTATGCCGTTGGCGTCAAACTTATGGAAGATCGCGCTGTCTGTGCGGTGACGGATTTTGAAGGGCGCGTGCTGCATTATGGGACGTATGGCAGCGATTTGTATCGCATCAGCCGCCACACATCCCCCGAAACCACCGCCGAATCCATCGCGAATCTCGTACATGATGTGGTGCAGACCAGCGGTCTGGCCCCCTCCAACGTGCTCGGTGTGGGCATCGGGTTGGCGGGCGTCATCAATCCGCACGAAGGCATCGTGCATTACTCGCCGTACTCGGGGTGGCATGATGTCCCGCTGGCGGCGCTCGTGCAAAAACATCTTGGGCTGCCCATCTACGTTGAAAATGACGTGAATACTCTCACTTTGAGCGAATATCTCTTTGGCGCAGGTCGCCATCATCCCAATTTTGTGGTGTTCACCGTTGGGCGCGGCGTCGGCATGGGCATGATGCTTGAGGGGCAGTTGTATCAGGGCGCACAGGGGGGAGCGGGTGAAATCGGCCATATCACCCTCAATCTGAGCCAGAGCCGCCTTGCAGTAGATGCTGGAACGCTGGAAGAAAATGCCTCTGATCCGATGGTCATTCGCACCGTCTTCCCGGAGACAGCCTCCACGCGCACGCTGGCCGATGTGATTGCGCTGGCAAATGCGGGCGACAAGCGTGCTCGCAATGCGCTGGCGGCCAGCGGGGAGTACCTGGGTGTGGGGCTGGCGACCATCATCAATCTACTGTGTCCGCCGCTGATCATCGTGAGTGGAGAAGGGGTTGTGGTGGGCGAACATCGCTTACAGCCGATGATGGAAGCCATGCGGCGCTACACCTTCAATGGGCTGCTGGATCGTACACAGGTCATCATTGAGCCAACCGACGATCAGGCATGGGCGCGGGGTGCAGCCAGTCTCGTCATCAGCAAGGTGTTTGAATCGCCCCTGATTGAAGCGCAGGCGCATGGATAAGACGCTTTTTTTTCACAAAGTTATTTCACTGAATGAAAGAAGTTTGGAATGATTGGTCAGCACGGCGCACAAAAATGGACATGGGTTTTCTTCTTTCTCGCGCCAAGCCTGATCGGGATGCTGCTGTTCATTGTGTATCCCATCGTCTCATCCTTTGGGCTGGCCTTTCACGACTGGAATATGCTGTCTGCTCCCAAATTTATCGGCCTGGACAATTTTAAAGAACTGTTGGCTGACGCGGATTTCTGGCGGGCCATGCGCTACACCCTGAGCTTCATTGTGCTGTATGTGCCTGCGGTCTTCGTCCTGGGGCTGGCACTGGCGCTCTTTCTCAATCAAAAATTGCGCGGCATCGTGGTTGTACGCACGGCGACATTTTTGCCCGTTGTGGCGTCGTGGGTGGTGGTGTCGCTGATCTGGAAATGGATTTTCAATCCGCAGTATGGCCTCGTCAACTATGGCCTCAAGCTCGTGGGCATCACAGGGCCAGCTTGGTTGTTCGATCCGCAAACGGCGCTGTATGCGATGGTCATCACGAGCATCTGGAAAGATGTGGGCTACATCGCGCTGCTGTATCTGGGCGGCCTGCAAGCCATCTCCGAAACCTATTACGAGGCGGCCCGTATCGATGGAGCCAACCGCTGGCAGTCGATGCGCTCGATCACACTGCCGCTGCTCAGTTCGACGATGTTTTTTGTCGCTATCACACTGCTCATTAACTATTTTCAGATTTTCGATCAGGTGTGGCTCATGCCCATGCGTGACAGCGCGGCAGATCGCCAGCTTGAAGTGATCGTGACGGAAGTCGTGAAAAATGCCTTCAGCTACAGCCGCATGGGCTACGCTTCGGCGATGTCGTGGGTGCTGTTCGTGCTGATCTTCATCATCACTTTTGTTCAACTGCGCTTACAGAAACGGTGGGTATACTATGAGGTCGATTAATGCCCTCGCGCCGTCTTCCTCCTCTCGCGTGCCTGCCGTGTCGCTGCCTGTGCGCCGCTTGCCGCGTGCGCTGCCCGCCGTGATCGTCATGATCGTGCTGGTGGCGATTATGGTGCTGCCGTTCCTGTGGATGTTCAGCACATCACTTAAGGCGCAGCAGTACATCCTGGAAATGCCGCCGCGCCTGATCCCCAATCCGCTCACCCTGGAGAGCTACACTGGGCTGGCCGAGCGCATCGATCTGGCACGCACCTTCTATAACAGCGTGTTCGTCGGCATCGTTGGCACGATAGGGCAGATTTTCGTCTCATCGATGGCGGCGTTTGCCTTTGCGCGGATGCAGTGGCGGGGCCGCGATACGGTGTTCGTGATGTATCTGGCGACGATGATGATTCCGTCAGTGGTGCTGGTCATCCCGCAGTTTATCCTCATTCGCTCCCTGGGCTGGATGAACAGCTATGCCGCCCTCATCGTGCCTGCATTGTTTAGCGCCTTCGGCACATTTCTGCTGCGCCAATCCTTCCTCGGCCTGCCCAAAGATTTTGAAGAGGCAGCAGTGGTGGATGGAGCCAGCCCGTTCACGATCTTCTGGCAAATTGTGCTCCCCCTCTCGCAGCCTGCGCTGGCGACCCTGGCGGTCTTCAGCTTCATGGGACTGTGGAATTCCTACCTGTGGCCGCTGTTTGTGGCGCGACAGGCGGCTGTTCAGACGCTTCCGGTGGCTCTTGCCACATTGCAAGCTGGCCCGCGTGCCTTGACCGAGTGGAATATGGTCATGGCAGGGGCCGTTATCACGGTGCTGCCCATCCTCCTTCTATATATGCTGGCGCAGCGCTGGTTTGTCCGCGGAGTGGTCTCCAGCGGCATCAAGGGTTAGGTTTCGTCAAGCGACGGAATGCGCTTGTTTTAATGTTCTGTGTCTCTTTTGAAAGGTTGTTTGAATGTTTCGCAAAACGATGTTCCTTGTCATGCTCCTGGCTCTGGCGGCGGTCTTCTCGCCCGCTGCGGCGCAGGATGTCACCACCATTCGCTATTTCACCTTTTCAGCGGCTCCCGATCATCTGAAAGATTTGGACACGATCATTGCTGACTTCAAAGCGAAGAATCCCAAGATTGATGTCGTCGTGGAGAATGCCCCCTTTGCTGATTATTTCACATTGCTCCAGGCCGGTGTTGCCAGCGGCGATGCGCCGGATGTGTTTGAATTGAACTATGAAAACTTCGTGACCTATGCCGCCAACAATACGCTGCTCGATATTTCGAGCATGGTGAGCAAGGATGCGCCGTTCTACCCCAAAGCGCTTGAAGCGTTCAGCTACGAAGGCAAGCAATTGGCGCTGCCTGAATCGTTCTCGGATGTGCTGTTGTTCTACAATGCCGACCTGTTCGATAAGGCCAAGCTTGAATACCCGACGAACACATGGACATGGGATGATGCTGTCAAGGCGGCCAAAGCCATCCGCGCTCTGGACAAGGATACCTGGGGCATCTACTCGCCCGTTCAATTCTGGGAGTTCTACAAGAAGGCCGCCCAGAATGGTGACTGCGAATTCCTGAATGCCGACAAGACCGAATCAACCATCAACTCGCCTGCCTGCGTCGCCACGCTGGAATGGATGGTCAGCCTGATGAAGGATGGCTTGATGCCAACTGCTGCTGATCTGTCGGGTGTGTCGGACACCGAATTGTTTGCCAGTGGCAAGCTGGGCCTGTACGTGACGGGCATCTGGCAGTTTGCCGCCTTCAAGGATGTGCCGTTCAAATGGGATATCCAGATTGAGCCGATGATGAAAAATCATGGTCATCATTTCTTCGCCAACGGTGTCGCAGTATCGGCCACGACCAAGAATCCCGAAGCGGCTGCGGCCTGGGCTGAATTCCTGACGACGAGCGAAATCGCCGCGACGGTGCGTGTTGAGACAGGTTGGGAACTGCCCGCCCTGAACAAGCCCGAATACTTTGATGCCTATCTTAAGCAGACCCCGCCCGCCAATCGTGCGGCTGTGTTTGAGGCGCTGGAAAGCCCAGTGACACCGCCCGTTATCGTGCGCCAGAGCGAAATGCAGGATGCGGTGAACGCCCAGCTCACCCGCGTGGTCGATGGCGAAGCCACGGCCCAGGAAGCGCTGGATCAGGCCAAGACTGAGATTGACGTGCTGTTGAAGTAGTACCCTCACCCCGACTCAGAGGATTGTAGGGGCGACCTATAGGTCGCCCCAATCCATATGTATTGTGCGATTTAATCGGGCGACCCATGGGTCGCCCCTACACATCACCATTGCAATGCGATGGTGTTTACGGGACATACTCATCATGTCGATTCTTCATCACCCTCTCGGCCAGGAACACCCTTACGAACAACTCCCTGAAGAACGTTTTCCGCGTCACCCGCTGGCCGATGAGCCGTTCACCATCGGCATTGTGATTCGTCCGCTCGGTGCAGCGCAGCAGGTCATCGTCCATCAGCAGATTGATGGTGTGACGCAGACCCCTGTTGAGGCCGTCCTGATGAGCGATTGGCAGGCACAGCAGGAGGAAGGCGTCGGCGCGGAATTTTTAGAGCGCCTTGTGCGGATTGAGCAGGATGTGTGGCAGGCTCCGCTCATCGCGCCGCCCGCAGGCCAGACCTTGACCTACTGGATTGAGGCAGGCGGCGAACGCAGCGAGGTATTTACGCTGCAAGGGGAGGCGTGGCACAGCGGCGGCGGATGGTCTGCCGAGGGCAATACGCTGACATTTGGGGCCGCGCTCTCAGGCCGCGACACACTTCCAGGGATGCCCGCGATTCTCGATGTGGAATGGCTCGGCACGCAACGCATTCGTATTACATGTAATGCCTCGGCTGATGAGCGCTTTTTTGGGCTGGGCGAACGCTTCAATGCCCTCGATCAGCGCGGCCATATCATGGATATCCGCGTCTATGAGCAGTACAAAAACCAGGGTGAGCGCACATATATGCCGATTCCCTTTTTGCTCTCCTCAGCAGGCTATGGCCTCTACGTCCAGAGCAGCCGCTGGATGCAGTTTGATCTGGCCGCAACACATGCAGATCGCTGGACGCTTGAGGCCGATCTTGGCCCCGATGGAGTGCTGCCGCTGACATGGTTTACGGGCGCTGATCCGATTACCCTCATCGGCCAGTTTGCCACCCAGACCGGGCCTGTGGTGCTGCCGCCGCAGTGGGCGTTCGGGCTGTGGATGAGCGGCAACGAGTGGAATTCGCAGGCGAAGATTGAACAGGAGGTGCGAGCCTCCTTCGAGCATGGCATCACGCCTGCGGTCATCGTGATTGAGGCGTGGAGCGATGAGACGACGTTCTATATCTGGAATGACGCCCAGTATACGCCGCGCCCCGGCTCTGATGGGCCGCGCTATAGCGATTTCACCTTTCCGCCCGATGGCAAATGGACTGACCCCAAAGGCATGATCGATTGGCTGCATGAACAGAGCATCAAAATTCTGCTCTGGCAGATTCCCGTCATGAAGATTCTGGAACAGCCCCATGCACAGCATGAAGCGGATCGCGCCTATTTTGAGCAGCAGGGCTACGGCGTCAAACATGCCGATGGTTCGCTGCACACAGTCCGCCCGTTCTGGTTTCGCGGCGGCTATTTGTGGGATGTGACCAATCTTGCCGCCCGCGATTGGTGGCTGAACAAACGCGCCTATCTGCTCGATGAGATGGGCATTGATGGCTTCAAGACCGATGGTGGTGAGCATCTGTGGGGGACGGATGTGCGCTTTGCCGATGGGCGCGGTGGCGATGAGGTGTGGAACGAATATCCGCGCCATTACACCGAAGCCTACTACAATTTCGCCAATCGCAAACGCGAGGCCGTGACGTTCAGCCGCGCCGGATTTATCGGCTCACAGCGCTCACCGCTGCATTGGGCCGGCGATGAAAATTCGACCTGGGAGGCATTCCAGCATTCGATTCTGGCGGGCTTGTCGGCGGGGATATCGGGCATTCCGTTCTGGGGCTTCGATTTTGGCGGCTTCAGCGGCCCGCTGCCCTCGGCGGAGTTGTATTTGCGGGCAGCAGCGATGGCGACCTTCTGTCCGGTCATGCAGTATCACTCGGAGTATAACGCGCATCGTCAGCCGAGCCATGACCGCACGCCCTGGAATATCCAGGATCGCACAGGCGATGAGCACGTGCTGCCCCTGTTTCGCTTTTTTGCCTCGGTGCGCCAGAAATTGATGCCGTATATCTGGCGTGAGGCGCAGCACAGCGCCGCAACGGGCGAACCCTTCATGCGGGCGCTCAAGCTGACGGAGGCGCGTGCTTCAGACTATCAATATTTCTTTGGGCGCGATCTGCTGGTCTGCCCGATTGTGGAGGCGGATGTGACCGTGTGGCGCGGTTATCTGCCTGCGGGCCGCTGGACGAGCCTGTGGGATGACACGGTATATGAAGGCGGACAGGATGTTGAGATGGATGCGCCGCTGGATCGTATCCCCGTGTTTGTGCGTGACGGGGCTGATCTTGGTGTGCTAGAGGCATTCAGTTAGGGATGCTGAAAATCTGTTTTGGGCGCAGCACGCTGGTGTCGGTTTCGTTTCAATTTGAGGTGGGATTGGCGTAGGGGCGCAGCATGCTGCGCCCCTACAAAAACGCTGTGACCCGTTGCGAACCTATCGCATAGAGCAAAAATCCCGACCACGTTATCGTGTACACCGACCTGCACGCTGCGCCCCTACACGTATTTATGCGCGTCATCGTAGGGACAAGGCCCGCCTTGTCCGCTATAAATCCACGTCATTTGCGGCGCATGACATTTTGCGTTAGATTTTCTGGTTGAGAGTCCCATTTTTTGAGTGGATATTGCTCCTATTTTGTTTAACCCGTTTTTACACGTTATCAGGAGAATTGTTATGCGTCGTTTGTTCGTGATCCTCATGGTTGCTATGCTGTCCGTTGTGGGCGTTGGGGCGCTGGTTGCCCAGGACGCGCCTACTGTTGCTGTCATCACCCCGTATCTGTCGCAGCCAGGGACGCAGTTCGTCGTCGAGGGCTTCAAGGCGGCGGCTGAGGCCAAAGGCTGGACGGTCAATGTCATCGATACCGCTGGCGATGTGGCCGCTGTCATCAGCCGCATCGAAGATGTCGTCAATCAGGGCGTGGATGCCATCGTCATCAATGTCGATCCGGCCCAAGTTGAAGCGGGTTTGCAGGTTGCGTCCGATGCGAAGATTCCGGTCTTCGGCATGGATGCTGGATCTCACCCGCTGCTCATGACCAACGTCACCAGCAACGGCTACGCAATGGCCGCCGAGACATCCACCTATGTTGTGGATCGTCTGAATGGCAAGGGCGGCGTCGTGATGTTCATCTTCGATGCTTTCCCGCCTGTGCAGAAGCGCGGCGTCATTGCCAACGCGATCTTCGCCAACAACCCCGATATCACTGTCATTGATCGCATTACACCGGATGTGACCGACGGCGGCATTGCTGACTCGCGCACCCAGATGGAAGCCATTCTTGCCGCCAATCCCGAACCCGGCAGTATCTCGGCGGTGTGGGCGGCGTGGGATCAGCCGGCTCTGGGCGCACTCCAGGCGATTGAAGCCGCCGGACGCGAAAAAGAGGGCATCATTATCGTCGGCATCGACGCGAATCCCCAGGCGCTGGATGCAATTGCCGCTGGTGGCAGCTTCTCGGCGTCCGTCGCGCAGGATTTCGCGGGCATTGGCGCAAAGACCGCCGATGCTGTGGGCCGTGTGCTGGCAGGCGAGACGATCAATCAGGCCGTGATCTACGTGCCGACAGTGCTCGTCACCTCAGCGAATGTCGCGGATTTCATCAAGAAATAAGCGCGGTTTCAATTTGAGAAGGCATTGGCGTAGGGACACGGCCTGCCGTGTCCACACATCGGACGAGGCGGGCCTCGTCCCTACACACAAGATGCCAAAATCAGGGCGCAGCCTGCTGCTCCCATACACATCTCTCACATCATAGAGTAGGGCGTCACCTGATGCCCTGCTGTCAGTCCATGTTTGAAAAGATCGTTCGATGATCCAACCTTTGTTATCTCTGCGCGGCACAAGCAAATCTTATGCTGGCAGCCCGGCCCTGATCGATGCGGCGCTCGACCTGCTGCCCGGCGAAGTTCACGGCTTGATGGGCGAAAATGGCGCGGGCAAGAGCACGCTCATCAAGATTCTGGCGGGCATTGTCGCGCCCGACAGCGCTCAGATCATGGTGCGCGGCCAAACGGTGAGTATTCACAGCCCGTCGGATTCGTTCGCGGCGGGCCTGCGCTTCATTCATCAGGAATTGGCGGTTGTGCCGAGTTTATCGGCGGCGGAAAACATTTTTCTGGGACGCCCGACGCCACGTCGTGCTGGACTGCTCATCGATTGGCGGCGGCTGAACAGGGACGCACGGGCCGCGCTTGATGTCCTGGGCATCACCCACATTGACCCGCGTATCGGCATTGGACAGTTGAGCATTGGCGACCAGATGCTCGTCAAGATCGCGGCGGCCTTCCTCGTCACGGAAGAGACTCCGACAAATGCTGCCCGTATCATCATCATGGATGAGCCAACCGCCGCGCTGACCGATGATGAGTCGGCGCGTCTGTTCCGCGTGATCTGCACACTGCGCGACCAGGGCGGGGCGGTGCTGTATGTGTCGCATCGCATGGATGAAATCTTTGATATCTGTAATCGCGTGACGGTGATGCGCGATGGGCGGGTGATTGCTTCACTGCCTATTCAGGAGACCAATACGGCGGATTTGATTGCTCGCATGACGGGCCGCCAGCTTGATGCGCTCTATCCCCCCAAAGACCCCCTCATCGACAATGCCTCGGTGATTCTGTCCGCCAACAACCTGACAACAGAGCGCGTTGCGGGAATCACGTTCGAGCTGCGGGCGGGCGAAATTCTGGGCATTGCCGGGTTGATGGGCGCGGGCAAAAGTGAAGTGTTGCGGGCGCTGGTCGGGGCTGACCGCCGTTTGAGCGGCGTGATGCATCTGGATGGGCGGCGCATCGGGCGCGGATCGCTGGCAAAATCATGGCGAGAGGGAATCGCCTATATTCCTGAAGAACGCCGCGCACAGGGCCTCATGCTCTCGCGCAGCATCCGTGACAATATTACGCTGCCACACCTGGGCGCGATGAGTCGCGGCGGCATCTTCGTCAATCGCGCCCGCGAACGACGGGCTGTCGATCATCTAGGCCAGGTCGTGCGCTTGAAGTCGCAGGGCGCGGCTCAGATTATTCGTGAGTTGAGCGGCGGCAACCAGCAAAAGGCCCTGTTTGCGCGGGCGCTGGCCGCAGAAGGTGAAGACGCGGCGGGCGGACTGCGCGTCATGCTGCTGGACGAACCGACACGCGGCGTTGATATTGGCGCGAAGGCCGATATTTATACGCTGCTGCGCGAGATGGCGGCGCGAGGCATTGGCATTGCGCTGGCCTCGTCTGATCTGGGCGAACTGATTGGCGTATGTAACCGCGTGATCGTGGTGCGGGCAGGCCACCAGACGGAAAGTCTCGACTCTGCCAACCTCACCCAGGAACGACTGCTGACTGCCTGCTATGGCACGAATGAGGAGCACAGCGCGTGACAACTACCATCACTCCCCCCGCTCCCACAAAGCGGCCTAATAGCCTGGGACGACTGCTGCGGACATCCGGCACGCTGATCGGCTTTCTGGCCGTGATCCTGTATTTCTGGGTCAAAATTCCCAATACATTTATGACTCTGCCCAACTGGTTGAATATCAGCCAGCAGGTGAGCATGTTGGCGGTCATCGCCTTCACCATGACGATTGTGATGGTCATGGGCGATTATGACCTGAGCGTTGGCTCAATGGCGTCGCTGGCAGGCGTGACAGCGGCCTTCGTCTTCAAGCAGAATCACGGCTCGGTTGAAAGTACGGCGCTGGGGGTGATGGCGGCCCTCATCGTCGGGCTGGTGGGCGGGCTGATCAACGGTGTGTTGGTCAGCCTTGTCGGGATCGCGCCGTTTGTGGCGACGCTTGGCACGCTGACGATCTTCAGCGGGACAGCCTTTCTCGTCAGCGGCGGCGCAACCATCTTCGGGCGCGATATTCCGACGCCGTTCAGCAGCTTTGCACGCGGTGGCATCCCGGTGGGCATGATTGGTGAACGTCCGCTCCTGTTCCCCAACCTGACGCTCCTAGCGCTGATCGTGCTCGTCATCGTGTGGGTTGTGCTGGAGCAGACGAGCTATGGGCGGCGCTTGTATGCCATTGGTGGCAACAGCGAGGCGGCCCGTTTCAGCGGCGTGCGGGTGCGGACGCTGCGCCTGAGCGCCTTTTTGCTGACGGGCCTGGGCGCGGCCATCGGCGGATTGATGTATGCCAGCCGCGTCTCGTCGGCCAACCCGATTCAGGGCGCGGGGCTGATGCTGGATGCTATCGCCGCCGTTTTCCTGGGCATGACGATGAGCGAAGAGGGCGAACCGCATGTGCTGGGGACGCTGGTCGGCGTGCTGATTTTGGGTGTGCTGGACAATGGGCTGACACAACTTAAAGTCGACAGTTATGTGCGTGAAGTTTTGATCGGCGTGATTATCATCGCTGCCGTTACGTCCAGCAGCCTCAGCCGTCGGAGGCGGTAATTATGCCCGCAAAAAATCATCTGCTCGCCACATTACAGGATACTCGTGCCGCCGGGCGCATCGCCTTGTGCGGCTATTTTCTCGCGGGCTACCCGACGCCGGAAGCCTTCTATCGGGTTGTACGCGCAGCCCAGGCGCTCGATGTGATCGAATATGGCATCCCCGCCGACAATCCGACGATGGATGGAGCAGTCATCAGCGAGGCTCATGCTGTCGTCACCGATCAGCGCGGCATTGGCGCGGAAACAGCGCTGGCCTTGATTGGTGGCCTGCGTGATCTGCGTGTGCCGCGCTTCGTCATGACCTATTCGCGGGTTGGGCGCGAGTTGGACGGCTTTTTGCGCCTGTGCATCATGAACGGCTTGCATGGGATGCTGGCTCCCGATATGGACGAGGATGAACTGCGCTTTCTGGCGACGATCATGCGGGCGCTCGATCTGGCTGTTGTGACGCTGGTCGATGCCCGCGCTGATGATGCTGTGCTGGAGCGTCAGGTGCGGCTTGGGGATGTGGTTTATCTGAAAGCCGCGCCGGGGCGGACTGGAACGGCGGCAGAGATCGATGGAGCGCTGCACGGTGTCATCGAATCAGCGATTCGGCGCGTGCGTGCGCTGCGGCCTGAGATGCCGATTGCGGTGGGCATTGGCATCCAGCGGCCGGATCAGGTGGCGGCGCTGGCAAAACTAGGCGTGGATATGGCCGTGATTGGAACCAAGCTGGTCGAACGCGCCGCCGAAGGTGAACAGGCCGTGCAAGAGTATGTCAGCGCGATGCGAGAGGCAGGCAGTCGATGACTATTTTTATGGCGCTCGACATTGGTACGACGGGGACGAAAGCTGTGCTCATTGATGACCAGCTCAACGTCCTGGAAAGCGCCTACGCGAGTTATGACACGCACAGTGCCAGCGGCGGCATCGTTGAGCAGCAGGCCGATGATTGGTGGCGGGCGGTGCAAAAGGTGGCGCGGGCCATTGATGGATCGCGGGCAGAAGGCATCGTGCTCACCGGGCAGATGCAGGACGTGATTCTGCTTGACAGCGCAGGCGAACTTGTGCGCCCGGTCATCCTGTACAGCGACAGCCGTGCCGCCGAAGAAGCGGTATGGGTCAATGCACAGATCGGGACGGAACAGTTGGCGGCTCTGACGGGCTACGATCAGGAGGCGGGCAGTCTGCTGGCAAAGCTGCGCTGGCTCCAGCAGCATGAGCCGAACGCGCTGGAAAAATCCGCTCATCTGCTCATCGGCGCGGCGGATGTCATCGCCTATCGTCTGACGGGCCAGTGTGTGACCGATATGACAACAGCGGCCACCAGCGGATTGGTCGATTTGAATTCGCGGCATTGGCTGGCCGATGACCTGATGATTTCTCTTGGTTTGACCTCTGTGCAGCGCCTCCTGCCGCGCCTTGTCCCCGGTGGCGCGAATATCGGCACAGTCACGGCGGCGGGCGCGGCCCTGATCGGCGCTGCACCCGATATTCCTGTCTATCTCGGCCCTGGTGATGCAGGCGCGGCCTCGTTGGGCATGGGCGGCGGGATGCCGGGATATCCCTATGCCTATATAGGAACCAGCGGTTGGATCGCGTTCACCTCGGCCCTGCGCGGCGACCCTGCACGCGGTGTGTGGACGCTGCCGCACCCGCAGTCTGATCTGTGGATTGGCATAGCGCCGCTGCTCACGGCGGGCGGCGGCTTCGACTGGATGCGAGGTATTGTTGGGTCGCCGGATGTTGCTACGCTGATTGACCATGCCATTGGCGGCGATCATGCCCACAGCCGCCTCATCTATCTGCCCTATTTGAACGGCGAACGCTCCCCGATTAAAGATGCCGCAGCACGCGGGGCCTTCATTGGCTTGACGGCACAGCATACGGCGGATGATCTGGCTTACGCTGTGCTTGAAGGTACGGCGTTCGCCTTTCGTCATGCGCTGGAGGCATTGGTACCAGATACGGCGCTGCAAGGACTGGCGCTCACGGGCGGTGGCGCACGCTCCCCTGGTTGGAATCAGCTACTGGCGGACGTCATCGGCCTGCCGACCCACGAAGCGGCTGACCCCGAACACACGACTGTGCGTGGCGCAGTGGCGGCGGCGCAGGGGCGTTGGGATGTGCAACCGCGCATCGCCGCCTCTTACACGCCAAATATGACCGCACATCCCCATCATTCGCGGCGCTATGCCTGGTTCCGCGAGGCGTATCCGGCGCTGCGCGGCCTGTTTCATGCGCTGCGCTGACACCCTCTCCCAAAGGGAATTTGGCGGCGGGCACGATACATCGTGCCCAAACCCACAATCCTCACGCGGGTCTATGCGCTGGCCTTGCCGCAGCAGCGCTTGTATTTCAGGCCGCTGCCGCAGGGGCACGGATCATTGCGCCCAATTTTTGACCCCTTACGCACCAGTTGCCCGCTGTCACGCCTCAACAGTTTGGAGGTTTCCACACGTCGAAATGATGACCATGTTTCCATCTCTGCGATGGTGTTTGTGATGGGTTGATTTTGGCGATCAGCCTGGAGCGTCTTCATCGCCGCCGCCAGACCATTCTTGATCGTCTCATTCACGATCTTAAGATTGATCACCATCTCATCAACGAGCTTCTCTTTAAAGGCTCGTTTGATCTCGGCGTAGACCAGATCGGGGTATAAATCGTTACTCTCATTGATCAACGAGGCGCATATAAACTCATCTTTATGCCGCGTGTTCTGATGTAATTGTGCCTTAAAATACGCCAGAATCTCCTCACGCGATTTGACGCCCTGCGCCACCAGCACCACCAGACTCCGCAGCGCCGCGCTGCGAACGAATTCATCCACTTGGATATTTTCGGCCAGCGCCTTGATCGGCTCGATATCACCGCCGCAAATGGCGGCCAACATTCTGGGAAGGTCTTCGGTAATGATATTGCCTGTGAGTTCAAAGACCTCATCCCCAGGAATCGAAAACAGTTTGATGAACAGCGGATAGGCACGTTCTTCACGAAACTGGGCCAGGAGGTAAAGGGTATACATGTGTGCCATGTACTGCGGGTCGTCTAACACGGCATCGGGGTGACTGGCCGTATACTCTAGGACAGTCAATAATTCCGGGATGGCCCTGTCAGGATTGGCAATGGCCGCTTCTAACGTCTGACGGGGCAGCGTCGGCCCTTTGTAATACTCCAACATTTTGAGAAATGTCAGTGTTGGATGAACCGTGATCTGAGGCATGTCTCTATCCTTTTCACTCAATGGGAGCGATGATATTTATCACCTGAGCTACTCTTCGGCTGACTTACCGTCTTCTTCATCTCCATCACGATCCGATTTTTCGGCAAATTCATCTTCATCACTCTCAAACTCCTCGTCTTCATCCCACTCGCTGTATCGGTACTGTTTGGGAGCTTTGCCGTACTCCTCCAACACGCGGGATTTTTTCACGATACGCGCTGGGTCAACGGCTTCGAGCAGCACATCAAATTTCCAGTTGTCGCCAAAAGTAACTACTCAGGCTGGTTTTTAGGCATCACTTCATCCTTTGTTAACTCTTGTGCTTGATTATCTGGTCAATAATTTAGGTCAATGGAAAACATGGAGAGATATTTATTATTTAATACC
>Ga0105044_10008200_pt1 | contig 14359 bp, 12 predicted proteins | sample MAT01_FD_78092 | JGI IMG/M metagenome (GOLD analysis project Ga0105044, IMG submission 78092) | Freshwater microbial communities from Lake Fryxell liftoff mats and glacier meltwater in Antarctica - MAT-01 | ecosystem: Environmental > Aquatic > Freshwater > Ice > Liftoff microbial mat | place...
GGTTCGTCTTCGGCGAACAGGGCGGTGGGCATCCGCTACCCCGCGACGTCCGATGGAATGGCCAGCGTGGCACGCGTGCCGCCCTGGGCCATGGCGTCAAGGACAAAGCGACCACGTATCCCGTAGAGAGCGGCCAGACGCTCACGGCGTTCTCGACCAGCGAAAGCAGCATGTTGGGCGGCAGCGTGTGCTGTTCAAACGCCGGCGGGATGGCGATGGCGAAATCAATCCGTGCGCCGAGTCGCATCTGCAGGATGTTGAGGTAGGCACGGGCCAGATGGACTTCTTTGCCCAGGGTCGTGGATGAGGCGCGAAGATGCGGCAGCGCGGCGCGATACGCCGCCACCGGCGGGTGCAAAGCCGGACCGAACCTACAGCCGCCCGACCAGCGCAGCGATGCGGTCCACCGCCTCCGTGCACGCCTGCTGCGAGGCCACCAGTGCCACGCGGATCCGGCCGCGTCCCGGATTGGTGCCGTGCGCGTCGCGGGCCACGTAGCTGCCCGGAAGTACCGAGACGTTTTCCTCCGCCAGCAGCAGCCGGGTGAATTCCGCGTCGTCAATGGGTGTGGCTGCCCACAAATAAAAGGCCGCCTCCGGCATCGTGCATGGCAGCACAGCGTTCAACCTTGGCTGCAGTGCCGAGAACTTCTGCGCATACAGCACGCGATTCGCGCGCACATGCTCTTCGTCGTTCCATGCCGCGATACTGGCTGCGGCCACCATGCCCGACATCGCGCTGCCATGATAAGTACGGTACAGGAGGAAGGCCTTGACCAGTGCGGCGTCGCCGGCCACGTAGCCGGAACGCAGGCCCGGCGCATTGGAACGCTTCGAGAGGCTGCCGAAGACCAGCAGGCGTGGATAGCGGTCGCGGCCCAGTGCCTGCGCCGCGGCCAGCGCGCCCAACGGCGGTTGAGCTTCGTCGAAATGGATCTCGGAGTAGCACTCGTCTGACGCGATCACGAACCCATGGCGGTCGGAAAGGTCGAAGAGTGCGCGCCAGTCGTCCAGCGTCACCACCCGGCCCGTCGGATTATCCGGCGTGCACACGAAAAGCAACTGCGTACGGGCCAGCACCTCGGGCGGAATGCCGCGCCAGTCATGCGCGAATCCGGCCGCCGGATCGGCGTTGACACACCACGTCTGCGCCCCCGCCAGCAAGGCGGCCCCTTCGTAGATCTGATAGAACGGGTTCGGCGTGATGACCGTGGCGCCTGCGCGGCTGCCGTCGAGCATCGTCTGCGCGAACGCGAAGAGGGCCTCCCGGCTGCCCAGCACCGGTAACACCTGTGTAGCCGGATCAAGTGCGCGCAGGCCGTGACGGCGCACCAACCATCCGGCGATCGCCTCGCGCAGGGCGGGCGGACCGATCGTCGTGGGATAATTGGACAATGCGTCCGCGCCGCGTGCCAGTGCTTGGATGATGAGTGCTGGCGTGGCATGTTTCGGTTCGCCGATCGACAGGTTGATCGGCGCTTTGCCAGCCGGCGGTTCGATGCCCGCTGTCAACGCGCGCAGTTTCTCGAAAGGATAGGGTTGCAGCGATGCCAGTCGGGGATTCACGCGCCAGTTCCAGGTTCAGGGCCCGCAAGTATAGCGATGGCGTAACCAGCGCCAATCGAGGCACCTGCGGATGACCAACGGCTGGCCGAACCGGATGGCGGCGGCGAGTGCATTGCTGCTGGCAATGCTCGCGGGTGCCTTCACCATCGCCAGCCTGGGCTGGCGCGCACTGGGGCCGGCGCCGGTACCTGCGGCCCCGGCCGCCGTGCTTGAGCCTCTGCCAACCATCCTCGCGTCGGGACTGTGGAGCGGGGCTGCGACGGCGGAGACCGTACCCGCCGACACGACCGCCCGCGTGGCCACGGATGTTCGTTTGCTGGGTGTCGTGGCCGAACGCAATGGCGCCGGTTACGCATTGTTTCGCCTGCCTGACGGACCGCGCTTCGTCGGTCGCGGGCAGGACGTGACTGATGGCCTGCGGCTGGTGGAGGTACGCCCGGACGGAGTCACGCTCCTCGATCGCGGCAGCGAACGCACGATGCAACTGCGCGCCGATGCACGACCGCCGGTGCCACCTGCGCCCGCCACAGTTGCCGCCGCTATCACGCCGGTGGGCGCCAAGGTTGCGGCCATGCGCAATCCCGCCTGCGCACCGCCGGCCGGTTTCAAAGGGGCGGTGCTGCGGCTCAACGCGGAATTGTTCCAGGGCATCGTGTCCAAGCCGGAGAGCTGGACCGCGCTGGTCACGCCCGACCGCGGTGCGCTGGTCGTGCGCGACGACAGTGGCTTCATCGCCATGCTGGCCATGAAACGACAGGATCGACTGGAACAGGCCAACGGCATTGCACTGGCTGCCCCCGAGGACATTGTCGGCGCCGTATTGAAGCCTCTGGCAGGCCAACAGGCGGTCAGGATCACCGGCACGCGCGATGGTGCGCCGCGCGAGTGGCTACTGTTGAATGCGGGGACGTGTCCCGCATGAGCATCCGCTTGACCCCCCTGCGCGCTGCCTGACTAACGGCTGCGTTCAGGCAACCAGTCGAGCAATTCCAGCGGTTGGCCGAGCACACCGGTGGCCGGCCAACGCGCCAGATCGCCCGCCGTCCCCACATAGCCGTATGCCGCCGCCAGCGTGGGCATGCCCGCCGCGATTCCGGCCTCGATGTCGCGCAGGTCATCCCCGATGTAGACGCACTGCTGTGGCGCGCAGTCGAGTGCTGCGGCAGCGTGCAGCAGAGGCGCCGGATGCGGCTTGGCGTGCGGTGTGGTGTCACCTGACACGATGACCCCCGCGCGCGTGGCGAGACCCAGCGCCGTGGTGACCGGCCCCGTGAAACGCGCATGCTTGTTGGTGACGATGCCCCACTTGAAGCCATGTCGCGTGAGGTGGTGCAGCACGTCGTCGACACCGGCAAACAGATGCGTGGTCACGGCAAGCTGCGCCGCGTAGTGGCCGAGAAACGCTTCACGCAATGCGGGATAACGCGGATCCTCAGGCGTGACGTTCATGCCTGCGTGCAGCATGCCGCGGGCACCTGAGGACGCGTGTTCACGTACCTGCGCCACCGGTACGGGGGGCAGCCCGGCTTCCGCGCGCACGCTATTGAGAGCCCCAGCGAGATCGCCGGCGGAATCCGCCAGCGTGCCGTCGAGATCGAACAGCACCGCGCTGATGGGTAGTCGCCGCGCGGCGCCGTCAGCCGGCACGGTTCGGGAGGCGGAAGGCCGCAATGTAGTTGACCGACGTGTCGGGTTCGAGGCGATAAATCTTGGTCAACGGGTTGTAGGTCATCCCGATCATCGCGGTGAGGTCGAGACCGGCACGGCGGGCAAACCCGGCAAGCTCGGCGGGCCGAATAAAGCGCGTCCAGTCGTGCGTGCCGCGCGGCAGCAGGCGCAGCACATACTCCGCCCCAAGAATGGCGAACACATAGGACTTGGGATTGCGATTCAGCGTGGAGAACACCAGCGTGCCGCCGGGACGCGCGAGTCGCGCGCAGGCGGCGACGATGGACGCGGGGTCGGGTACGTGCTCCAGCATTTCCATGCACGTCACGAGATCGAATGCACCGGGCTGTTCCGCCGCCAGGTCTTCCGCGGCGACCAACCTGTAATCCACCTGCGCGCCCGACTCGAGCTGATGCAATCGCGCCACACCCAGTGCCTTTGCGGACAGGTCGATGCCCGTGACCTGCGCGCCGGCGGCCGCCATGGCTTCGGCGAGGATGCCTCCGCCGCAACCGACGTCGAGCACGAGCTTGTCCGCGAGGCCACCCGCGGCGTCGGCGATCCATGACAACCGCAGCGGATTGATCTCGTGCAGCGGCCGGAACTCGCTTTCCGGATCCCACCAGCGATGCGCAAGTGCGGAAAACTTGGCGAGTTCGGCGGGATCGGCGTTGGCAGTGGCGATGGTCATGGCGTCAGGGGAATGGCAAGTTGGCGTTGCCAGGCGCGGGTGCGATGCAGAAGTGCTGCGGTGTCGATCGTCTGCAACTGGCGGTCACGCACGATTCTAGCGCCACTCACCCAGACGTCCGTCACGCATTCGCGTCCGGCCGCATGGACAAGGTGCGACACCGGGTCGTAGACCGGCGACGTGCCGATGCCGCCCAGGTCGACGGCAACGAGATCGGCAAGCTTGCCGGGCTGCAGCGATCCAATCATCGCCTCGAGGCCCAGCGCCTTCGCGCCATTCAAGGTTGCCATCCGCAGTGCCGTCGCCGCGGGCACGGCGGCAGCATCGCCGGTGGCGACCTTGGCCAGCAGACTGGCCAGGCGCATTTCCGCAAAGAGGTCGAGCCGGTTGTTCGATGCCGCGCCATCGGTGCCGAGGCTCACATTGAGGCCGGCGTCCTGCATCGCCTGCACCGGCGCAATGCCGCTGCCGAGTTTCATGTTGGACGCCGGGCAATGCACGACGTGGCTGCCCTGCGCCACCAGGACCGCGATATCCGCGGACGACAGATGCACGCCATGGATCGCGACAAAGGACGGACCGGTCACGCCCAGCGCGTCGAGGCGTGCGAGCGGCGTGGCGCCGGTGGCCCGTAGCGCGTCGTTCATTTCCGTGCCCGTTTCGGCCAGGTGCGTGACGATCGGCAGGTCGAGTTGGCGCGCAAACATCACGATCTTGCGCCACGTATCGTCGCCCACGGTATACGGCGCATGGGGGGCCAGCGCAAAGTGCAGGCGCGCCGCTCCCGCAAAAGCATCGCGTGCCGCCAACCCGCGCTGAAGATACGCATCGGCATCGGCGGCATAGGGCGTGGGAAAATCGAGCACGGGAATGCCCAGCACTGCGCGCATGCCCGCGGCATCGAACGCACGGGCTGCTTCGGCGGGGTGGAAGTACATGTCTGCACACGTGGTGATGCCGCCCTGCAGCATTTCCGCCGCCGCCAGCAAACTGCCGTCGAACACGAAATCCGGAGCCACGTAACGCGCTTCGCGCGGCCAGATGTGCTGCTGCAGCCAGGGCAACAGCGGGACGTCATCCGCAATGCCGCGCAGCAGCGTCATCGCCGCATGGGTATGACCGTTGACGAGTCCCGGGATCAGCACATGCGTCGGCAGGACGATGGTTTCCTTCGCCCGATAGCGAACATCGGCATCTGCCGTGGGCACGATCGCAACGATCTGTTCGCCAGCCACCAGTACGGCGTGTCCTTTGAGCACGCCTTCGGGCTGCACGGGCACCACGAAGCCGGCATCGATGCGGAGGTCAACGGAAGCAAGTGAAGTCAAGGCGGTATCCGTAAGCGACGGGTCAGGTTGCATGGTGCGCCAGAAACGAAAAGCCCCGCACGAGGCGGGGCTTTTCGCTGGAACGAGGTGGCTTAGCGCCGGATGCCCTCGCCCTTGACTTCGACTTCCACGCGACGATCCGGTGCGAGGCAGGCGATCAGTTCCTTCATGTTCTTCTGCTGGCAGTTCAAGCCAGGAACTGGTTGGGTCTTGCCCATGCCGAGGGTCTCGATCTTGTCCTTCGGCATGCCCTTGCTGACCAAGTAGTCGCGGACAGCATCGGCGCGGCGCTCGGACAACTTTTGGTTGTACTGCTGCGTGCCGATACGATCGGTGTGACCCGTCACGAGCACCAGTTCCAGCTTCTGGATCTGGTTCAGTTTCGTGATGATTTCCGCGTCGATCGCTGCCTTGCCTTCAGGCTTCAACACGGCCTTGTCGAAGTCGAACAGCGCCTTCGAGGCCAGCGTGATCTTCTGCACTTGCGGCGCAGCCGCCGGGGCGGGCGCAGGAGCCGGAGCCGGAGCCGGAGCAGGCGACGGGGACGGCGGCGGAGCTACGCCCGGCGCCGGGGCAGGCGCTGGTGCGGGCGGCTTCGGAACCAGGTCAGGATCACATTGGAGTGTGGCGTTGGCCGGCGTCCAATACCCCTGGCGATAGCAGAGGTTGCCGGAGAGGCCAGCCGTACTGTTGTAAACGCCGCTCTTCACCACACCATCAGTCGGCGTCGGGTTCGCATTGCAGACATACCCGGGCGAGCACGGCGCCGTTCCGGGCACGTACCCCTTCGTTTGTGCGACCGCACCGCCGGCGAAGGCCGCGGCGAACAGGCCGGCAACGGCACCGGAGACGAGACGTCGAGTCATTGTTTCACCCCTTAGGCTTTGGTTTTGAACAAGTTATGGTCGAACTTAAAACTTTTGCGCGGCGCCTCGTGAGTCGCCGCGACAGGTGCTTTATCTCCCCGACGAATATAGCACAGGGGTTTTCCGACAGCAAAAAAAACCCGGTCCGGAAAGCATTGCGCCAGCCAACTGTCGCGGCGATACAACGCCGTGATAAAATTTCATGAATTCAAGGGCCTCCGGACTGACTCGCGCCCGTCCGGGCACCGGAAAACAACGTCGGGGACGTCGGCTCGGCCCCGAAATGGGTCGCCTGAGGCGCTTTTGACGTTCATCCCGATGTTGACCCTGTTTCGCTCAATTCTTTCGCACAAAGGCCACGATGGAGCAGTTCGCCAAAGAAACAATTCCGGTCAGTCTCGAAGCCGAGATGCGCCATTCGTACCTCGATTACGCGATGAGCGTGATCGTCGGCCGGGCGCTCCCGGATGTCCGCGACGGTTTGAAACCGGTCCATCGCCGGGTTCTGTTCGCAATGCACGAAGCCAACATCACCCATTCGCGGCCCTACGTGAAGTGCGCCCGGGTGGTCGGCGACGTCCTCGGCAAGTACCACCCTCACGGCGACAGCGCCACGTACGAGGCGCTGGTCAGAATGGTGCAGGAGTTCTCGCTCCGGTACCCACTGATCGACGGGCAGGGCAATTTCGGGTCGGTGGACGGCGATTCCGCAGCCGCCTACCGGTACACCGAATGCCGGCTGCAGAAGATCTCGGCGGAGCTTCTGGCCGACATCGACAAGGATACGGTCGACTTCGCCCCCAATTATGACGGCAAAGAACTGGAGCCGACGGTATTGCCGTCGCGGCTGCCCAACCTTCTGGTCAATGGGTCGTCGGGTATCGCCGTGGGCATGGCCACCAACATTCCGCCGCACAACCTGACGGAAACCATTGCCGGTTGCCTGGCGGTACTGAAGGACCCGGACATCACCATCGACGAGCTGATGGAGCTGATCCCGGCGCCTGATTTCCCCACTGCCGGCATCATCTACGGCCTGGAAGGCGTGCGCGAGGGCTATCGGACCGGTCGCGGTCGTGTCGTGATCCGGGCGCGCACCCACATCGAGGACATCGACAAGGGCGGCCGCCAAGCCATCATCGTCGACGAAATCCCGTACCAGGTGAACAAGGCCAACCTGCTGACGCGAATCGGCGAGCTGGTCCGCGAGAAGAAGATCGAGGGTATTTCCGATCTCCGCGACGAGTCCGACAAGTCGGGCATGCGCGTGGTCATCGAACTCAAACGCGGGGAAGTGCCGGAGATCGTCCTCAACAATCTCTACAAGCTGACGCAGCTGCAAGACAGTTTCGGTATGAACATGGTGGCGCTGGTCGACAACCAGCCGCGCATCCTCAACCTCAAGCAGTTCCTCGAGTATTTCCTGATTCATCGCCGTGAAGTGATCACGCGACGCACCGTATTCGAACTGCGCAAGGCGCGCGAACGCGGCCACATCCTCGAAGGTCTCGCGGTCGCGCTGTCCAACGTCGACGAAATCATCGCCCTGATCAAGGCGTCGCCTACCCCGCCCGAAGCCAAGGCCGCGCTGATGGGCAAGTTGTGGCGTTCCTCGATCGTCGAGGAAATGCTGCAACGTGCCGCCGCGGATGCGGCGCGACCCGATGGCCTGCCTCTCGACTTCGGCTGGCAAAAGGAGGGCTACCGCCTGTCCGACGTGCAGGCGCAGGCCATCCTCGAACTGCGTTTGCAACGCCTGACCGGACTCGAGCAGGACAAGATCACCGGCGAGTACCGCGAGGTGATGGCCCTGATCGTCGACCTGATCGACATCCTGTCGAAGCCCGGGCGTGTCACCGCGATCATCGGCGAAGAATTGACGACCATCCGTGACCAGTTCGGCGACGCGCGCCGCTCCGAGATCATTGCGCAGGGCGTCGACCTGTCGATCGAGGACCTGATCGCACCGGAAGAAATGGTGGTCACGCTGTCGCACGGTGGCTACATGAAGGCACAGCGCGTGGACGAATACCGTGCGCAGAAGCGCGGCGGGCGCGGCAAGCTTGCCACCGCCACGAAGGAAGACGACTTCGTCGACCGGATGTTCATCGCCAATACGCACGATTTCATCCTGTGCTTCTCGAACCGGGGTCGGGTCTACTGGCTCAAGGTCTACAACGTGCCGCAGGGCTCGCGCACCTCGCGCGGCAAACCCATCGTCAACCTCGTGCCGCTTGCGGAAAACGAGAAGATTACGGCGATCCTGCCGGTCAAGGAATTCACCGACAACCAGTTCGTATTCATGGCTACGTCGATGGGCACGGTCAAGAAGACCACGCTCGATGAATTCTCGCGGCCGCGTCCGTCCGGCATCATCGCGGTTGACTTGACCGACGGTGATTCGCTGATCGGCGTGGCGCTCACCGACGGCACGCACGACGTGATGCTGTTCAGCTCCGGCGGCAAGGCGGTGCGCTTCGATGAAAACGACGTGCGTCCGATGGGCCGCAACGCCCATGGCGTGCGCGGCATGATGCTCGAGAAGAAGCAGCGCGTGATCTCCATGCTGGTGGCCATCGACGAGGCTCAATCCGTGCTGACAGCCACCGAAAACGGCTACGGCAAGCGCACGCCCATCGTTGAATACACGCGTCACGGCCGTGGTACCAAGGGCATGATCGCCATCCAGCAGTCGGAGCGCAATGGCGTTGTCGTGGCGGCGGCGCTGGTGCATCCGGACGATGAAGTGATGCTGATTTCCACCGGCGGCGTGCTGATCCGCACGCCCGTCAAGGCCATCCGCGAGATGAGCCGGTCCACGCAGGGCGTCACGCTGATCAACCTTGGCGCCGGAGAAAAGCTGGCCGGGCTGGAGCGCGTGGTCGAAACGGATGACGACGGTGTCGATGCCGACGCCTAAGGCGTTGGCTCGGGTATGCCCATGAGCAAGGATGCGCCTGGTGCCGAAGCGGATATCGGCAAGCACCGCGATGCCATCGATGCGCTCGACAACGAGATTTTGCTGCTGCTCAACCGGCGTGCGCAACATGCGCTGACCATCGGTGAACTGAAGGGCGGTGTCGCTGCCTATCGTCCCGAGCGCGAGGCGCAGGTGCTCTCGCGCGTCACTGCGGCCAACACGGGGCCGATGTCCAACGCCGCAGTTACCTCGGTCTTTCGGCAGGTCATGTCGGCGTGTCTGGCACTCGAGCAGCCATTGCGCATCGGCTATCTCGGGCCTGCGGGCACGTTCAGCCACGCGGCGGTCGCGCGGCATTTCGGCAGCGCGGTCGAGCCGATGCCGTTGCCGACGATCGACGAGATTTTCCGTTCGCTTGACAGCGGCCAGACCGATTTTGCCGTGGTGCCGGTCGAGAATTCGACGGAAGGTGCAGTCGGCCGCACGCTCGACCTGATGTGCACGACGGACCTTTCGGTGTGCGGCGAGGTGAAACTGCGTATCCAGCAGAATCTGCTTTCCAATGCCGCCGCGCTCGACCAAGTCACTAAGGTCTACTCGCACGCACAATCGCTGGCGCAATGCGTGCAGTGGCTGGCGCGGCACCTGCCTGCGGTGGCGCGCATCGCCGTTGCCAGCAATGCCGAGGCCGCGCGTCTCGCCGCAGCGGAGCCGGGTGCGGCTGCCATTGCCGGCGAGAACGCCGGCGCGATCTACGGCCTGGCCACGCTGGCGCCGCATATCGAGGATGAACCGAACAACACCACGCGTTTCTGGGTGCTGGGGCGACAGAAGATCGGCCGTTCGGGCCGGGACGCCACATCGCTCGTGATGTCGTGTCCCAATCGTCCAGGCGCCGTCGTCGCGTTGCTCGAGCCGCTGGCGCAGCATGGCGTGTCGATGTCTCGCTTTGAATCGCGGCCCGCACGTACCGGACTGTGGGAATACCTGTTCTTTGTCGACGTCGTGGGCCACCGCGACGATCCACCGGTGGCGGCTGCGCTCGCGGAGCTCGCCACCAAGGCGCCATTCCTCAAGCTGCTGGGTTCCTATCCCGCCGCGCTCGACTGAAAGACTGCACCACCGATGACTGAACTTTCTCCCGTCGCGCCCGACCACATCCGCAAGATCGCGCCCTACGTTCCTGGCAAGCCGGTCGAGGACCTCGCACGCGAGATGAATCTTGATCCTGCCACCATCGTCAAGCTCGCCTCGAACGAGAATCCGCGCGGTCCCGGGCGGCGCGTGCTGGACGCCATCGCCACCGCCGTGAAGGACCTCACGCGCTATCCCGATGGTAATGGTTTTGCGCTGAAGGCCGCGCTGGCGCAACGCCTGCAGGTCGAACCGTCGCAACTGATCCTGGGCAATGGCTCCAACGACATCCTGGAACTCGCCACGCAGGCCTATCTGCGGCCGGGGGACGACGCCGTGTTCGCCGCCCATGCGTTCGCGGTGTACCCGCTGTCGACGCAGGCGCGCGGCGCCAATGGCATTGTGGTGCCGGCGCGCAACTATGGTCACGACTTGCCGGCGATGCTCGCCGCGATCACGCCGCGCACGCGCATCGTGTTCATTGCCAATCCCAACAATCCGACGGGCACATGGTTGCCGCCAGCCGAGGTCGAAGCCTTCATCGCCGCCGTGCCGCGCAATGTGCTGGTCGTGCTCGACGAGGCCTACAACGAATACCTGCAGCCCGACGAACGCGCCGATAGCGCCGCGTGGACCACCCGCTATCCGCACCTGCTGGTGTCGCGCTCCTTTTCCAAGGCGTACGGGCTGGCCGCATTGCGCGTCGGCTACGGCGTGGCCGCGCCCGCCGTGGCGGACATGTTGAATCGCGTGCGCCAGCCGTTCAATGTCAATGCGATGGCGCAGGCGGCCGCCATCGCGGCGCTGGCCGACACTGCTTACGTCGAGGAGAGTTGTGCGCTGAATCGTGCCGGACGCGTGCAACTCGGCGCCGGACTGGATGCGCTCGGCATTCCGTACGTGCCATCGCACGGCAACTTTGTGCTGGCCCGGGTCGGTGATGCCGCGCGTATCAATACGGCACTGCTGGCGCAAGGCGTCATCGTGCGCCCGGTGGCTAATTATGGTTTGCCCGAATGGTTGCGCATCACTGTCGGCCTGCCGGAGGAAAATGCGCGGTTCCTGAACGCGCTCGCGATCGCGCTGCGGCCGTGAAGCATCGCGCGCAGCGGTGTTGAGCCGATGGTCGGCACGCCAGCGATGATCGGCAAGTTGGTCGTCGTCGGCGTCGGGCTGATCGGTGGCTCGTGCGCCATGGCTTTGCGCCGCGCCGGTGCCGTGGGCGAGATCGTCGGCGTGGGCCGCACCCAGCACAACCTCGACGTGGCGCTTGCGCGCGGCATCATCGATCGTGGCTGCACGCTCGCAAGTGCGTGGACCCGCGAGGCGGCCGATGCGGACGTCGTGCTGCTGGCGGCACCCGTGGCACAGTTTCCGGCACTGTTTCGCGCGTTGGCAGGTGCGGTAGGTCCGGCAACCGTGATCACCGATGCGGGGAGCACCAAACAGGATGTCATCGACGCCGCGCACGCGAACCTGGGACCGGCCGCGTCGCGGTTTGTCGCCGGTCATCCGATCGCAGGCACCGAACATACCGGCGCGGCCGCCGCGTTCCCCGAACTCTTTGCCGGGCGCAGCGTGATCCTCGCGCCGACGGCGAACACGGCACCTGCAGCTGCGGCGACAATCACCGCAATGTGGACCGCGTGCGGTGCGCGCGTCGGCGTGCTGTCGCCGGCGCGGCATGACGCGATCTTCGCGGCGGTGTCGCACCTGCCGCACGTGCTCGCGTTTACGTTAGTGGCCGACCTGGCCGCACGGCCGGATGCCGCGACCTACTTTGAACACGCCGCCAGCGGCTTTCGCGACTTCACCCGGATCGCGGGCGGCTCGCCCGAGATGTGGCGCGACATTGCATTGGCGAATCGCTCGGCATTGCTGGAGGAATTGGACCGGTACGGTGCCGCGCTGGCCCATGCCCGCACATTGCTCGCGGCGGGTGACAGCGATGCGCTGGCTGCGCTGTTCACGCAGGCCAGCATCGCACGGCGCGACTGGGAGCGGCAGCGCCAGCAACCGGTCGCGCGGGACGGCGACTGATCATGACGTTGTCGCCCGAGTTCCCGGCGCAGCTGCCGCTGCCGCTGGCGCGCCGCGCTACCGGCACCGTCACATTGCCTGGCTCGAAGAGCATTTCCAATCGCACGCTGCTGTTGTCGGCGATGGCGGAGGGCACCACGACATTGCACAACGTGTTGCGCGCCGACGACACGGACCGGATGCTTGAAGCTTTGGCGCTGCTGGGTGTGCGCGTCGAGGACGCAAGCGCAACGGCAGGAGCTGGCGCGAGGCGCGTCCATGGTTCAGGTGGGCGGTTGCCCGTCGCCCGTGCCGACCTGTTTCTCGGCAATGCCGGGACGGCAGTGCGCCCGCTGACGGCAGCGCTGGCCATGCTCGGCGGCGAGTATACGATCCGCGGCGTCCCGCGGATGCACGAGCGTCCGATCGGCGACCTGGTGGACGCGTTGCACGCGCTTGGTTGTACGGTGCGCTACCTCGCCAAAGACGGCTTCCCGCCACTGGTGATTGGCAATACTGGTGGACAGGCCGGCGGGCAGGTACCCATCCGCGGTGATGTCTCGAGCCAATTTCTCTCGGCGTTGCTGATGGCGTTGCCGCTGGCCCGCGGCAGTGCTTCGGCACCCACGACCATCGACGTGATCGGACCTCTGATCTCCCGTCCCTATGTAGAGATCACCACCAACTTGATGCAGCGCTTCGGCGTGAACGCCATAACGCCCGACGACGCGACGTTCGTGATTCCCGCCGGGGCACGCTACGTGTCGCCCGGTACGGTCACCGTCGAAGGCGACGCGTCGGGCGCCTCGTATTTCCTCGCCGCCGGGGTGCTGGGTGGCGGTCCGGTGCGGGTGCAGGGTGTGGGTCGCGATTCGATCCAGGGCGATGTAGCCTTTGCCGATGTGCTGGCGCGCCTGGGTGCGGATGTCCGCTTCGGCCCGGACTGGATCGAGGCCCGTGCCGGTCGCCCGCTGGACGGCGGCGAGATCGATTGCGTCGCGATCCCCGATGCAGCGATGACACTGGCCATCACGGCGCTGCAGTCGACGGCACCCACCACGCTGATCAACATCGGCAGCTGGCGGGTCAAGGAAACGGACCGCATTGCCGCGATGGCCAAGGAATTGAGCAAGCTCGGCGTCACTGTGGAGGAAGGGCCGGACTGGATGCGCGTATCACCGGCGCCGACGCTGCGCACCGCCACCGTCCATACCTACGACGACCACCGGATGGCCATGTGCTTCGCGCTGGTCACGCTGGCCGGCATCCCGGTGACGATCGACGATCCCGGCTGCGTGCGCAAGACGTTCCCGGAATACTTCGCAGCGCTGGCGCAGATCCTGACACGATGAACATGCTGGCCGCCCCCGTCATCACGATCGACGGACCTGCCGCATCGGGCAAGGGCACGATTGCCGCTGCAGTGGCGAGGGCCCTGGGCTTCCATTATCTCGATAGCGGCTCGCTGTACCGGCTGGTGGCGCTGCGCGCCGAGCAATCGGGGACCGACCGCGCGGACGCGCCGGCGCTGGCCAGGTTGGCGACCGGCCTCACCGTGCAGTTCGCCGACGGGCACCTGTTACTGGACGGCGCCGATGTGACGGCGGCCATCCGGGCCGAATCGATGTCTGCGGGTGCCTCGCAGGTGGCCGTGCACCCGACGGTCCGGACGGCGCTGCATGCCCGGCAGCGGGCCTTTGCCATCCCCCCGGGGCTGGTAGCCGACGGCCGGGACATGGGGACGGTGGTTTTCCCGGAAGCACGCCTCAAGGTATTCCTGACCGCCAGTGTCGAGGAGCGGGCGCGGCGGCGCTATAAGCAGTTGATCGCAAAAGGAATCTCCAGTACAATGAGTGATCTTTTGCGTGATATTCGAGAGCGTGACGCGCGCGACCAGGGTCGGGCTGCCGCACCGCTTGCCCCAGCCGCCGACGCCGTGCTCCTCGATACAACCGACCTCTCGATAGACGCCGCGATCGAACGCGTGCTTGCGCTGTACGGCGCCACGCGCCCACGCTGACGTCGTCGGAGGAACTACCCCGCAGAAGGGCCGCTTGCGGCGCACTTTAGCCGGTGCATCGCGCGCGGATTTTTCAACCTGCCCGCCAGGGCGAGAAAAAGGGTTCTCGCGTCTGGCGACTTATCGATCAAAGAAGGAACCAACCCCA
>Ga0105044_10008201_pt1 | contig 14358 bp, 12 predicted proteins | sample MAT01_FD_78092 | JGI IMG/M metagenome (GOLD analysis project Ga0105044, IMG submission 78092) | Freshwater microbial communities from Lake Fryxell liftoff mats and glacier meltwater in Antarctica - MAT-01 | ecosystem: Environmental > Aquatic > Freshwater > Ice > Liftoff microbial mat | place...
CGCAGGCGTCTCTGTTGGAGCAGGCGTTGGTGTCCAGGTCGGCGGCAGTTCACGCGGCGCACGGGTGCTGATGGGCGCAGCAGTAGCCGCCGTTTGCGTCGGCACGACCTGGACCTGGGGCGGCGTTGTTGGAGCCATCGTGGGCGCACTTGTGGGAAGCGCAGAGTTGTTCTGGCACGCCGCAAGAAGGCACGCCGCGAACACACCCATAAGAAGCGTATATTTCATGTGGGAATCCTTTATTTGTTTATCTGAATATCAGCCAGCGGCTGCATCGATCAGCGTAAGTCCATTCAGCAGCAGCAGCGTACACCCGACGAGCGCCAATACACCCAATCCAATATACCACACCAGCGCCGGACTGCTCGACACCTGCTCTTCCGGCCCAACGCCGCGTGAGCCGACGATGAGAAACCAGCCGACGCCATACATCGCCAATCCAACGCTGGCCGACACATAAGCGGGAATGATAACCGTGTCTTTGTTGAAGAAGTAATCCAGGTAAATCGCATCCACCTGCGGGAAGATGAGCAGCGTCACGGCCAGCGCCATAATCCCGACCATGAGCACGCGGCCCCATCGCGGAATCCGCATGAGGCGCTGCTGCCAGCGGCGGGCCATCAAGCGGCCTATGCGGATACGCGGTGCGGCAGTCTCGCCTTTAACGGGTTTGACAGCGATCACGGTGCGTGGAGGGATACGAGAGGAACGGCTGCGATAACGCTTCATGCGCCCTCCTCGGAATACACATTGACCATAAACGCCGCCGCTCTCTCAAAATACTCGCGCATTTCGGCGCGGGCCGGGTCGATAATCCCCACCTCATCAATCGATTCAAGCATACAGCGCAGCCAGGCATCGCGGGCTGCTGCATCAATGCGAAACGGCATATGGCGCATTCGCAGGCGCGGATGGCCGCGCTCCTGGGCGTAGCGTGCGGGGCCTCCCCAGAACTGCATGAGGAACAAGAACTGCCACTGCTTGCCCTCTTCCAGATTGGCTGGAAACAGGGGTTGCAGCACCGGATCATGCGCCACTTTGTCGTAAAACACATCCACCAGACGGCGCACTGTCGCTTCGCCTCCGATCAGATCATAGATCGACATCTCTGACGGCACAGCACACCCCCATTATATTTTGGCTTTACCAACCCTAACCAGAACAGTACAATCCTTCTTCTACATTATACAACCTGCCGAGGAGTCCCATCGTGATGAAATCTTTACAGCGCGGTATTCGCGTCTGTGTTGGTCTGGCGTGTTTGTTGTGCGTCCCTCTGCTCATGGCACAGGACAGCACGACTCTTCCGGCTGAGGGGTCAGGCGTCGTTTTGCCTCTCCTGAGCCAGTTGGCCCAGGACAGCGCATCAGGCGTTACCTTCCAAACCAATGTCACCGGATCAAATGCGGGTTTGCAAGCCTTCTGTGCCGGGACAGCCTCCGTTGTTGGCTCCACCCGTCTCATCACGGCTGAAGAAGACAGCGCGTGCCAGCAGAACAAAGTCAAATATATGGAGCTGTTGATCGGCCATAATGTGGTGACGTTCATCACCAATCCCGCCGATACCTTCGCCACCTGCCTCACGCTGGCAGACATCAACACGCTGTTTGCGCCCTCGTCGGCCAATGTCACCAATTGGACGCAGGTCAATCCCAGCTATGCCGATCAGCCGCTGCAAATTTTTGTCCCCGCCAGCGATACCGTGACCGCCGCCCTGCTCGATGCGTTCGTGCGTGGTGAGGGGCTGCGGGCCGATGTGCAAATCCGCACCCCCGGCGAAATTGTCAGTGCTGTGGCCGCCACACCCGGCGCTCTGGGCGTTGTCGATCTGCAAACCGCGCAGTCGGCTGTCGGGTCGGTCACGCTTCTGCAAGTCGATACCAATACCGCGCTTGCATCGGCGGATCCTTCTGCCCCCCCAACATCGGTCTGCACCTCGCCCGATGCAAGCACCGTCGAAAATCACAGCTACGGCGCAGCCCAATCGCTATACCTGTATGTGAATCGCGCCGAGTCTGAGAAGCTCAAAACCTTCCTGGATTTTGTGACGAGCAGTACATCGGCGTCTTCCATCACCCAGGCCGGATTTACCCCGCCTTCCCCCACCGCCTACACCACCAATCAGCAGGTTGCCATCGGAGCCGTAGATGGGCACGTGTTCAACAAGGGCAATGTGACCTTCAGCGTACCGGCGGATCTCGCGGGCGAAGTCAATATCAGCGGATCGGGCGCTCTGTTCAATCTGCTCAAGAGTGCTTCTGACACGCTGACACAGGCCCATCCCAATTTCAAGACGACCTTCAATGTGGATGGCGATGTGGCCGCTATGCGCCGTTTGTGCAGCGGGCAAACCGATACCGCGCTCCTCTCCAACAATCCGACAGCGGAGCAGCAGCAAGCGTGCAGCGCCAACAACGTCACGCTTGTGCCGCTCACCATCGGGCAGCAGGCGGTTGTGCTGCTAGGGCATGAAGGCGACACATTCAGCCAATGCCTAACCCGCGATGTCATCAGCAAAATCTGGGGCAGCGCTTCAACAGGCACCGTGAAGAACTGGAAAGATGTTGCAGACACATTCCCTGATCAGGCCATGACGCTGTTTGGCATCAATGAAGGCAGCGACAGCAGCGACCTGCTCTTGAATGAACCCGCCAAGCCCGCTCAGATCATCCGCATCGACACCGAACTGAACGAAGATGCGCTGTATCGGGCGGCGGCAGTGGGCAACGTTGTCGGCGGCCTCACCTATATGACCTGGGGCGATTATCAAAAGGTTGTCGCCAACAATCAGGCTCGTATCCAGCTTGTCCAGGTGGATGCTGGCAAGGGCTGTGTCACCCCATCGATGGAGACGCTCCAGGATGGAACCTATCCGCTGGCGCAGACCTATGTCGTGCTCATCGCCCAGAACCGCCTGAGCAAGCCGGAAGTCCAATCCTACCTGTGGACACTGTTCTCAGATCAGAACTTTGGCCCGGCGGTCAGCTTGAATCTGACGGGCCTCGATCCGCTGCGCCTCGCCACCATCCGCGACACGCTGCAAGTCGAGTTCACGAAGGCCACCTCGCCCGCTGCTGCCGCTACCGCCGAAGCCACTGCCTCAGTCGATACGCCTGCGGCCACCGCTCAGGCCACCAGCGCCGCAACGATGGAGATGCCCGCCGCCACTGTTGAGGCCACCAGCGCCGCAACGATGGAAGCCACCGCCGAAGCGACAATCGCTATCACTGTCGAAGCGACAACAGCGCCTAAAGCCACGACTGCGCCGACAACTGCGCCAACAGTGGCCCCAACCACCGCGCCCAAAGCCACAACCGCGCCAACTGTGGCCCCGACGACCACAAAATAGGGCTGCGGGGGTAATGTCATCAGTTGTAGAGGCACAGCGTGCTGGTAGGTATACATCGGGATTTTCGTCGTAGACCACAGGTTCGCAACGGGTCAGAGCGTTTTTGTAGGGGCGACGCATGGGTCGCCCCTACGATAATCCCAATTCAAATGAAAATACGGCAGACCAAACCACGCTGTTCCGTACACCAACCACCACGCTGCACCCTCATGCTGTTCGCCCCTGATAGATATCAAAAAGGATGCCCTGGGGCGTCCTTTTTGATTTGAGGGCGATTGACAGCGCCTGTGTTATACTCCGTACTCAATTCAACCCCACTCGAAAAGAGGCTCCTATGCGCGGCGATTTCATCGCGCTGGATATCGAGACCACCGGTCTCAATATTGATGAAGATGCGATTATTGAAATCGGGGCGGTGCGCCTGCGCGATGGCATCGTGATTGCCGAGTATGGCACACTCGTCAACCCCGGCTTTATGATTCCGGCAGAAACAACGCGCATCACAGGCATCTATCCCGAAGACGTCCGCAGTGCGCCTACTCTCAAAGCAGCCCTACCAGATTTCAATGAATTTGCGGGCGATGCCCTGCTGATCGCGCACAATGCGGCCTTCGATCTGGGCTTTTTGCGCCGCTTCGGATCGATCAAAACCAATCGCTCGCTCGATACGCTCGAATTGGCGTCGGTGCTGCTGCCCCATGTGCCGCGTTATAACCTCGGTGCGCTGACAAAATTCATGGGCATCACGCTGGAAAATGCCCATCGCGCCCTCGATGATGCCCGTGCCACCGGACTTCTTTACTGGGAGTTGTGGAAGAAGGCGCTTGAACTGCCGTATGCACTTGTGGCCGAGATCACGGAAGCGGCCCGCCCCCTCAACTGGGAGGCGCTGCCCTTCTTTGAGGCCGTGTTGCAAGAAAAAGCGTCCGAATATACCCCGCTCCCCTATGAAGTGCGTCTCGTCAGCCTGCCAAGCGCCGATACGACGCCTGCCATCTCGTTTACGGCACAGTCGCCGCGTGAGATTTTGAGCGCAGGCGGGGTGCTCTCACAGACGCTGCCCAACTATGAAAGTCGTTCGCAGCAGGTGGAGATGGCGGAAGCAATCTACGATGCCTTCCAGACCAGCCAGCATCTGCTCGTCGAAGCGGGAACAGGCACAGGCAAATCGCTCGCTTATCTCGTCCCGGCCATGCAGTGGGCGGCACAGCGCGGACAGCGGGTCGTCATCTCAACCCATACCACTCATCTTCAGGAACAGCTTCTGCACAAAGACGTGCCGATCATTCAGCAGGCCTGCCATGCCGAAGGCGTTGAGGTGGCTGTGCTCAAGGGCCGCGATAATTATTTGTGTCTGCGCCGTCTGGCCGCCATTCGCCGCCGCCGCCCCAACCAGATTGATGAACTGCGTCTGATGGCGAAGATTCTGGTCTGGACGCAGCACAGCGCCACCGGAGATCGCTCAGAGATCAATTTGCGCTTTGGTGAGTCACATCTGTGGTCGCGGCTGAGTGCGCGGGATGAGGGCTGCACAATGAATCGGTGCAGCGCGATCACGCAGGGCCAATGCCCCTTCTATCAGGCCCGCCAGCGTGCCGAACATGCCTCTGTGCTCATCGTCAACCATGCCCTGCTCATCTCCGATGCCAGCAGCGCCAACCGCGTTTTACCCGATTATCGCTACCTCATCGTGGACGAGGCGCATCAGCTTGAAGATGCCATCACGCAGGGCATGAGCCAGCGCATTGAGTCCGCCAGCATTCAGCGCCGCCTGACCGATCTGGGCGGGGTTACGGGCGGTATTCTGGGCGATTTGCTCTTCAGTCTGCGCGGACGTATCACCGACAAGCAGTATCTCAAGCTGGAGACCTTCGTCATCGATTTGAGTGCCGCCATCAAGGGCATGACTGCACCTGTGCGCCTGTTCTTTGGCAAGGTGCAGGAATTCAGCCAGGATCACGGCAATGAAACCATCCGCGTTGATCCTGAGACACGGCGCAAAGCCGCCTTTGCCGCTGTCAGTGGGGCATGGAATGGTCTCGCCGAGTATCTTGAGGTGGTGTCAGAGTCGCTTGGGCAGTTGGGCGGGGCCATCGGGCGTTTTGCCGATCAGGATATCCCCTATTATGATGATCATATCCACAGCATCCAGACGGCAGCGGCCTACTTTGCCGATATTCTGGGAACGCTGCGGGCCTTCGTGCAGAAGCCCGATGCCAACATGATTTACTGGATCTCACCGCATAACAACCCGGATCAGGTCAGCATTCAGACAGCCCCGCTGCATATTGGCCCGCTGATGGATGCCTATCTGTGGCGCGGTAAAGAGTCGGTTGTGCTGACGAGCGCCACACTGCAAACGGCCAGCACATTTGATTTCATTCAGGAACGCCTCTATGCCGATTCGGTCAAAACCCTGTCGGTAGGATCGCCCTTCGATTACAAAGCCTCGACCCTGATTTACATCCCGGAGGATATCGCGGAGCCAAACAAAACAGGCTATCAGAAAGGCGTGGAACAGGGCATCATCGAATTGGCGGCGGCGCTGAACGGGCGCGTGATGGTCTTGTTCACCAGCTACAGCCAACTGCGCGAGACCGCCGTGAACATTGCGCCGCGTCTGGCTCTGGGCGGCATCACCGTGTACGATCAGGCCACAGGCGGCAGCCGTGAAACACTCCTGGACAGCTTCAAATCCAGCGATAAGGCTGTCCTGTTAGGCACGCGCAGCTTCTGGGAAGGCGTCGATATCCCTGGCGAAAATCTGAGCGCTCTCGTGATCGTGCGGCTGCCGTTTGCCGTCCCCAACGAGCCGATTTTTGCCACACGCTCGGAACAGTACAATGATGCCTTCAAGCAGTTCGCGATTCCCGATGCAATTCTGCGCTTTCGCCAGGGCTTTGGCCGCTTGATCCGCACGCAGCAGGATCGCGGCATTGTCGCTATCCTGGACAGCCGAATCGTCAACAAAAACTATGGTCTGACCTTTCTCGAATCGCTGCCTGATTGTACGATTAAATACGGGCCGCTTTCCGAATTGGCCGCCAACGCCAAGCAGTGGCTTACTTAATCCAGAGTCAGAGAGGAGCCTCTGTCTTATGAAAACGCCGGATGGCCGCGAGTGCCGCTACTACTATGAAGATTTTCATCGCGGGCGTGATGTCCAGGAATGCCGCCTGGAGCAGGAAAATCCCAAATCGGCTAAGTGGCTGACCGATGACTGCCGCCGCTGCCCCGTACCAGAGATTCTGCGTGCCAACAATGACCCCGATATGAAGCTGATTCTGACGATTCGTGCGGGGTTTATGGGCTTCTTCCGCCGCCTTGATGTGACCGCTGTCAGCCGCACCGATGGCGCACCCATTGCCGATCCGTATGTGGGGCGGCTCAAAGACTCACCGCAGCTTGACTTGTTCCGCAAGGCGCTGGAAGAGATAAATGATGATAAAGGCGATACTCCTCGACCTTGATAACACGCTGCTGCTGAACCCGGATAAGGTCTTTGCACAGGCGTTTCTCCAGGGCGTAACATCGCATTTTCAACAGGCTCATGGGCTTGAGAGCGCCGATCAGATGCATCGTGCCAGTCTCAAAGGGCTGGCCGACGCGCATGATGGCACACAATCGAATATGGCACGCATGGAGACCCTCTTTCAGCACGCCAGCGCCCTGTCTGCCGAGGCTGCACGCGAGACGTGGGCGGCCTTTTATGCTACTGCCTATCCGTCACTGCTCGAAACATGCATCGAGCCTGTTGCGGGTGCGGCCTCGCTGATTGAATCTCTGCGCGAGGCGGGCGCGGCCATCGTCATCGCCACCAATCCCATCTACCCCGAAGCAGCCATTCGCGCACGCATGGCCCAGGCGGGTTTGCCGATTGAACATGGCGTGTACGCGCTCGTCACGGGCGCGGAGCTGATGCATTATCCCAAATCTGACCCCGCTTACTACGCGGAGATTCTGGGGCGCATTGGCATTGAGCCGTATGAAGCGCTGATGGTGGGCGACAGCCTGACCAATGATATCCAGCCTGCCCACACCATCGGCGTGCATACGTTTCACATCACCACCGATGCAGAAGCAGGCGGATTGCATGGCACGCTGGCCGATGTGACAGCGCTCGTGCAGGAGCAGGACTGGCACAATCGCTTTCCCACACAGCCGCTGCGGGCCGAGATGATCGCGCCGCAGTATCGCGGCAATCTGGCGGCCATGTACGGCCTGTTGGAACATGTTTCGTCCGATTATTGGCCTAAGCGTCCCGACCCAAATGAATGGTCGATCTTGCAAATTCTGTGCCATCTGGCCGAATCGGAGGAGAAGGATCAGCGCCCGCGCTTAGAGCGCATCCTCCACAGCGACAATCCCTTCATCGTTGCCCCGCACCCCTCCGGCCCCAATTTGCCTGTTTGTGATACGGATGCCTATCGGGTTGCCCAACGGTTTGTGCAGCAGCGCCAGCAAACCCTGGCCTTTCTTGCCACCTTGCAGCCCGATGATTGGCAGCGGCCTGCCCGCCACAGCGTGTTTGGCCTCACAACCCTGCTGGAAATGGCCCACTTCACGGCCCAGCATGACCGCCTCCACCTGAATCAGCTCTGCCAGACGATTGGGCGCTGCGTTAGTATTTTCTAACGATTCAAACCTTAATGATACGTCATTATCGGCGTTTGGTTCGAGTTTCTCAACCTAACCGATTAAGTGATTGTCGCACCCCGTCCGTGTGTTAAGATGAATGAAGGATACTTGAAGATATTTTGAGAGATGAGGTCTCGCATGACGGCTTCTATTCTGCTTGCAGCCGAAGATACCCGATGGACACAGCACCTGTCCGCTGTCCTCAACAAAGCGGGATATCTGATTCGCCTCATGAGCGAAGGCCAGTCCCTCCCGCAAGCGATTGAGCAAGATCATCCTGATATTGTGATTCTGTCGCAAGACCCGCGCTACACCCTGTTTGCTGAGGCGCTGCGTCAGGTGTCGATCTCGTCTCTGCCACGTCCCTTGATCGTCCTGATCACCAACACGCCGCATCTCACACACGCGGATGATCTGCCGATTGATATTATTTTGCCCACCGATCCTGTCATCCTGGAGCAGCAGCTTACGAGCTTCCTGCACCTGCATCATGAACTGCATCAGGTGCGGACTGCCTACATCAAGCAGCAGGAGCAGATCTATCTGCTACAAAAATCGCTTGATGAGCAGAAGCGGGCCACCACCGAGATTGAACTGCTCAAAAACGCCATCGTGCGGAATATCTCGCATGAACTCAAGACACCCCTCTTGCAAGTCAAATCCGCTGTGAATCTGCTCAGTGAAATCGGCCCGGATCACGAGCAACATGACAGCGTGCTTGAACTGGCAAAGAACGCCACCTCGCGCCTGGAAGGTCTCGTGAAGAATGTCACCCTCCTCGGCAGCAGCCTCGATATCAACATTGGCCCGATCATTCTGCGCGATACCATCGAATACACGCGGCGCAATCTGGTGCGAATGCTCCAGCGCCCAGCGACGGATGTTGAGCGGGTTCACCTCGCCATTGCCGACAATCTGCCGCCCGTCAACGCCGATAAACAGGGTCTGACGATGGTCTTCCAGCTTTTGCTCGACAATGCGCTCAAATTTAGCAAAGCGCCCGCCCTGGTCGATGTGATCGTCGAGCGTATTGGAGACCGTGCGCGTGTGCAAATTTGTGATCATGGTATTGGCATGGAAGCCGAAAAGCTGAACCATATTTTTGAGATCTTCTATCAGGTCGATAACTCAACCACACGGCGTTATGGCGGCGCAGGCGTGGGTCTGGCCCTGGTCAAATTGATCCTTGAAGCGCATAAAACCGACATTCATGTCAAAAGCAAACCGGGCGTCGGCAGCACATTCTGGTTCGATCTGCCCCTGGTTGAATTCTAATCTCCTCGTGTTATTCCTGACGCAAATGTGTTAAAAAGTGAACATGTTTACAATTCTCGGCAATCATGGAACAAAAGATGCCGTGTAAGGTCGGCTCTTTGTTCATTTTTTCTCTCAGGGATGAGTCATAAGATAAGCGTAAAATTTCCTGTATTTGCGCCATAAGTTGTCAGATTCCAACCCCACCTCGTTGACTTTCAAAAGTCAGTTCGTGTAGAATAGATTTATATTGTTCTGAACGGAACAAATGGGTACTGCCCATATAAAGGTCTAATCCATGAACTCGACTGCTGTCCTCGCAACTCCTCAGACGGAGGAACTTACCCGTATCGCCACCGCCCTGCACGCTGTTGAACGTGCGATGGATGCAGTGGTCAACAGCGACGTTGAAATCTTACGTGATGCCAGCCGCCATATTCTTGCGGCAGGCGGCAAGCGCATTCGGCCCCATCTCCTGATGCTGACATATCTGGCCTGTGGTGGGACGGATGTTGATCATGCTGCCGCACCCGGCGCAGCGGTTGAGCTGATGCATACAGCCAGCGTTGTGCATGACGATATCAACGATCATGGCATCCTGCGGCGTGGTCGTCCGTCAGTCAATGCCATCTGGGGGCGCACCTTCGCCCTGCTCACAGGCGATTTCCTCTTTACATCGGTCTACAGCCTGCTGGCTCCCTATAACGAATTGAATGTCACGCTGGCCGCCGCCGCCCGCGCCCTGGTTGAAGGTGAAACCCTTCAAGCGGAGGCCGTGAAGAACAACAATTTCACCCGCGAGATCTATATGCGGATTATCGGCCTCAAGACAGCCGCCCTCTTCCAGGCATCGACCGAGATGGGCGTTGTATTGGCAGGCGGCAGTGAAGCACAGCATCAGGCACTGGGCAAATTTGGCTACAACATCGGCCTCGCCTTCCAGATCGTTGATGATGTGCTTGATATTGTGGGCGATGAAGAAAAACTGGGCAAGACAGCGGGCATCGATGTGGAACAGGGGCGCGGCTTTGCCTCCATCCAGGACGAGCCGACAGCCGATCCAATGGACAGCATCAAGCGCAAGATGCTGTCGGGGAGCTATCTGCAAGAGGCGCAGGGGCAGGCTGAGATGCTGGTCGAGATGGCAGTCCAGAGCCTGAGCGTTCTGCCCGATTCGGTCTACAAGCAGGAGTTGGTTGAGCTGGCTCGCCTTGTGATCCACCGCGACCACTAATCCTCCTATTCCCAACAATGACTCATGCAAGGGTGCTCTAGACAGCACCCTTTTGCGTTCCTCTCCCGTGTGGCGTACTATACATCGTGTCACCAGGAGAAGAGAGTTATGGTCAAGCTTGTCTCAGTCGAACGTCTTCGTCAGATTGAAACTGACGCCGATTCATCGGGTCTTATCACCTACCGTCAGATGACGGAGAATGCCGCGACAGCCACCGCCGAACGTGCGGCGAAGATGCTGACCGCTGTCGTCGATCCAAAAGTCACCGTGATCGTTGGCCCCGGCAACAACGGGACGGATGGCCTGCTCACCGGGCTGCTGCTGGCCCACGCCAAGAGCGCCCAGGTGCGCCTGTATTTCCTCACGGCGCGGCCCGACAGTGACGACGATATGCAGATCGTGCGCGAGTTGGGGCTGCTGGTCGCCACTGCTGAGGACGATCACGACAAACGCCTGCTGCGGAATATGATCGCCAGCAGTGACCTCGTGATTGATGCGCTGTTCGGCATTGGCGTCAAACTGCCGCTGCGCGAAGAAGCCGCCAAAGTGCTCCGTATGGTCAATCAGTCCATCAATGATCGCCGCCGCGCCCTGCCGGAGCAGTGGACGCACACGCCCGAACAGAGCCAGCATCCGCCCCGCCCCATGATCCGCGTTCTGGCGGTGGATTGTCCATCCGGCCTGGACTGCGACACGGGTGCTCTTGATAAAAATGCCATCCCCGCCGATGCGACCATCACCTATATCGCCGCCAAGCCCGGTTTGCTGACCTTCCCCGGCGCGGAGGCGGTTGGCACGCTGCATGTGGCAACGATAGGGCTATCCGAGAGCAAAGAGCTGGCGAAAGAACGCGATACCCTGCTCACTGCCGAAGATGCCCATGCCCTCCTGCCCAATCGTCAGCTTGACTCAAACAAAGGCTCATTTGGGCGCGTGCTGATTGTGGGCGGCTCGACCACCTATATCGGGGCCTGTGCCATGAGCGCCGCTGCTGCCTATCGCACTGGAGCCGGACTCGTCATCGTGGGGACGCCGCAGCCCGTCGTCTTTGCGCTTGCGCCGCAGGTGTGGGAGGCAGGTTGGCTGACGCTGCCACATGAGATGGGCGTGATTGCACCCGATGCCGTCAATGTCATCCTTGAGGACGATCTGACGCGCTATAAATCTCTGCTCATCGGGCCAGGGCTGACGCAGGAGAAACCCGCTGCCGATTTCCTCAAGCGCCTGCTGCACACGACAGATCGCCCTTTGAAGCGCGGTCTGGGCTTCGTCATGTCAGACACACCGGAATCGCTCGATGAAGTCAAACTGCCGCCGCTGGTGCTGGATGCCGATGCCCTGAACATCCTCGCAGAAGTCGAGGAATGGTGGACACATCTGCCCGAAGACACCGTTATCACGCCCCACCCTGGCGAGATGGCCCGTCTCACCAAAAGCGATACCGACGCTGTGCAGGCCAACCGTCTGTCTCTGGCCCGCGAAAAAGCCGCTGAATGGAAGGTTATCCTGGTCTTGAAAGGGGCGCATACCATCATCGCCGCCCCCACAGGTGAGATAGCCGTTTTGCCTTTCAAGACATCGGCCCTCGCCAAAGGCGGCACAGGCGATGTACTGGCGGGCATGATCACGGGGCTGCTGGCCCAGGGCATGTCACCGTTCAAGGCCGCCTGTCTTGCTACCTACTGGCATGGTCTGGCCGGGATCACAGCCGCCAACACCCAGAGCGCCCGCAGCGTGATGGCCCGCGATGTGATTGAGGCATTAGGCATCAGCATGAAGGCGTTAGAGGAGAATCAGGCATAAAAAAGCAGAGGGGCGAGGTGAGGTAAAGCCCCTCTACCGCGAAGTGGGAGACGGGTTGGGGTGAGGGAGTCACTGCACGTCAGGCTCATACTCGAAGTTTTTGCGGGCGAGGGCTTTGCCCTGGGCGATGCTGTCATTGGCCGCGCTCGCCGGATCGAATTTGTTGCGGAGATCATGGCTGGCATTGGTCATCAGAGCGCGTGTGACCGCACCGCTGCGAGGCAGACGCCAGAGGCGAACGAGGCCACCAATCAGCGCCCCCAGAAGAAGCCCCTTAAACACACTGCCTTCGTTGAGCGGTGGAAGATCAGGCTGCGAGCGTCGCTTATTCATCGATCATCCCTCTCCCGCGACTGAAACACCTTGTTCAGTTTCAGCAGTTCGCGGAAGAAGGCGGCCAGACCAAAGAAGAACGCCTGCGATTGGATGATCGGTTCAACACCGCGTTTGCTGGCGAATTCTGCCGCCACTGCCGCATGTTTAATGGCCCGCTTGGTGTCTTCGGTAATGGGTTTGACTTCGTTGATGAGGAGATTGACGAAGCGGGCGATCTGCAACACGAGGATCGCAATCCCGGCAATGACCAGGATGACAACTGTCGTCAGCGTCACCGAGACAATATCGCGCACATAGCTCATACGGCTGGCTGATTCCTGGGCATCGACATTGAGCGCCAGCGCAATCGAACCAATCACGATGATCACAATCAGAACAATGAGGATGACAGCCGCCCCGATGACGACATTTTGCAGCGTCCAGCGGCTTGGTTTTGGTGGCGATGGCGGAGCTTGGAGAGAAGCAGCTTGCATTGGGTTCACCCTTTTCAGCGTGGAGACCGTCGGCGGCGAGAACGGTCACTTGTCAGCACATACGCCACCATCAGTGTAATAAATGCACCCATGCCCGCAGAGGCTAGATTTAATTCGCCAATGGTGAGCAGATGCGCTCCCATTGTTGTGCCCAAAATTTGCCCGATGCCAAAGCCAATCCAGCCCGCCACGAGGAAGACCGTCAAGCGCCGCGCATCGCCCCCGACAATGACATGGAACAAGGCCCCACATAACGTCGCAATCAAAAAGGCGAAGGTAAAGTTCGGGCTTGGCATTGGTTGCTAATCCGTTTTGCTACGATTACAATGCGTAGTGTAGCATATACGCGCTGTCTGAGCGAGTTCACGCCATGACCACGATCATCGATCATGCCATAAATATTCCGGCTCCGACGCAAATCGTCTGGGCCTTGATTAGCAACCCGGAACAGTTTCCCCGCTGGCAGAGTGATTGTCAGCGGGTCGCCTTTCTGACCACGCAGCGGCGCGGCAAGAACACCCGTCTGCGGTGTATGGGTGATTCCGGTAAAGAATACGTGATGGAGATTAGCGCTTGGTATGAAGGTCTAGGGTACGAGTATAAAATCGTCGATGGAGCACCCTACGAGTCCAATCAAGGCCGCCTCCGTCTGCAAGAGATCGCCGAAGGCACTGTCGTTCAGTGGACATTTTCCTATTCGCTGGCGGGCGTGCTTGGATCGCTGCGGAATATGGGCGTGCGCCGTGCCGCTGAGAGCCAGGTGGTGGACAGCCTGCGAAATCTGTACCGCTTTGTGCGCGACAGTGCAGGTGAGAATAACATTAAGCTTGTGAAATCCCTGATGCAGGATGCCCCCGATGTCGATCAGCGGGCTACCTATATGCCGCGTCATCCCACCCAGTATGACGAAGAACGCATTCGGCAAACCGGAGGGACAGCGCGGCCTGTGCCGCTTCAGCGCACGACCATACGCCCCATCATGGATGAGCCGCTGCCCGCCGAAGATGACACACAGCGCAATCGTCCGGTCACGCCGCCCGCCGCCGCCGCCCGTATCGAAGCGCCTGCAATTCAGCCGACCACGCCACAGCCGCCCATCGCTGCCCCCAACGCCCAGTATGCGCGGCCTATCAATCCAACGGAACCGCCCGCCGTCCGTCCGGCGGCCCCTCGGCCTGAGAGCCGTCCCCCCCCCCCGCCCCCCCACACCCCCCCCCCCCCCACCCCCCCCCCCCCCCCCCCCCCCCCCCCCCCCCCCCCCGCCCCCCCCC
>Ga0105044_10008202_pt1 | contig 14358 bp, 13 predicted proteins | sample MAT01_FD_78092 | JGI IMG/M metagenome (GOLD analysis project Ga0105044, IMG submission 78092) | Freshwater microbial communities from Lake Fryxell liftoff mats and glacier meltwater in Antarctica - MAT-01 | ecosystem: Environmental > Aquatic > Freshwater > Ice > Liftoff microbial mat | place...
AATGTGCGAACAGGTCTTCGCCGCCGCCGTCCGGCGTGACGAAGCCGAAGCCCTTTGCATCATTGAACCACTTGACTGTTCCGGTTGCCATACTGCGTGTTCCTTTACGGTTTGATCGAGAAGCCCGAGTGCGGTCATCGGTGGGCGGGCGGGGATGCGGTCGCCGTAGCGCCGCTGTTCCGTCCGCGGCGGGATGAACCGTACGCCGAACAGCCCATATTTACGCGGATAGCAGCAAAGGCGTCAAGCGCCAGCGGAAAGTGGTGTCGTCCTCTTGTAAAAACTGTTGCAATCATCAAACATTGACCCCACTTCATCCGGAGTATCGTGGCAGGCAATGAGCAATCAGCAGCAAACCGGCAATGTCCTCGAGGCCGAGAAGGCCAAGGTCAAGCCCCCACCGTTGTACAAGGTCATGTTGCTCAATGACGACTACACACCGATGGACTTCGTCGTCGTCGTCCTGCAAACTGTGTTTGCCATGAGTCGCGAAAAGGCCACGCAGGTGATGTTGCAGATCCACCGGGAGGGCGTGGGCGTATGCGGCACCTTCACGCGCGAGGTAGCCGCAGCCAAAGTCGAACAAGTGATCAGTATTGCGCACAAGCATCAGCACCCGCTTCAGTGCACGATGGAGGAGACGTAAGCGTTATAGCTTGCAGGAGCCGGATGTTCCGGTAGCCCGCAGGCGACGAAAGGATGAGGAAGGTCGATGATCGCGCAGGAACTTGAAGTCTCCCTTCACATGGCCTTTGTCGAGGCCCGGCAAAAACAGCACGAGTTCATTACGGTCGAGCACCTGTTGTTGGCAATGCTCGATAACCCTTCTGCGGCTGAGGTCTTGAAGGCCTGCGGCGTCGATCTGGATGAATTGCGCGGCGTGCTGGCCGACTTCATCCAGGAGCACACGCCCCGGCTTGCGCCGCACTCCGACGCCGATACGCAACCCACGCAGGGCTTCCAGCGCGTCATCCAGCGCGCGATCCTGCATGTCCAGTCCTCCGGCAAGAAGGAAGTCACCGGCGCCAATGTGCTGGTGGCCATCTTCGGCGAGAAGGAATCGCACGCGGTCTATTTTCTCAACCAGCGCGGCGTCACGCGGCTCGATGTCGTCAACTACATCGCGCATGGCATCACCAAGACGCCGCAGCAGAAGCAGGAAAAGCCCGAGCCCAAGGTCGACGACGAGGGTGGCAATGAGGCGCAAGGCGCACTCGAGGCGTACACGCAGAACCTCAATTCAATGGCCAAGGCCGGCAAGATCGACCCGCTGATCGGCCGCGCGCACGAGCTGGAGCGTGTCATCCAGGTGCTGTGCCGCCGCCGCAAGAACAATCCGCTGCTGGTCGGCGAGGCCGGCGTGGGCAAGACTGCCATCGCCGAAGGCCTGGCGCGCCGCATCGTCGAAGGCGAAGTACCTGACCTGCTGCGCGAGTTCCAGGTGTACTCGCTCGACATGGGCGCACTGCTGGCGGGCACCAAGTACCGCGGCGATTTCGAGCAGCGCCTGAAGGCGGTGTTGAAGCAACTGGCCGACAGCCCCAAGTCCATCCTCTTCATCGACGAGATCCACACGATCATCGGTGCCGGGGCTGCTTCAGGCGGCACGCTCGACGCCTCCAATCTACTCAAGCCTGCGCTGTCGTCGGGTGCATTGAAGTGCATCGGCGCCACCACGTACAACGAGTACCGGCAGATTTTCGAGAAGGATCATGCGCTGTCACGTCGCTTCCAGAAGGTGGATGTGCCCGAGCCTTCGATCGCCGAGACCATCGAGATCCTGAAGGGTCTGAAGACGCGCTTCGAGCAGCACCATGGCGTGAAGTACGCGCCGGCAGCGCTGACCAGCGCGGCTGAACTCGCTGCACGATTCATCAACGATCGGCATCTGCCCGACAAGGCGATTGACGTCATCGACGAAGCGGGTGCCGCGCAGAAGATCCTGCCCAAGTCGCGGCAAAAGAAGATCATCGGCAAGGGCGAGGTCGAGGAGATTGTGGCGAAGATCGCGCGCATCCCGGCCAAGAACGTGTCGTCCGATGACCGCAATTCGCTCAAGACCCTTGACCGCGACCTGCGCAACGTCGTGTTCGGCCAGAACAAGGCCATCGACGCGATGGTATCGGCTATCCGCATGGCGCGTTCGGGTCTCGGTAATCCGCGCAAGCCCATCGGCAATTTCCTGTTCAGCGGTCCCACGGGTGTGGGCAAGACCGAGGTCGCGCGGCAGCTCGCGTATTGCCTCGGCGTGGAACTGCTGCGCTTCGACATGTCGGAGTACATGGAGCGCCACGCCGTGTCGCGCTTGATCGGCGCGCCACCGGGTTACGTGGGCTTTGACCAGGGCGGCCAGCTGACGGAGTCGGTTACCAAGCACCCGTACAGCGTGGTGCTGCTGGACGAAATCGAAAAAGCACATCCGGATATCTTCAACATCCTGCTGCAGGTGATGGACCATGGCACGCTGACGGACAATAACGGCCGCAAGGCCGACTTCCGCAACGTGATCATCATCATGACCACCAATGCGGGTGCGGGTGAACTTGCCAAGAGCTCGATGGGCTTCACGGCCAGCAAGCAGGCGGGCGACGAGATGGCCGAGATCAAGCGGATGTTCACGCCCGAGTTTCGCAACCGGCTCGATGCCACGATCTCGTTTGCTGCGCTCGATCACGACACTATCCTGAAGGTGGTCGACAAGTTCCTGCTCGAGCTCGAGAACCAACTGCACGAGAAGAAGGTCGATGCCACGTTCATGCCGGCGCTGAAGGAATTCCTGGCGAAGAAAGGCTTCGACCCGCAGATGGGTGCGCGGCCGATGGCCCGGCTCATCCAGGACACCATCCGCAAGGCGCTTGCCGAGGAACTGCTGTTCGGCAAGCTCACGTCGGGCGGCAAGGTCACGATCGACATTGGCGACGACGAGAAGGTCAAGCTCTCCTTCGAAGAGGCACCAAAGGAAGTGGAGCCGGTGGCCTGATTCGCTACTGCAACAGCACCAATGACAAACGGCGCCGCGAGGCGCCGTTTGTCATTGCGGGAAATGACTTGTTGGCGAGACTTAAGCCTCGCTGGTTTGGCGCGGCGTTGTACCTGCGAGGCTGAAGCCTCGCCTACAAAACCGGTCGCACGCCCGCAGCGGAACCATCGTTACATCAACGTAAAACCGGTCGCGCGCCCGCAGTGGAACGGTCGTTACGTCGCGTAAAACCGGTCGCACGCCCGCAGCAGTACCATCGTTACGTCGACGTAAAACCGGTCGCACGCCCGCAGTGGAACCGTCGTTACGTCAGCGCATCGGCCCAGATGTTCTTCGCCCATGCGAACGCGTACTCGCCCTCGATCGCATTGGCAGCGGATGACAGTCCTCCCGAGCCCGGCACCGTCACCAGCGTCTTCTTTTCCTTGTCGTACTGGTGCACCGAGCAGACGTGCGCGACATTCTTGTCGCTCATGAAGCTGTAGCACGTGTTGTTCAGCACCGGCGTGGGGTTGGGCGCAACGCCGGCGAAGGCATTGAGGATGGCGGCGGCCGCCACCTTGGCGTGCTGGTTGGCCATGTGCCCCGACTTCGGCATCAGCGGCGCCACCTGTATCGCGTCGCCCAGTACATGGATCTTCGGCACCTTGATCGACTCGAAGGTGAGGAAGTCCACCTCGCACCAGCGATTGTTCGCCGTGATGACGCCGGCCTGCGCGGCGATGGCGCCAGCACGATGGGGCGGAATCACGTTGAGCACGCTGGCCTTGACATCGTCCGCCGTCTCGAACTTCAGTGTCATCGTGGCGGCGTCGACATCCGTCAGCACATAGTTCGGCCGGTACTCGACGATGCCCTTGTAGTCGTCGTTCCAGGCCTTCATGAAGAGGCCCTTCTTCGACGTGACGTCTTCGTTGCCGTCGAGGATCAGCACTTTGCTGCGCGGCTTCGCCTGCTTAAAGTACCACGCCACCTGGCACGCGCGTTCGTAGGGGCCGGGCGGGCAGCGATAGGGCGCGCGCGGAATCGAGATCGCATAGACGCCGCCATCGGGCATCGCTTCGAGCTGCCGGCGCAGCGCCACGGTTTGCGGTCCGGCCTTCCAGGCGTGCAGGATTTTCTGCTGCGCGGCCGCGTTGTTGAGCCCGGGCACCTGGTCGTACAGGAAGTCGATGCCGGGAGAAAGCACCAGCCGGTCGTAGGGCAACGCGCGGGCGTCGGACAGCCTGACCAGATTACGCTCGGTATCGATGGAGGTCGCGGTGGCAAACACCACCTTGACGCCGCGCTTGACGAGGCCGTCGTAGCTCACTGTGATGTCGGCCATCTGCTTGCTGCCGCCCACCACCAGGTTCGACAACGGGCACGAGACGAAGGCCGGATTGGCTTCGACCAGCGTGACGTCGAGTGCACCATTGCTCCACATGTGCAGGTACTTGGCGACCGTGGCGCCGCCGTAACCGCCACCGACCACCACCACTTTCGGTCCGCCGCGTGCGGCGCCTGCGCAGCCGCCGAGGGCGGAGGCTGCAAGTCCGGCGGCGCCGAGGGCCTTCAGGAATTCACGTCGTTGCATAGGCATATCGTTCTCCAGCGGAGGGCTCATTGGACTTCCCTCCGCGCTGTCGCGCTGCGGGGCAATTCGCCCTTGGGACGGCCCGGCGGGCTGGTTTGGACTTCCCTCCGCGCGATCGCGCTGCGGGGCAATTCGCCCTTGGGACGGCCCGGCGGGCTCATGGCTTCTGGGCGGCGAACCAGCCGGCCATCAGGTCGATCTGTTCGTCGGTATAGCCCTTCGCGAGCTGATGCATGATCGTCGCAGGCGTGCGTCCCGCCTTGAAGTCCTGCATCTTGCGCACGAAGTCGGCCTTCGCTTGGCCGGCCAAGGAGGGCATGCCGCCCAGGCTCACACCGTTCGTGCCGTGGCAGGCTGAGCAACCCGCAGCGAGATTGCGCGGCAGGTTCGGGTCGGCGGTCTGGGCCACGGCGTGCCCCGTGCAGGACAGCAGAAACAGCGATGCCAACAGTAGCGGCTTACGCAAGGGAGTCTCCTCGAAGATCGACGCGCACTCGCTGGCGCGTTCCTGCATAGGATAGTCGCAACCGGAGTGTCGCGTCATGCTGCGCGGCACTAACGAAATGTCGACGGGCGTTGTTGGAATTACGTCGATTGGTGTGGCACCGGCGCAACGCCTGCGCGGCTCCCCGCTGCCATTGGAATGGAAACCCGATCCGCTGGCCGGAAAGGGCAACCGGTGCAACAAAAAACGAGGTGGTCGAGACCTATTTCATACAAAACAATGGCATGAGATCTACATTTCTTTCCTCGTGTCCTATAACTTATATAAGATATACATGCGTTGCAGCACGATGCGCCAGGGAATGGCACCGTTTGTTTCCGTCTGGTGGAAACTGTTTCTAACGCATTGATTTATAGCGATAAATATTATATTGCATCGCGTCATTTTCCTTGCATCGCGTCATTGCACTTGTTAAGGTAGTTCCAACACGTGCCGCAACGGATCGCTGCGCGTGCACCACGCCAACCGCCGCCGCCAGCGCTAAGCAGGCGGCCAGAATGACGAAATGGGAGCTCCAAGCGATGAACTACGACCTCGAAGCAGCACGACTGAAAAAGGATTGGGCGGAGAATCCCCGTTGGAAGGGCATCGAGCGCGGCTACACCGCGGAAGACGTCGTCCGCCTGCGCGGCTCGATCCACATCGAGCACACGCTGGCGCGCCGCGGTGCAGAGAAGCTTTGGAAGCTGGTCACCGAGGAACCCTTCGTCAACACGCTGGGCGCCATGACGGGCAACCAGGCGATGCAGCAGGTGAAGGCCGGACTGAAGGCCATCTACCTTTCCGGCTGGCAGGTGGCGGCTGACGCCAACATCGCCGGTGAAATGTACCCGGACCAGTCGCTCTATCCAGTCAACTCGGTGCCCATCGTCGTGCGCCGGATCAACAACACGTTCATCCGCGCCGACCAGATCCAGCACATGGAAGGCACCGGCGACACGGACTTCTTCGCCCCCATCGTCGCGGACGCCGAGGCCGGCTTCGGCGGCGTGCTGAACGCATTCGAATTGATGAAGTCGATGATTGACGCAGGTGCGGCGGGCGTGCATTTCGAGGACCAGCTGGCGTCCGTGAAGAAGTGCGGCCACATGGGCGGCAAGGTACTCGTGCCCACGCGCGAAGCGGTCGACAAGCTCATTTCCGCCCGATTGGCAGCCGATACGATGGGCGTGCCCACGCTGATCCTCGCCCGCACCGACGCCGAAGCCGCCGATCTCGTCACCAGCGACATCGATGATAACGATAAGGCCTTCTGCACGGGCGAGCGCACGCAGGAAGGTTTCTACCGGACGCGCAATGGCCTTGATCAGGCGGTCTCGCGCGGCTTGGCCTATGCGCCGTATGCCGACATGATCTGGTGCGAAACCGGCAAGCCCGACCTCGATTTCGCGCGCGCCTTCGCCGACGCGATCCACGCGAAGTTTCCGGGCAAGATGCTGGCCTACAACTGCTCGCCGTCATTCAACTGGAAGAAGAATCTCGACGACGCGACGGTCGCCAAGTTCCAGCACGAGTTGGGTGCGATGGGGTACAAGTTCCAGTTCATCACGCTGGCCGGCTTCCACAGCCTCAACTACTCGATGTTCAACCTCGCGCATGGCTACGCGCACAACAACATGACGGCCTTCGTCGAGCTGCAGGAGGCTGAATTCGCCGCCATGCCGAAGGGCTTCACTGCCATCAAGCACCAGCGCGAAGTGGGCACCAGCTACTTCGATGCGGTCACGCAAACGGTCCAGGGCAGTGCTGCATCCACCACCGCATTGAAGGGTTCCACCGAAGACGAGCAATTCTTCGACAAGCCGAAGACCGAGTTGCACGTGGCCAACGGCTGATCCGCCATCCGCGGATTGCACCGCCGCCGCGCCACCGGCCTTCCAGCCGGTCGCGCGGCGTTGGTTTTTTGTAGGACAAAGTTCATGACCGTGTGGTGTCCGCGAACCCCGACGCAGGTTTGCGGTCACATCGTGCATGAATGCCTTGTCAGTTGTTCCCGAGTTGGCAATCCCGGACTCCGCGCCGCCATCGTCCGTGCGGCTATTCTTTGCGCTGGTGCCGGATACGTCCGTGCGCCTCGCGTTCGGCGAACTGGCCCGTTCGGTGGCGCGCCGGTCACGCGGCCGATCGATCTCGGCCGACCACCTGCACCTCACGCTGGCGTTCCTCGGCGACGTGCCGGCGCCGGCGATGCCACAATTGCAGGCGGTTGGCGACGCCTTGCCGCAAATCGGCGCCGTCCTGGTCTTCGATACGCTTGGGGCGTGGCGGGCCTCCGGCGTGGCATGGGTCGCGCCCGCGGTCGTGCCGCAATCCATCACCGACCTGCACGCCACGCTAGCCGCCGGCCTCGGGCGCGCCGGCTTTGCACTGGAGGAGCGCGCCTTCCGGCCACACATCACGCTGGCCCGGCGCTGTGTGCAACCGCAGCCGCGCTCGCGGTGTGAACCGTTGCGCTGGCGCGTCGACCGGGTGTGCCTCGTCGGGTCGGAGTTGCAGTCCGAAGGCCCGGTCTACCGCGAGATCGCCGCGTGGCCGCTCACGATCGCCGGGTAGCTTCCTCGCCCGTGGCCACGGGCCGCAGTGGATCCGCGCACCACTCGCTCCATGACCCAGGATAGAGTCGTGTAGGGCCGAGGCCCGCCACTTCCATCGCCAGGATGTTGTGACAGGCGGTGACACCCGAGCCGCAGGAGTGCACGACGACATCGGGCTTGGCCCCGTCCAGCAGCGCGTCGAATTCGGCGCGCAAGGCGACGGGGGACTTGAACGCGCCAGTCGTGTCGAGATTCTGCGTGTACGGCCGGTTGTGCGAACCCGGGATGTGGCCGGCCACGGGATCAAGTGGCTCGGTCTCGCCGCGAAATCGTTCCGGTGCACGCGCATCCAGGAGGAAAAGCGTGCGTCGCGCGAGGCTGGCGCGAACGCCGCTGGCATTGACGTGCGGTCCCACCTTGCGCACGACGAAGGCAGCAGATGAGTAGGGTGTGGCCGACGTGGCGACCGGGCGCTTTTCCGCCCGCCATTTCGCGTATCCGCCGTCGAGCACTGCCACGGCGTCGTGACCGAGCCAGCGCAGCATCCACCACATCCGTGCGGCGTACATGCCCGGCCCCTGGTCGTAGATGACCACCTGCCGGTCCGCCGCGATGCCCATCTGCGCGAACTGCGTGGCCGCAAACTCGGGCGAGGGCAACGGATGCCGGCCGTTGGTACCGGTCTTGGCGCCTGAGAGCGAGCGGTCGAGGTGCACGAAGCGCGCGCCGGGAATGTGGCCAGTACGGAACTGGTCCTCGCCCCAGGTTTCGGGACGGGCGAGATCGTGGCGGACGTCGCACAGCACGAGCGCGGGATCGTCGAGCATCCCGGCCAACGCGGTGATGGAAACGAGCATCGTGTGCATCTTGATGGTGTCTTCAATCGTTGGTGATCTGCGGTGCCGGCTCGCGGCGAGCGCCGGGCCGGGACTGCACCGCGATAATACCGGCTGCGACGATCAGCGCAATGCCGAGCCACGCCGGCCACGGCAACACGTCGTTCCAGATCAGGATGCCGAGCACACTCGAGAACACGATGCCGCTGTAGGACAGCGCGGCGACGACGAGCGTGGTGCCCTGACCATAGGCGCGGGTCATCGCCAGCTGGCCGACGGCACCGAAAATGCCCACGCCCGCGAGCGCACCTGCATTGCCGGTGGTGATGGGGTGCCACGTCTGGGGCGCCATCCACACCAGCGCGCCCAACAGCGCGAAGACGCCGAAGTAGAAGACCACCCGCGCTTCCGGCTCCTGTGCGCGGACCAGTTCGCGGACATTCCAGTACGCAATGGCGGAAATTGCGCCGGAGGCGAGACCCACGGCGGCAGGCCAGACCTGCCCGGCGCTCAGGGTTGGCCGCAGCAACAGTACACACCCGGCGAAGCCCAGCACCACTGTCAACACCAGGCGCCCGCGCGGGCGTTTGCGCTCCAGCCACGCGAGCAGCATCGCAAGGAACACCGGGGACGTGTAATTGAGCGTCATCGCGGTGGCCACCGGCAGGATGGTCAGCGCATAGAAGAACATGAAGAGCGACACGAATCCGGAGACGCCGCGATGCACATGCATGCCGATGCGCGGCGTGCTCACTGCCACGCCGGCCTGGGCGAGCATGACCCAGGCCATGGCCACCTGGATGATGGCGCGATAGAACACGAGTTCAGCGGCGGAGAAGTCGGCAGCACCTATTTTCACGCACACGCCCATCAGCGCGAACGCAAGACCGGCCACCACTATCCACAGCGACTGCATACGGCGCCGGCTGCGGCTACATGTGCGCGATGTGGACTGCCATCTCGCGGCGGTAGTACTCGTGGAAATGCTGCATGCCATCTTCCATCGGCGACTGGTAGGGCCCGATCTCGCTCCTGCCCGCTGCATGGAGCAACTTGCGGCCGGCATCCATGCGCTCCGCGATCTCGTCGTCTTCCTTCGCCGTTTCCATGTAGGCCGCCTGGTGCGCCTCGACAAACTCGCGTTCGAACAACGCGATGTCTTCAGGGTAGTAGAACTCGACGACATTCATCGTGCGGTCGACAGCCTGCGGCACCAACGTACTCACGACGAGGACGTGCGGATACCACTCCACCATCACATTGGGGTAATAGGTGAGCCAGATGGCGCCGTGCGCCGGCATGGCACCGCGGTAGTAGTCGAGCACCGCCTTGTGCCAGCGCTCGTAGACGCGCGAGCCAGGCTTGGCAAGGCTGTTGTTGATGCCCACCGTCTGCACCGAGTATTGGTCACCGAATTCCCACTTCAGGTCGTCGCAGGTGACGAACTGGCCCAGGCCCGGATGAAACGGGCCGACGTGGTAGTCCTCGAGATAGACCTCGATGAAGGACTTCCAGTTGTAGTTGCACGCGTGCAGTTCGACACGGTCGAGTACGAAGCCCGAGAAATCGAAGTGGCGCACGCCCAGCGCGGCGAGATCGCGCGCGACATCGCGCGGGCCGTCGAAGAGCAGGCCGTTCCAGTTCTGCATCGGCGTGCGGCCGAGGTTGAGGCAGGGCTTGTCCGCGAAATGCGGCGCGCCCAGCAACTCGCCCTTCAAGTCGTAGGTCCAGCGATGCAGCGGGCACACGATGCTGCTGGCGTTGCCCCGGCCGTTGAACATCAGCGCCTGGCGGTGCCGGCAGATGTTGGACAGGAGCTCGATGCCGCCCGGATTGCGGACGAGCATCTGCGCCTCCCCGCGCGCGGCCAGCGCCTGGAAATCGCCCACGTCAGGCACCATCAGTTCGTGACCCACATAGCCGGGTCCGCGCGCGATCAGCAGGCGCTGTTCGGCGTCGAGGACGCGTGGATCGCAATACCATGAGACGGGGAACTGCGTCGTGGACTGACGCAGACGACCCGCCGCGGCGAGGTCAGACATCGGCCTACCCTTTCGTGAACCTATCGGTTGCAGGCAACCAACCCAACCCAACAACCCGGGACGCTTACGGCTTTGGTCTTGCGAATAAAGCCGCCCCGGACCGCTTTGCTAAGTCGGCCGCACGAAAGATTCGTGTAAGGCCGCGTCGTCAAAAGATGGTATTATAATCGGCTTTCTGCCATCAGGTCAAGACCTTAGCGCAGTTTGACGACCCCGGTGCCGCGTCCGTATCGGCAACGCGCCCCGGTCCTACCCAGAACGCGCGCCCACCTTCGATCATGGTCAAGACCGCTGAACCGCCCAAGACTTTCGAGGCCGCCTTGGCCGAACTCGAAGCCCTCGTGGCCTCGATGGAGGACGGACAGATGCCGCTGCAGGCATCGCTCGCGGCCTACAAGCGCGGTGCCGAGCTCATCGCCTATTGCCAGGCTGCGCTGACCGACGCGCAGCAACAGGTCGAGGTTTTCGAGCAGGGCGTGCTGAAGCCCTTCATCGCGGACGGCGGTGATGGATCCTGATCTCGCGTTCGAGGTCTGGTCCGGCGAACGTCAGCAACGCATCGAGAATGTGCTGGCGGGCGCGCTGTCGCTGCACGCCGGCATTCCCGTTCCGCTGATCGATGCGATGCGCCATGCCGTGCTTGATGGTGGCAAGCGGATGCGTCCGCTGCTGGCGTACGCGGCCGGCGAACTGGCGGGCGCTGATCCTGTGGTGGTCGACGCGCCCGCGGCCGCACTCGAGATGATGCATGCCTACTCCCTGGTGCACGACGACATGCCGTGCATGGACAACGACGTGCTGCGCCGGGGCAAGCCCACCGTGCACGTGCAGTTCGGCGAAGCGATGGCGTTGCTGGCCGGCGATGCGCTGCAGGCCCGCGCCTTCGAGGTGCTGGGCGCAGCACCGCTGCGCGACGCGGGTGCCGCCTGCGCGCTGCTGGCGGCATCCGCCGGTGGCGCCGGCATGGCGGGCGGGCAGGCCATCGACCTCGAGAACGTGGGCGTGTCGATGCCGCTTACCGCACTCGAGACGATGCACCGGATGAAAACTGGCGCGCTGATCCGCGGTGCCGTGCTGCTGGGCGCCGCGTGCGGACGGCCGCTCGCGCCTGCGGAAGATGCCGCCCTCGATCGTTTCGCGCGTGCGGCTGGCCTCGCGTTCCAGATCGTCGATGACGTGCTCGACACCGAAGGTTCCGCAGCGGTGCTGGGCAAGACCGCGGGCAAGGATGCCGCCAACAACAAGCCCACCTACGTGACGCTGCTGGGGCTCCCCGAGGCCAAGCGCCGTGCCGCCGCCGTGCATGCCGATGCCGTGGCGGCGCTCGAGCCCTTCGGCACCGGCGCGCGTCGCCTGCGCGAGATCGCCGACTGGATCACGCGCCGTAGTCACTGATGGAATCTCCTTCAACCATGTTTCCGCTGCTCGAAAAAATCAACAGTCCCGCCGACCTGCGGCTGCTCGACCGCCCGCAGTTGCACGACCTCGCGCGCGAGTTGCGCCAGTTCCTGCTGCAATCGGTCGCGACCACCGGCGGTCATCTGTCGTCGAACCTCGGCACGGTGGAACTCACCGTGGCGCTGCACTACATCTTCGACACACCAGAAGACCGCATCGTGTGGGACGTGGGTCACCAGACCTACGCGCACAAGATCCTGACTGGCCGTCGCGAGGCCATGTCGGGCCTGCGGCAATGGGGCGGCCCGTCCGGCTTTCCGCGGCGCGGCGAGTCCGAATACGACACGTTCGGTACGGCGCACTCCTCCACGTCCATCTCGGCGGCACTGGGGATGGCGGCGGCGGCGAAGCTGAAGAACGAGCAACGCCACGTGGTGGCGGTGATCGGCGACGGCGCGATGAGTGCCGGAATGGCCTTCGAGGCGCTCAACAATGCGCAGGGTGCCAATGTGCTGGTGATCCTCAACGACAACGAGATGTCGATCTCGGAGCCGGTGGGCGCGTTCAACAATTACCTGGCCAAGATTTTGTCCGGACGCCTGTACAACACGGTGCGCCGCGGCAGCAAGGAAGTGCTGGCGAAGCTGCCGCCGATGCACGACCTCGCCAAGCGTTGGGAAGAACACATGAAGGGCATGGTGCTGCCCGGCACGCTGTTCGAGGAATTTGGCTTCAACTACATCGGACCCATCGACGGCCACGACCTCGAAACACTGGTGCGAACGCTCGCCAACGTCAAGGAACTGCCCGGCGCGCAGTTCCTGCACGTCATCACGAAAAAGGGCTACGGCTATGCGAAGGCCGAGGAGGAACCCATCACGTATCACGCCGTCACGAAATTCGATCCGGCGGTGGGCATGGTGCCGAAGGCGGCGGGCAAGCCCACGTACACGCAGATCTTCGGCGACTGGCTGTGTGACATGGCGGCTGCTGACGAACGCATCATCGGTATCACGCCCGCGATGCGCGAAGGCTCGGGGCTCGTCAAGTTTTCGCAGATGTTCCCGCAGCGGTACTTCGACGTCGGCATCGCCGAGCAGCATGCGGTGACGTTCGCCGCCGGCCTGGCCTGCGAAGGCATGCGGCCGGTAGTGGCCATCTACTCGACGTTCCTGCAGCGGGCCTACGACCAGCTGATCCACGACGTGGTTCTGCAGAACCTGCCCGTCGTGTTCGCGATCGATCGCGCGGGTGTCGTGGGTGCCGACGGTGCCACGCACATTGGCGCCTTCGATCTCTCGTACCTGCGCTGCCTGCCCAACACGACGGTGATGACGCCGGCCGACGAAAACGAGTGCCGGCAGATGCTCTATACGGCGGCCACGCTGGGCTCCCCTGCGGCGGTGCGCTATCCGCGCGGCGCGGGACCGGGCGTGCCCATCGAGGCCACGATGCGCGCGCTGCCGGTCGGCCGCGCCGAAGTCCGGCGTGAGACCAGACGGCGCACACATCGCGTCGCGCTGCTGGCCTTCGGGTCGATGCTGCAGCCGGCGCTGGCGGCGGCGGAGGAGCTCGACGCCACGGTGGTCAACATGCGCTTCGTGAAGCCGCTCGACATCGAGCTCGTGCTGCGGATGGCGCGCGAGCACGATGCGCTCGTCACCATCGAGGAAAACGTGGTCGCGGGAGGCGCCGGCAGTGCGGTCGCCGAGGCGCTGGCAGCGGACGACGTTGCTACTGCCATTCTGCACCTCGGCCTGCCCGATCATTTCATCGATCACGGCGATCCCGCCTTCCTGCTCTCGCATGTCGGCCTCGATGCGAAAGGCATCACGGCCGCAGTGCGCAAGCGCTTTGGCGCGCTGTTGTCCGAACCCCGGGTCAAGCCCGCGGCCTGACGCCATGAACGCGACGGAGCGCGCAGCGCAAAGGCAGTCGCCTGCTGTCCTCCCGTACAATTTGACCCGAGACCGCCATGAACCGTCCTGAGCAACCCGGCCACCTGATGCCGATTCCCGACATGCAGTCGCAGCGCGACGAGCGGCACCTGGCCATTGACCAGGTGGGCATCCGCAGCATCAAGGTGCCGCTGCAATTCGCCGACCATGACGGCGTCGCGCAGCCCACCATCGCGATGGCCAGCGTCGTCGTCGCGCTGGCGGAAGACCGCAAGGGCACGCACATGTCGCGCCTCGTGATGCTGCTGGAGGAGCGGATGGCGCCTGGTGCGCCGCCTCTCACCGTGGCGGGCATGCGCGCGCTGCTGGACGAACTGGTGGTGCGCCTCGATGCGCCCGGCGGCCGGCTCGAGCTCGCGTTCCCGTTTTTCGTGCGCAAGTTCGCGCCGGTCTCCGGCATCGCCAGCCTGCTCGACTACGAGGTCCGGCTGGCCGGCGAGCTTGCGGCCGGCCACTACACTGTCACCGTTACCGTGGCCGTGCCGGTCACGTCGCTGTGCCCGTGCTCGAAGGAAATCTCCGACTACGG
>Ga0105044_10008203_pt1 | contig 14358 bp, 9 predicted proteins | sample MAT01_FD_78092 | JGI IMG/M metagenome (GOLD analysis project Ga0105044, IMG submission 78092) | Freshwater microbial communities from Lake Fryxell liftoff mats and glacier meltwater in Antarctica - MAT-01 | ecosystem: Environmental > Aquatic > Freshwater > Ice > Liftoff microbial mat | place...
AACAAAAAGAACTGCAATAAAATGAGTGATACCGTGCAATAAAATTATCCTCCATCTGACGAAGACTTAACACAAGATCATAGTTTTAACTTATCCATAGAAGACAGATGCCCTTAGTGGTGCAGAAAACTTTTTCGAGTTTCATGATGGATGACCTAGACAGCCAAAACAGCGGCTGAAACCCACTGCCCTCGTTCGTTTGCTTGAGAAATCCCAAGATCGCTGTGTCGGCAAGAACCCTTTGTTCATAGGGGTTTCAGGAGTTCTCTGCACCACTAAGGACAGATGCCTTTGTTCCAAAAGTATTAAGCCCCTTGTCTCTCAACTGCAATAGAATTGCTACCGTGCTTTATTTGAGCTGGTATAAAATAGAGCCGTCGAACCTTCATTCATCTCTAGAGTTATGAAACTTGTCTGTATTCTTCTGATGGGTCTTTCTTCGCTACCACTGTTGACCTATCCATTTGTTATAATCGCTAATCTAATGCTGCTTGCAGCCGTTGGGAATTCTAGCGAAGTTTCTTTGAATCAGACAATCGTACAGTATGCTTTTCTGGTCAGTACTACTTTATATCCGATTCCCTATACAGTTGCCTTAATCAAAAGCATTACAAAGATGGAGAAAAAGAGGTTTAGAAAAGCAGCCTTGTGGCAGCTTCTCCCTCTAATTTATCTCCTAGTGGTCGTCATCATAGGCTTCTTTTTCTTCCTCGCGGGTTAGAGGCTTCTGGGCAAACCTGCTAAATGATCGCTGAAAAAAAATGGGGGTAGAACTGAGTATTCTGCCCCCAAATCCTAAAAAATAGGCTAATGCTCAGCAGCGTAAATTGACTAACTGCGAACAAGGGGCTTAATCCCCTTGTCTAAACGGATCAATGGTAGATAGAGGTAGATAGATCTCCGCCAAGGAGTACTAGTGATCAAGGTTGCTAAAGGATTTTTCTTGCTATGGCAACCTTCACGATCACTACCAAGCTTTCGCTAGAAGAGAGAGCGGTTGCTGAGCGGGCTGTATCGGTTTTTGTAACTAACCGCATTGGGTGAGGTGAGATTGTCCAGAATGAGCATAATCTGAAGGTTGGCTAGAGCCTTCAAGATCGGTGACGGCGATCGCGCGATCGCCCACTCTGAAGACCCGTTCATCCGCCATGGATGGAGTTCCCTGGATGATAGTTGCGTGATAGTCGAACGATCATTCGTTGGTTTTGTGTGTGGCTAGTTTTGTGTGTAGCTAGTTTTGTGTGGCTGATCTTCCAGCGATAGTGTGTAATCTCCTCTTCTCAGGTCTGCGTTTTAGGATCAACCTCACGTTGAAAATCCTCTGCTTTGGGTGAATGCTTGGGCATTCACGTAAGCCCTTTGCAAAAAACAAGCATGATCCCAACAAAGCCCAAAGAACTCGTCTCGTCTCCTAATACTGATTACGGTCTTTTATGAAAATCCTTACGATTGTTCCGTCTGTGGCGGGAATGCTTTTGTTATCGGCAGCTTTGGCAACAAATGCCGCAGCCCCTCCTCAGCCAACCGCTCCGGCCTCTCCGGTTGCCTCGTCGGTGGTGCAGGCTCCTGACCCAGCAGCAGCGAGTGATGTCTTGGCTCCCCTACGATCGGCTCTGGCTGAGCAAAACTGGCTGCTTGCCGATCAAGAAACTCGCCTGCTGCTGGAGGATTCCTTAGGCGATATTTATGGTCCGCCGTCAACGCAGACCATTCCCGTAGAGGTGATTCGGTCGATTGATCAGTTGTGGCTAGAAGCTAGCAATGGTCGATTTGGCCTGAGTGTGCAACTGCGCCTTTGGGAAGAGGCCGTAGCACAGCACCCCAACGATACTGATGCCGCCGTGCGTGCCTTTGGGCGGCGCGTCGGCTGGTTCCGACCGACCCCAGACGGCAATAACTTTATTTCTTCCGATTGGTACACTGAGACCGAGCTGACGGATTCTCTAGAGGCTCCCGTGGGTCATTTTCCTTGGCCGGGGGTTTCCTGGGATTTTTTGGCAGAGATACTGGGGCAAGAAAGCTGCGGGAGCTGCACCATTGATGCCATGTACCTACAGGACGGTCGATTCTATCGCTATATCCCCGCCCTGTTTGCCCAGGTAAAGGTCGCATTAGACACCCCCACGCCACCGCTGTCCTCCACTTGGAGCCAACTCCAACCGGGGTGGCAGGTTGATTTTAATTCGTTATACCCCAATAACCGCTGCCCCGTGGAAACAGTAGATTGGGAGATCAGCCCCAATAGCCAAGTTTTGGCGGTGAGTAGTTATAGCCTCGAACGCTCCTGCGGAGGCCCGGTAAATAGCAGCACCTTGGCACTATGGAATACCCAGCGGGGCAACCGCATTATTACCCTCGTGCGAGGGGAAGCGGTGGAATCCTATAACTACGGTGGCCCACCTCAAGAACCGCCTCGGGAGCGAAACCGGATGGTGGGACAGGTGGCTAATGCGATCGCCTTTTCCCCCAATAGTCAACTGATTGCGGCGGGTATGTCGGATGGGACGGTGCGGGTATCGGCAACCGATACGGGACAAGCGGTACAGACCCTTGGCCAGGGCGGGCATCGCTATGCTGTGCGGGCGATCGCCATCAGCAGCGATGGCACCCAACTGGTGAGCGCTAGCTCCGACCAAACTATTAAGCTCTGGGATCTGCAAACGGGGCAACTGCTCCGCACCTTCACCCTAAACGCCACCGACGGCATTGTGCATACGCTGAAGATTAGCCCCGATGGCACGCGATTGGCGATCGCCACCACCAACAACCTGCTCCAACTGCGCGACCTGAGCAACGGAGCCATCCTCCGCACCTTTGTTGAGGCCAGCAGCACCTCACTCGACCAAATGCCCATTGCCTTTAGCCCAGACGGTCGGCTGTTGGCAACGAGCGACCTCGACAACAGCATCAAAATCTGGAATGCCAGCACCGGCGCACGCGAAATTACCTTGCAAGGGCACCAAGCCCCCGTGCGAGACCTGGCTTTTAGCCCAGATAGCCGCACCCTTGCCAGTAGCAGCCTCGACTATGACGTGCGCCTATGGGATCTGCAAACCTTCCAACTGCGGCGCTCCCTCGATGCCACCACGGGGATCAGTGGCTACCGCCCCCCCAACCCAGGGCACTTGGCCTTCACCCCCGATGGCCGCACCCTCGCCACCAGTGCCATCTTCCCCTTCGCGCATCCCGTTTCTGGGGAACCGCTGACCATCTCGGGTGCAACGCTTTGGGATGTGGCCAGCGGGCAATCTCTAACCCAGGTGCAATCGGTCAATACGTTTGGGTTTAGCCCCAATGGTCAATTTTTCATGACCAATGGCCATGCTCTACAAACTTGGCAACCCTAAGAGGGTTTTATATTTCATCGAGTGTTAGCAACCCTGTCTCTGGCAAGGTTGCTAATGAATGGAGAGACGGCTACCAAAGGATTTAGAGAATTTATGAGAATTTAGAGAATTTAGATTGCAGTCTCCACCGCTGCAATTAGCGGCCAAAATCGTCCGTTCTCATAGAACCAAGCAATCCCTTCTGGGTCAAGGCTTTGGCTCCATTCGCTAAAGTCATCTTGGAGTTTGCGACGGCTAATCGTGCTGGGGCTAACCGCAAGGCGACTGGCCAGCCTTGCCCCTGAGAGGCTGGCGGTCTCATCGGCTGCTGACAACTCTAGATATAGATCCCAAAACGTCACAATGACTAAAAAGAGAATGAGGATCACCGCCTCTGGGCGCTGCAATGCCGTGAGCCGATTCTTCAAAGAGGCATCCGTCTCAGATCTGGGGGCAGTCTCAGATTGGGGGGGGATGGTGGCGATCGCCCCTGGATTTTGAGTGGCGATCGCCCCTGGGTTTTGAGGGGCGATCGCCAAGTTTGGCTCCCTGACCTCCGACACAATATCGGCCTCTAAGGGTTCGTCTTCGTCTGCAAAACAGTCTGTTTCTGCGGTTGCCTCTATCACGGGAGGAGATGGAGCGTCGGGGTCGGAAGGGGCGATCGGAATCACTAGGGTTGTCTCTAGATTCTGCGTTTCGGGAGAAAACTGCGTTTCAGAAGAAGACTGCGTTTCGGGAGAAGATTGAAAATCAGAAATGGAAGTCACTGGCGTTAAGTCCGTGGTCAGGGCAAGGGGTAGGGCAATGTCTTGTTTCCATGCTACAGACTCTTCCCCCGATTGCTGACCATAAAGCATAATTTGATCGATCCCCTGCACGCCCAATTCTGCCATCAGTTTTCGCACCGCCAGAGCCGTTTGCCCAGGGTTGGGGGTTGGGTTTGCTTCTAGCACGATATGTAAAGTGCGATCGGTCTTGGCCGCCTGGGTGCGTATACCCAACGGCTTAAGTGAGTGGTTTAATACCGCTGCAATAATCTTGGGATCACCAGCCCGCGCCCGTTCTAGGATCTCTTGTGATTCCATTGTTGCCTCCCTTCTCCCAAGCCCTGCATTAGGATCGTCATCCCATAGACCTTATAGTAGACCATTGCACAGAACCCTTTTCAACCTTTCCCAGAGAGTTTTCTAGCGTCCTATGAACTATGGGGATCACAGCTAATAGGGTGGTCGATCAAAGAGCAAACCCGTTCCCAATGGTTCCCTTTCTAGCCAAACTGAACTAAATCTATAGACCCAAGGGGCGTGTATTGGAGAGGGGCGATGGGAATACTAAAGCAATCGGGTGCAGAATCTGGCAGATGAGGGTGGCTGAATATGGAGACAATAGAGCGGGCCTATTGGCTGGCGTGGTCGCAGATTCCGGGGGTGGGGCCAATTTTGATGATGCGCTTATATCATCACTTTGGCAGCTTAAAGCTGGCTTGGGAAGCTCCGATCGAGGCGTTGCACCAGGTAGAAGGGTTTGGGGATCAGATGACGGCGATCGCCCATAAAGCCATCCCATCCATTGACCCTGAAGCCCTGCTCCAGAGCCATTTGCAAGACAACCCCAACTTTTGGACGCCCGCCGACCCCGAATATCCTCGGTTGTTGCTAGAAATCCCCGATCCGCCGCCTCTGCTCTATTACCGAGGCTCCGTAGACCTGCGAGAAAACCAGGGGGTGCGGCCTGCGATCGCCCTCGTGGGCACGCGATCGCCCACAGACTATGGCAAACGCTGGACGCAGCGCCTCACCCAAACCCTCGTGCAAGCTGGGTTTACCATCGTTTCTGGCCTCGCCGAAGGGATCGACACCATCGCCCACCAGACCTGCCTGCAAGCCGGAGGGCGCACCTTGGGGGTCATGGGCACGGGGGTCAACAAGATCTACCCCCGCAAGAATATCGAGCTTGCCAAGCAAATCCTAGACCACGGCTTAGTGCTAAGCGAATATCCCGCCCACACCCCGCCAGACCGCATGAATTTCCCGCGCCGCAATCGCATCATTGCTGGGTTGTGCCGTGCCACCCTTGTCCTCGAAGCCGGCCAAAAATCTGGTGCCCTCATCACCGCCCGTATGGCCAATGACTATGGCCGCGATATCTACGCCCTCCCCGGCTCCCTCGACAACCCCCAAAGCCAGGGTAGCCTCAGCCTCATTGATAACGGTGCCCAACTCATCCTCAGCGAAACCCATCTATTAGAAATGTTAGGGCACCTCCCCAGCCTAGATGCCGCTGACCAGCTTTCCTTATTAGACGCGCCTCCGGTCGCCGAGTTGCCCCCATTACCGCCAGATCTGGCGCAGGTGTTCCAAGCCGTGCCCCTCGAAGCGACCTCCCTCGATCAGCTCGTAGAGCAAACGGGCATGGCCACCAACATGATTCTGAGCGCCCTCGTGCAACTGGAATTGATGGGGTTAGTCTCCCAAATGCCTGGAATGCGCTACCAGCGCGGATAGCCGAACCATAGAGTTCGAGTAATGCCACACAAGTCTAGTCAGGATGCCTCGTAGTAAGGCGATCGCAGCTTCAGCTTCCGTTAGATTCACCCTATATTCAGCCCAAAAAAAGGAAAGACAACGGCCTTTCCCTTCCAAGTCAATACGGTTCTAGTCCAATCAAGGGCAGGGTTAATGTTACTTTTAACCCCTGCTCTCATAAAAACGATTGAGAAAAGCAACCCCTCAACCTAGCCCCACTGAAGGAACTAGGTTGACAGCACTTTTCTAGATACCCGATACACCACCCGGATTGGTCGTCGGAGAATCATCTAGATCATCATCTAGATCGTCGTCGAGGTCATCATCTAAATCGTCGTCGAGGTCATCATCTAGATCGTCGTCGAGGTCATCATCTAGATCGTCGTCGAGGTCATCATCTAGATCGTCGTCGAGGTCATCATCTAGATCATCGTCGAAGTCATCATCTAGATCGTCGTCGAGGTCGTCATCTAAATCGTCGTCGAAGTTATCATCCAATACATCATCATCGTCAAATGCATCATCGTCGAGGGCAATGATGCCAATGAGTCCAGGGAAAATTCGGCTGCCAGGGCCAACAGCTAATAGTCTGCGAAGCTGACCGGGGGGAATAAAGTTTCTTCCTCGTCCGTGGCCTCGGCTAAAGCCTGACCCAGAGTCACCTCTTCTAAATTGGCCAGGGGGGGAATAGAACTGAAAACTGGTGATGTAGGTCGAAGAGGTTCGGAAGGTAATCGTCCGGTTGGTGGTGACGCCATCGGGAGAAAAGCCGGTGCCTCTGCTCGATCCGAGGTCGAGGGGAATGAGAACATTGCCATCGACGAGGGATGTCGATAAATCTGCGAAGTAGGAGGTGCCATCGACCAACCCCGTGAAGTCTTCAGCCGGAACCTCTAGACCCAAAACAGAAATATCAGTGGGTTCACCACCCAGTTCTCCAACTTGATAGAGGAACACTGGCTCAGCCGTCAGCGTAACGATCAACCCGTTTTCGTTGCGGATGGTGCCAGCGGTACCCAAGATAAAGTCCGGTGGCGTCCGGAACTGGGTGCTGAGTTCTGAAGGAGCCGTTTGGATAACGCGATTGACAACAAAATCCACTTCTGCCGGGACGTTGTTGAAAAAGATGGGAGACCCGTTGCGGGTAAAACTGCCGAAGGTGACATTGCCACTCACAGAGCCAACGTCTCCGCGTTGGGGCGCACGTCCTGTAACGTCGTTGAGAACCGGGGATGTTCTTTGACGGAAGATAACAGACGTGCCACCGGGGGTGGGGATATTTCCTAGGGGCGTTGTAATCCGTACGTTTTGAATCGTCAGGCTACCGTTTTGAGGGCTAAAGATAAACGCTCGGTTATCGAGTTCGCCAGTGGGCAAGCCCGTTGTACCGTCAAGAATCACGTTGCTGTCAGGCACAAAGATTTGGCCACCGTTGAAGTCAGCGCGGCCTCCCGTCACGGGGGCATTGACAACACGGGGGCGGGGTCGGCTATCGGCAGGCGGGGCGGTGAGGGCAAGAGCCATCACAGCGGTTCCGAGGGTGCCAACGGTCGCCAAAAGTCGGCTCAGAAAGTGGGTCATAGTAGCTCCTCAAGCTCAAGTGTTTGAATGTCTCAGAGACAAGGCCACAATGTGCGCGTTGGGTCTGCGGGGGAACAGAAACCAGGCAGACTGCGATGGCAGGTTTTAATCTCAGATTGTCCGGATGGGGAATTTTTGTTTGGTGGAGGCACGATAGATCACCAGTTATCCCCCTATGACAGTTGGGGAATTGTTTAAGTTCCTGCTAGAACAAAAATGTTGTGCGCAGGGCACCGACAAAGATGGTGTCGTTGTTGGAGTTATGGCCAGGATCAAAGACCAGCAAGAAACCGGGGGTTAGCAGGATGTTGTCGGTCAGTCGCCAGCGATAGAACAGCTCTACATGGGTGGAGGTTCCGGGTTGCCCGCCTGGCCCAGCGCTGAAATCACTTTCATTGAGCAACGAAGGAACGTTTGAACCATCGGGGAAGTCGCTGCTGACAATTTTGGGGGGTTGACCCACATACAAGCCCGCTAGGTTGCCTTCGCCGAAGAGATCATCAACATTGACAAATAGCATCCAGTTAATGGTTTCGGCGCTTCCTGAAAGCCCCTGATAGTCAGAGTTGGTGTAGCCCAGCCAGCCACCTAAAGAGATGGTTGAGGCGGCTTGCCAGGTCAGAGCAGCACCAATGGCATCGGTGTTGATGGGGGCACGGAAGCTAGGGCCGATAATGGCCACTTGATCATCCCCAACCCCAGTCCCCAAACGCCCAAACGGTGAGTAGGCGTTGATGTACTGGAAGGCCAAGTCGATGCTGTTGGTGGGGGAGAAAACTAGCTGAGTGCCAATGCTGGTTTCTCCTTGATCGCCGCCAAAGAAACCCCCGAATTGGGCATCTGAGGGCAGGCTAGAGGAATAGACCCCTTGCAAGCTCAAGCGAGAGCTAACTTGCCAGTCAAAGCCGACGCCGCCCGTGCCGTTGCCGATACTAATGATGGGGTTGCGTTGGGCAAACAGGGAAAGGGGGCCAGAACCCGCGCCTTCGACCCGGTTGGTGCCTCGGAAGACGTTGGTGGCGTTGACTCCGGCGGTGCCTGCAATGATGGCAAAGCGATCGCCAATCAAATGCCGCACGGTGAGGTCGCTGAGGAGCACGTCGTTATCGGTGTCGCCTTCATAGCCAAGGCGGAAGAAGTTGGTCAGGGCTGGGCTGTTGCCAATGGTGCTACCGTCGCCAGCCTGCAACCCAGCCAACAAAATAGTGCGGGGGTCAAACTGGGTAAAGAGGCTGAGTTGGACGTTGTAAATCAGGTTGATGTTAGAGCTGGTGTCTTCTAGGGTATCGACGAAGAACTCAAACACGTTGGAGTTGCGACCTTGCACCCCCAAAACTGCTTGACCAAACAAGCGCGTGGTGGTCGAAAACTGGTTGCCTTCTAGCTCATCTACCCGCGCTTCGAGGACATCGACTCGACCGCGTAGTTCGGCTAGCTCAGCCGCAAATTCGCGTTGCAGAGCGTCGATGCGCGAGACTTGATCATCACTGAAGTTGCTGCCCGCGATCGCATCTAAACAAGCCGCTAAGCCTGCCGCAAACTCGTAGCGGGTGAGGGCGCGATCGCCCCTAAAACTACCATCGGGGTAACCTTCCAGACAATCGAGGCCACCCAAGTCAGGAGAATTGGCTAAAAACGCGAGCGCTTCATAAGCCCAGTCTGTAGGGAGGACTTCTGAAAACTGGGTCACAGAGGTGACCTGAGACAGGGTGTAGGTGCCTAGGGTCGCTTCAATGGCTCGTAGGGTGCCCGCGCTATCACGGAGAGTTGCGGCTTCTGCTTGCTGCAAATCTGACAGGTTGATGGCCTCCGTGATCTGGGTCTCTGGTTCTACGCTAGCTGCATCAGCCGCCTCTGCTTCGAGGGGAACCGAGAGTTGGGCGATCGCCGTCGGCATCTCTGCACTGGCGGGCGCTGATTCGGCCACTCCATCAGCCTTGCTCAAGACGGCCTCAACCTGAAGGCTATCAGGAGATTCTGTAGCCCCGCCATCCGCTGCAATGCCAGTGCTCGCTTGAGCCGTTGTTACCCCCACCAGAACCGCACTCACCGATAGCAACAAGGCTTGCACCAATAACGGCGCGGAAAACCTATGTGTTGCAGTATTTTTTTCTGCAATCCAAAAAAGCTTCATGGGTTTTATCCTCACACACTTCAGATTTGAGCCAGACCTAGGCTTCCTAAGACATAGAATCATTAGCCCCGCCGCTTTTGTATATCCCAATCAAACCAAAATGTCCACTGATCTAGGAGAATTTTCACGTTGCCCGGTCAAAGTGTCCCCCAAAGATGTGATCTAGAACACATCAGATCTCTTTTGGCTCGTGGTAAATGCCGTCGTCAGGTCATCGGTATCCTCGCATCTGAGAGTATTTACAGTATCTTCAGAACAGAGTCTGTCACCGCAGGTCAACCTTCATAACAGAGGCTGGAATTATGGCTGAACAAGCATCAGAGGCGGCTGGGTTGCAAGAGTGGTTGCAGCATTACACGCTGTTTGGGTCATTGCCAGAGGCAGTATTGGGGGCGATCGCCCAAGCCCTTCAGCCCGCCACATTACCCCCCGATCAAGAACTCCTAGCCGAAAACACCCGCCCCACGGCGCTCTATGTTTTGCGGCAAGGTCGCTTAGAAAGTCGCCATGCGAATAATTCGGCCTTAAGCCTCAGCTTGTTGCCAGGTTCCGTGCTGTTTTTAAAAGAGCTGTTGCTAGATCAGGCCTCTGACGTGGCGGTAGTGACGCTGTGCCAGTGCGAGGTATGGCAGATGGCGGGCGATCGCTTCCTAGCCCTCGCGGCAGAATACCCCGACATTAGCCGCATTCTCTCCCAACAACTAGCCAGCGAGTTGAGCCAGATGGCCGCTCAGCTCACCTTTGAGCAAGAACGCCAAGTGGCCTTGCGGCCTTATCTCATGCCCAAGGTCAAACGGGGGGTCATCGGCTCTAGTCGCTATGCCCTACGGTTTCGGGGAGACATTACCAAAGCCTCAAAGGATCGTCGCCCCACATTAATTTTTGGGGAGCCGGGGTTAGGCAAAGACAACGCCGCCGCCCTCATTCACTTTGGTGGGGGCGATCGCAAACAACCCCTGATCCGCATCGACTGCAACACCCTCCAGGCCAATGGGGCTGACCTCTTTGGCCGCGCCGGAGGCAAACCCGGTTTGCTAGATTGGATCGGCACCGGCACCCTGTTGCTCAACAACGTGCAAGAGCTACCAGAATCGCTGTGGCCAGCCATATTAAAGCTGCTCAGCACAGGCGAATATACCCCCCTCTTGCGGGAGGGGGAAGCCGTGCCGACCCCGCGCCACAGCCAAGCCCGGTTGATCTTCACCGCCGAGCGCACGCTGCCCAGCCTCAAACGCCAAAAAGCCATGGGGCACATCATCAAAGTGCCGCCCCTGCGGGTTCGCCGCGCCGACCTAGCCGCTCAAATTAAGTACTACACTATGCTCTACTGCCGGGCGCGGGGGCTTAACAAGCCGGTAGTGTCGCCCGAAGCGCTGCGGCGGCTACAAGGCTACGACTTTCCGGGGAACCTCTCGGAATTAGAGAGCCTCGTAGAACGCGCCGTGATCCAATCTAACTGCGCCCCCGTGTTGACAGAGGAAGTCTTTTGGCTAGAGGGCAGCCGGACACGGCGGTTTCGGCTCAACCTCCTCAACACCTACCCCCGCTTGCGCCAGTTTTTGCGCAGCCATTGGTGGCCCGATCGCCTCAACTACGGCATTACCGCAGCGCTCTTTGCCGGGGTGCTTGTGATTTTGTGGCTGGGGCCGCAAAGCCGCGACCAAAACGTTGCCCTTAACCTCTTTTGGGCATGGTGGTGGCCTGTGGTGTTGCTGATCTTTCCCTTTTTAGGCCGGATTTGGTGCTCCGTCTGCCCGTTTATGATCTATGGCGAAATTGCCCAAAAAATCACCACCCATTTTTTCCCTGGCTCCCTCCGCGCTTGGCCACGGGCCGAGGCCGAGCGCTGGGGCGGTTGGTTTCTGTTTGGCCTCTTCGCCCTAATTTTGCTCTGGGAAGAAGTGTGGCAGCTCGAAAATACGGCCTATCTGTCGGCCTGTCTGCTGTTGCTGATTACAGCAGGAGCCGTGATTTTCTCGGTGCTGTTTGAGCGACGGCTTTGGTGTCGCTACCTCTGCCCCATTGGTGGCATGAACGGCCTGTTTGCCAAGCTATCGATGACCGAGCTACGGGCACAGCAGGGCATTTGTTCTGCCAGTTGCACCACCTATCAATGCTACCGAGGTGGCCCCGAAAAAGGCGAGGGGCAAGATACCAACGGGTGCCCCATCTACTCCCACCCCGCCCAGTTACAAGAAAACCGCGATTGCGTCTTGTGCATGACCTGCCTCAAAGCGTGCCCGCACCGCTCGGTGGAGTTTAACCTGCGCCCACCAGGAATTGAGCTGTGGACGACCCACAAACCCATTGCCTACGAAGTCTGTCTGCTCTTTTTGCTCTGGGGAGCGGTGTTTTTACACCATCTCCCCCAAGCTCTGATAGCGTTGGGGTTAAAAGACCCCGCCCCACTGTTAGAGAACGTTTGGAGCCATTTGGGAACTTCGACGATAGCGTTGCTAGGGCCAGGGGCGATCGCCCTCCTCGCCCACCAACTATTGCGATGGGTGACACCCAACACGCGCCCCAAACCCTTTGTAGAATTGGCCTACGGCTACTTACCGCTCGTGCTAGCCGCCAACCTTGCCCATTACCTCCATCTGGGGCTATCCGAAGCGGGGCGGTTGATTCCTGTGAGCTTTGCCACCGTGGGTCTCAGTGGCGGCGAATCGCTCATTTGGGTGGCACATCCCGCTGTCATTGCCTTTCTCCAGGGCAGCACCCTATTAGCCGGGGTGCTCCTCACGGTAGTGCTCACTCAAAAAATTGCCCGCCAACCCTTTCATCACCTGGTGCCGCAGCATTTGGCGAGTGGGGCGATCGCCCTCCTCCTCTGGCCGCTGATCGTGGGTTAGGGGGGTTACAATCCAAAACCCCAATGCCCTGAAGCTAGGGTATTTCAAGGATTAGCGTTGGCTTAGGCTAACCTGCAAATGCGAAGTCTCAGACGCTCAAGGGATCGATCATCATTAGATTCACCCGGCACGCCACAGTTTAGAATCTGGTGAAGCGAAGCGGCGGCGGCGTTACCCCAAATCTCGTTCTCGATATTGCAAGCAACCTGCACAGGGGCCGCTGGGGTTGGGGGCACAGCGCAGATAGGGCGATCGCGCATTATACTCACACAAAATATCACCCACCACCCACCCCAACCCCTCAACATAGTGATGGTTAGGATCGGGTTGTGCGCGCCCGCCCGCCCGACTGTCCCTGCGGCCTAGGGTGCCCGTTTCAACCGCATGGCGAAACCGCGCCTGAGCCGCTGGGTGCGATCGCCGCAAACACCACAGGGTCACAAGCGATGGCGTTAGCCCAAAGCAGAGAATGAGAAATGAAATCACCATAAGACTGGTCAATACAGCCGATTATCCTTAAAACGGGTTATCTATCAACGCTTATCTATCAGCAATACCGTCATCCATCAGCGATCACGTCATCCATCAACAACGCTATTGTAGGCAAGTCGCTCAGGGACTTCAAGCCTGAGATGCTGAGCAGAGCTAAATTCTAGACCCTGACCTGAATGTTGTCAGACCCGTGCAGCCGAGACTTGTTTACTCGCCATACCTTACTCCCACGAGGGGGGCTGAGGCAGTATGCACCACTTGTTTTGAGTCAATGCTGTAGTCAGCATTGACCCAGACCAATGCCGCTTCGGTGACGATGCCTTGATCAAGGGTGACGAGGGAGAAATTGCGGCGGCAATTGTCTGAGGTATGAATGATCCGGGGGACGGCGGCGGCGTTGAGATAGAGGGTCTGCGCATCCCAGTGGGTGGTGCGCCGGAGGCGATCGCGCCGATGCCGCAGGTGGTGGTGCATGTGGCCAAAAGCCACCAGCGGAATCTGCTTGCCAAGGGTGCGCGTTTGGGCGATCGCCACTGCCAAATCAGGATCTCCAAAATCGCCGCCCTGGGGTTGCCAGTCGCGCCCGCAGGGGTCTTCGGGTTCGCTGCCCATGCCCTTAGGGCCTGTATGGCCAATAAAAATCACCGTGTCTTGGGTTGCACTGGCCGCCGCCGCCGCAATCCGATCCGCCGATTCTTGGAGGCTACTCACCCCAAAATAGGCTTCGTAGAACTCTGTAAATTTCCACTCTGAGCCGCCCCACGAACTGGGTCGCCCACCCACCACCGACACCCCCAAAGCAGGGAAGTCGAGGGCACGATACCCCACATGGGTGTCGCCTAGCAACTCTAGTTGGCGCACAAAGCGGTTTTCGGTTTGGCGATCGTAAGGTGCTTTTCTGCGTCCCCATTCTGTTGCGGTGTACCAAGCATCATGGTTGCCGAGAATCACCGCTTTGGGGATAGAGATCTGGGCGATCGCCTCTACCACCTCTACGGCCTCATTCCCAAAATCTCCCACCAGCAACACCAGATCCACCCCTAAGTGCTTTAGAGCCTGCTCATCCTCAGCATCCCATTGGTCATGCACATCTCCCACCACCGCGAGGGTAATGGCCGACGAAGAATTAGGCAACGGGGAATGACTCATGATCAAGGGGATCTCCATGCTGTCTCTCTACTCCAGCATATCCTGTAGCCTATCCGCCTGTGCCTCTCCTAATAACCCTTTGATCGCTTTTGCAGAGCCAAACCTAGCAGAGGGCAAACGAGTTGGAACCCATGTGACCTTTCAACCATGGGGGTCTCGCGAGGATGAATGCGTTTGAGATATAGCGGCAGCCATGAGCCATAGGACGCTTCTCTGTCATTCCCGCGCAGGCGGAAATCCATCTTTAAGGTCGTGCGACCCATAGATTCCGTAAAAACAGGAATGATGCTGGCCTG
>Ga0105044_10008205_pt1 | contig 14356 bp, 8 predicted proteins | sample MAT01_FD_78092 | JGI IMG/M metagenome (GOLD analysis project Ga0105044, IMG submission 78092) | Freshwater microbial communities from Lake Fryxell liftoff mats and glacier meltwater in Antarctica - MAT-01 | ecosystem: Environmental > Aquatic > Freshwater > Ice > Liftoff microbial mat | place...
GGGGAGGCTGCCCGTTGTGCGGGTGTCGCATGGTTTGTGAAAGAGACCCATCGTTTGCGAAGCAGCCGCGCCCTTAGCGAAGCAGCCGCATCGTTTGCGAGGCAGCCGCGCCCGCAGCGAGGCAGCCGCGCCCCCCCCCAGCTCCTGTTTTTTTCCTCAGGTTCAGGGCAGGCAAATTGGGCAGTGAATCGCTTCAATCAGGGCGGGCTTTTTCCTGCCTGGTTCGATGCCTGATGCACAGCTTCGCCCCATGACTTGGAGCAAGGACTCAGAAGGTTTTCTTTTGCGAAAGCGGGGAAAGAAACCAGGCGGCGGCGCGACCGGTAACATGGGCGGCGCGGGCAGCGGCAGCGCGAGCGGCGGCGCGGGCAGCGGCGGCGCGGGCAGCGGCAGCGGCGGCGCGACCGGTAGCATGGGCGGCGCGGGCAGCGGCGGCGCGAGCGGCGCCGCGACCGGTAGCCTGGGCGGCGTGGGCGGGGGCGCGGGCGGCGCCGCGACCGGCTGCGGAGAAAGACGCCATGCAGGGCATCATGATTTCTACAGCCCCGAAAGCCCACACGCTGGCTCGGTGCTCATTCCCCTGACGTTCCGATCCTTCGGCGGGGATGGGGGGCACTTGGTGGTGGAAACCTGGTGGAAGGAATTACCGGTACCACTCATCCTGGATACGGGGTCCACGCATTCGCTTTTGCACACAGGCTTGTTTCTTCTCGATGACACTTCAGCAAGGTCTGCTCGGAAGGGTCGCGGGAGGGGCATCGGCGGTCTGGCCGAAGCCGTACTGGTGGTGGGGGGTGGGGGTAGTGTTTCGTGTTCGCAGGAACCGATGCTGGTAGCCGGAATGCGAATCGGTGTGGCAGAGTTACCCCCATTGTCCTGGGGGCTTATCGATCTGGGTCCTATCAGAAACCAATATCGCGAAAACGGTTATCCCCCACCCTGCGGCCTTATCGGTCTGGATATGCTGCGCCGGATGAATGCCGTCATTCATTGTCATGCACTTGATTTATTCCTGAAAATATTGCCAACAGCGCCGTAATCCTTCTCCTCCACCAAAAATAACTTTTCCTATGGAAATAACATAATATTTTCTATGTAAAATCCCGGGCTATAAGCCCCATAGCCAACATTTGGCTTGGAGCCTCTTGCTGAACTGACCTCTCTCAACACAACCAGGTATAAGCCACGAGGTAGACCGGACACTGAAATCCTCAAAACTTGCCCGGAGCCCGTATGCTCAAGTTGACTTTGCCTCTGGTCCAGTAGCCCATCTGCTGAAGCGTTGCGATCGCCCGTGTATTGCCCCTGAAGCAACGGTTGACCGGCGGAGCTCAACAGCTCCCATTGGAACTCGCCCAACAACCCAATTGGCAGTGCAACAAACAACTCGGTTGAAGCTGGGTTTGGCCAAACTTTAAGTGATCGCGCCGATTCTAAAACAGGATCAAAACCTATGACTGGCGGGACACCTTTTGACGTAAACAATTGCAAACCTCCCCGGATATTTCCAACCAATACGTCGGGCACGGTGTCCCCATTAAAATCCGCCAAAGCCACCGATGACTTCAATCCAGGCTGCAAGCCACCCCAACTGGAATCAACCAACGTGAAGGTGCCCAGCAAGTTGCCATCAATATTGCTGTATCGGTAAAGGTAGCCGCTTTGAGAGCCTACATACAATTCCGTCTGGTTGCTTTCATTCAGGCGCAGAAAGGGAGCGCTGCTGCCAACGGTAAATCCCAATCGACGGGTATCTACCGCACCCCAAAACTCCGTTTCCAACAGGAAAGCCGGGGCACTGGCAGAACCAATATTGCGCAAGTAATTCAAGTTGCCGTTTCGCTCTCCAAGAATCAGATCGAGCTTGCCGTCGCGGTTAGCATCGTACAGGGCAGGCACAGCCTGTACGCCAAAATTGATGCCTTGAAAGTCAACTTCAGCCAAAACAAAATCGGCGGGCATTCCAGTCGCTGCCTGATTCCGGTAAAAGTGAAGATTGCCCCCGATGTCTCCTACGATCAAATCCAAATCCCCATCGCCGTCTAAATCGCCGGTAGTCGGGGCCAGCCCCTGCCTTCCCAACGCAGAAAGCCCGGCGTAGTCATCCGTAATGCGTTCAAAAACGGCTAATTCCGCGGTGCCCGTATTTCGAAAAAAGGTCAGGCCGTTGGCGCGAGTACCATCTCCATCCACGCGATTAAGCCGCCCGACAAGAAGATCAGGCAGACCATCCCCGGTAAGGTCAGCGATATGGACCCGCGATTCTGCCCCTTCGTCCAGCATGCCCCCCAGCAGAAAATCCTCCTGAACAAAGACCAGATCCACGGAGTCCGGACTTTGGTTGCGGTAATACCAGATCATACGGGCATTGCGCGCTTCAGAATCGTCATTGGGAGCCACCAACAAATCCGCGCGACCATCCTGGTCCACATCCAGGTGGAAGGGAGCCAGGTAAGTGGGAAAATTCACCGACAGCGCGGTCTTGGGGTAGGCGGTGTCTTGTCCGGTAATGGTCGCAGAGAAAACCGTACCGCCATTGCGAATCAAGACCAGGTTGTTGCAACCGGCATCGCCCATCAACATGTCCAGATCGCCGTCGCCGTCGTGGTCCAACGGGCAAATCGCAGAACCAGCGTGGGCACGCTGCTCTTGGCTATTGTACCCGCTCTTTGTCTGGCTCTTTCCCCCGATCCCCCCCCCTGGCCGACAAAACACATTGAGGTCGCCACCGTTGCATAAAGCCGCTTCGAACCAATTGCCCCAACAATCGGTGGCAAAACTGAACAGCAGGCTGTCCGCATCCCAGCCGTTCTCAGCGGTGAGGTTTTCGAAATACCGGACAAAGCCACCGAACGTACCAAAAGTTATGATATCCAGGTCGCCGTCGCCGTTTATGTCTGCAAAACCCGGCAAGTCGGCGCGACTGGTAAAAACAGGGGGCCGCAAGTCACCGTCCGCGTAGCGCACTACGTCTTTGATCTGTGTAAAAAAGGGCATGCCGGTCACGGCATTTCTGCTGGCTTTCCAAACCCCAAAACCCGCAGTGGTGTAACTGAAAAGGTCGGGGAGTCCATCGCTGTTGTAGTCGCGAAACAAGGCCCAATCGCTGCGCGGAGGCAAGGCGGATTCGTACTCAGGCGCATAGCGGTACGCAGCACTTCCAGCTATTCCAATGTGTAAAAAAGTGGCATATACCGTTCCGCTTTTGTCAAACACAATCAGGTCGTCAAAACCGTCATCGTTTAGATCAAATGGCGAAAGCTGGGGCTGGTTGAAACCGCCTACCCAAGGGTCCGCCAACACAGTGGCCCCTGCCTGCACGATCACTTCTTCGGCCAAGCGGAATTGCGCATGGACAGCCAGCGATGCCGTCTGAACAAGCAACAACATGGTGAAACCCAGTCGATTCGTCCCGTTGTGCGAAAAAGGCTGCATCAGTTTTCTGCTTGCGCCTGAATGATAACAGGAACCGAAAATTGAATCGTTTTCGTTTGCACTAAGAACTGGTACAAACCGTCTGGAAGCTCTGGCAATCCAAGCTGATGTTGCGCGCCACTCATTTGCCACTGGCCACAGACTTTTCCCTGGACATCAATTAACCGCACCCACTGGGGTTCCTGAAGGCCAGTGTACAAGGTTATCTGCTGCCGAGCCGGATTAGGCCAAACCCGCAATGGAGAAGCTTCGGCGATCGTGGAGACACCGACATACTCCCCTTCCCGGTACAACCCGAGGCCACCGCGCATGTTGCCAACAACCAGTTCCAAGACGCCGTCGCCGTCCAGATCCGCCAGGGCCACCCGGCTGCGATCGCCGACATCAAGACCTCCAACCGTAGAATCTGTTACGGAAAACACGGCGCCTAAATCGCTTTCCCAATTGTCGTAACGCCAGACCCTTCCGGTTCGCTCACCCACGTACAAGCGGTAGGAGCCCGTTTCCGGATCCGGCACTACCCATGGCTGAACTTCGCCGATGTTGGTGGCACCACTGGCCAGAACAATACCCCCAAACGTTTCGGTGACGAACGTAAAACCGGACACGGAAACCGAGCCATCGTTCCGGTAGTAATTCAGGTTGCCATTGCGCTCGCCTACCAGCAAATCAAGATCACCATCGCGGTCCAAATCCACCAGCAACGGCGTTGACGTCTTGCCCGGATCAATGCCCTGCCAACCCGGAGCACTTAAGGTAAAACTGGCCACCCCGCCAAGCGGATTGTTGACAAAAAGATGCAGCAACCCGTTCTCCTCGCCGATGACCATATCCTGGTCGCCGTCGCCATCCACGTCGCCAAAGGTGGGATGCACATTTTCAAAACCGTAAATGGAAATACCGGCATAGTCGGTGCTCTGTAGTTCGAAGGCCGGTGCGGTCACTGTGCCAGTGTTTCGGTAAAACGCCAACTGCCCCACTTTGGTCCCGACAGAAAGCGTATACGAACTGTTTCCAATGACCAAATCATGGAGCCCGTCGCTGTTCTCGTCAAAGAAAACCGGATTCGCCCCGCGGCCTACATCAATCATGTCGCCAACCAGAAAATCTTCGCGCTGCTGCTCCCAAACCACCCCGCTACCAGTTCCAATGTCCCGGTAAAAAGCGACATTGTTGACATCCTTGCCCAGCACAACCGAATTGGGGGCCACCAGCATGTCCGGTCGGCCATCCTGGTCGGCATCTGCATGGAAGGGCGCGGGATACTGATGCACTTCATAAGGCTGATCATATCCTGGATAGAGCGTATCCTGCTCCACCATCAGGGCCGCTTCCGGCGATCCCCCGTTCACGAGGCGGTTGAGGTTGTCAAAAGACAGATCGCCCAAAACGAGTTCAAGGTCGCCATCGCCGTCCTCGTCAAAGGCCATCATGGTAGAGCCCGAATGTACGCCGCTCCGGGACACGGGTTTTTGCACCGGAGAACCGCCCAGACAGGTGTCTAGTTGCACCGCCTTGGCCAAACCGCTTTCATAAAAACGCCCCCAGCAGCCATCGACAAATTCCAAATCAATAGGTCCGCAAGGATCGCCGTTTTCTGCCGCGCGGTTTTGATACCACTCCACGTAGCCCCCGCTCAGGTTGAAGGTCAACACATCCCGATCACCGTCGCCATCCACGTCTTCCAAAGCCGGGATGTCGATCTCCGTAACCCCCAGAAATCGGGTGAATCCGCTTTGTACATAACGCAACCTATTGGTGTCCACGTTAAAATTGAGGCCTCCATCCCGGTTGCCCTGGTAAATGACTACACCGGCCTCGCGCGAGGTCACCAAGTCTTGGACCCCATCGCAGTTAACATCGCGGAGAAACGCCCAATCTCGCAAGGGGGGGAAGCGAAAAGCATCAACCGGCGAAAGCCTCCATCCGTCTGCCCCCCCCACCCCATCCCCCAGGAAGATCAGGGGCACATCACCCTGGCGGTCAAAAACAAAGAGGTCCGGGATACCATCCCCGTTCACGTCCATGTTGCTGAACTGGGGGTTGTTGAGCCCACCTGCCCAGGCATGGGCAAGCGGCTGCCCCCCCACCCCCAACACCGGCACGTCGCTGGCCAAAATGTAGGATTGAGCCCTGACGGGAAGGGCAAAAAGGCTGAGCCAACCAGCAAGTGCCAACAGCATGTTGAGCCCGGAGGGCAGCAAACGGGGCAAAGAGAGAGCCATGAGCGAATCCTGTATTGGGTGGAGAGACGCCTGACCAGCCAGGGATCCGGAGCAGGGCCGCAGAAAGACTAAAGGGCATCCCTAAAGCAAGTCGGAAAGGTTTTATAGTATTGCAAATCCTTGCCGGCACTTAAAGTTAGCCCGCATTCCCGAAACCCACGCTGATGGCTGCTTTCCTCCCTGTATTTCTCGCATGGTCGCTCTTATTGGGCATGGTCGGCACCGTAGCGGCGCAACCCGCAAACCAAGGCTCCTCCTTCCAGGCTGGGCCCAACCTCTTGCCGGGCACCTTGCGAGCAGAAACAATCAACAACCGGGGAAGTGTCAACCTGATGCTCCGTGTCGTCCACCCGGATGGCAGCGTAAACGGTGACTTCAACGGGCCATACTCCTTGACGCTGAACGGCGAAACCACCGAGTTGACCTTCAGCCAGGGTTACTGCAATTTCCCGCTTGAGGGCGAGCGCTTTGAGTCCATCCGTCTGGACTATTGGAACACCGCTGGCCCCCAGCACCTGCAATACGGATTTCACACACTGGGAACCCGCACGCGCGAGAACCCAGTCGCTCCGTGGACTTCTGTCCTTCCTCCGATTATGGCCATTGCCTTGGCGTTGATTTTCCGCGAAGTCATCGGCTCCCTGTTGGCCGGCGTGGTTTTGGGCAGTTTGCTGTTAATTGGCTTCCAGCCCAGCAACTGGTGGCCTGCCATTACCGGAACTTTTGAATTCTTTATTCTCCATTCCATAGCCGACTCTTCGCACGCTTCCATCATCCTGTTCTCACTGTTGATCGGTGCTATGGTGGCCGTTATTTCCCGCAACGGCGGCATGTACGGGGTGGTAGAAAAATTATCCGTTTTGGCCAATTCAGCCAGGAATGCCCAATTGGTTACCTGGTTTTTGGGAATAGCCATCTTCTTTGACGACTACGCCAATACCCTTGTGGTGGGCAATACCATGCGGCCAGTTACGGATCGCTTTCGGGTCTCGCGCGAAAAACTGGCTTATCTGGTGGATAGCACTGCAGCCCCGGTGGCGGCCATTGCCTTCATCACCACCTGGATTGGCGCTGAACTGGATTACATCAGCGGAGCCATTTCCACCCTTGGCTTGCAGGAAAGTGCCTATGGCGTCTTTTTGAGTTCGCTGTCCTACGCCTTCTACCCTTACCTGACCCTCATTTTCATGCTCATGCTTATCATGAGCAAAAGAGACTTCGGATTTATGCACAAGGCAGAAATGCGCGCGCGCAACAGCGGACAAGTCTCTGCGCCAGGACACAAACAACGCGAAGGCCAAGGGCCGGAAGGCGCTGACCTGGAACCCGTTGCGGGTATTCGCCACCGCTGGTTGAATGCCTTCTTGCCTGTGGCAACCGTAATATTTGTTACGCTATTGGGTTTGTGGATTACGGGCTTTGAATCGCTGAGAATGGAAGGGCATGCCTATGCTACGTTTTGGGAAAACGAAACTCTTGCGAACAAATTCAATTTATTCTTCACCTCCGACCTCCTGAGCAAAGTTATTGGCGGTGCTGATTCCTATACGGCGTTGATTTGGGCGTCGGCCAGCGCGCTGTTGGTCGCTGCGTTCATGAGCCTGGGTACGCGCACCCTGGGCCTTAATGAATTGGTGGATGCCATCCAGGACGGATTCAAAACCATGCTTCCCGCACTTACTATCCTGGTTCTTGCCTGGTCGCTGGCTGCTGTTACCAATCACCTGCACACCGCGGGCTTTTTATCCGGGTTGCTCACCGACCGGTTAAACCCAATGTGGCTACCAGCCATAACTTTTATTATGGCTGGACTAATTTCCTTTTCTACCGGCTCCAGTTGGAGCACCATGGCCATCCTCTATCCAATCATTTTGCCGCTCACCTACAACCTCGCGGAATCCTCAGGTCTGTCTTATGAGGCCATCATGCCCATTTTCCACAACGTGACTGCCATGGTTCTTGCCGGCTCGGTGTTTGGCGACCACTGCTCCCCCATTTCCGACACCACCATCCTCAGCTCGCTTTCTTCCAATTGCAACCACGTGGATCATGTTCGGACACAATTGCCATACGCACTAACCGTAGGGGCTGCTAGCCTCTTTGTTGGCGGAGTGCTTTCTGTGATGGGTGTCCCGACCTGGATCAACTTATTGTTGGGAATCGGCATCCTGTGGCTGGTTGTACGCTACGTGGGAAAGCCCGTCCCGGACTGGAAGTAAGCGCTGGTATCAAAAAACTGCGCACCACGGAGTTGATCAGCGTTTGACAACGTCTTTACCTGCTCAGAACGGATACCCAATAGCGATGTTAAACTCCGTATTTCGGCTAAAATCGTTCAGGTAATCTTCGGGGTGTGTCCATAACCAAGCGCGGCTGCCTTCAACCGCAGGGTCCCGAACCCGGAGGCCAAAATCAGCGCGAAACACAAAAAAGCTGAAGTCCAGGCGCAAACCCACACCGGTTCCAAGCGCGATATCCGTGTAGAAATCAGGTTCTATTTTACCCCCTGGGCGAGTGGCATCTTCTTTGAGCAACCAGATGTTGCCAGCGTCTAAGAAAAAAGCTCCTTTAACAATATTGTATATTGGAAATCTATATTCAATATTAGCTTCCAAACTCAGGTCGGCTGTCTGGTCGATGAAAACGTTCTGCTCGCTGTCCTCTTCCGCTTCAAATGAACCGGGACCGAGACGGCGCACACGCCAGGCCCGAACAGAGCTTGGCCCCCCGGCGAAGAATTGCTTGACGAATGGAAGCGCAGCGGAATTGCCGTAAGGCAACCCGACGCCGGTAGCCAGGCGAAAAACCCAGATGTCTTGGTCAGTGCGGTTAAAGTAATAGCGAAAGTCTGTCTGCAACCGCCCGTATTGCGCCAGCGGGATACCGGAAATGTTGTTGACGGTATCGCTGCCGCCAACCAGCGACGCCACGGCGTTCACCAAATTACCCGCGAACTCCAGCCCCCCCCGGAAATACAGCCCGTTTCGGCTGCCCTTCAAACTGGGCTCGTTGTACAAAAAGGTGTAGATGCCCGCTGGAATGATCTGTTGTTGAAAACTTTGGGTCAGCAACAGGTTGTCGTTCAGAATGGCGCGAAAAGCATCCGAAATTTCCGTCGGGCGAACCAGGCTCACGTCAACCGGGCTAAGGCGGTGCGCGATTACTGCATTGCGTCGCCAAGAGTAAGCCACAGAAACGGAAGTGCTGTGCAACGTATAAAACTCAATGCGCTGAACGTAGCTGTAGCGAGCCGCGTACGAAGTAACCGGATTGAACATCCGCGATCGCTTGATCTTAAACGGCACCACAAATTTTGGAATATCCAAATTGGCCATGCCCGTGAAGTCTACGTTGCGAATGAACGATTCCCCTTCGCCCACTTGCGTTTCCACACCAGTGGACAGGTTCAGTGTGAACAAATCCGCGTTGTGAAACAGGTTTCGGTTGCGGTAATTGAAGTCCAGGTCTGAACCAATCAGCGAGTTGAAATTGGTGTTGGCGTTCAATTCAATTGACCATTGCTGCTTGAGGCTGGGCTGCAGCCGGATGAAGGCGTCCAGCAGGTATGGATCCACCTGACTGGAATCTCCCTCGGGCTTGCGGTAGATGATAGAGACAAACTTGAACGCGCCCAGCTCGGTGAATTTTCGGAGCGTGAGCGAATGGGCAGAGGCATCGTACCAGCCGCCGGGCTCAATAAAAATGGGGTTGAGCAGCGTGGAAACGCGAAAGTTCAAATCGTAGCTGATCAGGTGAATACGGCGGCGGTACAGCGTGTCCGGCGGGGTATTCGGCGACAACGCCGCCGATTGGTAATCCGGGTAGATGTACACTTCGCCGATCCGGTAGCGGTGGTGTGCCGTGTCTTCTTCCGGAGCAAGAATGCGCACATACACGTCCAGTTGCCGGTTGCCAATCATGGAATCGAGCTCAAACTCCACAAAATTTCGGTCGAAGGTGAAGTAGCCGTTGTTCAACAGCGTATCCCGAATGCGAACCCGTTCGGCCTTGAGGTCGCTAAGCCGATACGGCTCACCGGACTTCAAAATGGAATCCTTCTGAGGCTTGGTAATCAGCCGTAACATAAAGGTGTCAGTGGCTTCGGTCACAATGTTCCGCAACATGTGCCGGGGCCCACTTTCGACCACGTAGTTGGCGGTTCCTTTTTTGCGCTTGACCAGGTGCTCCGGTTCCACCTGGGCATTAAAAAATCCGTTGTCGTTCAGGTACACTTCCATGCCCGCTGCGGCCGACTCCGCGAGCGCGCTGTCATACAGCACTGGAGGCTCTCCCAGGTTTTCGATAAACCAATCGCGCAAATCCTGGGTGTCGGGGGGATAGAGCAATTCCCGCAAGACGTCTTTCAACTGCCTGATTCCGCGCCCATTGTTGATCCAGGCTTTGAGAAAACCCTCTTCGGTTTGGGTCAGAATGTTGTAAAACCAGAGCTTGAACGCCACTACGCCCAGAATCTTTTGGTTGGCCTTCTGCTTTTCGAAGCGAAGCAAATCCGCCGCCAAATCGTTCTGTTCTTCCTGGAGTTTGCCGTCAGGGGCATCGTGCGGCCAGGTGACCCGGCTATCTTTGTACAGCACCTCACCTTCCTGCAGGTACCGGGTGTTGCTGCACGAAGCGGCAAAAGTCAACAGCAACACTAAACCCGGCATCGCAAAACGCTGCACAGCTTCTTTGCGGCACTCCCATAGCCCGACGACGAGGACCCTTCCCCGGTATAAATCCAGAACCCGATGCTTTCTAAAACGCAGGTGCAATTGGTGCAAAGCCTTCAACAAAAAAAGTTCCGCCAAAGGTACGGGATGTTCGCGGCTGCCGGCCTGAAGGTGGTAAGCGAGCTGTTGAACAGCCGCTGGCCAGTGGATCAGGTCTTTGGGCTCGAAGAATGGGTGCTGGCCCACGAACGCCAACTTGCCGACCGGGGGGTGGAAGCCTTGGTGGTCAGCCCTAAACAATTGGAGCGGCTCAGTTTCCAAGACCAGCCCCAATCGGTCCTGGCGCTGGCCAAAATTCCCGCCGACGACACGCCCATTCCGGCCAACGGCTGGGCGTTAGCGCTGGACGGCATCCGCGATCCAGGCAACCTCGGCACGCTTCTGCGCACTGCTCATTGGTTTGGCGCCGTGGGCATGTATTTGTCGCCCGGCTGCGTGGACCGCTTCAACCCCAAGGTGGTTCAGGCCTCCATGGGCTCGCTGTTCCGGCTGCCCTGCCGCGTGCTTGAACCGGGGGAATGGCCCGCGAACCCTGCGCAACCGCTCTGGGGAGCCGATGCCAGCGGCGTTGATCTGCGCGAACTCGACTTTCCACCAAATGGAATTCTGGCCGTCGGGAGCGAGTCGCACGGCCTTTCAGAAGAGGTCAGTGCACGGTTGGCCCAACGCTGCCGCATTGGCGGGGCAGATCAAACCGAATCGCTTAACGCTGCGGTGGCAGCAGGCATCCTGTTAGCCAAAGTGCTGAAATACACCTAAGGGTACTTCTAAAAACCTAGCTACTCGTCGCGTTTCTTAGTGCGATTCTCGTAATTAAACGGGTCTTGCGATGGATCGCTATCCGGCGTATAGTCCGGTGCGAAAAGCTGCATTTGGGTAAACACCTTGTCAATGTAAACCCAATACCCTTTTTTATCCCAGCTAAAGCCCTCATAGGTGCCGTCAGGGATGTACGTGGAACGGATGCCCTCTGAGAGCGGATTTTCCGGCACCAAATGGTCAAAGACAATTTGTTCCAATTCGGCGTCGTAATTCAGGCTGGCTGAGGCTTCTTTTTTGTATTCCAAAAGGAAGCGGTTGCTGTAAACCGGTTCTTCAAGCTTATCCGGAAAGAGGGGCGCACCAAAAACCGGGCGCTCGTTTTCAAACTGAAGCACTTCTACCAATTTCCGGGAACTGAAAAGGTCCAGCCCGTCGAACCCAAAGAGGAAGTAGTAGGTCTTGCCTTTGTGTTTGCGGCTGGTGATGCCGTAGTAAATGGCTCCGTACCATTCCTCCGGACCAAGCACGGCAGTGTTCAGCACCGAATCGGCCATGAACAGCGAGGCATCCATGAGCGGCGTCAGGCGCAATTCATTGTCCCGGTACTGAATGGCTCCAAAGTAGCGGTAGGTGTAGTCCCAGAGCATCATCTGGAAGGTGAAAATCCGAAAACTTTCATCTGGCGCTCGCAACTCCGACAGCGTTTGCACCCGGTCAAATGAAAAATCGAAAGCATCCGGGGTTCTCAACGCCCGCACCAACATGGGAATAAACGCCACGCAGGCGGCCTCCCGCACTTCATAGCTGCTGCCGCTCACCAGTGAATCGCCCAGGGTAACCAGGCTGTCCTCGTACACCAGGAGCCTTCGAAGGTTGGGATCAGTGACCTCGGTGGTCAGAGAATCCGCGGCCTGAACGCCAGAAAGTATTCCGGCAGAAGCAGCCTGTAGCGCTCCGCTGTCCAGCATAGACAACGCAAGGATTGCGGTAAAAACCGCAGTGGTAAACCAGTATTGGAAAGAAGTATTCCGCATTAATCGGCTGCTCATGAAACTCTTAAGAAAGCGCAAATATTGTGCCTTTCAGGAAATCCCGCGCTTGCCTTAAGGCCGGGACTTTAACAGTCAACGCTGACTGCCTTCCTGACTGCCTGCTGTGCTGCATCATTTGCTGCTCCACAGAAGGCAACGCCAAACCGGTCATTAGGCCAGTAACTCCACCACCATGGCTGATGCGCCCCCACCCCCGTTGCAGATGCCCGCGCAACCCAGACGACCGCCTTTCTGGCGCAGCACGGAAATCAAGGTGGCGATGATGCGCGCACCGCTGTTCCCAATGGGGTGGCCCAAGCTGACCGCACCGCCAAACACGTTAACGCGCGCGGCATCCAGCCCCATGTCGCGGTTATTGGCCAGCGCAACCACACTGAAGGCTTCGTTGATCTCAAAATAGTCAATGTCTGACAAGGTCAGGCCCGCCTTGGCAATGGCCTTGGGCATGGCTTTAGCCGGGGTGGTCGTAAACCATTCCGGGGCCTGCGATGCATCGGCGTAGGAGCGAATTTTGGCCAGCGGCTTCAACCCCAGCTCAGCAGCGCGCTCCGTGCTCATCAAGACCATGGCTGTAGCGCCATCGTTAATGTTTGAAGCATTCGCCGCCGTGATGGTGCCATTCTTGTCAAAAACGGGCTTAAGGCTCGGAATCTTGTCGAAATTGACCTTGGTTACATCTTCGTCTTCCGTAACAATCAGCGGGCTGCCGCTGCGCTGGGCGATAGAAACCGGCTCAATTTCGGCCGAGAACCACCCGTTTTTCTGGGCTTCTGCGGCTCTCTGGTAACTTTCGATCGCGTAAGCATCCTGGTCTTCGCGGCTAAAGCCGTAAGTAGACGCGCACAATTCCCCCGCATTGCCCATGTGGCAATTCTTGTAGGGATCCCACAGCCCGTCAAACACCACGCCGTCTATCGTTTTGCCATCGCCGAGTCGCTGGCCCCAACGGGTGTTGGGCAGGTAATAGGGCACGTTTGACATGCTTTCCATGCCGCCTGCCAGCACGATGTCGTTGTCGCCAAGCAGGATGGATTGCGCGCCGAACATCAGGGCCTTCATGCCGGATGCACACACTTTATTGACCGTGGTGCAGGGCACTGTATTGGGAATTCCCCCCCCCAGCGAAGCCTGCTTGGCCGGGGCCTGGCCCTGACCCGCCGTCAGAACATTGCCAAGAAAAACCTCCTGGATAGCGTCCGCGGCAATGCCGGCTCGCGCAACGGCTGCGCGCACAACGTGCGCCCCCAACTGATGGGCCGCAAGGGAACCGAGTGAACCGCCAAAACTGCCGATGGGCGTCCTGGCAAGCGAAACGATGCAAACTTCGCGCATGTTGGCTGGGATATTGGAATGGATGAGGATAGCCCGAAAGCTCAAAATTAGGGGCAAAGATAGCGAATCAAGGCGGTTAAGCCGCCGCACTCCGTTCCCTGATCCCGTTGCCCTGGCGGAATGTAAATAAGCAGAAAGCGTCAAACAGAAGGAGTCAAACAGAAAGGGTCAAACAGAAGGAGTCAAACAGATTGTGGCCAAATAGGTCGCGGGAGGCTACTTTTACGCATCTTGAGGCAGCTTCCTTCAGCTGCAATTGTTCGGCCGCACGCTCCATGAAAAACCTGGTTATCAAGCACCGCCGGCTGTTTAGCCGGTATATGTTGGTCCTTGCAGCGGCTGTGGGCATCACCATCATCATTCCAAAAGATGTCCGTTTCCCCTATGACTTTGAGGTAGGAAAGCCCTGGCGCTATGACAACCTCCTCTCCCCTTTCGACTTTGCCATCGAAAAAAGCGAAGCCGAACGGAGTCAGGACATGGAGCGCGTGCTGGCTGATTTTCTGCCTTACTATGAGAAAACGTCTGACGTAGCAACCACCGCCCAGCGCAATTTTGCGGCTGACCTACGGCTCCGCTGGCCTATGCTAGCGGGCGAAGGGGTAACACGTGCGGAACGCGACCTTTCCGGTAAACCAACCGGCGGGGTTTTGAGAACAACTGCAGACAGCACTCGCCTGCTCCAAGCTGGCCTGAAGGCGCTCGAAGCGGTTTTTAATCAGGGTATCCTGGCGCTCGACAGCACCCACCGGGACTTTACAGAAGACCATGGTCTTTTGGAACTCACCGGAAAGATTGCGCGCAAGCAGCGCATCGGCGA
>Ga0105044_10008206_pt1 | contig 14355 bp, 15 predicted proteins | sample MAT01_FD_78092 | JGI IMG/M metagenome (GOLD analysis project Ga0105044, IMG submission 78092) | Freshwater microbial communities from Lake Fryxell liftoff mats and glacier meltwater in Antarctica - MAT-01 | ecosystem: Environmental > Aquatic > Freshwater > Ice > Liftoff microbial mat | place...
CCGCCACAACGACGTCGTGGCGGCCCAACCCATGGCGGGCACCAAGCCGCGGCGCGGCGACCCCGATGCCGATGCCCAACTGGCCGTGGACCTCCTGGCGTCGCCCACCTACCGGCACGAACACCAGGTGACCATCGATGCGGTCCACGACACGCTGCTGTCGTTCTCTTCCTACGTCGATTACGAGCCCGAGCCGTCGGTGATCCCGCTCGCCAACGTCGTGCACCTCGCCACCCGGGTCGAAGGGAGGTTGTCGCATCCGCCGGCTTCGGTGCTCGAACTGGTCGAGGCGCTGCACCCCACACCCGCCGTGTGTGGGCGCCCACGCGATGCCGCGCTCATCGTCATCGCCGACCTCGAAGACCTCGACCGCGGACGGTATGGCGGGGCCGTGGGGTGGGTCGATGCGCAGGGCAACGGTCAGTGGGCCGTGAGCATCCGAGGTGCCGAGATCAGCCGGAACGTGGCGCGCGTGATCGCCGGCAACGGCATGGTGGGTACCTCTGATCCGCCCACTGAGCTCATCGAGACGCGAGCAAAGCTCCAGGCGATGCTGTCGGCGATCATCCGCCCCTGAGGTTGCCGAGGCCATCGAGCGCCGCCCGCACCGCCGCGGCCACGGCATCATGGATCTGCTCATGCACCGAGACGTTGGCAGCTCGGTCCGTGGCGATGCGCACGATGCGCGACCCCTTGGCCGCAACCGATGCGGCGATGGCCGTCGACACGTCCGCCGCACCCGAAGGCTCCACCGTGATCAATCCGTGCGCGGCGCCGAGGACCGACACATCAACGCCGTGGGGGGTGCCGTAGAGCTGCTCGAAACGGTCGGCAGCGAGGGCGTCGGCCTGAGGCAGGAACGAGAAGATCCCCCCGCCATCGTTGTCGACAACGATGATGGTGAGATCGACGCGGCGCTCGCGCAGGCCGAGGAGTCCGTTCACATCGTGCAAGAAGGCGACATCGCCGATGAGGACCGCCGTCGAGGCGCTCACGACCGATCCCGCAACCGCTACGCCCACCGCCGTCGACAACACGCCGTCGATGCCGTTGGCGCCACGGTTGGCCAGAACCCGGGGTCCGTCGCCAGGGGCGGCGTACCACTCCAGGTCTCGGACGGGCATGGATGACGAGACCACGAGCGTGGAACCCGCCGGCAAGGCGGCCGCCACCGCTCGGGCAATGCCCGGCTCGGTGGGATCATCGAAGGCGGCCAGCGCTCGGTCGATCGCGCCCTGCGCCGCCTGCTCCACGGCGTGCCACGCGCCGCTCCAGGCGGTGTTCTCGCCCGCCCTCCCACCGACGAGGCGGGCCAGGGCTTGCGCGGCCGCCGTCGGATCGGCATGCAGCACGTGCGCGGCTTGGTGGTCGGCGTCGAACCAACGACCATGACCATCGACGGCCACCCGCGTGGCACCGCTTGCCGAGAGCCACTGGGCAAGAACCTTGGACGCGGGAGGAGCACCGAGCTGGAGCACGACGTCGGGGTGAAGCGCGGCCGCAACGCTGTCGTCTCGGAGGATCGCATCGAACGCGCCGACCACCTGAGGTGCGGCGACCCGACACCCCGAGCGCGGGTCAGCAAGCAACGGCCAACCGGTCGCCGCAGCCAGCTGCAGCACGACCTCGGCCTCGCCAGCGCCCTCCCCAGCAACGATGACACCTCGGTCGGCGTCGAGAAGCTGCGTGAGCCGTTCGGTGCCCGCCCGGTCCAGCGCGCTGCGCCGACCGATCGTGGTGTGCCAACGGGCGCCGTCGGCCCGAGGCGGAGGGAGCGGACCAGCCAAACCCACCAGTGGCTCGCGGAACGCCAGGTTGAGCTGTACCGGCCCCGGACCAGCCGTGCCCGTGGTCGCCTCGGCCACGGCGCGAGCAGCAAGAGATCGCGCCGAAACCAGGGCGGCCGCATCGGGAACTCCCGGATCGGCGAACCACCGGACCGAGCGTCCGTAGAGGTGGACCTGGTCCACGGTCTGGGCGGCACCGACGTGGTGGAGGTCCGGGGGTCGGTCAGCGGTGAGCACCACGAGCGGCACGGAGCCCTGGTGGGCTTCGACCACTGCCGGGTGCAGTTCCACTGCGGCCGTTCCACTCGTGGTGAGAACGAGAGCAGGATGGCCGGTGGCCAACCCGATGCCCAGCGCCACGAACCCGGCCGATCGCTCGTCGTGGTGGACTTCGACGTGGAGTCCCTGGTGCGACGCCAGCGCCACCGCCATCGGCGTGGATCGCGAACCAGGCGAGATGACGGCATGGGTCACACCGCACCGCACCCACTCGTCAACGAGCGTGGCGCACCAGGTGGCTTGGAGATCCTCGGGTCGCTGCTCGTCGGTCACCTGCCCATCTGAGCACAGGGTGCGAGGATGCAGCTATGGCACCGTCGCCGAGTCCGATCGTGTTACTCCACGGCTTCACCCAGACGAGCGTGAGCTGGCGGCCCATCGTGGAGCACCTTCGGGTGATCGACGCCGACCTCGAGGTGGTAGCCCTCGACCTGCCCGGACACGGCGATGCCAGCCATGTGCAGGCCGACCTGGCCACCTCGGCGACGTGGGTCGCGGACCGGATCGGCGAGCAGCTCGACCACGAGCCTGCGGTGGTGGTGGGCTACTCCATGGGCGGTCGCGTTGCGCTGCGCCTCGCCCTCGACCACCCGGCAGTGACGCGCTCGGTGGTGCTGTTCAGCGCCACGGCTGGCATCGACGACCCCATCGAACGCCACGCGCGACGCGCCGCCGATGGTGCGCTGGCCGACCAGATCGAGGTTGGCGGCGTCGACGTCTTCCTCGAGTCGTGGCTGGCACTGCCGCTGTTCGAGGGCCGGGTGCCGGCGCCGGACGACCTCCAGGCGCGGCGAGCGAACCCGGCAGCGGGGTTGGCGTCGTCGCTGCGCCTCGCCGGGACCGGGACCATGGATCCGCCGTGGTGGAGCGACATCGCAGCCATCGACGTCCCGATCCTCGTGGCCTGGGGCGAACGGGACGCGAAGTTTGCTGCACTCGGGCACCGCCTGGCCGGCGCCATCGGTGCGAACGCCACTATGCAACCCCTGCGCAGGGCCGGCCATGCTGCCCACCTCGACGACCCGGCAGCGGCGGCGCGACTGATCGCCCATTGGGCTACGAGCCCGGGAGCACCGCCAACCCTGCGGTGAAGAGCACGCCGAAGAGCAACTGCACCTTTGCGGTATCGCCCAGCACGGCGATGAGGTCGGCCCCGCGCGCCCCGGACCACACCGCCACCACCGGGATGCGAGCGAGGAGCACGGCGAAGAGCGCCGCTGCCCCGTAGGGCCGTCCGCCCATTCCGGCCACCAGTGGCACGCAGACGAACGCGCCCATCACGAAGACGGTGTAGAGCACCCGGGTGCGATGATCGCCAAGGCGCACGGCGAGGGTGCGCTTGGCCACCTCGGTATCGCCAGGGATGTCGCGCAGGTTGTTGATCACGAGCAGCGCCGTGGCCAACAGACCAACGGGAACCGATGCCCCAAGGGCCAGGCCGCTCAACGATTCCGTCTGCACGTAGGCCGAACCAGCGGTGGCCACCACACCGAAGAACACGAAGACGAAAGCCTCGCCCAGCCCGGCGTAGCCGTAAGGCCGGGGACCGCCCGTGTAGAACCAGCCCGCCGCGATCGCCGCCGCTCCCACCACGAACAGCTCCGGTCCCGCCGCAACGGCGAGCAACCCGCCGACCAGACCCGCCACCGCGAACGCGAGGAGTGCGGCGCGCTTCACGGCGCCCGACGATGCCAACCCCTGGCCCACCAGCCGAACGGGCCCAACGCGCTTGTCGTCGGCATCGGTGCCCCGAATGCCGTCGCTGTAGTCGTTGGCGTAGTTGGTGGCGACCTGGAGCGCGAGGGCCACGACCATGGCCGCACCCGCCCGCCACCACAGCAGCCCGCCGGGCACCTCACCCACGGCGCAGGCCGTGCCGACCGCCACTGGCACCATCGCCGCCGGAAGCGTCCGAGGCCGAGCACCGGCCACCCAGATGTTCATGGCGCAAGTCTGGCCGCCCCGCCATCCCCACCCCGCAACTTCGTACCGCTGGCCGCCCGAACCGGCGGTTTCCGGTACGAAGTTCGGGTGGGGGGCGGGTCTGCGAGGCTGGTCCGGTGCACCGCCTCATCGCGCTCGACCTCCCGGGTGGACCTGGCTTCGTGGACGTGCTGAGGCGGTGCTGGGACCGAGGTGACGCCGTCGTGGTGATCGACCAGCGGCTGCCGGCCGCTGCTCGCGTCGCGCTGATCAGCGCAGCGCGTCCGCACGAGGTCCTCACCGCACCCGACGCCGACCCGGTTCCGTTCGATCGGGCCGCGCCGCTCGTGGAACCGGGCGACGCGCTCATCGTGACAACGAGCGGATCCACCGGTGAGCCCAAGGCCCTCGTCCATACCCACGACTCGCTCGGGGCGCACGCGACCGCGGTCCACCGCCACCTTGGGGTCGATCCCGCCCGGGACCGGTGGCTCGCCGCCCTCCCACTCAACCATCTCGGCGGTTTCGGAGTTGTGGCCCGGTCGCTGCTCACCGACACCCCCGTCGACGTCCTGCCCTCGTTCGATGTCAAAGTCGTGGCCCAGTCCCCGGGTCGGCTGGGGTCCACCCTCGTGTCGCTGGTGGCCGCCGCCCTCGACCGGGTCGATCCCGAACCGTTCCGCTGGGTGGTGCTGGGCGGTTCGGCCGACCCGGTGGTCCGCCCGCCCAACGTGGTCCGCACCTACGGCCTCACCGAGTCCGGCGGCGGCGTCGTCTACGAGGGGACCCCGCTGCCCGGCGTCGAGGTGCGCATCGGAGACGACGGCGAGATCTCGATCCGCAGCGCCACCATCGCCCGGGGCCGACGCGAGCACGATGGAACCGTCATTCCGCTGGCCGATGCCGACGGCTGGCTCGCCACCGGCGACGTCGGCCGCTGGGCGAACGACGGACGACTGCAGGTCGACGGCCGCCGAGATGACCTCATCATCACCGGTGGTGAGAACGTGTGGCCTGGGCCCGTGGAGGATGCTCTGCGCACGCACCCAGCGGTCGCCGATGCCCTGGTCGTCGGCGAGCCCGACCCCGATTGGGGCCAGCGGGTCGTCGCTGTCGTGGTCCCCGCCGATCCGGCCGACCCCCCGACGCTCGACGTCCTGCGTACCCATGCCAAAGACACCCTCCCTCCCCATGCGGCGCCCCGCGAGCTCCGCCTCGTGAACGAGATCCCGCGCACGGCGTTGGGCAAACCGGTTCGCACTCCAGCAGGTAAGCCATGACCGCGAACTCCCCCACCATCCACGGTTCGCTGCCGCCCCCGCCGGACGGTACCGCCCGGAAAGATCGGCCGTCGCGGTGGAACCGGGCTCCGGGTTGGCGCTTCTACGCGATCACCGCAGCCGGCGGGTTCGGGCTGCTCTGGTCGGTCAGCTATCCGCTGGGCCACGTCCTCTGGTTCGTGTACTCGACCTGGTGGCTCGTTGCGTGCGCCATCGTCTGGCTGGTCCGGCTGGCCAACTACGTGAGGGCTCGCCGGACGGCGACACATTCAGGTCGCTGGTGGCCCTTCGGTGTCGCCCCGATCGGGGGCGCCCTCGTGCTCGGCCTCATGGCCCTCGGCGCCCCGCTGTCCGCCCGGTGGTCCACCAGCGAGCCGGCGTTCGACGCCCGGGCCGACCAGCTCGCGGCCAAGGCCGCGAAGATCGACGCCGGGTCCCGACAGAGCCTGATCCGCGACGACCGGGTGGCGCTCTACACCGTGAGCGACGCTTGGGTCGATGCCGATGGAGCGGTCCACTTCCTCATCCGGGGCAGCGGTTTCATCGACAGCGTTGGCGTCGCGCGGCTCCCCGAAGGCCCGCCAGCCGATGACGGCACCCGGGACTACCAGCGGTTCGACGGCGACTGGTACACGTTCGTCGCAGAATTCTGACGGCGGTTCAGTAGGGGTTGGCGATGTAGTCGTGCATCGCCTGGGTCTCGTGTTCGAGGACGGCAATGTGGTGCTTCACCACGTCGCCGATGCTGACGAGGCCCACCAGTTCTCCGTCGACCACCACCGGTACGTGGCGGATCCGACGCTCGGTCATGGTGGACATGAGTTGCTCGACCGTGGTGTCGGGTTCACAGGTGACCACCTCCACCGTCATCAGCGACGATGCCGCGGCTTCAAGCGCAGTGGCGCCGTCGCGAGCCAATGCCCGCACCACGTCACGCTCAGAAAGAACGCCATCGATCGAAGACTCCGACATGACCACGACGGCGCCGATGCGATGCTCGGCCAGAATGGCGACAACCTCGCTGATGGGCTGGCCGGGGCCGACCGTCACCACCTCGGAGCCCTTGGTCTGCAGCAACACGCTGACCTGCATGGGGATCTCCTTCGCTCTGGGTCACTACATCATCTCACAGATCGACCAAAGTGTGACAGCAGTCACGCCCGGTGGCGATGCCGGGACGAATCATTCCGAAGTTCACCGTCCAGTGTTCGTCGATCCTGCCGATGAGGTCTCCATGGTCCGTTCTCCTTCGCTGCCCTCCTTCCGTCGCCGGGCGGTCGTCGTGCTGGGGTTGCTCGTGACTGCGACGGTGACAGGGGTGATGCCGCTAGCGCCCGTCTCGCCAGCGCAGGCCGCCACCACATCGCTCACCTTGCAGGGAACCATCAACCACACCAACAGCGGCATCCACCGGGGCGCCGGCCCGAAGGAAGCCTTCTCCAGCCCCGGCTTCGCCGACATCACTGGCGATGCCACCCCCGAGATCGTCGTGGGAAACATGGACGGGACCGTCGAAGCCTTCCGCGCCACCGACCGCACCCGCATCTGGAGCAGGAAGTTGGGCGACACCGCCATCCAGGCCTCGCCCACGATCGCCGACCTCGGCGGCGACGGCAAGCCCGACGTGGTCGTGGGCACCATGGATGGGCGCGTGGTCTGGCTCGACGGGCCCACCGGACGAGTCGTGCGCACCTTTCGTCAAGGCGCGCCCCAGTTCTGTCCCGTCGGGGTCGACTGTCGGCTCGACGGATTCTTCGCCAGCCCGGCCGTGGCCGACATCAACGGCGACGGCATCCTCGACATCATCGCCCCCAGCTATGACCACTCGGTCTACGCCTGGTCCCGCACCGGCGGACTGCTGTGGCGACGGTTCCTGGAGGACACGCTGTGGTCGAGTCCCGTGGTCACCGATATCGACCGCGACGGCCGGCCCGAGATCATCTTGGGTGGCGACATCTACCCCGGCAACAACATCGGCCAGCCCGGCGGTGGACTGATCTGGGTCCTCAAGCGAGACGGCTCCACCTATGGCGGCTACCCGAAGTCGACCCCCGGCCAGACGGTGTGGTCATCGCCCGCAGTAGCAGACCTGAACGGCGACAAGCTCGCCGACATCATCGTGGGCAGCGGCGCAAACTGGCCCGAACCGGCGGGGCGACGGGTCCATGCGTTCACCGCCCGCACGCGCGCCAACCTCCCCGGGTGGCCGGTGGCCGTGGACGGGCGCGTCATGGCCTCGCCCGCAGTCGGAGACATCGACAACGACGGCCAGCTCGAAGTGACCTTCGCCTCCGACGGCGGCTGGGTCTACGCATACGAGCGCACCGGCGCCCGCAAGTGGCGCGCGTGCAACGGCACCAGCACGGTGTCGTCATGCAAGACGGGTTACAGCACCAAGGGTGGCACGGTGATCGCCGACGTCGATGGCGATGCAATCCAGGAGGTCATCTCCACCCTGGACAAGGACATCCGGGTCTACGACGGCCGCAACGGCACCGTGGAGGCGGCCTACCGAATGGCCAGGCCAGCCACCTTGGCCCCGGGCTCGTCGCCCGCCGTGGCCGAGGTCAACGGCAAGACGGTGATCGTCCAATCCTCGTTGTACCGCTCCAACGGGCACGGCGGCGGGCCGCTCGCTGGCGATGTCACCAAGGTCTACGTCCTCACCACCGGCAAGGGCCTCTGCCGCAGCGACTGGCCCCAGTTCCACCGCGATGCGCGCCGTACGGGCGTTTGGCGAGGCGGCCACGATGCCTGGATCCCGTTCACGTGCCCGGCCCAGTTCGTTGCCCAGCAGTACGACGACTTCCTCGGCCGTTCGCCCGATGCCAACGGCGTCACGTATTGGACGAGCCGGCTTCACAACGGCACCACCGGCAGCAGCCTGGTCCGTTCGTTCATCGGGTCCAACGAGTTCGGCCGCGTGGTCTCCCCTGTCGTCCGCAGCTACCTGGCAGTCCGCGGCTCCTACCCCCCCACCAAGGCGCTCGTGGACGACGGCGTGGCCGTGATCCGCCAAGGCACCACACTCGCCGCGCTCGCCCAGACCTACGCCGATGACCCGGCGGTCGCAGGGCTGACCGACGCCCAGTTCGTCAACGCGGTCTTCCGCAATGTCTACAAGCGGGCTCCGTCGTCGGCAGAGGTCTCGGCCGATGTGGCCAAGCTCCAGACCGGCACCACCCGCGGCACCCTGGCCAGCGGCCACGCGGAGAGCACCATCGGGGTCTCGCGGCTGGCGCCAGAGGTCACGGTGGCGATGGTGTACCTCGGCATGCTGGAACGCGCTCCCGACCCCGGCGGCTGGAACTTCTGGGTACCCAAGGCCCGGACCACCAACACCGACGTGCTCGTCACCGGGTTCCAACGCTCGAGCGAGTACCAGCGCCGGGTCAGCTGACCGCCGCAACCGTGGTCGGACAGACCCACACGGACGCTCCATCCACCAGGAACACGGTGGTGACGGGGACCTCATCGTGCGGCCGCCGGAGCCAGTCACCCAGTTCTTTGCGCGGCGGGAGGGCCACGAAGCCGTGGCCATGACCATTCCGGGAGTCGCCAAGATGACCAAAAGACCGCACGGCCCCCAGCGAATCGCCAGGGGCCGTGCGTGGATCGGAGGGGGGCTACCGATCCAGATGTCGTTCAGTCGCCGTGGATCAGCACGCACTCCAGTGGCCGCATCCGGCGCCGCCGGCCCAAAGCTCACGAGCCTTGGCGTCTTGCACGGACTCCGGCGCCAGGTGGGCTTCGGCGTATCCGCCGTAGCCAGCCCAGGTGGAGCGGATGAACTGCCACTTCCCCGAAGCACTCGAGGTCGGGTTCTGTGCCGTCAGGCTGCCGCCAGACTCGCGCTCCATGACCCAGCACGGGGGCAGATCGCCACCACAACGGCCAGTGGCCGGGGCGGGGGCGGGAGCAGGAGCAGGAGCGGGAGCGGGAGCAGGGGGGGGTTCAGGCGCCGCAGTGGTCGTTGTGGTTGGTGGGGCTGTCGTGGTCGTGGTGGGGGGCGGCGGAGGCGGGGCCACCTCGATGCCAGTCACGGCCTGGGCCGTGACCGCAGCAGAGACGTAGGTGATGTTGCCGAGTCCGGCGAACACGCCGGACACCTCGTCGCCCGGCGCTTGGGCGAGGAGCGCCCGGGCGGGTGGCGCGGCGGCAGCCGGCGCTTGGAGCGGAGCTGATGCGGGCTCGGCGGCAACCATTGGTGCGGCGACGGCGATCACGCCGAGGGTGAGCAGGCCGACCCGAAGGGGCCAGCGGCGGGCACGTCGAGGTGACGTGCCGGGGGTACTCGGGGGTTGGTCGGTGCGCTCGGTGGCGCGCGCATTGTGGTGCATGGGAGGAACTCCTCGGTGGAGACGGTGGTGCTCGGGGGCGCAGTGGCCCACGCCGGACACCAGGACTGGTCGACCAGTATGTCACGAGATCAATGCTTTCGTAACCCAAACGACATGTGAGAATCGTCACGCCCGATTGCAAAGATGTGTTGTATCTATGAAACAGATGCACGGCCCGGATCGGGATGCCTACGACCAGGCGTTTCGCTTGCGTACCTCATCGAGTGGAACCCGCGGGCGGGCCGCCGACCGGCCTTGTTCGTCGGCTGCCGGGTGACCGATGGCGATCGTGGCAGCCAATCGCCACCCCTCAGGGATGGAAAACGCGGTGGCCACCGAGGCCTCATGATCGAAGGCACCAAACAGGCATGCTCCCAGCCCCGCATCGACGGCACCGAGCAAGAGGTGTTCGGCGGCTGCGCCAGCGTCGACCCACCAGTACGGCACGGGCCATCTGTCCTCGCCCTCGCCCCGACCGGTTCGCGCCTTGTCCGGCTCGCGATAGCGCTCCACGTACGACGCCGGCCGCACGGCGACGATGACGAGCACCGGGGCGTCGAGAAGCCCAGGCCAGCGGAAGCCCGCCCGGCGCGAAGGGGTCAAGGTGGCATCCCAGTACCGGGCGACCGCGTCGGGCTCATCGAGCACCAAGAAGCGCGTCGCCTGGGTGTTGCCGGCCGAAGGCGCTCGCCGCGCCAGATCGATCAGCCGATCCACCACCACCGGGTCGATCGGTTCGGGGACGAACGCTCGGACCATGCGACGCCGGCGGACGACGTCGTCGAAGTCCAGGGTCAGGTCAACTTCAACAGATCGTCGGCGGTCGCCCAGCCGAACGCGATGAGTGCATCGCCACGCTTCTCATCGACCTTCTCGAAGAAGCCGGCGTAGCCCGGGTCGAGCCGCTCTGGCTTGAGGGTCTCATAGTCGAGCACCTCGGGGTAGACGTCGTCACCTCGGACCACGAAGCTCCGCTCGTCGTAGCGGCTGGCGTTGATGCCGAAGCGCTTGGCCAACCGACGGCCCCACGCCCGCTCCTCACCGGTGGCGAGGTAGTCCGGGCGGGGCACGATGTCGACCAAGGTGCGGAACGCCTCGTAGCCCGAAACGGTGGCGAAGCGAGTGCCCACCAGCACGTCCTCGTCGGGAAACGCGAGTACGGCGCGGCGCAGTTGGTCGTGGACCATGGCGCGCAGCACGGTCTCGCGCTTGGAGGTGCGCTTGACGGATGCGAGCCCGATGATCACGCTCGGCGTGCCTCCGATGCGCTCCAGGGTGCTGAACGAAAAGCCCTTCACCTTGCCCGCGTCGCGCGCCAAGGTAACGAGCACCCAGCCCTCTGCGGCCTTGGAGAGAACGCCTATCTCGAAGCGACTGGGACCGTCCGCGCAGAGGTCGGCCATCTCGGCGAGCTCCGCGTCTCCCAGTTGCGTGCAGTCTTTGGTCTCGACCTCGATTGCCATACGCCTGCCCAAAACCCCTTCACCACGGTCGACGAGGCCTCCAAGTTCAGTCCACCAGCGCCGCCTGCGCAACTTGGGCGGTGAGAACGCTCAATTGAACGCCGGGAATGCGCCGGCGTGGACACCCCTTGCGCGAGGATGCCGGGATGGTCCTTCGACGTCTGCCGTGCGCGTTCGCGGTGGTGCTCGGGGTGTCGCTCGCCGCATGCGGCAGCGATGGAAGCGGCGATCCCGCAACCACCGGACCTCGGACCCAGGCCGTGGAGAAACTCGAGGCGTTCGGGCTTCCCGAAGATCAAGCCGCCTGCATCATCGAACAGATCGGTGCAGTGACGGTGGTCGAGGCAACCGACCTGAATGCCTTCACCGAGAGCGACGAGTACCAGCGAGCCGCCGACCGATGCATCGCCGATGAATAGGCGGTTGCTCGCTCGGCCCGTACTCGGTGCTGCGCTGGGGGCCTTGCTGGCGTGCTGCATCGGGGTCGGGTGCGCCGCCGACCCGCCCGACCCCAGCGAGGTCCGACGCGAACAGGTGCAGACCCGCCTCGAGGCGACCTTCTCCGGCCAGCAGGCCACCTGCATCCTCGAGTCACTCGACGAGGCAACCATCACCGCGCTCGCACGAGCGCGCGACCTCGAGGCAGGGAGCGATGAGCTGACCACCTACTCCGATGCCGTGGCCCTTTGCGTCAGCGGCGCCAGCACCGACCCGACCACCACGACCACCACGACCGGCTCTGCCCCGTCCACCACCGAGGGGCCCTGAGGCCTCAGGGCCGATGGGCCCCGGCGTGTCAGCGGGCGAAGAGCACCACGGCGACCGCAACGGCGAAGGCGACGATGGCGTAGCGAAGGTGCGCGTCGTTCACCCGTAGGGCCAGACGGGCACCGATGTAGCCGCCCACCAACGTGGCCGGAGCCGCAACGGCGACGGCAGTCCACTGCACCGGACCGAACACGCCGAAGATGACCACGCTCACGGTCGCGTCCACCAGCGACAGCCCGGACTTCAGGCCGTTCAACTGGCGGAGGGGTGCGTCGATCGTCAGCGCCAGGACGCCGAGGAAGATGACCCCCAGCGCAGCGCCGAAGTAACCGCCATAGACGCTGGCGAGGCCCACGGCCACGAGTTGCGCGCGCCGCATCCGCGGCGCGTGATCAACCGGCGCGCCGACGCGACGCGCCACGAACGGCTGCACGGCCAGCAGGGCCGCCGCGAAGAGCACCAAGACCGGCACGATGCGATCGAAGGCGCCCGTGGGCGTGAGCAGCAAGACCGTGCAACCGACGACCGAGCCGACCACCGTGACGAGGGCGAGCCGGCGCAACCGAGGCGCTTCAGCGCGCAGTTCGTCCCGGAAACCCGAAACGCTTCCGATGTACCCCGGCCACGTGGAGACCGAGTTGGTCACGTTGGCTGCCAAGCTGCCCATCCCGGTGGCGAGCAACGCCGGGAACAACACGAGCGAGCCGCCCCCGGCAAGCGCGTTGATGGCTCCGCAGGCGAGGCCCGCAACGGCCACCAGCACGATCTCGCCCCCGGACATCGTCGTCAGGGTAGGACGTAGGCCTCCGCTAAGGTGACCCAGCCTGGCGGCGTGGCCGAGTGGCTTAGGCAAGGGACTGCAAATCCCTCTACCCGGGTTCGATTCCCGGCGCCGCCTCCATTTCCATCCAATCCAACCATCCAACCCAATCCAGAAGAATCTCTACCGATCGGCAGGCGGTTGTCCTGGCGTGTGGGCGTTGAGTAGGCCGCTGTGGCTGGCTCACGCAAGCAAAGAGACAAGTACCTTGGCTACAGGCACCGTGAAGTTCTTCAACTCCGAGAAGGGCTACGGCTTCATCTCCCGTGAAGACGGCGACGACGTGTTCGTCCACTTCTCCAACATCGCGGGGTCCGGTTACAAGAGCCTGGACGAGGGCCAAAACCTCGAGTTCGACGTCGCCCCCGGCCGCAAGGGCGAAGAGGCTCAGAACGTCCGCGTGGGCTGAGAGCCGATCCGCTCACCAAGGGCCGTCGACCTCTGGGTCGGCGGCTCTTTGGCTTTTACGTCGGATTGCCCGGCCCATGCGCAATAATGGGCCCATGCCATCGAGCAACCCCGCACTCAACGACGCGATCTTCCAGCGCGAAATCCAAGCGAACGCCAAGCCCGGGAGCTTCAGCCCCGGCTGGGGGTCGCCCGCCAGCGAGCTTCCACCCGGCGTGTTCAACAACCAGGGCACCACCACCGACCAACCTGGCCAGGCCCCCCCGACCACCGGCGGCCCCATCGACGTCGGCGGCGGCGACACCATGCGCATGGGTGGCACCATGTCGGCGACTGCACTGTTGCTCGGCCTGCTCGTCGTGGCTGGCTGGTTCGGGTGGCAAGCCGTAACGGTCACGGAACTGGGCGTTCGCCCCGATGGCACGCTCATCACCGACATCTCGATCCCGCCGTGGCTGTTCTTCGCGGCCATCGGTGCATTCGGACTGGCCATCGTCACCATCTTCAAGCCGAAGATCGCCCGGTTCACAGCTCCGATCTACTCCGTGGGCCAAGGCCTGTTCGTGGGCGGCATCTCCCGCGCCTACGAGGTGCAGTTCAGTGGCATCGTGCTCCAAGCCGTCGGGCTCACCATCTCGGTCTTCATGATCATGTTGGTGCTGTTCGCCACCGGCACCATCCGGGTCACCAACAAGATGCGCACCACGGTCATGGTTGCGACCGGGGCCATCGCCCTGACCTACCTCGTCAGCTGGATCATGAGCATGTTCGGCTCGGGCGTTCCGATGATCCACGATTCTGGGCCAGTCGGCATCGGCTTCAGCCTCCTCGTCGTGGGCATCGCGTCGTTCAACCTGCTGCTGGACTTCGACTTCACCCAGCGGGGCGTGGCGGCGGGTGCACCTCGCTACATGGAGTGGTTCGCAGCGCTCGGCCTGATGATCACCATCGTCTGGCTGTACCTCGAGATCCTCCGTCTGCTGTCGAAGCTGCGCCAGAACTGATGCCGACCACCTGACCACGGCAAACGCGACACAATGTCGGTGTCCGCCAGGTCAGGAAGGCTGTTCACGTGACCGATTCCCTCACTTGCTCCCGTTGTGGTGCTGCGGTGCCCCCTGCTGCTGCGTTCTGCACCAGTTGCGGCCAGCCGATTACTGCGACGCCGCCCGAGGCCCCAGGAGATGCCGACGTCGTCGACGTCGTCGACGTCGATGTGGTCGATGCCACGCGCATCGAGGCGCCCGGCCCACGCGACAGCACCCAGGTCCTCGAGGCACCTCCCGC
>Ga0105044_10008208_pt1 | contig 14354 bp, 10 predicted proteins | sample MAT01_FD_78092 | JGI IMG/M metagenome (GOLD analysis project Ga0105044, IMG submission 78092) | Freshwater microbial communities from Lake Fryxell liftoff mats and glacier meltwater in Antarctica - MAT-01 | ecosystem: Environmental > Aquatic > Freshwater > Ice > Liftoff microbial mat | place...
CGGTTTAAACTCGCCATGGCCCTCAACAACCTCATCGCCTCACCCGGCTTCTCGCGCTGGGCCGAGGGTGAGCCGCTTGACATCAAGGCCATGCTCTTTTCCCCGCAGGGCAAGCCGCGCCACGCCATCTTCTCGATCGCCCACCTCGGCGATGCCGAGCGCATGTTCTTTGTCTCCCTCCTCATGAACGCCATCCTCGGCTGGGTCCGCACCCAGAGCGGCACAAGCAGTCTGCGCGCCATCATCTACATGGACGAGATCGCCGGCTACTTCCCGCCCACCGCCAACCCGCCCAGCAAGCAGCCCATGCTCACCCTCATGAAGCAGGCCCGCGCCTTCGGAGTCGGCATGGTGCTCGCTACTCAAAACCCCGTCGATCTCGACTACAAAGGCCTCTCCAACGCCGGAACCTGGTTCATCGGCCGACTCCAGACCGAGCGCGACAAGCAGCGCGTGCTCGATGGCCTCGAGGGTGCCGCCGCGCAGGCTTCTGGCGGCTTCGATCGCGCCCGCTGCGACGCCATGCTCAGCCAGCTCGGCGCCCGCGTCTTCCTTATGAACAACGTTCACGACGACGGCCCCACCATCTTCGAATCACGCTGGGCCCTCTCCTATCTCCGTGGCCCGCTCACCCGCGGCCAGATCAAGCAACTCACCGACGCCAAGCGAGCCTCCGCCGCCGTTTCGGCCGTTGCCGCCCAGTCCCCGCCGTCTGCCGCGGCACCACCGGTTTCATCGTCGCTGCCGCCCACCGCACCCGCCACCAAACCAACCGCCGCTTCAACCCAGCCGGTCCTCCCGCCAGACGTCCCCCAGTACTTCCTTCCCGCCCGCGCCACGGGCGAGATCGTCTATGTCCCCATGCTCCTTGGCACCGCCCGCGTCTACTACGCCGATGCCAGGGCCGGCATTGATTGCGAAGTTGCTGCCGCGGAACTTTGTCCCATCGGAACCGGGCCGCTCGCGGTTGACTGGGACCACGCCGACCTCGTCGACCTGACTGAAAAGGAAGTCGAGAAGCAGGGCGGGCACAGCGCAACCTTCGCACCCCTTCCCCCCGAGGCCGGCAAGGCCAAGAGCTACGAAGCATGGAAGAAATCCTTCGGCGAATCACTCTTCCGCACCCACAAGCTCGACCTCTTCAAGAACCCGTCACTCAAACTCTCGAGTAAGCCCGGCGAAGCCGAGCGCGACTTCAAGGCCCGCGTCGCGCAGCTTGTTCGCGAGCAGCGCGACGAGCAGGTCGAGAAACTGCGCTCCAAATACGCCCCCAAACTCGCCGCCCTCCAGGAGCGCCACCGCCGCGCCCAGCAGCGCGTCGAAGTAGAACGCGAGCAGGCCCGCGACAGCAAAATCGGGACCGCGCTCTCCTTCGGCTCGGCCATCCTCGGCGCGTTCCTCGGCCGCAAGATGGCCACGGCTGCCAACGTCAGCAAGGCATCCACCGCCATGCGTGGCGTCAGCCGCAGCGCCAAGCAGTCAGCCGATATCGACCGTGCCGAAGAAACCGCTGGCACGATCCAGCAGCAAATCGCCGAGCTGGAGGCCAACCTGAAGGCCCAGACCGATGCCCTGGGTGCCGAACTTGAACGCACCGCCGGTGATATCGAGCAGATCGTACTCAAGCCCAAAAAGATCAACATCACCGTGCGAACGGTGTTGCTCGTCTGGGCCCCGCATGTGCGAAGCGGGTCAGGGCTTGCCAAAGCCTGGTGAAGCGAAGCGTCGGATGGCCCGCGCGTTCATTCCCACTCAATCGTCGCCGGCGGCTTGCTGGAAATGTCGTAGACCACCCGGTTCACGCCGCGAACCTCGTTGATGATCCGATTGCTGATGCGGCCGAGCACCTCATACGGAATATGCGCCCAGTCTGCCGTCATAAAGTCCTCGGTCGTCACGGCCCGCACCGCCACCACGTTGTCGTACGTGCGACCGTCACCCATGACACCCACGCTCTTGACCGGCAGCAGCACCGCAAACACCTGGCTCGTGAGCCGATAGAGCCCCGCCGCGGAGATCTCGTCGAGCAGAATCTGATCGCACTCGCGAAGCACGTCGAGCTTGGGCTTGGTTACCTCGCCCAGCACCCGCACAGCCAGACCCGGCCCGGGGAACGGATGCCGCCAGATGAGATGATCTGGCAGCCCCAGCACCTCGCCAAGCTTGCGAACCTCGTCCTTGAACAGATCGCGGAGCGGCTCGATGAGCTCAAATCCAATATCCTCCGGCAACCCACCAACGTTGTGGTGGAGCTTGATGCCCGCGCTCACGCCGCCCACCGAGTGCCCGCTCTCGATCACGTCGGGGTACAGCGTGCCCTGCGCCAGGAACTGTGCGCCGCGAATAGCCGGGTCGCCCTCGGTCGATCGCTTGAAGACCTCGATAAAACGATGTCCAATCCGCTTGCGTTTGTCCTGCGGATCGGTCACGCCCTCAAGATCACCCAGGAACTCGCGCTCGGCATCCACGGTCCGCAGATCAATGTTGAAATGGTCGCGGAAGAGCGTCTCCACCTTCTTCCGCTCGTTCTTGCGGAGCAGTCCGTTGTCCACAAACACACACGTGAGCTGATTGCCGATCGCCCGGTGAATGAGCGCCGCGCACACCGAAGAATCCACCCCGCCCGAAAGCCCGCAGATCACCCTGCCGGTACCGACGCGCCGCTTGACGTCCGCGACGGCGCGCTCAAGGAAGTCCACCATCCGCCATGTGCCTTCGCAGCGACAGACCTCGTACAGGAAGTTCTCGATAATCGTCGAGCCCTGCGGCGTGTGCGTCACTTCGGGATGGAACTGCACTCCATAAAACCGCCGACCGCCCCGGATGTGCCGCACCGCCGCCAGCGGGCACGTCGGTGTTGACGCCAGCACTTCATACTTGCCGGCCTCAGCGCTCGGCGCCACCTGGTCGCCATGGCTCATCCACACAGTCGCGTGCTCAGGCAACGCGTTGAGCAAGTCCTTGCCGTCGCACACCGAGATTGACATGCGGCCAAACTCGCGGTGATCGGCGCGGGTCACGGTGTCGCCCAGCATCTGGCAAGCCAACTGCATCCCGTAGCAAATCCCCAGTACCGGCACACCCAGGTCCAGAACCCCCGGATCACAGCGCGGCGCACCCTCTTCATACACGCTCGACGGACCGCCCGACAGAATGATCCCGCGTGGCGACATGGCCTTGATCGTCGCCAACGGCGTCGTCGGTGGCAGCAAAAGCGAGAACACACCCGCTTCGCGCACGCGCCGGGCGATGAGCTGGGCCGTCTGGCTGCCAAAGTCGAGAATGAGGATCGTCTCGCGGCCGGAAGCTCCGCCATCGGCGGCTCCCGATCGCTGGGCGGTGGGGGTGGTGGACGGAGCAGGCGAAGCGGTCGGACTCATCTCAAAGCGTACGCGGGTGACGGCCAGATCTTGATCTCCTCCCGCTTGCTTTCCGGGGGCGATTTTCGGTATGCTTTCGGCAATGTGTACCCCGGTCGAACCTATGCCCTGCACAGCCACCTCTCGGGCGATGGTGGTGGCGCTCGGTTTTGCTGGCATTCTGGCCTCCTGTGCAGGTCCGGGCCTGGAAGCGGGGTTTGATGCACCCGACCCGGCCGCCCGGCTCCACGCGACGGTGCGGGCCGCGGCCGAGAATGACACAACCAAACTCCCACAGATCGTCGAAGAGCTCGATAGCGATGATCCGGCCGTGCGTATGCTCTCGATCTACGCCCTCGAGCGGATGACTGGCGAGACGCTCGGCTACAACTTTGCAGCGCCCGAGTCCGAGCGGCGGGCCGCTGTGGAGGCTTGGCGGCGAAAAGTCGCTGCCGCCTCGAGCGATCGTGCCTCGGATGGTTTGGCGACTTCGGATGGTTTGGCGACTTCGGATGGTTCGGCGACTTCGGATGGTTCCAGTTCAGTCGGAGGCGGCGCTGCACGATAACTCCTAACGAGGATTGATGATCCGATGAGCGACTCGGCCGAAATCCGCATTGAAATCCGCAGCAATCCGCTCTATTTGAGCGGCATGCGCGAGATGCTCGCGTCAATCTGTCGTCGGCTCGGTTTCAGCGAGGAAGCTTGCGGCCAGATGGCCCTCGCCCTCGACGAAGCCTTGTGCAACGTCATCCGCCACGGATACGACCGTGCCCCTGACAAGCCCATCTGGATCAGCCTCACCCCAGTCGGCGGGGTCTCCACGCCCGAGGAAATGCACGAAAAAGGCAACCCTACCACCGGCATCCAGATCGTGGTCGAGGACGAGGCACGTCAGGTCGATCCGTCGATCATTAAAAGCCGAAATCTCGAAGACATCCGCCCCGGAGGGCTCGGCGTTCACATCATTCATCAGATCATGGACGAAGTCAGATACGAGCATCGCCAGGGCAAAGGCATGCGGCTCACGATGATCAAAGGCCGTGCTTCAACCAAGGGCTCAGCTGCCGAGAGCAAGGACAAAACGAATGCATGATTCAGATTCAGGAGCACTGTCGGTTACGGTGCGGATGGTCGACGGCGCGGCCATTGTCGTCGCGGTCGGCGATATCGACCTTTCCGGCTCACCAGCGCTGCGCACGGAGATGAAGAAGGCCCAGGAAGCCAAACCCGCCCGGATCATCGTCGATCTTTCGGGCGTCCCCTACATGGATTCATCCGGCGTGGCCACTCTGGTTGAGGCCATGAAGTTCGCCCGCGCCAACCGCGGCAAGCTCGTGCTCTGCTCGCTGTCTGACCGTGTTCGATCGATCTTTGAGATCGCCCGGCTCGAATCGGTCTTCACCATCGTTGCCGATATCGAGGCCGCCAAGACGGCCTGATGCGCCACGTTTCGCACTCGCCCGGTTGGCGCGGGCTCGCAAACCGGCTATGCTCTCGCAGAATGGCCGAAGGCAACGAACAAACCGGTGGATTTTTTGGCCTCGTCGGCACCCGCACCGCCGACCTTTTCAGCCAGATCGGAAGCGCTTGGATTCTCCTGTGTGAGGCCTGCTGGTGGTTCTGGCGCGGCCTCACCCAGCGCCGCGTCCGCCTGGGCATCCCGGCCATCATCTCGCAGATCGTCCGCATCGGCCTTCGCTCCGTCGGCATCATCTCACTCGTCTCCGGCTGCGTAGGGCTCATCCTCGTGCTCCAGATGGCCCCGCCCCTCGACGAGTTCGGCCGCAAAGACCTCGTCGCCAACATTGTCGGCGTCGCCGTCATGCGTGAACTGGGACCCCTCATCGCCGCCATCGTGCTCACCGGTTTCGCGGGTGCCGCCATCGCCGCCGAGATCGGCACCATGGTGGTCGGCGAAGAAATCGAAGCTTTGGAAGCTCACGCCCTCAACCCTGTTCGGTTTCTTGTCGTCCCCCGTGTGTTGGCAGCCACGATTTCTATGACCTGCCTTGCCGTTATTGCTGACATCGTAGCCGTCACCTGCGGCATGGGCATGGCCGTCATCGCCCTCGATATCCCCTTCCAAACCTACTACGACAACTTGCTCTCCCAAGTGAAACCCGTCGATTTTCTCACCGGGATTGGCAAGTCCGTCATTTTCGGCGCGCTCATTGGCCTCATCGCCTGTACCAACGGTCTGAAGGTCACCGGCGGTGCCGCTGGTGTCGGCAAGGCCACAACCGCCACCGTCGTCGAGTCTGTTGTCGCCATCGTCGTTGCGGACCTGATCTTCACGACCCTCTTCTATGCGTGGAAACTGACCTGAGGCCGAGGTTTTTCCCCCCGCCGCGAACTACCATCGGCCCCTTGAAAAGCGCAGACCCTTCGCCATCCCTCCCCGCCGACCAGAGCACTCCCAGCACTCGCCCCGGTGGACCCGGAGCAGGCAGTTGCCCTCCGCTCGCCATTGTCGTGAGCCGCTACAACGCCAGCATCACCGACGGGCTGCTCTCCGGAGCCGTCCGGGCCTATCAACTCGCTGGCGGCAACGCCCCTGACCTGTACATCATCGAGGCCCCTGGCGCCTTCGAGCTCGTCGCCCTGAGCAGTGCCGCGGCCGAAAGTCGCAAGTTCCGTGGCGTCCTCGCCATCGGCTGCATCATCAAGGGCGAAACCCGCCACGACGAGTTCCTCGGCCATGCCGTGACTCAGGGCCTGGTCAACATCTCGCTCATCACCGGCGTGCCCGTCGGCCTCGCCGTCCTCACCGTCAACACCACTAAACAAGCCGCCGACCGCGCAGGTGGTTTGCTCGGCAACAAGGGTGCAGAGGCGATGGACGCCCTTCTGCAAACCGCCGCGGAGATCGACGTGCTTGAAGACGATGAGGCGCTCCAGGCCCGCTGGCAAAGCCCGGCAAACCTCGTCCGCATGACGCACCACGAGCCGTTTGCCCGGCCCGACAAGGCCGCCAAGGCGCCACGCCGCCCCGCCGCCAAGAAACGCGCTCGCAAGGGAGGTCGCTGAGATGGCCTCACCTCGCGAAGTCCGCCGTTTGGCATTCCAAGTGCTCTTCCAGCTTGAGGCGCAATCAACCGAGCAACCTTCGGCCAAACCCGCCAAGTCTGCCGGCCCTCGGCCCCCGATCCAATCAGCTTCCGCTTCTGGGTCGGCTCCCACCGGCACCAATCTCGACCAATGGATCGCCTCGACCGAATACGCCGAGGGTTTTACTTCCAAGGAGCGATCCGCCGCCCTCACACTCGCCCGGGCCGCCTTTGCCGACCGTGCCACCGCCGACAAGGAACTCACCAAGCTCGCCCCCGACTGGCCCACGCACCGTCAGGCCGCCGTTGACCGTGCCATTCTGCGGCTCGCGCATTACGAGATGACTTCCGGCACAGCGCCACCGAAGGCCGCCCTCAGCGACGCCGTCGAGCTTGCCAAGCTGTTCAGTACCGAGAAATCCCCCGGTTTCATCAACGCTCTGCTCGACAACGTCCTCCGCCGCATTCATGCCGAGCGTCACGGCGAGCACCCCGATCATCTCGACGCGCTCGCGAACGAACACGGTGGCGAACCTGTACCAACTCCTCATGCCGCCCCGGCCACACCCGACGCGCCTTCCGCCCCCGGCCCGGTCGCCGTCCAAGAGCCGACTATCACCCCTCCCCCCGCGGTCTAATCGCCAACCGACATGGCCTTCTTTTCCTCCGTCATCTCGAAGCTCAAGGGTGCCCTCACCCGCACTCGAGACGCGCTCGTCACCGGCCTCCGCGCCGTCCTGCTCGGTCGCCGGCTCGACGAAGCTCTCCTTGCCGAGATCGAGCGCGCCCTCCTCAACGCCGATGTCGGCCTCACAGCCACCGACAAACTCGTCTCAGCGCTCCGTGCCGATTTCAACTCCGGCAAGATTACCAAAAGCGAAGAGGTCATCGATCACCTCAAGGCCCAGTGCAAGGCCATGCTGAGTGGCCCGGCCGTGAAGCTTATTTTCGCGTCCGCCAAGCCCACCGTCATCCTTGTCACCGGCATCAACGGCGCCGGCAAGACCACCAGCATCGCCAAAATCGCCTCCCTCCTCCGCAAGCAGGGCAAAACCGTCATGCTCGCCGCCTGCGATACCTTCCGCGCCGGCGCCGTTCGCCAGCTCGAAATTTGGTCCGAGCGGCTCGGCCTTGAAGTCATCAAGGGTCAGCAAGGTGGCGACCCCGCCGCCGTCGCCTTCGACGCCTGCAAAGCCGCCATCGCCCGCGGCGTTGACGTTCTCATTGTCGACACCGCCGGTCGGCTCCAGACCCAGGACCCGCTCATGCGTCAGCTCGCCAAGATCAAAGGTGTCCTCGCCAAGCAAATCCCCGGCGCGCCCCATGAGGCACTGCTCGTCCTCGATGCCACCACCGGTCAGAACGCCCTCCGCCAAAGCGAGGAGTTCGGCAAGACCGCCGGTATAACCGGCATCATGCTGGCCAAGCTCGACGGCACCGCCAAGGGCGGTGTCGTTCTGGCCATCAAGGCCGCCAGCGACATCCCAGTCAAGTTCGTCGGCACCGGCGAAACTCCAGACGACATCGAGGCGTTCGACGCCGACCAGTTCGTCGAAGCCCTCTTCGCCGATTGACGACCGTATCAACGCTGCCTGATTGGACCCGGGACTGGCTCTCTCCCCTTCCATTGCACGAACCGATACCGAAAATCAACCCTTCCGCTGCCCATTCCTGCGCGCCGGGCCACCTGAGCCCAACTACGATCGCCCGCATTGCATGCCGCGCCGCGGCGTGAGCCGCGCCCGTCTCTGTTTCGGTACCTCAATGAGCACCCCGGTCAACGCTATTTCGCCTTCGATCAACGGTTGGAACGCCGAGTATCTCGCCCAGTTGCACGAGCAGTACAAAGCCGATCCCGCCTCGGTTCCTGCCGATGTGCGGGCGTTCATGCAGGGCTTCGATCTCGCCCTCGCCTCAGGCCGCGCCTCGGCCTCGGTCGCCGCGCCCGGCGGCGTCAGTGGTGGGGGCGGCGACGCACGACTCAGCGTCGGCGTGTCCAAACTCGTTGCGGCCTATCGCAGCTATGGGCACCTCATCAGCGATATCGATCCGTTCCATCGCGCCCGCCCGCGCCCTGCTCAGCTTTCGCTCCAAGACCACGGCCTCACCGAATCCGATCTAACCAAGCAGGTCACCGCCCACGGCCTCCCGCTCTCCGAGAGCGCAACCGTCAAGCAAATCATCGACTTTCTCGAATCACGATACGGCCGCTCCACCGGTTACCAGTTCGGCCACATCACCGACCCCGCCCAGCGCCAGTGGTTCATCGAAAAGATCGAACGCACCGCTCCCGCCAAACTCACCGCCAGTGAGCAGCTCGACGTGCTGCAGTGCCTCCTCCGATCCGAGCAGATGGAACGCTTCCTCCAGAAGCGATATCAGGGCCAGAAGCGCTTCTCGCTCGAAGGCGGCGAGTCGCTCATCCCGCTGCTCGAGTGGATCATCCGCGTCGGCAGTTCCATGGGCGTTGAAGAAGTCGTCATGGGCATGCCCCACCGCGGCCGTCTCAACGTGCTCAACAACATCCTTGGCAAGACCTACGAACAGGTTTTCACGGAGTTTGAGCACAACTGGCACGAAGACTTTGTCGATGGTGGCGGTGACGTCAAATACCACCGCGGCTACAGCGGCGAACGCGTTGTGAAGGGTGCCGACGGCACACCCGGCAAGAAGGTCGCCCTCACCCTCTCGTTCAACCCCAGCCACCTTGAGGCCGTGAACTCCGTGGTGGCGGGTCGCTGCCGCGCCAAGCAGCGACTCCGCGGCGATACCGATCATGACTCTCCCCAGGGCACCAAGGCCCGCCGGCGCGTCATGCCTGTCAACATCCACGGCGATGCCGCCGTGATCGGCCAGGGCATCGTCGCCGAGATCCTCAACTACTCTCAGCTCGAAGGCTACCGCACCGGGGGCACCGTCCATGTTGTCGTGAACAACCTTGTCGGCTTCACCACCGATATTGACGATGCTCGCACCAGCACGTACTGCACCGACATCGGCCTGATGATCGAGGCGCCCGCCCTGCACGTCAACGGCGACGATCCCGAGGCCGTCGTCGCGGCCGCTCGGCTCGCCGTTGAATACCGCCAGCACTTCGGACGCGATATCTTCATCGACATGCTCTGCTACCGCAAGTACGGGCACAACGAGCAAGACAACGCCAGCATCACCCAGCCCGTGCTGGCCGAGATGATCAAGAACGACACCGGCGCTCTCGCCCACTACACCGCCACGCTTATCTCCGCCGGCGTTCTCACCGCCGCCGACGCCGCAGCCAACGAGAAGCGGCTCGAAGAGACCCTCGAGGCCGCGCAGCGCAAGGCCCAATCCGCCCCAACCGCCCCCAACATCGACCCCGCCGGCAAGCGTTGGACGGGCATGATCAGTGACTACGCCCACGCCCCGGTCCGCACCGCCGTCACCCCCGAACTTCTCAAAGAAGTCTGTGCCGCGCTCGGCACGGCCCCCGCCGATTGGCCCGTGAATCCCGTGGTCACCCGCGTCATGGCCGGCCGCGCCGCTCTGGCCGATCAGCTCGGCAAGGCCGATGCCCCCCTTCATCTCACCTACGCCGACGGTGAGTCACTCGCATACGGCTCGCTGCTGCTCGAAGGCACCGCCGTTCGCATCAGCGGGCAAGACGCTCGCCGTGGCACCTTCAGCCACCGCCACGCCGTCGTTCGCCACGCCCAAACGGCCGAAAAATATCTGCCCCTCAACGGCATGCGACCAATCGCCGATCTGCCCGACAACGCCGGTAAGCCCGGCAAAGATGGCGTCGTCACCCAGGCCCGCCTCTGTGTCTACGACTCGCCGCTCAGCGAGTACGGCGTCATGGGCTTCGACTACGGCTACTCCATGGCCGACCCCAACATGCTCGTCTGCTGGGAAGCCCAGTTCGGCGACTTCTGCAACACCGCCCAGGTCATCATCGACCAGTTCATCGCCAGCGCCGAGATCAAGTGGAACCGCTGGTGCGGCCTCGTGCTCCTCCTTCCCCATGGCTATGAAGGGGCCGGCCCCGAGCACTCCTCCGCCCGCCTCGAGCGCTTCCTGCAGCTCTGCGCCGACGACAACATGCAGGTAATCTACCCCAGCACCGGCGCCCAGATCTTCCACGCCCTCCGCCGTCAGACCAAGCGCAGCTTCCGCAAGCCGCTCATCGTCATGACGCCCAAGTCGATGCTCCGGCTCCCCACCAGCCGCATCGACGATCTGGCCAACGGCAAGTTCGAAGAACTCATCGACGATCCATACTTCGTCAGTCACAAAGACGCTCGCCGTCAGGTCAGCCGCGTCGTCCTCTGCACCGGCAAGTTTTATCACGAGCTCGCCAAACGCCGCGACGAACTCAAGCGGTTTGATACCGCCCTCGTTCGCATCGAGCAGTACTACCCCTTCCACCATGATCTCGCCAAAGAGATCATGGGCCGCTACCCCACCAAGGTCAGCCGCTACTGGGTCCAGGAAGAGCCCCGCAACGCCGGCGCATTCACCTTCATCACCGACGTCTTCCAGAACGAACTCAAGCTCGACGGCGGCCTGCTCTACATCGGCCGTGAATCCTGCGCCACGCCCGCCGTCGGCGATACCCACGTCTCCGATGATCAGCAGGAGACCATCCTCACCAAGGCCATCGGCCCCGCTCCCGCCGGCGCATCCGCTCCGGGCACGCACGGAGCACACGCCCCGCACGCCGCTCACGCCGCAGCCCCGCAAACGCCCAGCCGCTCCGGCAAGGTCACCAAGTAACGCTGTAACGCTGTAACGCTCACGCTCCGCGGCGACTGTTCCACGTGTCTCCGCTCAATGTCCTCTCACCCTCTAGACGACTCCTATGACTCCAATCGTCTTCCCTCCCTCTGGCGATTCCATCCGCACCGGCGTCATCAGCCGCCTCTCCAAGCAGCAGGGCGATGCCGCCAAGCGCGATGAAACCGTCATCGAGATCGATACCGACAAGATCACCGTCGAAGTCCCCGCCCCCGCCTCGGGTGCTGTTTCATACGCCGTTAAAGTCGGCGACACCGTCGAAGTTGGTGCCGTGCTCGGGCAGGTCGATGAATCGGCCGCTGGCGCTCCCGCTTCGGCCCCGGCCGCCGCACCACCCGTTGCCCAGTCCGCCCCGGCCGCCAGCTCCGCCAACGGTCACGCCGCGCCGGTCGCAAGCGAGACCCGCGCCACCCCCCTCGCCAAGAAAACCGCCGAGGTCAAGGGCGTCGATCTCGGCACGCTGACACCCACCGGTCCAGGCGGACGCGTCCGCGAAGCCGACGTGCTCGCCGCGACAGGCCGTCCAGTCGCATCGGCCCCTGCCGTCGCCGCAACCTCCGCCCCAGCCCCCGCTTCCTCCCCCGCCACCTCCCCCGCCACCTCTCCCTTTGGTGCCGCGCGTCGCGAGAAGCTCCCGCCCATGCGCCAGCGCATCGCGGCACGTCTCGTTGAGGCCCAGCACACCGCCGCCATGCTCACGACCTTCAACGAGGTCGACATGACCGCCGTCATGGATCTTCGCAAGCGCTACAAAGAGGACTTCGAGAAAAAGTACAACATCGGCCTCGGCTTCATGTCATTCTTTGTCAAGGCCGTCGCGAGCGCTCTCCAGCAGTTCCCCCTCGCCAACGCCTACCTTGTCAACGGTGGCGCCGGTGACCTTGAAGTCGAGCACCACGACGGCTGCCACGTCGCCGTCGCCGTCAGCACGCCCAAGGGTCTCGTGGTCCCGGTCCTGCGCAGCTGCGAGACTTTGACCTTCGCCGGTATCGAAAGCGGCATCAAAGCCCTCGCCACCAAGGCCCGCGACGGCAAGCTTGGCCTTGACGACATGCAGGGCGGCACCTTCACCATCACCAACGGCGGCATCTTCGGTTCGCTCATCTCAACCCCGATCCTCAACGCCCCGCAGTCGGCCATTCTCGGCATGCACGCCATCAAGAACCGACCCGTTGAGCACCCCGACAAACCCGGCGAGATCGCCCTGAGGCCCATGATGTACCTGGCGCTCTCCTATGACCACCGCTTGCTCGACGGCTCCACCGCCGTTTCCTTCTTGGTGAGCATCAAGAACTCAATCGAGCGCCCCGAGCGCCTCATGCTCGGCATGTGACCGGTTGGGCCTGTGACCTGCCCTGCCTGTGACCTGCTGGGCCTGTGATCTACTGAGAATGTGACCTACTGAGAATGTGACCTGCTCGTGACGTCACCGTGGCGTCCAAGTTTATTTCGGCCTTGTGACGATTCTGCTCGTTCTGTGCACTGAGTGGAAACGCCCGGTCATCAAGTGTCGTAAAGCCATCCGAGACTTCTCTGTCCCGAGTATTCAATGGCTTGTGCATAATCGGTCTTTTGCCGGTTTTTGCAACCGCTTTCAGCAATTCTTGTATCCACATTCTTGTTCTTTCAACCTATTGAAATACCCTCCTGCCCCCGTCGCGACTGACTCCCGCGACCGAGAGAGGACCGAAGGAAATGCCCGTGCGAGCGACCCCCGCATCTTCACCCGATCAAACTCAATCTCAAATGCTCACTCGGCTCGGTGCCGACGTGGCCTGGCTCGCCCTTCTCAGTGACTCAGGTGCCGACATTTCCGTCATTGACGCGTCAGGCCGGGTCCGTTTTATGGGGCCTCACGTTCGCTGGTGGGCCATCACCGGTGATCCCGCCGCCGCCGTCAACCGCATGCTCACCGATCTCATCGGGGTCGAGATGGGCGATGAGCGCGTCGGGTTCGCCCGCCGCGCCATTGCCGAGGGTGTCCCCGTCACCGTCTACAGCGTCGTCCGTGGCATGCGTATCCGCACCATCTACCGCCCCATCCAGGCCGTCCCCGGCGAAGCCGAACGCCTCGTCCTCGTCGTCGGTCGCCCGGCCGACGATGTCTTCACCGTGTCCGATACCCCCGCCCAGCTCCAAGCGGGGCCGGTCGTTCAGGCCCGCATCGTGGACATGGGCCCGCTCGCCTCGCTCACCCCGCGCGAGATCGAAGTGCTCCGCCTCATCGGTCAGGGGCTCTCCACCGCCCAAATCGCCAAGGCCCTCAACCGCAGCGTCAAAACCGTCGAGGCCCACCGCCTCTCGCTCGGTCTGAAGCTCAAGGCCCGCAACCGGGTCGACCTCGCTCGGCTCGCCCTCCGCGCCGGGCTCACGCTCGCCGATGGCCCCACCCCCGAGCAGCCCGCTCCCGCCTCCACCCGCCAGAGCTGACGGCCGCGACCGCCAACATCCTCAAAATTCTCCAAACCCCCAGATCCGTGAAGGTATATTTTTCGCGTTTTTTATAGGACCTATATGGTCCGATACCGGTACTTCCCCTGCATGTTCGCATTTTAACCGGATTATGGGGCTTGTGACCTTCGACCGATCAGAATAAGATTGAGTCAGAAGGAATACGCCCGCCATGTCCGTGATCTCAAGACCAAGTCTCCCCGCGCCCGCCGCCCTCGGTAGCGCGATGATCGACCTCCAGCTCGCGCCAGCGGTCGCCGCTCGCCTGACCCCAACCCAGGTGTCGTTCATCTCAGCCAACTTGCAGGCCGCCTGCGACTCGCTTTCCGTTTCGGGCGAGGTCCGCGCCCGCATCGTGGCCGACCCGGAAATGGCCGACGCTCACCAGCAGTTCTCCCGCATCGACGGCCCCACCGACGTCCTCACTTTCGACCTCTCCGAGGGCGCCTCCGCCCAGAACCGCCATCTCGATTGTGACCTCCTGCTCTGCCTCGACGAAGCCACCAGGCAGGCCGATCCCCGCGCCCACCCCGTTGAGCGCGAACTCCTGCTCTACGCCGTTCACGGCGTACTGCACTGTCTCGGCGAAGACGACCACACCGATGCCGGCTACGCCAAAATGCACGCCGCCGAAGACCAACTCCTTGAACGCATCGGCGTCGGCTCGACCTTCGCCACTCCCGCCCCTTCCACAGCCCAGGCCCCAGCCCAAGCCGCCCCA
>Ga0105044_10008213_pt1 | contig 14347 bp, 13 predicted proteins | sample MAT01_FD_78092 | JGI IMG/M metagenome (GOLD analysis project Ga0105044, IMG submission 78092) | Freshwater microbial communities from Lake Fryxell liftoff mats and glacier meltwater in Antarctica - MAT-01 | ecosystem: Environmental > Aquatic > Freshwater > Ice > Liftoff microbial mat | place...
AAAAGTACGTCAGTTTGTCGATGCGTTGCGGCATGCGCGCGCGAGCTTTGTGCACGCACAGATGGAAGACGAATTAGCGGGCGTGGTTCAAGCGCCGCCAGCGCCGACGCAAGCAGCCGCGACCGAGCCGTTGCTGGAACAGGCGAACGGCGTACTCGCAGGTATACGCAAGCTGGCGCAGTCGATTCGGTCTTAAGACTTAGTAACTTGATCCGCCAAACCGCATGATCGCTAATTCCCGATTTTCCCAATACCCGACCTTGGATCGACGTGGAAAAATCATGTGCCAATGCCTCAATCAGGGCTTCTGGCAGATGTTCGTCAAAGAGTAAACGCATCGGCTAAGCGGCCGTAAGCAGTGCCCTACTGCGCCCGCGCCGCGCCGCGAAATCAATGCATGCTAAAACCGAAGCGCGCGTCAATTCTGTGAAATCGGTCAATTGTGAAATCGGTCAACTGTGAAATCGGTCAATCACGCTTCGATACTAAGCCGCAGTCAATACCTCCAACACACGCCCCCACGCCGGTATGCGTTCGGCGCACACAGGGCTTACCAAAGCGCCTGTGGGCATCCAGTTCGATCCAAGCCAAACTGCTAGGATGACGATCATTCTAGCAAGGAAATAGCGGATGCAAAAATTGTCGCAGAGCCAGCCACACACCATTGTTTTCAGTTGGTTCCTCATAATGCTTGCGTTACCCACCACGGCATTTGCTGACCCACAGCTCGGCGATTTTATTTTCTTGCTGCCGCAAATTTTCTTGGCTGGCCTATATTTATGGGCGCAGCAATACTTTTGGTGGGTAGCGCTTGCCACGCTGCTCGCGTGGATTTTTGCGATCATTTTTCAGCGCGATCTATTATCCTCAATTCCGCAGTTGACCGCGCTCCGGCACTCGGAAAGCTAAAGCAGGTATACGGTTTATGGTTTTCAAATGTTACCCCATGGGTGAAGAGCGCTACAAGCCCGATAGCACATTTTTCGAATCGGAGAGCTCAGTTGTTCCTCCTTGCAGAGAATGACTATGTCGCCTCGTCACGCCTCGCTATACGACCCGAAAAAAGCACTCTCGGGCCTGTCCAACTGAGGATTTAAGGATTATGGTTTCTGCCGGACGATGATTCGCAAAGTCGATTCAAGCCTTCGACGCGTGAAGCGCTTACTGCGCTGCTAATCGGCATGTTTTTGCTCGTGACTGTTGGTGCCGTGGTAGCGCCAATTCGTTATCAAGTCGATAAAATTCCCGATCTTTCTGCCACAGCGCCACCACAAGCAAAATTGGAACCTAAATACCGCAATCCTATGGTCGGCGCTTGGCCCGTGCAATCAGTAGAGCTTTTTAGCGCGCCGAATTTGACCGAGCAAGCCACTTTTAGGGTTGAGTTGGACAATCGACTAGGGCAGAGCGATGTCTACATCAAACTTTGCGCCATTAAAGCGGCATGCCTGCGCCAAGCGTTTTTAGCTAAGGGCGAAACCTTGACGCTGCAGAGGATTCCACGGGAAAGTCATTTTTTAGAGCTTCCCTATATTGAAATGTCCGCGCCAGACGGCATTCGCGTTGGTAAGAGCTTTAAATTTAATGCTTGGCAATCGCTTCCCGTATTCGAGTTACCCAAGCGTCCAGGCGATCCACCGCGCAGGCGCGATGCGCTGCATAGTAACGAGCCCTATGCAGCGGTGTTTACGCAAATTGCGCGCACCGAGTTTTGAGCGTTTCAAGAACGTCCCACTTGCACAACCGCCCAGGCGCGATATATGCCGACCCCAATGTGGGACGTTTGCGCCAGCTAAATGCGTCCAACTTAACGTGACTTTCGCCACCTGACCAATTCAAACGTTAAACGGCATTCTCCCCACTCTTTCCAGCCGAGCTTTATCTATGCGCATCACCACATTTGTCATAGCAATACTCCTCACAAGTGCTGCCAGCGCGCAATCAAAGCTAGCAACGACTGCCGCAAGTCAGGAAGTCGTCAAGCTCATGCAGGCGCAAGCTTTCGACGCTGCCTTAGAAAAGGCGCAGGCGCAGGTGGATAGCAATCAAAGCTCAGCGGAAGCTTACTATTGGTTGGGTGCAGTCAATGGCAGGTTGGCGCAAACGTCCAGCATCTTTTCCAAGCTTGGCTATGCAAAAGCGGTGCGCAGCGCGTTCGAACGTTCCGCTGCGATTGATCCAAAGCAAATTGAAGCGCGCATAGGACTAATCCAATTCCACTTACAGGCACCTGGACTAGCCGGTGGCGATGAAGATTTAGTGCCCGGACTAGTGCAACAAATTGCCGCCGTGGACGTCGGTGCCGGCTACCGCGCGCAGGCGATCGTCAAGCAAATTGGCAAAGACCCTGCAGGTGCGCAAGCGATGTACCGTAAAGCGCTCGCTTTCAATCCAACCGATGTGGATGCGTTGGCGGTGATGGTGGGCTTGCTGAGCAATGAGAAAAAAGTGGCAGAGGCGGAAACATTGGTGCTTGCAGGCTTAGCGAAGGAGCCGAGCAACCTAAAAATACAGTATCAAAAGGCTAAGTGTGCCGCGCTAGGCGGAACCGATCTGGATGGCGGCCTCGCGATCCTCAACACAGTTTTGGCAGCAAAACCTGCGGTTGAAGGCATATCAATCGCGGGTGTACATTGGCGACGCGGCCAAATTTTGGCGCGTCTAGGCCGTAAAGCTGAGGCGATTCAAGCACTGGAACGTAGCCAAGAATTGGACGCCAGCATCAAAGAGGTGAAGGCTGAGCTTGCATTGATGCGCAAGTCGTAACGCACTTTCGCCTGAGCTCGCATCGAAGCGTCATCCCGAGTTGTTGTCGCTACAGCTACGATTTTTTGTTGCTACAAACCCAGGGCTGTTGCTGGGCGATCACATTGCCGCCGGTTAGGGCTGGCTTGCAAATTTTGCCTATCGTATCGAGCGAAATACTTTTAAATTTTACGGGCGAAAGTGTCAGATTCGGCTCGGGCACTCTGGAAAAAACTGTTGCCTACCTCAACTCATTCACCACTACCCTGCCCCAAAACCGGTGGCGGCAATAACAGATACATCACCGGCGTGACTAATCGCGCCAATAAAGTCGATGAAATCAACCCGCCAATAATCACCCAAGCCATCGGCGAATAGAGCGCAACATTTTGCAGCGCCAGCGGTAAAAGGCCACCAATCGCGGTCGCGGAGGTCAGCAAAATCGGCAGAAACCGCACTTCACCGGCTTTTTCGACCGCTTCAAGTAGGCCCATGCCGTCAACGCGCAGCTGATTGGTAAAATCAACCAGTAGGATCGAGTTCTTAATCTCGATGCCGACCAGCGCAATAAAACCAATCATTGCGGTAAAGCTGAGCGAATAGCCGGACAAATACAGCGCAATCAGCCCGCCCACAATGCCAAGCGGAATCACGCCAGCAACCACAAGCGTGGACTTAAACGAGCCAAACTCTAAAATTAGTACAGCCAAAATCCCAAATACGGCTACCAAAATAGCAGCGCCAATACCGTTAAAGCTGTCATTACGGCTTTCAATTTCACCGGCCGCTTGCCAGGAATAACCTGCTGGCATTTTTTTCAAATTCAAATTGGACAGCAAAGCATTGGTGACTTTGCCGGTATTGAAACCCTCTTGGGTATAGGCGGTCACGGTCACGGCGCGGCTGCGCTGGTAGCGTTGAATCGCGTTCGGCGCGCTGGCAAAACTGGGGCTAATAAATTGCTTGAGCAAAATCGAGGCGCCGTTTAAGGAACTGACCTCAATTTGCTCTAGTAAATCTAAGCGCGGGTGCCCATCCACCAGCGGCAGACGCAGCGTGATCGGGTACTCATCACCGTCTGCATCGCGATATTTAGCTGCGGTAATACCCGCCACGCCTAAACGCACGGCGCGGTCAATTTCTAAACTCGGCACGCCCAATAATCCGGCTTTTTCGACGTTGATATTCAAGGCCAAATCCGTGCGCAATCGTTTGAGCGGGTTGTCGACATTACGGGTGCCCGTTGTGTCGCGAATCATTTGCTCAAATTCGCCGGCCAAACGCCGCAGCACTTTTAAATCCGGGCCGACCACACGAATGGCGATCGGCGCGTCAATCGGTGGGCCGTTCTCAAAAGGCTTGAGCATAATTTTTGCACCCGCATAAACAGCAAATTTTTGCCGCAGCGCCTCGTAAAGCAACGGCGTGGTACGCGAATTGTAGGCTTTTACTTCAACGAACGCCTCGGCGTAGCTCACGTCCGCTTCGCGCGGGAACACATTATAGAAAATTTGTTTGTTACCGCGTCCAACGTTGGCAAACACGTGTTTGATCTCGGGCGTTTCGGCCAATATTTTTTCGACAAACTGCATCGCCTTATTGGTTTCATCAATTGAGCTGCCGTCCGGCGTTTCCATCGTGACTAAAAATTGCGGCGTATCTGCCAGCGGAAACAGGCTAAAGCCGAGCTTTGGAACTAGGCCGAGCGTAACGAAAAACAGCGTAAAGCTAATCGCAAGGGTCGCCTTCGGGAAACGCAGCGCGCGCTGCATTAGCGGCGTGTAAAAGCGATGGATTGCCCCAGTCAGCGCTATCAAAAACAGATTGCCTTGCGGATTCGCGTGCGGCTTCAGGACTCGGCTTGCCAAAAACGGAATAATCGTCAGTGACACCAGCAAGCTGGCAAGCACCGTTGCCAATACGGATGACGGAATGTTGCGCACGAACTTTCCCGCGCCTTCAGGCAAAAACATCAGCGGTAAAAACGCAAACACCAGCGTGGCGGTGCAGCCCAAAACCGCAAGGCTAATTTGTTGCGTGCCATCGATCGCCGCGCGCAGTTTTGACTTGCCCATCCGCAAATGCCGCTCAATGTTTTCCACCACCACAATCGAGTCATCCACCAGCAGCCCAAGTGCGATGACAAAACCGGCAATGGAAAGCTGATTCAACGAATATCCGGCGAAATACATGCACGTCAGGCCCATCGCTAAGCTAAGCGGAATGGAAACCATCACCACACCTGCCGCGCGCAAGCCCAATGGCAGCAGGGTCAAAGACACCAATAAGATCGCAATCATGAAATCAAAGCCGAGCGAATCCAAACGGTGCTCGACGTTTTTACTTTGATCAAAACCCCATTCCAGCGTGATCCCGGCGGGTAAATGCTGCTCAAAATTCTTGATGCGTTTGGCGATTCCCGCCCGCACGTCAAAAATGTTTTGCCCCTCTTTTTGATTCGCCGCCACGAATACTGCACGCTTGCCGTTGAAACGGCCCATGACCGTGCTTTCCCCAGCGGCCCACTGCACGCTTGCAACATCTTTCAGGCGCACCCGTTGATTTGGACCGCCGCCGACGGTGGTGTTGGCAATATCATCGAGCGATGCGTAGTCACCGCTGGTGCGTAAATTAAATTTGCGTGCACCGACGCTGACGGCACCACCCGGAATATTCGTGCCCTCCGCTTTGATCGCATCCAGCAAACGCTGCACGCTGACATTGGCCTGCGCCATGCGCGCCGGGTCAATCAGCACTTGCACCTCCGCTTCCGGAAGCCCCCAATATTCCGCTTGCTTCACGCCCGGAACGGCTTTTAGGATGTCTTGCAAGTCTTCGGCGGTTTGATGCATTAAGCGCACATCGGCAGTATCTGATAGCAGCGCAAACTGCACGATTTTGACGTTGGTCGGATTCGCTTTGCGGATACGAAATTCGGTCAAATCAGCGGGCAATTGCGCACGCAAGCCGTTTATTTCGCGAATGGCTTCGTCGTACTTTTTTTCCGGGTCCGCGTCCCAACTGAACTCCACCCGCGTTACCGAAACACCGTCGCGCACAACGCTGGCAATGCTTTTGACATCATCTAGCTCGGAAATTGCATCCTCTAGCGGATCAGTGATCAACGATTCCATATCCGCCGGGTCCGCACCCGGATACACCGCAACGACGCTGACGATCGGTATCGGAAAAGACGGATCTTCCGCGCGCGGAATTTTCTCAAAGGAAAAAATGCCGATTGCGATCAATAGCGCAAATACAACCAGTGTGAATTGAAACTTTTCAACGGCAAAGCGCGCAATGCTCATGGAATTAACCCGGCGTCCGCATCGTTCAGGCCTTTCGCAGCGTCTTCGACATTGATATTGTTTGCAGCACTAGCAATCGGGGTGGAGCGCGTCACGGGTGTGCCGTCATCCAGATACGGCGCGCCGCGTACAACGACCGACTCATTCGCGTTCAAGCCGCCCAGCACTAAAACTGATTCGCCCCGAATTTCACCCAGCGCAACTTGTCGGCTTTTTGCGACGTTGTTTTCCACCACGAAAACCAAGCCGTGCTCGGCATTGGCTTCAACCAAAGCGGCCAGTGGAATCAGCAAAAGCTCAGGCTGCGCAAGCGCTTGACCCGAGTTCGCAGCGCCACTTGTAGCGCTATCAGCGCTCGGTTGGATCACCGCCTGACCAATCATGCCCGAGCTCAAACGCTCAGCCCCACTGTCCAAAGCTAACTCAATTTCGAACAGGCCCGTGCCGGGATTGGCCGAACCTGGAAGCGTCAGCACATGCGCGCTAATTTTCGCACCGGGCATCGCATCAAAGCTAACCTCGGCCAAATCGCCCAGGTGCACACGCAGCGCATCAATATCGCTCAGGCTTACTTTCAGCACCTTTTTCGCATCGCCTTGGCTTATTGCCAAAATCGGCGCGCCAACTGCCACGACTTCGCCGGCCTGCACAAATCGGCGTAAAACTACGCCGTCTTTTTCAGCGGTAATGCGGCCAGAATCACTGTTGAAATTCATCGCAATACTGGCCGCGCGCGCAAGCTCCAGCGCGGTGCGCGCGTCATCCAGTTGCGCTTTAGGGATCACGTCTTGCTTAAATAAGGACTCCGCGCGGACATAATCGCGCTCGGCCTTCGCCAAGCTCATCCGCATTTGCGTTGCACCTGCACCCACTTCTGTGCGGTCAAGTTCCGCCAACAGTTGCCCGGCGCGCACCGTTTGCCCGGTGTCGACCAATAAGCGCTTTAAGATGCCGCCGGTTTTAAAACTCAGGCGCAGCTCGACGTTGGCACTCAGCGTGCCAGTCACTCGAATCACGTTGGCAGCACCGGCAGCTTCTGGCTTCGCGGTTTCAACCGGAACCGGCGCTGACGCGTGTGGCGCTGACTTTGTTGCGCCCGCGCCGTTCGTGTTTGGCGCACTATCTTTGTTGCAGGCTGCGATTGCACCTAGCAAAACGACGCCGACAAGCAAAGCACGACGATGCTGGCTCATTGCAATTCCTTCAACGGATTAGGTTGAATAAAGCTGCTCGGTAAAGGATAAGCTGCTAAAGCAAGTTCCAGTTCGGCGAGTTGATTCGCGCGATCAAAACCGGCCGCGTAAAGCGCAAGCTCGGCCTCAGTGCGCGCGCGTTCCGCATCTAAAAACTCCACCTGGGTTGCAGCACCGGCATCACGCTTGCGCGCGACAATACGAAAACCTTCCTCCGCCGCAAGTTGGCGCGCTTGCGCGGTCTCGATGCGCGCACTTGCACTCGCGACATCATCCGATGCTTGCTTAGCGGCCAGCTCAAGCTGTGCCATCAGCGCCACACGTTCGGCCTGCAACGCGCTGATCCGTGCAGCAGCGGATGATTTTTGCGCGCGCGTTTGGCCAAAATCAAATAAGCGCCAGTTCAATACGATCACTGCGGTCGCAAAGTTTTTGCCACGGCCAAAGCCATAGTTTTCACCCTGCGTACCCACATCTAAACCGAAGCCAATGCTGGGCTTAGCGCCAGCAGCCGCTTGACTCAAACCCGCATGCGCGAGCGCCAAATTGGCATCCAGCTTGGTCAATTCCGGACGCAGCCCGCTGTTACCCTTCGGCACCAGCGCAACAGCATCCAAACTTGGCTTGTTCGAGAAAGGATTGTCCGAAATAGGCGCATCGAGCGCACGATTGACCAAGAAATTTAGGTAGCGCCGCGCCGCCGCCATCGCGTTATCGCTGCTCTGCAGGCGATCTTGCACGGCCAGCAGCTCCGCATTCGCGCGCAGCTCAACGTCGCGCGTTGCCGAACCCGACTTCACAAGGGCCGCGTTAACGCGCAGATTTTCCTGAAGCAAAACAACGGACGCTTTCAGCACTTCAGTGGCGGCATAGGCTTGACCAAAACCGCTGTACGCGCGACGAATATCACGTACCAAAGTGCGTGCGTAAATTTCGCGGCTGGCATTCGCATCATTCGCGCGCGCATCGGCGGCCTCGATAGCGGCGTCGACCATCGGTGCATAAAGGGCTGTATTTAAACTGAGCCGCGTGTCCTGTTCGCGCTCGCGCATCAAATTAAACTCAAAATTCTCAATTGCCGGGAACTGCGTCGGATTGCTGCTGCCTGCGGTCAGCCCATTCAGTGTCTGATACACCGGATTTAGCGCATCGCCAATCGGGAATGCGATGGTGCGCCCGCCGTCGGCACGCATGTAGCGCGCGTTCAGGCTAATGCTGGGCCGATAGGCTGTGCGCGCCGCTTTCAACGCGCGCTGCGCGCTGATCGCTTGAAACTCGACCGATTGTAGCTGTTGATTTCCGCGCAGCCCCAGGGCGATGAAGTCCTCAACGGTTTTCGGCTCGTTTGAAATTGCGGCGGCTGAATCACTTGCTGAGCGATTAGCCGAGTCGTTGGCTGAGTCGTTAACCGACTTGTCGGCATGCACCACGCCTGCAAAACAGCATAGGAAGACAGCTGATAAAGTTTGGGCTTTAATCCATATATTAGACATATGTCAATTCCTGGTTGATATTCTTGTTTATATTCTTGTTTATAATGTGCAGATTAAAAATGAATTCTAGGACTACAACTGCGCTTTTGGACCTGCAACTGCGACACAGCACAGCTCCATCGCCTTAGCCAAAAGCTGAGGTTGGCTGATGCCGTCGTGCGCGATCACATTGGCTTTGGTTTGTGCCAGTTGAATAACACCGTGTAAAAAACCCCAAAGCGTGATTGCGATTAAATGCGGGTCACCGACATCAGCACGTACAGTGCCATCTTTAATGCCCAAGCTGACGGCCTGAGCAGTCACTGCGTGCACTTCATCACCCGCTAAAACGCATTGCTGCTCTACCGAATCAGCCACGATTTCATCCGGTTTGTGCGACTCAAATGAACTAAGTGCCGCGAAATACATCGGAAATTCTTGCGAATAAGCTAAATACGCCCGGCCAATTGCGGTAATTTGATCTAAGCCGGTTACATGCCGGGCAATTGCTTCCTGGAAGCGATCGCGCAGCAGCTGCATTGCGCGAATGGAAATCGCGAAATGCAGCGCCTCTTTGTCGGGAAAGTACACATACAAAAGTGCGCGCGACACCCGAGCGGTGCGGGCAACATCTTCCATTTTTGCCAAGGTTACGCCGGAACGCGCAAAAACTATTTCTGCCGCATCCAAAATCTCGGATCGGCGGCGTTCTTTTTCTTCTAACCTACGTACAGTTGTATAGCTCATTTCGCAAATTTTATAGATTCCACTAGACACGTGTCAATAGAAAGTCTAAATGCCACCAAAATAAAATTGCTGCGAACCATATTTGCAAACCATGTTCATGCGCCTTACACCGAAAGAGTACTATGTTAGTCCTCTTTAGCTTTGCGGCACGTCAATGCTCAGAATCAGTAAGCTTAGCGATTACGCGACTGCGCTTTTAGCGCGGATGGCGCAGCTTGGCACACCGATTTCTGCACCGGCCCTGGCTGCGGACACGCGAATTCCAGCATCTACAGTTGCGAAGCTGTTGAAACAATTGGCCAAATACGAACTGGTCAGCGCGACGCGCGGTGTCAGCGGTGGCTACCAACTTAGCCGCGCACCTGCGCTGATCAATATTGCGCAAGTGCTGACAGCACTCGAAGGGCCTCTCGCGCTAACCGAATGCTCCGCACATGATGGCAACTGCGTCAGGGCCGGCTTTTGTGGCACCAAGCGGCACTGGCGTAAAATCAATCAAGCGCTCATTGCTGCGTTAGAAACCGTAACGCTTGCCGAGCTTGCCGCGCCCGAGCATGTGCCGGATCGCTGGCCAGTATTCGCGCCGCGCATAACCGCTGTTGCAGCACAAGTTTAAGGAAATCAGACACATGAACATTCAAGAACAACTACAGAACGCTCCAACTACCGAACCTGGCGGCATGCAGCCTGCGGTGGGCCAGGAAGCACCGAGTCAAGAAAGTAACGGCATGCAGCCTACCGTGGGCCAGGAAGCACCGAGTCAAGAAAGTAACGGCATGCAGCCTACCGTGGGCCAGGAAGCACCGAGTCAAGAAAGTAACGGCATGCAGGCGGTTCACGACGCGATCAAAAGCACCTATAAGCACGGCTTTACTACCGATATTGAAACTGAAAGCTTTGCTAAAGGCCTCAGTGAAGCCGTTGTACGCGCAATTTCGGCGAAGAAAAACGAGCCGGAATGGTTGACTGATTGGCGCGTGAAAGCCTATCACCACTGGCTGACGATGACGCCGCCGAACTGGGCACAGCTCGAAATTGCTGAAATTGATTTTCAAGACTTGAGCTATTACGCAGCGCCCAAGAAAAACTTGCTCAAAAGCATGGACGAAGTGGATCCAAAACTTTTAGCAACCTTCGATAAGCTCGGTGTGCCACTGCATGAGCGCGCGCGCCTAGCTGGTGTGGCGGTGGATGCAGTGTTTGATTCGGTGTCAGTAGGCACGACCTTTAAGAAGGAATTGAACGCGGTCGGCGTGCTGTTTTGCTCATTTTCCGAGGCCGTTAAGGAGCACCCGGAACTGATCAAACAATATCTAGGCACTGTGGTGCCCACCGGTGACAACTATTTTGCCGCGCTGAACTCAGCGGTATTTTCGGATGGCTCCTTTGTATACATCCCAAAAAACACACGCTGCCCGATGGAGCTGTCGACTTATTTCCGAATAAACGCACGCGATACCGGACAGTTCGAGCGCACGCTCATCATCGCGGAAGCGGGCAGCCACGTCAGCTATTTAGAAGGCTGCACCGCGCCCGTGCGCGATGAAAACCAACTGCACGCGGCGGTCGTTGAATTGGTCGCGCTAGAGTCCGCGGAGATCAAGTATTCAACCGTGCAAAACTGGTATCCAGGCGATGAAAATGGTGTGGGTGGCATCTATAATTTTGTGACTAAACGCGGCGAATGCCGTGGCGCCAACGCTAAAATCAGCTGGACACAGGTCGAGACCGGCTCTGCGATCACCTGGAAATACCCAAGCTGCGTGTTGATTGGTGAAAACTCGACCGGTGAATTTTACTCAGTCGCGCTAACCAATCACCGCCAGCAGGCCGACACCGGCACCAAGATGATCCATATAGGGCGCGGCACGAAAAGCAAAATCATTAGCAAAGGCATCAGCGCTGGGCGTGGGCAAAATAGCTACCGTGGCTTAGTCAAAGTCGAAAAATCCGCCGTGGGTGCGCGCAATTTCACCCAATGCGATTCCCTGCTGATTGGCAAACAATGCGGCGCGCACACCTTTCCCTACATTGAAGTCAAACAGCCCAACGCCATTGTCGAGCACGAAGCCACGACCTCGAAAATCTCTGACGATCAGCTGTTTTACTGCGCGTCACGCGGCATCAGCAAAGAAGACGCGGTGAGTTTGATTGTGGACGGCTTTTGCAAGCAGGTCTTTCGCGAACTACCGATGGAGTTTGCGGTGGAGGCGAAGAAGCTGCTGGAGGTTAGTTTGGAAGGGGCGGTGGGATGAGTGCTAAGCCGATCAATACACCAAAACAAATACCGGGTCGGCAAATAGACTTAGTCATGCGCTACTTCAAGCTGGACGATGAACCCAGCCTCGTTGACGAATACGCATTCATGACAGACTTACAGCGCTGCGAACGCTACCTTTTAATGCGTGCCAACTGGATAAAACAACAATATGGAACTGATCCGGGATTTGATCGAGTTTATCGAGCTGCTACAAAAGCATGAGGTTAGATTCATGATTGTCGGCGGAGTCGCGGTCAATGTGTTGGGCTTCCCACGATTGACCGAAGATTTAGATTTTTGGCTTGCGACAGATCGCGAAAATGCATCGAAGGTTGTAGACACTCTAAACGAATTTGGGTTTGCTTCATTGAACCCAAAAGTAGAGGAGTTCATGCAATCTGAAGGCGTTTTTATGTTTGGTAACCCGCCCAATCGAATTGATCTCTTGCTTGGGATCAGCGGCCGCGAGTTTGAAGACTGCTATCCAAGACGCGTCTTTGGGCCACTTTGCGGGCTAAACGTGCCGTTTATTTCTGTTCCCGATCTAGTCGCAAACAAACGCGCCAGTGCACGCCCAAAGGACCTCGCGGATGTACGCGAGTTTGAAAAGAGCAAAAAGTTTGCAGGCCTACTTGGTTCAGCAGTCGTCGTTGTAAAAAAACAATCAATAAAGAAAACAACCTAATCATGTTAGAAATCAAAAACTTACACGCCCGCGTTGCGGGTCGAGAAATTCTTAAAGGCGTCAACCTGACCGTCAAAGCTGGCGAAGTACACGCCATCATGGGGCCGAATGGCGCTGGCAAATCCACATTGGGCTATGTGCTTAGCGGCCGCGATGGGTATGAGATTACCGAAGGGTCAGTGCACTTTAATGGCAAAGATTTATTAGCGCTGGAAGCCAGCGAGCGCGCGGGCGAAGGCATGTTTTTAGCCTTCCAATATCCGGTCGAAATTCCTGGCGTGAACAATACTTATTTCCTGCGCGCAGCTTTGAACGCACAGCGTAAGTATCGTGGCGAGGCGGAAGTTGACTCGCGCGCCTTTTTGCAATTGGTGCGGGAAAAGTTGAAAGTGCTGCACGTGAAAGATGATTTGCTGCAGCGCGCTGTCAATGTAGGCTTTTCCGGTGGCGAGAAAAAGCGCAATGAGATTTTTCAAATGGCGCTTTTGGAGCCCAAACTTGCGATTTTGGATGAAACCGATTCTGGCTTAGACATCGACGCATTAAAAATGGTTGCTGAAGGCGTCAACACACTGCGCAGTCCTGACCGCGCCTTTGTGGTGATTACCCACTATCAGCGCTTACTAGACTACATCGTGCCGGATTTCGTACACGTATTGGCAGACGGCAAAATCGTGCAAAGTGGCGACAGGGATTTAGCGCTTAAGCTAGAAGAACAAGGCTACTCCTGGATCAAAGAACGTAAGATCGCGGAGAAAGTCTAATGTTGCTGCAAAAGCTTGGCGATGATTCTGCGCTGTTGCAACTGCCAACGAGCAAAACGGAGTCGTGGAAATACACGAACTTGCGTGCGCTGGACAAGGCTGCGGCAAATTTTCAAGCGGGCGCAATAGCGAACGAATTAGACGCGAAACTTGCGCTTAGCGCCGCGCCAACAACACCGTTGCCAAATAGCGGCACATCTCAAGTTATATGCAAAACGCCCGGCGTATTTGCCGAGCTTGCGGCCTCAGCACCCGTATTCGCACATTCACTAGGTGCACAGCAATACTTTTATCTAGCCCCGAGTGCTTCGAACACAATCGTGCAGCAATCGCAGCAATTTACGCTTCAAGCTGGTGCGCACGCGACCCTGCTTTGGCACCACACTGGCGCACCTGAAAATACTTTCAGCAATTTTCTGACGCAAATTACGCTGGCAGAGAACTCCGAGCTCACGCTGATTCGCATGCAATTAGCCGCTAACTCGGCAAGTTTGATTGAACGCACCGAAATTTCATTAGCCGCCGGTGCCAGGGTGCAGGTGTTCGACATCAACTTAGGCGCACTGCTTGCGCGCCACGAGCTACACATCACGATAAACGGCGCAGCGGCGCACGCGGATGTCATCAGTTTGAGCGTTTTAAATGCGCGCCAGCATTGCGACACGCAATTGGTGTTGAACCACAACGCAGCGAACACCACGTCCAACACCCGCGTCAAAGCAGTGGCAGATGCGCGTTCGCGCTCGGTTTTTAACGGCCGCATTTATGTGGCTAAAGGCAGCGACGGTACTGACGCGCAGTTGCAGACCAATAACCTGCTGCTCAGCGATGCGGCCGAAATTGATACCAAACCCGAGCTTGAAATTCATGCCGAAGATGTCAAATGCAGCCACGGTGCCACCATCGGACAATTGGATGAGAACGCCCTGTTCTACCTGCGCTCGCGCGGCATTGACGCCGCCCAAGCGCGGCAAATTTTAACCGTGGCATTTTGCCAGGAACTGTTGGAAGCGATTCCAGACCCCGAATTGCGCACCAAACTGATCGCGCTATTGACGGCGAAACTTCCGGCCGCAGCAACTACTGACGCGAATAAGGCGGTGCTATGAGTATGTCAAATTCGACATCCCATGATTGGACTGGCGTACGCGCACAATTCCCCGGGCTAAAGCG
>Ga0105044_10008214_pt1 | contig 14346 bp, 12 predicted proteins | sample MAT01_FD_78092 | JGI IMG/M metagenome (GOLD analysis project Ga0105044, IMG submission 78092) | Freshwater microbial communities from Lake Fryxell liftoff mats and glacier meltwater in Antarctica - MAT-01 | ecosystem: Environmental > Aquatic > Freshwater > Ice > Liftoff microbial mat | place...
ACGTGACCTTTGTTCCTGTCTCTGACCCCTGACGCCTGACCCCTGTCCCCTGTCCCCTGTCCCCTGTCCCCTGAGCCCTGTCACCGGAGGTGACGCCAATGAACATCGCGCTCTGCTACGAAACTGTTCTGCCGGCCCGTGGCGGCTGTGAACACTACATCAGCGACCTGGCCCGGCGGTTGGCACGGGATGGACATGCGGTGCACCTGTACGCCTCAACGTGGGATGCGTCCGCGTTGCCGCCGACGACGCACTACCATCGGCTGCCGGCCGCGGAGGGCCCGCGTACTTTACGGCCGTGGCGCTTTGGCCTGTCAGTCGAAAAGGCCCTCGAAGGCCAGCATCACGATGTCACGATGGGGTTCGACAAAACATGGGGGCAGGACGTGCTCTACCCGCAGGGCGGGCTGCATGTTGCCTCGGCGGCGCACAATCTGTTGAAGCATCCGCCTGGCCTCACACGCATGCTGGCGGGGTTGCTGAAGAAGCTTGACCCGGCCGCCCGGTCGTTCCGGCAACTGGAGAAGAAGCAATACCTGAGCGAAAAGCGGCCGATCATCATCGTGAACAGCAAGATGGTGCAACGGCACTTCGAAGACTACTACGATATCCCCGCTTCGGAAGTCAACGTCCTGCCCAGCGCCATCGACCCGGAGCGTTTCGCCGCCGACGATCGCCTGAAGCGCCGGGCCGCGGAGCGCCATCATTGGGGCATCCCGCAGGATGAGACCGTCGGCCTGTTCGTGGCGATGAACTACCGCCTGAAGGGGCTGGCCTCGCTGCTGCACTCGCTGAAGCATGTTCCCGCCGGGAAGAAGTTCCGTCTCGTCGTTGTCGGGCACTCGAAGTATGCGGCCTACGCGGCGCTGGCGGCGAAGCTGGGGGTGGCGGATCGTGTGAAGTTCCTCGGCTTCCGGGCCGACCCGCGCGATGCCTATTTCGCGTCGGATTTTCTGGTTCATCCGACGTTCTACGACCCCTGTTCGCTGGTCGCGCTGGAAGCACTCTGCTGCGGGCTGCCGGTGATCACCACGAAGTACAACGGTGCATCGGAACTGATCACACCCGGCAGCGACGGCCTCGTGATCGACGATACGCATGACCATCGCATGCTGGGTGGCACGATCAGCAAACTGCTGGAGCCGGGCGTGCGGTCCGACTTTGCCGCGGCCGCACGCCGTACCGCAAAGCGCTGGAGCTTCGACCAGCACTATCACCAACTACTGGGCCTGTTCCGGCAGGTGGCCGGGCAACGTCTGGCCGCGTAAACCGATCATGCCATGATGCAGACCGTTCTGTTCGCCGTTGCCGGATACTTCATCGGCGCGATTCCGTTCGGCTACCTGATCGCGCGGGCGAAGGGGGTCAACCTCTTCGCGGTCGGCAGCGGCAACATCGGGGCGACGAATGTCGGGCGGGTGCTGGGCCGCAAGATCGGCATCCTGGTATTCGTGCTCGACTTCCTGAAGGGTGCGATCCCCGTTGCCATCGCCGATGGCGACGCGCCGCGATCGGTCGCCACTGCGCTGGCGGCCGTGCTGGGGCACATGTTCCCCGTCTACCTGGGGTTTCGCGGCGGCAAGGGCGTGGCCACCGGGGCCGGGACAGTGTTCGTACTGGTACCGGGGCCGGCCGGCATCGCGCTTCTGCTGTGGTTCGCGGCAGTTTCCAGCACCCGGCTGGTGTCGCTCGCATCGATCATCGCGGCGATCGCCTTGTTCATCGGGCAAGTGCTGCGCGGCCCCGTCGATTCATGGGTCACCATTTACTGCGGCATCGCCGCGGCGGTGGTGATCATCAAGCATCGCGCCAACCTTCAACGCCTGCTCCATGGCACCGAACACCGCATCGAGGACCGACCGATGACCGCGTTTCTGCATCGCGCACTGCACCTGTTGGCCCTGGGCCTGTGGCTGGGCAGTGCCGTGTTCTTCAATCTGCTCGCTGCACCGACGATCTTCGCGACGTTCAAGACGGTCGCCCACGGCGAACCGAGTGACCGCACCGCTTTCATCGACATCAACTCCGGCCTCGACCGCGAACAGAAGGATCAACTGGCAAGCGCTCTCGCAGGCTCGGCCGTGGGACCTTTGTTCCCGATCTTCTTCGTGCTGCAGACAGTCTGCGGAGCGATTGCGCTGATCACGGCCTGGGGATGGTGGAAACGCCCGCCGGGCAAAGCGAACAGCGCCCGCGTCTTCGTGATCGGTGTCGCGTGGGCGCTGGTAGTGTTCGGTTGGCCAATCTCCCAGAAAGTCAGCGAATTGCGCCTCCTGCGGTTCGCGTCCGACCCGACCATCGCCGCGGCTGCAAAGACCGACTTCGCCACCTGGCACCTGGTAAGCCTGGGGCTGAGCATGCTGACGATTCTGCTGACGTTCGTGGCCATGCTGCTGGCAGCGGCGATACCACAACGCGGCGACGAGGCCCCACCACCGGCGATTGTGGACTGAACAAGCGGCGGCAACCAACGTCGGCCGTGTTCTTCCTTCATTGATGGGAGAAGGTTCCCGGGCGGGTGACCTGTGATAAGATTCCAAGAGGAGGTGAACATGATCGAACTTACCGACGTGCAGCGGCAGTCTCCGGACCTTTGCGAGGCCATCGATGTCTCTGATTTAACATCCGCGGAATAATACGTAGTTGTTAGGAAGGACGTATACGAGAGACTCTCGCGTCTCGTTTACGATGATTCGACGTGGTCGGAGGATGAGTTGCGAATGTGCCTTGCCCGTTCGTCCGTCGGCAACGGCTGGGAAGAACACCGTATGGATGCCTACGACCGGTGTGATGAAGAACGGGCAAAGCAGTGCTGTTGAAGCGAGGCGATGTCGTACTGACGTTTGTGCCAAATGTCGGCAGTACCGGCGGCAAAGTAAGGCCGGCGCCGGTCGTACAGACGGATTGAAACAACAACCGGCTGAACGAAACCATCATTGCCAGCATCACCAGCAACACCTCGCGGGTGTTCGAACCCGCGCAACTTCTGGTCGACACTTCAACAGCGGAAGGGTTTGCAACAGGACTACTGCACAGTTCGTCGGTTCGATGTGAGCGATTGCATGTCATCCCCCAGACGGATGTTCGACGAATCACCGGTTCGTTTTCCGCGGCTCTGATGCTCCGCATCGACGATTGTCTGAAATCGGCGCTCGGAATCTCCTGATCGAACGATAACGGAATCTAAACGTGCGTGAGATCTCGTTCCGTCGCCGTTCCTCGTCAGAGACCGGATAAACTGTGAGCCAACCGGAAAACGGGAAGGCTTCACCCTGGAGCACTGGTAAGAATGACCTATCCTGCCGGCAAAAATTGCTATCCCCTTGTAAGAATTCTTCTGGTAGAGTCCCCGCAGCTCGATCATGGATGGTCGATCTGAGGGCAGGGTGCCCTACCGGACAAGGAGGTTCGTCCGTGGCTCGTCGCTGGCGTCTCCGCAACAAACTGTTGCTCGGCCTGAGCCTCGTTGTCGGCAGCGTGGCGCTGCTGCTGTCGGGTACCGTTCAGGGTCTGACGTCTTACGTCAGCACCATGAACACGGCCGACAGCAAGCTGGCCGAACTGCTGCTGCTCGACGACCTGAAGCCGGCCGTCTCGGCCGTGATTGCACCGACCGACGTGCAGCCGCGTCTGCCCTCCGTGCTGGCCGACCAGTTGCCACGGGCGGATGAACCACGGCTGACGCGTGAGCGTCTGGGCCGGGCTCGTGAAGTCTTTGAAGAATACAAGAAGCGTTTTCAGGATACGCTGGCCCGTAAGCGCGACCCCGATCCGTATATCGACTCCCACCTGATCCAGGACATCGACAAGTCGTTCGACAAGATTGCCGAAGCGATCGATTCGTTCTCGCGCTCGGCCGATGTCGGCTTCAACACCGGCACGCTGTCGAGCAACCTCGATCTCAAGCGCGAACATGATCGTCTGCTGCGGCTGATCGACGAGCTTCGCATCGAAATTGCGAACGACATGTACCGCCGCATCACCGAATCACGCCGGCACTACCGCCAAAGCCTGTGGACCGTCTCCGGTGCCACTGCCTTGGCGCTGCTGCTGCTGTTCACGCTGTTGTACCTGTTCTCCAGTTGGGTATTCACGCCGCTCAAGCAGCTTCAGGCAGGTGTGAACCGCGTGGCTGAGGGCAACTTCAGCCAGCCGATCGACCTGAAGAGCGGCGACGAGCTCGAAGAACTGGCGACCGCGTTCAACGACATGACGCACCGGTTGCACGACATTTACCTCGACTTGGAACGACAGGTCAACGAACGCAGCCGGCAACTGGTGCGGTCCGAGCGCATGGTAAGCGTCGGCTTCCTGGCGGCGGGTGTGGCCCACGAGATCAACAATCCGCTGGCGAGCATCGCGTTCTGTTCCGAGGCGCTGCAGGGCCGGTTGAACGACTATATCCGCCGCAATCCGCAGGAATCGGAAGTCATCGCCAAGTACCTGTCGATGATTCAGCAAGAGGCGTTCCGCTGCAAGGAGATCACGAGCAAGCTGCTCGAGTTCAGCCGCGTGGGCGAACGTCGTCGTGAGCCGACGAACCTTGCGGAACTGATTCAGAGCGTGCTCGAAATCGCCCAGCACCTGCAGAACTGCCGCGGCAAGCGGATCATCTTCCAGCCGTACACGCATGTGACCGCCGGGGTGAATGCCCAGGACATCAAGTCGGTGGTGCTGAATCTCGTCGTCAACTCGCTCGACAGCATGGACGACGGCGGCGTACTGACGATAACGCTCGTCCAGCGCGGCCCTGTGGCGGAGATGGTCTTCGCGGACACCGGTTGCGGCATGCCGCCCGATGTGCTCGACAACATCTTCGAGCCGTTCTTCACGAAGAACCGCACGGGCAAGGGCACGGGCCTGGGCCTGTTCATCAGCCACCAGATTGTCGATCAGCATGGCGGTCAGATTGAAGCCCGCAGCCCGGGCTCGAATCAGGGTAGTACGTTCACGGTTCGTGTTCCGATTCAGCCGGTGCAGGCAGCCGCGACGGATGCGAATCCGGACATTCTGCCGTTCGGCACCGTGGTGAAGAAGAAAGCAGTCGCCGCCCCGCAGACGGAGGATGGACTTGGCCACGCCGCCGCATAAAAGCCTTCGGGTACTGTTCGTCGATGATGAGTCGTCGCTGCGCGAGTTCATGCGACTCGAGTTGCCGCGCCTTGGGCACGAAGTGACCGTCTGCCCCGATGGACGCTCCGCGCTCGAGGTGCTGAAGAAGAACACCTTCGACGCAGCCATTCTCGACCTGCGCATGCCGGACATGACGGGCATTGAGGTGCTCGGCCATCTCAAGCACGTCTCACCGGACACTGAAGCGGTGATGATGACCGGCTACGCCAGCAAGGAGACGGCCATCGAGGCCCTGCGTCTCGGGGCGTTCGACTACATCACCAAGCCGTGCAAGATTTCGGAGATCGAAGGGATCCTGATCCGGATTCTGGAGAAGCGGAAGCTCAAGAACACGAACATCGCGCTGCAGACGCGGGTGCAGGCGGCAGAAGGTCCGAGCCTGTTGATCGGCGGTTCGTCGGCGATGGCGGCCGTGCATCGGCTGATCGCGACCATCGCGCCGACCGATGCCCCGGCCCTGATCCTGGGCGAGACCGGCACGGGCAAGGAACTGGTTGCCCGCACCGTCTTCCAACAGAGCAAGCGGCATGACATGCCGTTCGTGCCCGTGAACTGCGGGGCACTGTCGCCGACACTCGTCGAAAGCGAACTGTTCGGCCATCGCAAGGGAGCCTTCACCGGGGCCGACCGCGATCACAAGGGGCTATTCGAAGTCGCCAATGGCGGAACATTGTTCCTCGATGAACTCGGCGAACTCAACAAGAACATTCAGGTGAAGCTGCTGCGCTTCCTCGAAGCGGGCGAACTTCGCCGACTGGGCGACACCGACCCGATCCGCAGCGACGTACGCCTCATCTGTGCCACCAATCGCGATCTGACGAAGATGATCGCCGCCGATGAATTTCGTGAAGACTTGATGTATCGCTTGAACACATTCGAAATCAATCTGCCTTCCTTGCGCGAACGCAAAACTGACATCCCCGACCTGGCCCGGCATCTGCTGTCGCGCTCGGCAAAACGGCCGATCGATCAAGTGGCCGACCTGCTGACGAGCGAAGCGATTGAAGTGATGTACGAACACGAATGGCCCGGCAACGTCCGCGAACTGGCGAACGCGATGGAGTATGCCTACATCGTCGCCCAGGGCGGACCGATCGCGCCGGCACATCTGCCGCAGACGGTGCGCGTACGCCGTGCGAAACTGCCGCCGCCGACTGCCGCGGTGCCGATGGCGCTGCCCGTGAACGCATACCAGAACATCCTGCCGATGCCGGGAGCCAATTCGCTCGGTTCGTCACGAACATTGGCCGACATTGAAATGGAGCACATCCTGCGCGTGCTCGAGAAGAACAACCACAACAAGCCGCTGACCGCCAAGGAACTCGGCATCAGCTTGAAGACGCTGTACAACAAGCTGAACCGCTGGGAAGAAGAACGGCGGACGGCGGGGTAGTGCCGAGCGGCTGCCGCGACCGTTAGCCGCGACGCGCAGGCTTTCCGCAGCGGAGCGCGGCAGCACGCGAAACGCGCTCCCCTGCGCCGAGCCTCCGGGTCGCGGCTACTGACTGTCATGTTCAAAATGCCAGTCAACAGCAACATCCTTCGTGGTGTACGCGTTTCGCGTGCATGTAGATTCGTGCACGCGAGACGCCTGCACCTCGATCGGTCGCCTCGCTCCAACCGGCATTCGCAACCTGACTGTCAATAACCCTCTTCAATCTTCTTCTTCCGCAACTGATGATGGTAATGCTGTGCGAACCGATGGGCCTCGTCGCGCACATATTGCAGCAGCCGCAGTGCTGCGGAGTGTCGGCTCAGTTTCAGCGACTCGGCCTCGCCGGGGCGGAAGATCTCTTCCTGCTGTTTCGCCAGTGAGATCAGGCACGGCGGTTCAATGTTGAGCGCCCGCAGTGCGTCCCGTGCGGCATTTAACTGGCCTTTGCCGCCGTCGATCAGCATGATGTCGGGCAGGCTGTCGCCGTCTTTCGCCAGTCGGCGAAAGCGGCGGAAGATCACTTCCCGCATTGAGGCGAAGTCGTCGATCCCTTCCACCGTGCGGATCTTGAATTTGCGGTAGCCCGGCTTGAACGGCAGCCCGTCAAGGAAGCTGACGAGCGAAGCAACCGTATCATCCCCTTGCAGATGCGCGATGTCGACCCCTTCAATCACGCGCGGGGTTTGTGACAGGCCCAGCACTTTGCGGAGGCCGATCAGCCCTTTACGCGGGTCGATGTGAAACACTTCCGGCTGGCTGTCACCGGAGACGTCACCGCGCAGGTCGAGCTTCTGCAGCGACTGAACCTCATCGCGGATGCGGCCGGCCTTCTCGAACTGCAGTTGGCCGGCGGCCTCCTGCATCTCCTTTTCCATCTCGCGGATCAGGCGATGGCGTTTGCCTTCCAGTATCAACCGCAGCGAACGGATCTGCTTGCGATACTCTTCGCGCGTCACGCGCAGGTTGCACGGGGCCGTACACTGGCGGATCGAGTGAAGCAGGCACGGCCGGAACCAGCGCCAGCGGGCATCATCGCTTTTGATGTCCAGCGAGCACGTGCGGAACTTGAAGATGCGCTGCAACACCTGAATCGCCTGGCGCAGGCTGCGGGCGCTGGTGAACGGGCCGTAGAGCTTCACACCGCGCCGCCGCGGCTTGCGCGTAAACTCGACACGCGGAAACTCTTCGCGGATGCGGATCTGCAGGTAAGGGAAGGTTTTGTCGTCCTTCAGGTCCTTGTTGTAGCGCGGCTGGATGTCCTTGATCAGGCGAGCTTCCTTCAGCAGCGCATCGACTTCGGTATCGGTTTCGATGAAGTCGATATCCGCAATGTGCTTGATCATGTCGCGGATGCGCGTGTCGTCCACGGCGGTGGTCAGGAAGTAGGTCGACGCGCGACTGCGCAGGCTCTTCGCCTTGCCGACGTAGATGACCTTCCCGTCTGCATCCTTCATCAGGTAGACGCCCGGCGTGGTCGGGAATGTGCGAACTTTTTCGCCGGGAGCGAGCTTCACGTCCGGCGGTGGGGTTTCATCCATGATGCGTTTCAAACTGCGGTGTATCCCGTTGGGATGCACGCCAAACGATGTCGTCGTACACTAACGGCATTGTATCGTGATCCTCTCTCTCAGGGTGTCTGACATGACGCGAATTCTGTGGTTGATGATGTTGCTGCTTGTTCCTACCATGGCACACGCCGCTGATGCGAAGCTGCCGAACATCGTGCTGATCTTCATCGACGACATGGGTTACGGCGACATCGGGCCGTTCGGCAACAAGGAATTGCGTACGCCGCATCTCGATCAGTTCGCGAAGGAAGGGATGAAGTTCGACTGCTTCTATGCCACGCCGGTCTGCTCGATGTCGCGGGCCTCGCTGTTGACCGGTTGCTACAACACGCGCGTATCGGTCCCCGGCGTGCTGTTTCCTGCCGCCAACATTGGTCTGCACCCGGACGAGATGACGTTGGCGGACCTGCTGAAGCAGAAGAACTACGCCACCACCTGCATCGGTAAGTGGCACCTCGGGCACCGCGAGCCGTTTCTACCCACGAAGCAAGGGTTCGATTCGTACTATGGCATCCCCTACAGCAACGACATGACGATCGACCCGGTGAACGCCAAGTTCGCGAAAGACTGCATATTCCGCGAGGGGATGACCGAGGCAAAGGCCCGCGAGATGGCCATCAGGAACACCGTGCCGCTGATGCGCGGCACAGAGGTTGTCGAATACCCGGCCGATCAGTCGACGCTCACCAAACGCTACACCGAGGAAGCAATCAAGTTCATCACCGAACACAAAGACGGGCCATTCTTCTGCTACCTGCCGCACAGCATGGTGCATGTACCGTTGGCTGCGTCCGTCGACTTCAAGGGGAAGAGCAAAGGCGGGCTGATCGGCGATGCGATCGAGGAAGTCGACTGGTCCGTGGGGCAGATCATGAAGACGCTCAAGGAACTGAAGATCGACGACAACACTCTGGTGATCTTCACATCGGACAATGGCGCGGCCAGCGGGTCGTCGCTTCCTTTCCGCGGCAAGAAAGCCAGCACTTTCGAGGGCGGCGTACGTGAGCCGTGCATCATGCGCTGGCCCGGCAAGATCGCCCCGGGAAGCACCTGCGAGCAAGTGGCCGGGAACATCGACATGCTGCCGACATTCGCGGCCATCACCGGCGCGAAGCTCCCCGGCGACCGCGTGATTGACGGCAAAGACATCACGCCGCTGATGTTGGATGCGAAACACGGCCCGATTCGCGACACGCATTTGTACATCAACGGCGGCGGCAAACTGGCCGCGATCCGCCAGGGCGACTGGAAGTTGTTTCTTTTGAGTCCGAATTCGGGCAAGAAGGAGAAAGATATTGTACCGGGTCTGTACAACCTGAAAGATGACCCTTACGAGAAGACCGATGTGGCGGCCAAGTTCCCGGAGATTGTCAGGAAGCTGCGCGACGAGGCGGCCATGCGTGAAGCGGAGATCACGAAGAACAAACGCCCGGCGGGTCAGCTGAGTGAGAAGGCGAAATAGCAGAGTTGAAGCGATAAAAACGGCGAGGGCCGCCCGATCGGGCGGCCCTCGCTCATTGCAGCAACCGACTTAGTTCTGGGCCTTGTTCAGTTCTTCAGCCCGCTTGAGATGTTCACGCATGCCCGGGATCTGCTCCTTGGCGAACGTGCGCAGTTCGTTGTCCTTGCCGTTGTCGGCCTGGTTCTGCAGCATTTCAATTCCTTCACGATGCCCCTTGATCACCCAGTCAAGGTAGGCACGATCAAGTTCCGCACCCTGCAGCTTGCCGAGCTTCTCGATATCGTTCTTGGTGTTCGGCTCGAGGCCCGAGACGACGGCGATCTTGCGATCCTTGACGATCTGAGCCAGACGATCCTGGCACTTCTTGTGATCTTCCGACATCTTCTGGGCGAAGGTCTTCACGTCCTGCGACTGAGCGCGCTTGGCGGCGATGTTGCTGGCCTCAATGGTGGCGTTGGTGCAGCTTGACGCCTTCACCAGCAGTTCCTGATCGAGCGGGCGATTGTTGTCAGCCGCGCGGGCGGATGTGCTGACGAAACCGATGATTGCGAACGACAGCAGGGTAGCAATGTGCTTCATAGTTGACTCCTTCGAATGGCTGATATGTTGCCCGACCGCTTGGTCGGACTCACAGAAATGAATTGCAAAGCCGATGCCGAGATCAACCGTTACAACTTGAATTCATCGATCAAACACGACAATTGATGCCCGTGACAGTGGGACACTGACGCGCAACTCCTTTGACTCGCTAAGTTACGACCGTTGAGCACGAGTGCTGCCGTCGTTCAGAAACCACATGAATAAGAGAAGGATCGGCAGCCAACACATCGCGAACGGGCGCTCAGCCATCGGCAGGCGACTGCCGAACTCCCATCGAAACGTCCCAATTTGTCGATGAATCGTCATTGCACGTTAATTGGCACATTCATTGCGTTGCGGGTGGATGTACACGGGCGATGCCCATTTTGCGAAGGTTTCGTGAATGGCCCACCCGCCACCACCTCAGAGGAGTATCCATCATGGCGAATAACAAGCAGATGCTGACGGCCGTGTTTCGCGATCGCAACCACGCCAGCCGCGTCTACGAATGGCTGCAGACCCGCGGCTACTCGACCAGCGAAATCAACGTGCTGATGTCCGACCGCACCCGTGCAACCTTCGACAACACCGGCACCGAAGGTAAGATCAAGAGCGGCGACAAGTCGGTTGAAGGCGTTGCCACAGGCGGTGCTATCGGTACCGCGGTCGGAGCCACTCTCGGCGCACTGCTCGCACTGGGAACATCGGTTCTGGTGCCGGGCCTTGGTATCGTCATTGCTGGCCCACTACTCGCGGGCCTGGCGGGCGGCGGTGCCGGCGCGGTGACGGGCGGTCTCGTCGGCGGCCTCATCGGCCTCGGCGTTCCCGAGTCGAACGCGAAGGCCTACGAAACAGCCCTGGAGGGTGGCGGCGTCGTCTTCGGCGTGTCGCCCCGCGACAGTAAGGACGGCTCGGCAATCGAAGAATTCTTCAACAAAAACGGCGGCGAGAACATCGTTTACAGCGAAGTCACCAAGTAGTTGCAACCGACTGATCGGGCGAGCAGGGGGCATAAGCCCCCTGTTTTCGTTTGAAGCGCGAAGGACAAAAAAAACAGGGAGCTTACGCCCCCCGTTCGCCGACTTGCCGGCCGGATTCAAGCGACGCGCGCGGCCATCGCCTTCTCCACCGCCAGCGGTCCCCAGTACGTCACTTCCAAGCCGCCGTTCGCCTTCAGCAAGCTCATCGCGGCATCTTTCTTTTGGTCCTCACCATCAGTATTGAGCGACACAAAGATGCCGCCATCTCGCAGCACTTCGTCGATCTGTTTCTGCAGCCGGCTCTCATCCGACAGCATCATGGCCAGGTCGCCGAGCAGCCGCATGACAACGTTCTGGTGTCGCCCCTTGAAGTCGAGTCGTTCGGCTCCCGTGGGGCCTGCGAACAGCTCCACGTTGCTGTCGTTGAATCCAGCCTTCTCGAGGTCATCGAGCAGCGGCGACAGCGGTTGCACGGTGGGGAACAGGCCAGTCACGTGATAGGTGGGGCTGAGCTTCTTGCCGGTATCGCTGGCGGGCGGGTTGACGGTCAACATGATGATTCTCCGTAAAGGGTCGTGGGGCAATCGCACCACGAAACGTTGCAATTGCAGTGCCAGCAGGCTTCGCCATGCCGGGAACGCAGCGGACTTCTCATGACAGGGAAGTCGCTCGCGGACTTCGCGGGCGATTCGCGGGAATTTGCGCCAGAAGCAGCGATCAGAGTGGATTGGCACGGTCATTGCATTTGAACATTCTATCGCGAGAGGCGTTAGGCCATCTCGTTCATCACGGCGGGACCTGTCGGCTGGAGCCAGCAGGCGAAGCCTGACCATAACGGAGGACGGGATCATGAACTGGAGCACCGTGCAAGGCAACTGGAACGAGGCCAAGGGCAAGGTCAAGACGCAGTGGGGCAGACTCACCGATGACGACTTGACGCGCGTTGAAGGCCACAAGGACCGCCTCATCGGCGTGATTCAACAGAAATACGGCATCGCGAAGGACAAGGCCGAACAGCAACTCGACGAGTTCATGTCGGCCAACGAATCGTTCGTTTCCAAGGCGAAGGAAGGTGCCCAGGAAGCGGTCGAGAAGGGCCGCGAGTACGTCGAAAAGGGCGTTGAGAAGGGCCGCGAGATGGTTGAGAAGGGAGTCGAGAAGGGGAAGGATCTCGTTCATCAGGGCAAGGAATACGTGCAGGGCACGAGCATGTCCCAAATGGCGACCGACCTCAAAGACCTGATCGGCAAGCATCCGGTTTACAGTGCCGTGATCGGCATCGGTCTCGGTTTTATCGTGGGCCGCATGCTGACTTCCTCGAACCGGAGCTAAGCCGTGAAACTCTCGACAATGGTCAGTCTGATCGGTTCCGGCTCGGTGCTGTTTGTCGTGGGCCTGCTCCTGCTCGCCTTCGGCATCACCTACGGCATCAACGAATCGATGGGTATACCTCTCTGGGCGTCGTTCTGCAGTCTCGGCGGTTTCTCGGCAATCGTGGGTTACTTCCTGATTGACCGGGGCAGTGACGGGACCGAAGCGGAAGTCAAAAAGCTTCCGATTGTCGGCATGGTCCGCAGTCCGCTGTGGACCGTCGGTGCGGCGTTCGCGGGAGGGCTCATCCTCGCTCGTCTCAGCCGTCGCCGGAAGCAGGTTGTTGTCGAGAGAGTCGTCGGCGATGAAACACACGCGATCCCCGTTGTGCCTGAAGCGTCCGGCGGCGTTCCGGAATCGCCTTCCAACAACAAGGAAGCTTCGAGCTTTTCCACCATGATCGGCGATCAACTCCGATCGCTGGGCGGTCTGGCAAGCGGGGTCGCGTTGAATCTCGGAATGAAGGCCCTGGGCATTCCTCCCGTTGAGCAACTCTTGAGTGAATTGCTCGGCAGCGAGGAAGAGCCCGGGAAGAAACCCGATGCCCCGCCCATGCCGGCGGACGCAACAGAGGTACGGAACGGGCATCCGACCGAACCGGTGTACAATGGTGCCCGGCGACATGACTTCTTCAACGAGAACATCTGACGCATTCTACAACTCCACAATGGCCGCCGGTTAACCGGCGGTCTTTTTTTGTCGTCGCTCCATTACCGCCGTCGCCAATCACCTTCCATTTCGCCTGCTTCTTCTCGAACGATAGCGACGCATGCGCAGGGCTTGTAGATGGCAGGCGCGTGAACTGTACATTGCCCGGCAAGCGCACATGCTTACGAAAGCATTGTTCCGCCTTGCTGCCGTTGAAGTAGACTTGCCTGATGTGCGGATGAGCGGCGAAGAAGCCGGCGAAGTCGTTAACGATCACGCTGTCAGGCACAATCGCCGCGTCGCCGCTGCCTGATCGCACGCAGGACTGGAGTACATCCCAGACGGCGACGCGTGCTTTCAACAGATGCCGCACGCGCTGCGCGTACGGCAAAGCTCGGTCGAAACCAAGCAGCGAAGCGATGATCGGCCAGAATGCGTTATGCGGATGCGCGTAGTACTCACTTGCCTGCAATGAGGCAACGCCGGGCATGCTGCCCAGGATCAGCAAGCGGGCATCACGACGGGCGATGGGCGGAAAGGAAAAGACGGGCGAAACGTCACTCACCGGGGCGGCATCGCGCTGACGTAGCGGGAAGCCTGCTCCAATGCGATTTCAATGTGACGAGACTTGTCCTGTTCGACAACGTGCGGGCTGACGCCTGCCCCGTTGATTGCCTGGCCGTTCGGCGAGAAGAAACGGGCCAGAGTGATGCGGATACCGCCGGTCCGCGGCCGTGGCTTGCCAGAGTCATCAACCTCTTCGGCAGTCTGGAACTGCAGCACGCGCTGGATCGAACCCTTGCCGTAGGTTGCCACGCCGACGAGCGTTGCGCGTTGATGATCGCGGAATGCCCCGGCCAGTACCTCGGCGGCACTCGCGGTCCGGGCATCAACCAGCACAATCAGCGGCACATCGAGGACATTGCTCATGCGCACATTGGTGCTGATCACTTTGTTGAATTCATCGAGCTGGCCCTGCGTCGAGGCGATGACGCCGGCGGGAACGAACCGTTCGACCTCCTGTACCGCGGAAGAGAACAGGCCCCCGGTGTTACCACGCAGATCCATGACCAGTGCCCGCAGGCCTTGTGGCATCTCCAGCTTCAACGCCGCGATCGCGCTGTCCAGTTCCTCGGGAGTCGTATCACGGAAGTGGGTGATTCGCAGGTA
>Ga0105044_10008215_pt1 | contig 14346 bp, 13 predicted proteins | sample MAT01_FD_78092 | JGI IMG/M metagenome (GOLD analysis project Ga0105044, IMG submission 78092) | Freshwater microbial communities from Lake Fryxell liftoff mats and glacier meltwater in Antarctica - MAT-01 | ecosystem: Environmental > Aquatic > Freshwater > Ice > Liftoff microbial mat | place...
CGCGACCAACGGGAGCGATTTGGCTTCGGCCGTGAGCTCAGCCGAACGGAGCGCACCGGAGGGCGACGCCGTGTGCGCGGCGCTCGCAGGTGCGCGAGGCTCAAAATCCGCCCGGATGGCGGATTTTGAGCTTAGTCTCACGGACTAGGGGTAGGGATCCCGTGAGACATGACGGTTAGGTTACCCTACGTCTCGATCCAGGGTTAATTTCCTCCTGGACTTGCCGCTCATCACATGATGGCACCTCAAGTTTAGTTCACTTAAGATGGCGCAATGCGGGTAGATCCCGTTCGACAATTGAAGTTTTCTAGCGTGTTGCCTATCGGCTTCTCAAAGCATGGCGCGGTAATGGCAGCAAACATTCTTACCAGTCGTTTTCGGCCTCGGCTCCAGCGATTTGTTGGCTGCCGTTCCAACTAACTTTGTGGTACATTTACAATATGACCAGGGCGGTTCAACCAATAGTATCTGATCCAGACATTATGGGGGGCACTCCGGTCTTGCGGGGAACTCGCGTGCCTTTTCAGACTTTTATCGAGTGCCTTGAAGGGGGAGAATCAATTGAGAGCTTCCTGGAGGGATTCCCGAGTGTAAGCCGCGATCAGGTTGTGCATGCAATGGAAACTGCCAAGGAGCTAGTAATTGAAGCCGCCAAAAATACTACTCGATGAGTGTGTTGACGCTCGTCTAGCCAAAAAAATACAGCCACTCAATGTAAAGACTGTCTCACAGATGGGCTGGGCTGGGATCAAAAACGGCAAATTACTTTCCCTCGCCGCAAACGTATTCCAAGTCTTTGTTACCGTTGACCGAAATCTTTCCTTTTAATAAAACATCCCTGAAATAAATCTCGCTGTCGTAATTTTGTGCGCGCCTACTAATCAGTTGAAGGACCTGGAACTCCTGATTCCCCAGCTATTGGAAGTTGCGGCAACTCTTCGTCCGGGACGGCTGATTAATTTAGGCAGCTAACGGAACAAGGCATTCGCGCTGGGCCACAATACCATATCTCCGTGCCAAAATCGCTCGCGGCTTCGCGTCAAATGGCCGCACTTGTTATGCCCGGCTGAACCCTATGCTCCAATGTGTTTCTGCTGAGAGTGAGCACCAATCATTAAAATTGTCTGTTCCAGCGACTGGGAACCGTCCACTACCAAAAGAGGAAGTGCAAATTTAGCACATTCATGACGAAGCCACAGGTCATAAGCCGCGTCTCGGGCCATCGAGTTCGCGAAGGCAAGTTCGCGATTAGATGTCTTGGCAAGTGTCGGTTCATTAGTCCGCAAGGTATAGTGATGCCGTTGAAATTGCTCTTCCGGGATTAGGAAAAAAACGTGGCTCTTGCAGAGTCCCACAGTTCGTCCACGTGATAAACGTTCCCTCCGAACCTGCTTGCTAAAGCATTACTGACGGTACTTTTACCACCACAATCAGAGCCGCTTAGCCAATATACTCGTTGCATAAGTGATATTATGTATAGGGCATAACATTCTATTGAGAGGAGGTTCCCCAACTCCGCCACTGTACTTCATCCGGGTTCAATTTTCTCCTGCTGTAGGAGCAACGCCGCTCCGCGTTGGAAGATCATTCGGCGGTTTGGGGCTTGTCCCCCGAAGCACTCCCGCGAAGGGGGAACAAACCGCCCTACCTATGTCTCAGTGCACAGCAAGTCTATTCCCTGACCAACCCAACTGGTTCGGTATTGTCCACCAGCACCGCTCTAAGCTGCCCAACAACAGTGTCTCCCATGGCACGCAGTGACTCCTTCGTATACGCGCCAAGGTGCGGGGTAATGAGCACCTGCGGAAAGGAAAAGAATGGATGAGAGGGGGAGGGAGGCTCTTCCGAGAGGACGTCAGCAGCGTATCCTCCAATCTTGCCTGACGAGAGCGCAGCAATGAGAGCAGGTTCGTCGATAAGTTCTCCTCGTGCGGCATTGATGAGCACGGCGCCAGCTTTAATTTCCTGCAGCGCTTGAGCCCCGATCAGACCCCGTGTTTCGGACGTGAGAGCGGAGCAGAGTATAATTATATCGCTTAATTTAAAAACTTCCGCGCGGGTAGTGAGAGGCGCTTCAAGCATCTGCACCTGGGCAGAGGACAGATAGGGATCGCATCCGAGAACGCGGGCTCCAAAGCCGTTTCGAATAATGGTCGCGATTCGGCCTCCCGTATTTCCCAGGCCAAAGATGCCGACGGTCTTGTCGCGTAATTCAGTCCCGACAAATGCAGCACGTGTGTTCCAAGAGCCCTGTCTTGCGGCGAGTGTTGCGGGAGCAATCTTCCGCAATAGGCTAAGGAGCAAGCCCACCGTGAATTCGGCTACTGCCGTTTGCTCGATAAGCCCAGGAATGCGGGTGACTAAAATGTTACGGTCCTTTGCAGCGGCAAGGTCGATGGAGTCAATTCCTATTCCGTGGCGCGCTATGAGCTTCAGGTGCGGAAGCCCCTCCAATATCTCTTTGCTCAGTGGCGGAGTAACACTAAGAACAAGTGCGCTGAAAGTCTTTAGCAGGTCGGTCATCTGGCGAGACGACATCGTTCGGTTGAGGGCGAGTCGCTGGACCTTAGCAAAGGTCTCGATGTCAGAAAGATGCTCTGGGAAGGCCGTTCCAAAGCTGGATGAGTTAACGATTGCGACGGATGGTTTCATAGTGCCAATAACTTAACTGTAGTAGTCGCAACTTGATCGTGCAGACAGTCTCCGATGAAGAGGCATTGATTACTTGGACCACAAAGGACGCGAGGGACGCAAAGGGTAAGTTCTACCTACCTTTGCGATCTTCTTGTCCTTTGCGGTTCAAGTTGTTCTTCGACTCTATGCGACACTGTCTGAAATATCTGAATTAAACCTTTACAGCCTGATGCTGGGCTGTGAGGAAAATCCCATGCCCAGTAGAACACGTAAATCGCGAAGTGCAGGCATGTAGATAAACACGAATAATGTTAGATAGTTGCGCCTTATTCTGCGCTAGCCTGGAGCAGAACCTCGAGTGCGTAGGATCTATTGGTGAATGTTCGTAGTGAACACTTCGTTTGGGGTTAAGCACAGTGAGTCTTCAGTTCTTTAAAAATATACTGCCCGGTACGACGCTCTTTAAGAAGTTTGAGCTGGTTCGTTGCTTGAGCGCTGGAGAAGTGGGGGGAGTATATCTCTGCCGCTCGCTGCAAGACGATAGTTTCTGCGCACTCAAGATCTTCTCTCATCAGGCCTTACGCGAATCTAAGCAAAGCGAGCTCTTTCACCAAGAAGTTGCACTTAGTCTGAAGCTTCGGCATCCCAACGTAGTCAGATCTCATGAATTCTTTTCAGACGAAAGTTTCGTAGCGTTCTCTATGGAGTACGTCAGCGGCGGCACGCTTGCAGATATCGTCGAGGCAGGGCGCGAAATTCCAGTTGATACAGTGGTTCACATTCTTACACAAGTTACTGCAGGTCTTGTTGCTATTCATGAGGCTGGGATTATCCACCGGGACCTTAAGCCAGAAAACATTCTTCTTACTCCGGAAGGCACTGTCAAAATCACTGATTTTGGAATCGCAAGTGCAGAGAGCTCAGTCTCGTCAATGAAAGCCGAGCAGCTTGCAGGTACGGTAAACTATCTTAGTCCTGAGTACATTGCTGATGGCACTTTTGATGAGCGCTCAGATATCTATGCACTCGGGGTCATCGCCTATGAAGTGATGACTGGAAAGGCGCCTTTTAGTGGTGATTGCTTAGTTGATACCCTCGTGCGCCGCGTACAGTTTGACCCAGTTCCGCCCCGGGAAGTTCGTGCCGGCTTGCCTCGTTCTCTTAGCGAACTGGCAATAAAGGCCATGCATAGAAGTCCCGAACGTCGGTATCAGCATGCGCGCGATATTCTTTCGCACTTGGAGCTCATCGGGACTATCGAACATGCCATGGTGCAGGCTTCAAAGATTACTGCTACCGGACTTCCTCAGACTCTCTTTCAGCGACCGGCCTCGCGGTTTGATGTTGCTGCCTAACCGTTATATCTCACGGGATCCCTAAGGGGTCCGTGAGATTGCGTTGGATATCGGCCATCCGGGCCGATATCCAACAAATCACCCTCTACGCTCGCCACGACAAAAAGTGCCTCGCTCCGAGGGTGATTCGCCGTGTCCCTGACGCGCCAAAGGCACGGTTCTCCCGTTGGTCGAGATTTGCTAACGCCATCCGGGCGTTAGTTAGCCTGACCTTCTGACAGCCCGAAGGGGCTGTGAGAAGGTCAGGCTAAATCGCCAGTGCTCTCGTCGACCAGCATCAGCCCCTTATTAGGCTAAGTTCGCAACCACCGCATCAAAGAATTCCTTCGTCGAAAGATAATGCTTCCGCTCGGTCTTAGAGCCATGAATGCACATTGCTAGGTCTTTGGTCATCTTTCCAGACTCAATGGTCTTGATGCACACGGCTTCAAGCTTTTCAGCGAACGCTACAACGTCAGGAGTGTTATCAAAGCGCCCGCGGTACATCAGACCCCGGGTCCAGGCAAAAATAGAGGCAACTGGATTCGTCGAGGTTTCCATGCCTTTCTGGTGCTCGCGGTAATGTCTAGTAACTGTTCCGTGAGCGGCCTCGGCTTCAATGGTCTTGCCGTCCTCGGTCATAAGCACAGAGGTCATAAGTCCAAGAGAGCCATATCCTTGGGCGACACTGTCTGATTGGACATCGCCGTCGTAGTTCTTGCAGGCCCATACAAATCCTCCGTCTGACTTCATGGCGGTGGCTACCATGTCGTCGATTAGGCGGTGTTCGTAGGTGATCCCAGCATCGAGGTAGCGGGCCTTGAACTCCGCCTCATACACCTCATTAAAAATGTCCTTAAAGCGGCCGTCGTATACTTTAAGGATCGTATTCTTCGTTGAGAGATAGACGGGTAGACGCTTCGACAGTCCGTAATTCAAGGAACTGCGTGCGAAGCTGGTGATTGATTCATCGAGGTTGAACATCGCCAAAGCAATACCAGCGCTCGGGAATGCGAAGACTTCATGAGAGATTACTTTCTGAGAGGGGTCTTCTGGTTGGAAGGTGATCGTGACTTTGCCTTTGCCGGGCACCTTAAAGTCGGTGGCGCGGTACTGATCGCCGTAGGCATGTCGGCCAATTACGATTGGCTTGGTCCACGTGGTTACGAGGCGTGGAACATTGCTGCACAGGATTGGTTCTCGAAATACCGTGCCGTTAAGGATGTTGCGGATAGTGCCATTGGGGGACTTCCACATTTGTTTAAGATTAAATTCCTTAACCCGCGCTTCATCGGGGGTAATCGTGGCGCATTTTACTCCGACTCCGTATTTCTTAATCGCTTCAGCAGATTCAATGGTGACCTTATCGCCGGTGGCATCTCGGTTCTCAACTGAGAGGTCGAAATACTTAAGGTCAACATCCAAGTAGGGGAGGATCAGGCGTGTACGAATCATCTCCCAGATGATTCTGGTCATTTCATCGCCATCTAGTTCTACGAGGGGGGTCTTAACCTTAATCTTAGCCATGTAGCTTGGTCTCCAAACGTTAGGTGCGGATTTTCCGCCATAAACCGGCGGGATTCAAGGTGCCCTGAAAAGGGCTTACCAGGCGCCCTGAAGCGTCTCAACGAAGGAACTCAGGAAGGCGTTGGCCTTAAAGCCATCAAGTACGCGGTGGTCGAGCGTCAGGGTGACATACAGCTTTGGCCTAATCTGAATAGAATCCTTGCCGTTCTCCGTAACCACGGTTGGTCGCTTCTCGAGCTTCCCAATGCCGAGGATAGCAGACTGGGGCTGATTAATAATAATAGGGGCGGCCACGAGGCTACCGCTCACGCCATGGTTCGAAATCGTAAAGGTGCCGCCCTTCACGTCAGTAGAGCAGATGGTTCCCCGTCGAGCCTTCTCCGTCAGTTGCTGGAGTCCCTGAGCGACCTGGAAAAGCGAGAGCTTTTGAGCCTGCTGAATTACCGGAACAATGAGCCCAGAGTCGCTGCCCTTACCGGCATCAATAGCGGTTGCGACGCCAATATTACAGTCATCGAAAATCTCTAGGGCGTCTTCGTGATAGCGGCTATTTACCTCAGGAACAGCTTGAAGGGCTTTGGCGGTCGCAGCCACAAAGTAGCTGGTGAAGGTAAGGCGTGCTCCGCGTTTCTCAAAGTCGGCCTTATTGGCTTCGCGGTGCTGAATCACGGAAGAGAGGTCGCATTCAAAAATGGAGGTAACATGCGGCGCAACCTGCATGAGGCTCTGCGTCATATGATGTGCGATTTGCTTTCGCATCGGGGTATGAGGAATCTTTCTTGAGGCTGACGCCTGACTGCTGGCTCCAGATGGCTTTTTTGCGACGTGTGTCATGACATCTTCATGTGTAATGCGGCCGCCCTTGCCCGTGCCCGTAATTTCGGAGGCTTGCAGATTGTGCTCCTTCAGAAGCTTCCTGACTGCCGGACTCAAGTCCTGGGAGGAGGCCGCGCTCGTCGCGGATTCGATACGCGGCGCTGGTGAAGGGGTGCGAACTTCGGAAGGAGATGTTTCGCTAGAAGCAGAACCTTCGGTTATCTTGCCTAGAATTTCCCCCGGAGCGAGCTGGTCCCCGTCGTTCTTCAATATCTCAGTCAGTATGCCCGTAGCTGGAGCTGCAATCTCAAGGTTGACCTTGTCAGTGCTTACTTCAATGAGCGGCTCGTTCTCTTTGACTGAGTCGCCCACCTTTTTGAACCACTGAGAAATGATCGATTGGGTACCTTCTTGTTGTTCGGCGGAGAACGTTATTGGGGAGATTTTCATAGCGGTTCCTTTAGGCAACGCTGTCTTGAGAGTTCGATTGTTACAACGGTGGTCGGTCACTGAAAAGGGAGACGCTTTTTAGACTTCCGTAAGCGAAATCATAGCCTCAGAAATCACCTGCACACTTGGCACTACCGCCTCCATAAGCGCAACGTTATGAGGAATTGGCAGATCGGGCACGGCAACACGCCGCACCGGAGCATCCAAATTAAAGAATGATTCCTCGGCAATCATTGCAGCTACCTCGGCTCCGAAGCCTGCCGTAAGTCCATCCTCATGCACAATCAGACAGCGGCGCGTTTTTTTAACCGACGTGAGCACGGCTTCCTTATCCCAGGGCATGATTGTTCGAAGGTCCAAGATATCAACGGAGAGGCCCGCAGCTTGGGCCGCTTCCTCGCAGCGCTCCACCATGGCGCCCCAGGTGATGCAGCTCAGTTGTTTGCCTTCTTGATGCAGCTTGGCTTTTCCCATCGGGAGCACGTAGTCGTCTCCAGGGTACGGACGACGCGCCCAAGGAGTGTCGAGCATGTGACGATGTTCAAAGAAGATGGTGGGATTATTGCTTCTCATCGCAGCGCGAAGGAGCCCGACCGCATCTTCGGCGTTAGAGGGGATGCAGACTTGCCAGCCGATGGCATGGGCCCAGAGCACCTCGCTACTTACGGAGTGCCAAGGGTCTCCGCATTTAAAGAATCCCCCAGGCATGCGCACCACTATCGGCGCGGCAAAGCGATTATTAGTTCTCCAGCGAATAGTTCCGCAGTTATTTAGCTGCTCAGTGGCAGGGTCGGCGTACTTTCTAAATTGAATTTCAGCCACGGGGAGGAGCCCGTTAAGCGCCATTCCTACTGCTCGGCCGATGATGCCCTCCTCGGATAGGGAGGTATCAAAAACGCGGCTTTCTCCAAAGCTCTCTTGGAGTCCAAGGGTTGCCGCATGTACGCCCCCTTTGGGCCCCACGTCTTCCCCGAATACGAGCACTTTGGGATTAGTCTTGAGCTCATGTTCGAGGGTTCTTCGAATTGCTGTAATCATGTTGATGCGCTGAGGTTCTGGCGCTGGAGTGTTTGATGAAGAGGGAAACACATGTCCCTGAGAGAGCAGTCCGCCACGTTGCGGCAGGTCGGGGGCGCCATTCGCCAAAGTTTCAGAAAAGACATGGCGCTTAATTGTGGCAATATTGGGCGCTGGACGCGCGAGTGCCTTTTGCAGCGCAGCCTCAACGTCGCGCTCCGCTTGCTTTTCAAGATCTGTCCACTCGGCCGAGCTAATTCCGTGCGCGAGCGCAAAAACTTTTAGTTTTGGAAGCGGATCGCGAGCCTGCTCTGAGGCGAGTTGTTCCTTAGTCTTGTAGGTCTGGGTGTCCTGGCCGGAGTGGCCGGAGAGTCTTGGGACTGAATTTCGAAGCAGGACAGGTCCGTTTTCGGAGCGAACGTGACTGATTGCTTTTCCAGCGGCGGCGCTAGCTTCCTTCGGATCAGTGCCGTCGCATTGCAAAATCAGAAGATTCTTGAAGGAAGCTAGGTTCTCAGCAATGTTCCCGCCGGGAGTTTGACGGGTGCCAGGTACCGAAATACCAAAGCCATTATCCTCAAGGAAAAAGAGCATGGGGAGCTTGAGGGTGGTGGCGATAGTGAGCGCGGCCCAGAATCCATTAGTAGCAATGCCGCCGTCTCCGGTATGGGCGACTGCAATGGCGCCTTGATAGCTCTCGTCCTTAAGAACTTCGCGCCGGTACACAATTGCCTGGGCCCAGCCAACGGCAGGAGTAAACTGAGAGCCCACGTCGCCTGACATGGGAATGACGCTTGGGCCGGTCTTTGATGGGAGATTGCAGACCACGCCGATATCACGGCCATCGCTAAATCCACCCGATTTTGCCATGGGGGCGGCGATCGCATCATCGAGGGTGAGCCCAAGTGAGAGCAGGATGGGGCGGGAGCGATAGTATGCTCCAACTCCATCGTGCTCATGACTAAGGAAGCTCGCAAGTATGCACTGGGATACTTCGTGGCCGCGGGCGGAGAACTGATAGAGGACTTTCTTCTCAGGGACGAGTCTGGTCTCTTCGAGATGGTCAATCGCTCGTGAGACGAGAGAGAGGTAGGAAATTCGTTTCCAGTCGCGTTCTACCGATCCAAGTCCCATGTGGAGTAACCCTATGTTTTAAAGTGCCACATTGCCAAATAAAGGGGGTGCCCTGGCCTAATCTTGAACTCTTAGGCTCAGCGGCGAATTACACTAAAAAACCTAATTGGTCACTATTGTTAGCCCCTAAAGCTTGGGGAGGACATTTAGGGCGAGTTTAATGGTTGTCCAGCCCGAATTCTGCTAGAAACGCGGCCTGGCTGGGTATTGAGAGGAGGCTATGGGGTACGAATTTATTAGATATGAGGTTCACAGCGGAGTTGCTCACTGCACCCTAAATCGGCCCGATAAGCTCAATAGTTTCATTGCTTCGATGTCCAAGGAGCTTGAACTTTCGCTGCGGGCTGCCAGCGAAGACCCCGTGGTGCGCGCCGTGCTTCTCACGGGTGCTGGGCGGGGGTTTTGTGCGGGCCAGGACCTTTCTGAGTTCGCCCCCGCTCCGGGCGCAAAGCCGAACATTCCTGACTTAGGGAACATAATAGCGGAGTGCTATAACCCCATCATTCGCATTCTCCGTTCAATGGAAAAGCCCGTGGTGTGCGCCGTAAATGGTGTGGCTGCGGGAGCCGGGGCTAATTTGGCTTTTGCCTGTGATATCGTTCTGGCTGCCAAGGAAGCGTCATTCATTCAATCTTTTTCGAAGGTTGGGCTTATTTCAGATTGTGGAGGAACCTTTTTTCTCCCCCGTCTAGTAGGCCTCGCGCGCGCTACTGCGCTCACCATGTTGGGTGAGAAGCTCACGGCGCAGCAAGCTGTTGAGCTGGGGCTCATCTACCGCGCCACGGAGGGGGCCTCTCTTATGGCTGAGGCGACTGAACTCGCTGAAAAGCTGGCAGTGCAGCCAACCCGTGGTTTTGGTTTGATGAAGCGCGGCCTTAATGCCTCGCTTTCTAACTCACTTGAGGAGCAGCTCGAGCTTGAGCGGGAGCTCCAGAGTCTTGCCGGTAGACATCACGATTTTGTGGAAGGGGTGAGTGCCTTTTTTGAAAAAAGAGCGCCTTCTTTTACTGGGAAGTAAGGGCGGGGTCCTTCGTATTTCTGTTCTGAGCTAGAAGTTAAAAGTTCGAGGAATATCATGATGCACAGCGTTCTTGATCGAACATCCATGATTGGCGTTATCGGTGCCGGCACAATGGGAACCGGGATTGCCCAGCTTGCGGCTCAGCATGGGCATAAGGTGGTCTTATACGACGCTTCAAACGAAGCTCTGGTGAATGCGCGAACTACCTTTTCTAAGGTTTTTGCACGCATGGTCGAGAAGGGTGCTCTGACTTCTCAGGAAGCCGAGGAAGTAAAAAGGCGCATTACCTTTGCTGATACTCTGCGTGGATTGTCCCATGCGAAGCTAGTCGTCGAAGCAATAGTTGAAGACATGGCGGTGAAGCAGGATCTCTTCCAGCAGCTTGATCATCTCGTCAGCGAAACCTGCATCATTGCTACGAATACTTCCTCTCTTTCCGTTACGGCGCTGGCTACAGCCACGCAGCATCCTAGCCGAGTGCTCGGTGTGCACTTCTTTAATCCGGCTCCCCTCATGGCTCTCGTGGAAATTGTTCCTTGGACGGGGACTCCTGAGGAAACAGTAATCGCTGTGGCGCACCTCATTCGGGGATGGGGCAAAAAAGCGGTGCGTACCAAGGATACCCCCGGCTTCATTGTCAACCGCGTCGCCCGGCCATTTTATACGGAAGCACTTCGGATTTATGATGAAGGGCTTGCCGATCATGCCACGATTGATTGGGCGATGAAGGAGCTAGGGAATTTCCGCATGGGACCATTTGAGCTCATGGACATGATTGGAAACGACATCAATTTTAAAGTTACCGAGACCGTTTTTCAGAGCTTCTTCTATGAGCCGCGATTTCGGCCATCGCTCTCCCAGAAAAAGCTAGTCGAAGCAGGCATGCTGGGAAAGAAGCGTAACCGGGGATGGTACAACTATGCCCTGCATGCAGAGAATGCTCAGCCTCAGAAGAATGCAGCACTCGGCGATGCTATTCTAAGGCGCGTGCGAGCGATGCTGATAAACGAGGCTGCCGAGGCTGTCCTGCAAAAGGTTGCATCGGTTGAGGATGTCGACCTCGCCATGACTTCAGGAGTGAATTATCCCAAGGGACTGCTTAAGTGGTGTGACGAGCTCGGAGTTGCCAGCGTCGTTGAAGAGCTCTCACGGCTACAGTCTGAGTATCAGGACGAACGCTACCGTCCTTCTCCGCTCCTTAAGCGCATGGCACGCGAGGGGAAACAGTTTTACGCCTAGTATCGCTTGGCTTCTCCATGACAGATCAGGAACGCGCGCAGCGAATTGTCGACCGCATGATGAGCCATGATGGCTTTAGCCGTTGGCTCGGTGTTGTCGTGAAGGAAGTTGCGCCCGGGAGAGCCGTAATTGAGATGAATGTTCGCGAGGAAATGCTTAACGGGTTTGGTACTTGCCATGGAGGCATTCAATACTCGTTGGCCGATAGCGCGCTAGCCTTTGCCTCGAATGGGCGAGGGAGAAAAGCTGTTGCGCTCGAAAACGTGATCTCCTATCCGGCACCTGTGGTTGCAGGAGATGTGCTTACCGCCCGGGCTGAAGAAGTTTCGCTCGGGAGTACCATTGGCATTTACGATATTACCGTTCTTAATCAACACCAGCGCAAAGTGGCTCTGTTTCGGGGAAGTGTGTTTCGATTACGAGAGGAGTGGAAAGTATGAGCGAAGCCTTTATTATTGATGGAATTCGAACCCCGATTGGTAGTTTTGGGGGCAGTCTGAGTGGCGTGAGGGTTGATGACCTCGCTGCCCACGTAATCCGTGGACTATGCGAGAGAAATCCTAAGGTGAATCCCGCTGAGATTGAAGAAGTAGTGCTGGGGTGCGCCAATCAAGCAGGGGAAGACAATCGGAACATTGCCCGGATGGCGGTCCTTTTGGCGGGACTTCCCGTTACGGTGCCTGGCATTACGGTAAATCGCCTATGTGCCTCGGGATTGAGTGCCGTGGTTGACGCGGCTCGAGCGCTTCGCCTTGGCGAGGGTGATTTCTACATTGCGGGCGGCGCTGAGAGCATGACTCGCGCTCCGTACGTACTTTCGAAATCAGAGACGCCTTTTTCTCGTTCGATGGAGCTGTTTGATACCAGCATCGGATGGCGTTTCGTAAATTCAAAAATGAAAGAACTCCATGGGACCGATTCCATGGGCGAGACAGCCGAGAATGTCGCTGCTCAGTACTCTATCTCGCGAGGAGATCAGGATCGCTTTGCTGTGTGGTCGCAGGAAAAAGCGCTTTCTGCCCGGGAGAAGGGGCGATTTGAGCCAGAGATTCTGCCTGTCGAAATTCCTCAGGGGAAGAACCAACCACCAAAGCATTTTTCCGAGGACGAATTTATTCGTCCTGGAACGACCTTGGATACTCTCGCCAAGCTTCGGCCTGCCTTTAAGAAGGATGGCTCGGTAACTGCCGGGAATGCATCTGGAATAAATGATGGTGCCTGTGCGCTGCTTCTTGCTTCAGATGCTGCGGTTAAAAAGTATGGGTTGCGGCCCCGAGCGCGTTTGGTGTCCTCAGCGGCAGTAGGGGTCGAGCCGCGGATTATGGGAGTCGGGCCCGTCGAGGCAGCCAAAAAAGCTTTGAAGCGTGCAGGTCTCGATTTGTCGGAAATTGATGTCATCGAGCTTAATGAAGCGTTCGCCGCCCAGAGTCTCGCGTGTGTCCGTGAGCTTGGTCTCAAAGACGCTGACCCACGCATAAATCCAAACGGAGGAGCAATTGCCCTTGGCCATCCGCTTGGAATGTCCGGTGCTCGCTTGGTTCTTTCTGCAATGCATGAGCTTGAAGAACGCCGCTTGAAATTTGCACTTTGCACGATGTGTGTCGGCGTGGGGCAGGGAATGGCTGCTATCATTGAGCGGGTGTAGCCGGGCCTATGGCAAATATTTTTGAATTTGATGGCATAAAGCCGGTTATCCACGATACGGCTTTCATCCATCCGAATGCGACGGTAACTGGCAACGTGATTATCGGGCGCGGCGTCTACATAGGGCCCGGTGCTGCGATTCGCGGAGACTTTGGTGCCATCGTTATCGAAGATGGGAGCAATGTTCAGGAGAACTGCACCATTCACATGTTTCCTGGCGTAACCGTAAGACTCATGGAGGCCTCTCACATCGGACATGGGGCAGTTATTCACGGGGCAACTATTGGCAGAAATTCGCTCGTGGGTATGAACGCCGTCATTATGGACAATGTAGTGGTGGGAGCAGAGTGTGTCATCGGAGCTCTCACCTTCGTTCCGGCAGAGATGCAGATTCCTGATCGCAAAGTAGTAGTGGGAAATCCAGCGAAAATTCTAAAAGACGTCACCGATGAGATGGTGCAATGGAAAACAGAGGGTACGGCGATTTATCAACAACTCGCGGAGCAATGCCTTAAGTCCTTAAAGCCTTGCGAGCCGCTGCGCAGTAAGGATTTGCGGCGACTTGATTCCAAACGGGAGGATTATGAGCCTTGGTTCAACCGCAAGGAGAAGAAGTAAGATGAATGAGAGTGAGATTGCTCGTTCGGCTAAGATAATCGCTGTGGTTGGAATTTCTGACAAGCCGGCCCGCTCAAGCTTTGAGGTGGCGGACTACCTTTCGAGGCATGCTAAGATTCTTCCGGTAAATCCTAATCTGAAGACTTGGAAAACACTTCACTGCTATGCCTCGCTTACGGAAGTTCCAGGGGATGTCCCGATTGACATAGTCGATATCTTCCGACGTTCAGAAGATGTTCCTGCGGTAGTAGAAGACGCGATTACCCATGGGAACGTGAAGTGTATCTGGATGCAGCAGGGAATAGTTAACGAGGAGGCGGCTCGAAGGGCGCGCGAGAGCGGCATGATTGTGGTGATGGATGCCTGTTTGGCTGTTGTCCATCGATTGGCATCCTAAAAGAATTTTCGAGCTGGCACGGGTGAATATTCTATGAAGTGGCACTTTGACTCGACGTCATCCTCTGAAGGGACGTTTACCCTTTCGCTGCAAGGACAGTGGATCCTCGGGCTCGAATTGCCCGAGGCCAGCTTGGTTTTAAAGTCGATACGGGCATCCGCTGGAGCTAGTACTGCCAGCATAAAACGCATAGTGCTTGACGCAGCCTCCCTTGAAAATTGGGATAGTGGACTGCTCGTTTTTTTGACTTCCTTCCGACGCCTTTCCTCTGAAAGCGGAATCGATGCGGTAGAGGATGCGCTTCCAGAGCAGGTAAAGGCACTCCTGGCGCTTGCTACTAAAGTTGATGAACGTGAAGGCGCTGCGCGTTGTCCCAAGAGAAGATCCTTTATTGAAGAGCTTGGCGAGAAGACCCTCAAGATGACTTCACAATGGTTTGAGGTTGTTTCTTTTATAGGCGACTGCTCTCTCGGCTGTGTCAGATTGCTGCAGGGGCGTTCTCGTATGCGGCTTAA